>Ga0209081_1002478_pt1 | contig 10710 bp, 7 predicted proteins | sample GOMGulsemesocosm_4_FD_184636 | JGI IMG/M metagenome (GOLD analysis project Ga0209081, IMG submission 184636) | Methane-oxidizing microbial communities from mesocosms in the Gulf of Mexico - GOM15B Gulf of Mexico (SPAdes) (version 2) | ecosystem: Environmental > Aquatic > Marine > Cold seeps... | reverse complement strand
CAACAGGGCTTCAGCGAGCGCGAGCTTTATCACACTGATGCCAGTTTTGATTGGGGCGAATTACACGTCGCGGCCAATAGTCTATCTCTGTTTGCCGAGCGAAAGATTTTAGAGTTGCGCATTACCAATGGCAAGCCCGGCAAAGACGGCAGCAAAGCCTTGCTGGAATACCTACAAAACCCACCGGACGATACACTGCTGCTCATTGTCACACCGAAGCTCGACGGCAATACGCAAAAAACCAAATGGTTTAAAGCTATTGATGCGGCGGGAGTATTGGTGCAGATATGGCCCATTAATGCGCAACAATTACCGCGCTGGATTGGCCAAAGACTCATTGAAGCTGGCATTACCGCTGACAGCCAAGCAATTGATGTCCTGGCCTCTCGTGTTGAAGGCAACTTGCTGGCTGCCGCACAGGAAATTGAAAAACTTAAATTATTACTCGATGGCAACAGTGTCGACGCAGAGAAAATGGCTTCCGTGGTGGCTAACAGCGCCCGCTATGATGTATTTGGGCTAGTGGACAAAACTTTACTTGGCGACGCCAATGGGGCGATCAAAACCTTGCACGGTTTAAAGTCTGAAGGCACTGACGCAACCGTGGTGTTATGGGCGCTGGCGCGAGAAATTCGCGGCCTAGCCGCTATTGCTGAAGCTATGGAGCAGGGTCAAAATTTTGGCTGGGCGGCCAAACAAAATGGCGTGTGGGAAAAACGCCAACCTTTAGCCAGGGCGGCCATTGACCGGCTCAGGCCAGCACAATTTCAAATGCTCCTACGCAAAGCGAACGGCATTGATAAAGCGATTAAAGGTATGCGTCGCGCTAACGCTTGGGATGAATTGATGGATCTGGTCTTGAATCTATCGGGAACGTTTAGCTTGAGCCCTTTAGTGCAAAAACTCGCACTGTCTTAGCCTTAAGCGGGCAATTCCAGCTTCACTACATTATTCGCAAACGAAAAATTTCCGTTAATGAAAAAGGCTTCTAGGTTTTTTGCGGGCATAGGCTTAGCAAACATATACCCCTGCCCTTGATCACAGCCTTGCTCGCGCAACCACTGAGCCTGCTCTTCATTTTCAACGCCTTCCGCGACAACACTCAGCATCATATTGTGCGCCATACCGATAATAGACTTTGCGATAGCCGCATCGTTTTGATCGATGTGCACGTCACTAATAAAGCTACGATCAATTTTAAGTTTGTGTATAGGAAAGCGCTTTAAGTAGGCAAGCGAAGAATAACCCGTTCCAAAATCGTCAATCGCCAATGACAGACCCATTTGATTCAGTTCATTCAACTGATTAATAGTTTCACCTGCGTGTTCCATGGCGCAACTTTCTGTAATTTCCAACTCCAAGTATTTCGCAGGTAAGCCCGACTCAGCAAGAATAGACGCCACTTTTTGAGGAAACTTTGCCTGCCTGAACTGCCGAGGCGAAAGATTAACCGCTACTTTACCCACAAAATTACCCGACTTAATCCATTCCATTTGCTGACGACAGGCGGTTCTCAACACCCATTCGCCCAAGGGCACAATGAGCCCCGTTTCTTCTGCCAAGGAAATGAAATTAAGCGGTGATATCAACCCACGATCTGGATGCTGCCAGCGAACCAAAGCCTCAACACCCAGTAAACTTCCGCTTTGCAAATCTATTTGCGGCTGGTAATACAAAGTTAACTGTTCAAGTTCAATCGCTCGCCTCAGGTCGTTTTCCAACAACAAAAAGTTTACTGCGGTGGCATTCATACCTTCCGTATAAAACTGATAATTATCTTTCCCACCTTCTTTGGCCTTATACATAGCAATATCGGCGTGCTTCAACAGTGTATCGGTCTCGTCGCCGTCATCAGGAAATACACTAATGCCTATGCTAACCGTTGTACTAATTTCGTGGCCGCTGATATGAATGGGTTTCGCCAAATTTTTCAACAGCTTATCGGCCACAAATGAAATGTCATCGCTGTCGTGAATGCCTTCAAGCACCACCACAAATTCATCGCCGCCCAGACGTGCCACTGTGTCCATATCACGAACGTTATCCCCAAGACGCTGACTGATAACCTTCAACAATAAGTCACCGGCATCGTGGCCGAGGCTGTCATTGATGTTTTTAAAACGGTCCAGGTCGAGAAGCATTAGTGCCAACTTACCCTTGCTGCGACGGGTGCGTGCTAAGCTGTGATAAATTCGGTCGTAAAAGAGCGAGCGGTTGGGCAGCCCGGTTAAGGAATCGTGAAAGGCCAAATAATTTAGCCTAGCCTGCTGTTCATGCAAAGCATCTTCAGCCTGTTTTCGCTCTGTAATATTGGTGGAAATCGTGCAAATGCCAAAAACGTTTGCGTTCTTATCACGCAAAGGAAAGCGCAAAACCAAATAGGTATGCATCTGACCATCTACGTGAGCCACTTCCATTTCAGTTTCATGGGGTTTATCAGGGTCAAAATCTGCAGATTCAACGTTCCAGAATTTATCGGCAACCGATTTTGGGTAAACATCAAAGACGCTTTTGCCCACTAAATCTCCGGTATCTAAGCCGGCCAACTGGCGAAAGTGATCGCTGGCCATGACAATATTTCCGTTCATATCTTTCACAGAAATGAGTGCCGGCGAATGCGCCATGATGGCGTTCAAATAAGTCTCACTGGCCCATAGAGCCTGCTCTGCCATGCGGTATTTTTCGGCCTGCTCTTCATTGCGCCACATTTCAATGATTTGGTGCACTAGAAGATTGCTGAAGGTCCAGACATGCTCGAGCGCTACAATGGCCTGTTCAAGCTCTGGCAAATGACTCTCTGATTCAAGAAGAAACAATCCCACCACTTTTTGTTTTTCGAAAATGGGGTAAAACACTAGGCTTTTGGATGTGGGCAGATGCCCTTCAGGCATGGTATTTTCGGCCAGGCTAAAGCCGGAAGAGGGGCACTCGGAATTTATAGATTCTTCGCAGTGGTCAAAAATCTCGCTTATAGCGGCGCTGGGCAGGTTTCGCAATTTGTCCAACGAAGTGGCCACACTCACAACCTGTGGGTCAGCGCGCTGCAGCGCCACAGCCTCCACATACAATTTCTCATCACGCCTGATTACCAGCGCCGCGCGGGAAACAAGCGGCTTGGCTATCACGAGCTTAAGCAGCCTTTCGGCAATCTGCTTATGATTCAGGTCAGTAAAAAGCTGCTGGAATTTTTTGATCAATTCTACAGCACTGTGCTTGTTTGGCATGGCTATTCAAAGACTCATTACTAATGACCCTATTTCGCTGGCAAGCGGCGTAATAAAGGATCTACTTCTAGAATATGGGTGATTTAGCCAATTATTGAACCCTGGCAAGCCCGATCGAACCATTTATGTCTATGGCTGCCGGAAAAACTCATCTGCCATCCGGGCCTTCCTGGAGAGTTTGACGCACAGCCAAGCAAGGCTGTGCGCGCGGAATCATATCAAAATGTATAAATAACATCCAATTTAATTATGCCACTAGGTAATAACAAGACAGTGATATCACCACAGCACCGATTAAATTCAAGCCCAAACCCTCGCGGGACATCCTTTTGACAGATATTTCACCGGTGCCAAAAACAATGGCATTAGGCGCCGTGGCGACAGGCATCATGAAGGCGCAACTCGCGCTCAGAGCAGCGGGCACCATTAACAATGCCAATTCTATGTTTGCGCCCAAGGCCGCTGCCGCCAATATCGGCATCAGAAGCGTTGTCGTAGCAGTATTGCTGGTGATTTCCGTTAGAAATGTGACTGACAAGCAGACTATTACAATCATTAACAGTAGCGGCAAAGCCGTGAGCGCTGCGAGTTGTGCTCCCAGAGCCTCGCTAATGCCCGTGACAACAAAGGCTTTGGCAATGGCAATACCACCTGCGAAAAGCAGCAATACACCCCAGTGAATGCTGCTAGCCGACTCCCAGTCTAATAAGCGGCTTCCCTTGCCCTCACCATCCGGCAGTAAGAATAGAACCACAACGGAGGTAAGCGCCACAGCGGCGTAGTTGGCCGTTGGCAGGTCTAGCAGTGCGGTCCAACCGCCGAAGGGTTCCTTCAGGGTCATCCATCCCAAAGCGGTGAAAAAGAATACAGTCAATACTCGACGCTCAGACGATCGCCAAGGGCCAGATGTCTCCAAGGTGCCCACACCCCCACCAGAGAGTCCGCGTGTTAGCCAAAGCGCAGTAATCGGCACTAGGATTAATACAACAGGAACGGCCCAACTCATCCACTCTGTGAAGGTGGGTTCCATACCCGTATTCTCTTTGTATATCTGCAAGAAAATAACATTAGGCGGCGTGCCAATAGGCGTGCCCATACCTCCGATGCTGGCCGCGTAGGCTATGCCAAGCAACAAAGGCACAGCGAGCTTAGGGTCTTTTGCGCGCTCTAAAATGGCCAAGGCAACAGGCAGCAGCATCAAGGTAGTTGCGGTATTGGATATCCACATACTCAGGAGAGCCGATGCCGCCATGAAGCCCATCACTAAGTGACGACTGGAGCTGCCACCAAACAAGTTAACCATACCCAAGGCAAGACGACGATGAGCGCCGCTTTTCTCCATGGCCTTAGACAGCATTGCGCCGCCCATTAACAATATTATGAGCGGACTGCCATAAGCCTGTGCAACCTGCTTACCGTCAAGAATACCCACTAAAGGGAAAACACCAAGAGGAATAAGTGACGTTGCCGGAATAGGGATTGGTTCAAATATCCACCAAACAGCACAAAGAAGAGTGAGACCCGCCGCCAGGCAGGCATTGATGTCCCAACCCTTTGCAGACAAGAGTAAGCCGAGCAACAAGCCCAGAGCTGGGCCACCCCAGAGCGCAAGCTGTTTATAGGACATCGATTTCCCTTAGTGCGTCAACTAAGGCCTGCATTTCAGCGTCTGTGCCCACAGTAATACGAACGTAACCGTCAATTCGTGGCCGCTGGAAATAACGAATGACAATGTTCTTTTCACGCAGTGCTTTAAAGACAAACTCGGCGGTTTGACGGCTTGGGCGCGCAAACAGGAAGTTGGTTTTTGAAGGTAAAACATCGTAACCCAGAGCCTTTAACTGCTCACTGGCCCACTCCCTTGTCGCAATCACTTTTGCCACGGTCTCCTCGAAATATGGAGCGTCGTTCATAGCAGCGATGGCTGATGCTTCAGCCATTCGGTCAACGGGGTAAGAATTGAAGGAATTTTTCACCCGCTCCATACCTTCAATAAGCTCGGCGTGGCCCAGTGCGAACCCTACCCGTATACCCGCCAGCGAGCGGGATTTGGACATTGTCTGAATCACAAGCAAGTTCGGATATCTGTCGACAAGGCTCGCGGCGCTATCGCCCCCAAAATCTATGTATGCCTCATCAACCACCACAACGGAAGCAGTATTGCGCTTTAAAAGCGCCTCTATTTCTGCAAGCGGCTTTAACAAGCTTGTTGGGGCATTGGGGTTCGGGAAAATAATGCCTCCGTTAGGACGATCATAGGCGCTGAAATCGATAGAAAAATCATCCGCCAAAGGAATTATATCAACTTCAATATCAAACAGTTTGCAGTAAGCCTGATAAAACCCATAAGTAATGTCGGGGTAAAGTAAGGGTTTACCTTGCTTGAAAAAAGTCATGAAAGCTAAAGCCAAGACCTCATCGGAGCCATTACCCACAAAAACCTGCTCGCTCTGCAAATGATTGACCTTGGCAATAACCTGCTTCAATGCGCTGGAAGTAGGGTCTGGGTACAGCCGCAACAGATCGACCGTATCTTTCCCTAGCACTTCTAGTACTTTTGGCGAGGGCGGATAAGGGTTTTCATTAGTGTTCAGCTTAATGAGGTTTTGATCTTTGGGCTGCTCACCGGGAACATAAGGATCTAAACCGGCAACAAAGCCGCTCCAATAGGGCGAACCAGATTGTGTGGTCATGCGAACATAGTACCTGTTGTTTTTAATGCTGCGATTATACACAGTTATTTTGTGGGAGGGATTATTGCCAAAAGACAAGACTAGGCTTTCATTTATAAGCAAGCTGATAGAGAATAACGCCCACGAAACACTCCCCCAAATTCATTTATCCACTCAACTAGCCAGCGACCTATACTGCGGCTCAAAGAGCAATGGAGTTAATTATGTTCGAACAATTGCCAGCCCTCCCCCAAGACCCAATTCTGGGGCTCAGTGTCGCCTACCGCGCAGACACAAATCCTCTCAAAGTGGACTTGGGTATTGGTGTCTATAAAGACGAAAGTGGTAACACTCCCGTCTTGAAAGCCGTTACAAGCGCTCAGCAACAGTATTTGAGCAAAGAAACCAGTAAAGCCTATATGGCGCCGGCGGGGCCCGCCGTTGCCAATGAAGCACTCCAGACACTCATCTTCGGTGCAGACCGTGACAGTACGCGTATTCGCACCATTCAAACCCCTGGAGGCACCGGCGCTCTTCGCGTGGCAGCCGAATTGGTTTCCCGTGCGGCACCCGGCGCCGCAGTTTGGCTCAGCAACCCTTCATGGGCAAACCATACACCACTGATGAACGACGCGGGCCTGCAAGTAAAAGAATACCCCTACTATGATGCCCAGGCACATCAAGTCGACTTTGAGGCCATGATGAGCACTCTAGCTGAAGCCAAAAAAGGTGATTTGGTTTTGCTGCACGCCTGCTGTCATAACCCTTGCGGCGCCGACTTAAGCCATGAGCAGTGGCAGACAGTGGCCGACCTAGCGGTAAAAAATGAATTCACGCCCTTCATCGATATGGCCTACCAGGGTTTTGGTAGCAGCCTTGACGACGATGCATATGGCGCCCGCCTCATGGCGAGCAGCGTTCCGGAAGTTTTGGTCGCCAGTTCCTGTTCAAAAAACTTTGGTTTATACCGCGAACGCGCCGGGACTTTAAGCATTGTTAGCAGCAGTGCTGAACGGGCTGACATTGCCGAAAGCCAATTGCTCAGCGTAACTCGCGGCATCTATTCAATGCCTCCATCGAATGGCGCGCTAATTGTTGAAACCATTCTCACCAGCCCAGAGCTCACAGAGATGTGGCACAACGAGCTAGATGAAATGCGCGGTCGCATTAAAGGTTTACGTACTTTACTGGCTAAAAAATTGGCCGAAAAAACCAGTATCAAAAGAGATTTTTCATTTATTGAACAAGAAAGAGGCATGTTCTCTTTCTTAGGCTTAAGTACCGAGCAAGTGCAAACTTTAAAAAACGATTACAGCATCTACATGGTGAACTCCAGCCGCATTAACATTGCGGGTATTAGCCAAGACAATGTTGACTATCTCGCCAATGCGATTGAGGCAGTGCTGTAAAATGACGTGGACTCCTGACAGCTGGCGCCAAAAAATCGCAGGGCAACAGCCGAATTACCCTGACGCTCATGCGCTGCATGAAACCGAAACGAAATTAGCCGGGCTACCCCCGCTCGTTTTTGCCGCTGAAGCCAGAGAATTGCGCTCGCAATTAGGCGAGGTTGCCAATGGCAAAGCCTTTTTATTGCAAGGCGGGGACTGCGCTGAAAGTTTTTCAGATTTCTCGGCGAACAATATTCGCGACACCTTCAAGGTTTTGTTGCAAATGGCCGTGGTTCTTACCTATGCCGGTCGCTTGCCCGTGGTGAAAGTAGGACGGCTGGCCGGGCAATTTGCAAAACCTCGCTCAGCCGACATGGAAACCTTTGACGGAATTTCACTGCCCAGTTTTCGCGGTGATATAATTAACGGCAGCGAATTTACGGAAACCGCGCGAGTGCCAAACCCTAAACGTATGCTGGAGGCTTATCACCAGTCGACAGCCACGCTCAACTTGGTGCGCGCTTTCGCCCAAGGAGGTCTCGCCGACCTCCATGAAGTGAATCAGTGGAACCGTAGCTTTGTTGACAATAACCCCTTGCGCGAGCAATACACCCAGATGGCCGAACGTATTGAAGACGCCCTGGAATTCATGGCTGTATGCGGCATTAATGCCAACAACACACCCTCGCTGCATCAAACTCAGCTCTACACTTCTCATGAAGCTCTATTGCTGAACTACGAGCAGGCCTTGACTCGCAAAGATAGCTTTACCGATACCTGGTATGACTGTTCGGGACACATGCTTTGGATTGGTGAGCGCACCCGAGAATTAGACGGCGCACACTTGGAATTTTTCAAAGGCATTCATAACCCTATTGGGGTAAAAGTGGGCCCTGGTATTCATGAGGACGAACTCATTCGCCTGATTGACGCCTTGAATCCAGATAATGAAGCAGGACGCTTAACGCTGATTACTCGAATGGGTGCCAATGTACTCGCTGAAAAGCTACCCAAATTATCACGCCGAGTGCAGGCTGAAGGTCGCAAGGTGGTATGGTCAAGTGACCCTATGCATGGCAACACGATCAAAGCGTCGAGCGGTTACAAAACCCGTTCCTTCGACAGCATACTGACTGAGATAAAACAGTTTTTTGGTGTCTTGAGAAGTGAAGGCGCTCACCCTGGCGGCATACATTTAGAAATGACGGGGCAGGCTGTGACTGAATGTACTGGCGGCGCTTATGCAATTTCTGATGCAGACTTGGCGCAACGCTATCAAACCCAGTGCGACCCACGGCTTAACGGCGATCAGGTATTAGAATTAGCATTTTGTATCGCTGATTTCTTGCGGGAATCTTAGGCTTAAAGTCAGACGACCGAACTAGCAAGCTCAACGAGACAGCGTCTCGTCCATAGTTGTTTTTCGGTCGTCCAATAATTTTTGTACGCCTTCAGCATCACTCACCAGCGTCGCGATTTTAGCTGGAGACACGGTTGTTGGAGAAAGGCGATCTGCCACAGAAGGGCCCTTTGGTGATTTTTCCTCTGCCGGCTTCTCTTTCGCTGAGGTATAAAGATCACGATTAGCATTGGTGCTTACAATCATTTTCTCCGCTTCTAGACCCTCTGGTGGAATATCAGAAAACTCCCATTGCCCTTGAGCATTTCGCCAGCGATAAACCGACACCGCACCATCCTCAGCATCAGTCTCAGAGGCAAAAATATTTTTAGGAAAAATATTTCTGAACGATATCTCGGGGACAAAATCTTCCGCTGACAACCAAGGCTGACCATCAGGGTTTTTCATCACAAAAAGGCCGGCAAAACCCAGCACAAGTAAGAAAGAAAAAAACTTAAGCATTAAACCCATACCACTCCCCGCCCAGAATGCCCTTAGTTTGCTACTCGTAAATGCGCCTCAAGAGCGCTGCGCATTTTCTCATCGATAGGTGTAGGACGACGAGTTTCCCGGTTTACAAACACATGAGTAAAAGTACCTGCCGCGCACGCTTTCGCTTCGCCCACTTTAAAAATGGCAATGCCATATTCGACAGAACTCTTGCCTAGGCGGTTAACTCTAAAACCGCCCTCCAAAGCGTCAGGAAATGCCACTGGCGCCAAATAGTTGCAACTGGAGTTTACCACCAATCCAATGACCTTGGCGGCATGGATATCCAAACCACCTTCTTCGATCAAGAATAGATTCGCCACCGAATCAAAGTAAGCGTAATAAACCACATTGTTCACATGGCCGTAGACATCGTTATCGCCCCACCTTGTGGTTACCGGTGCAAAGTAGCGATATTCGCTTCTTGATGAGGCCGCTTCTTGCTCGTTGGCACTCATTAATAAGCCGCCTTGTATATCGCTAGAGCGTCCGCAAATTCAACATCTCTCGGGTTATTAATCAGCAAGCGCTGCTGACCCATAGCGTCCTCAGCCAAGCCATTCAAGGCACTCTCTGGAATATCGACATCACGCAATCGTGTCGGCAGTCCCAGATCGGCAATCATTGCGGCAATATATTCAATGAGTGCCGACGCCAGCTCTGTGTCGCTGCCGAGCGGCACATTGTCACCCATAATACTGGGCGCCAATTCAGCGTAAAGCTGAGCGGCCTGCGAAATGTTAAAACGCATGACATCCGGCAGCACCAGAGAATTGCTCAAACCGTGGGAGATATGAAACTGCCCCCCCAATGGATAAGCTAAGGCGTGTACAGCGGCCACTGGCGCATTTGCAAAAGCCTGCCCAGCCATCATAGCGCCCAACAGCATATTTTGGCGAGCCGACAAATCACCGGGTTCAATCACCGCTTGACGAATGTTCGCACTCAGTAAGCGCAAGGCCTGATGAGCCAACATATCTGAGTAGGGGTTTTTCTTATGCCGACTAGTGTAGGCCTCAATCGCGTGCACCATGGCGTCTACGCCTGTACTGGCGGTGACACCCGCCGGCAAACCGAGTGTAAGTTCTGCATCAAGCAAGGCAATATCAGGCTGCAGACGCCCAGACACAACACCCATTTTTGTTGACGCGCCGGTTGTCACAATCGCAATTGGCGTCACTTCTGAGCCCGTACCCGCTGTCGTGGGCACTTGAATTAGAGGCAGACGCTGACCCTTCACTTGATCAACACCATATATGTCGCTGAGCTGCTCCCCAGAACAGGCAAGTAAGGCCACCAATTTCGCTGTATCCATAGCGCTGCCACCACCGTAACCGATAATACCGTCGGCACCTTGATCGATGGCATATTGAACGGCGGCCAGCACCACACTCTCGGGTGGATCTGCTTGAACATCGGCATAGACCGAAACCGGTAGGTTTAGGGCCTTCAGTGCATGCTCTGCTTTCTCGAGCAATCCTACCTTCACAATTCCAGGATCGGTAATAATAACAGGTGCCTGAATGCCTAACTGA
>Ga0209081_1002470_pt1 | contig 10724 bp, 8 predicted proteins | sample GOMGulsemesocosm_4_FD_184636 | JGI IMG/M metagenome (GOLD analysis project Ga0209081, IMG submission 184636) | Methane-oxidizing microbial communities from mesocosms in the Gulf of Mexico - GOM15B Gulf of Mexico (SPAdes) (version 2) | ecosystem: Environmental > Aquatic > Marine > Cold seeps... | reverse complement strand
TCAATTACATCAAACCCTGCGCCTTTTAAAGTTAGGCCAACAACCTGCCTAATAGAAGCCGAATCATCAACGATCATTATTGTTTTTGCCATTTGTTATCTCCTAAATACTAAATTATTTCTTAAACTCTTAAATCCTGATTGCCTTAGAAGAACGTTAAATCAACCGATTTAGGCTTCCAAGCATCGTATTAATATCATCCAAATTATGCTCTGCATGCTCAAGCCGCTGTGTGACTCTGTCTTGGAACTGTAATGTGGCGTAATCACCGAATATATCTTCTCCACCTGCTTGTTGGCTAGCTTGTCTTTCATAAACAATCGTAATACGGGGTGATTATAAAAGCCGAGGGAGGTTAAGATTTATAGTGCAAAGGTCTCTTTAAACAAGTTACCTTTCCGGTTATTTTATTCGTCATCAATATACTCAAAGCCAAGCTCAAACTACAAAGTTTGCAACCATTTTTTGTAATTGTCCTGCTAGGTTGTTCATACTCTCGCTTGCCGACGATGTTTGTTGGGCAGCGGAAGCCGTATTATCTGTCATATCACTAATGTTCACGATAGAGCTATTTATCTGCTCAGCAGTCACGCTTTGCTGTTCTGCTGCTCCCGCAATGCCAGTGCTCATTTCATTAATCCGATCTACCGACGTGGTGATATTCGATAATAGTGAACCTGCTTCACCGGCATGCTTGACGACAGTCATAGCCTCTGCTTGGCTAGCTTTCATAACCTCAACAGCTTTTAAAGAGCCCGTTTTGAGTTTCTCGATAACGGTACTAATTTCTTTCGTGGATTCTTGTGTGCGACTAGCTAGCGTTCTGACTTCATCTGCAACAACCGCAAAACCCCGTCCGTGCTCACCTGCACGAGCTGCTTCGATTGCCGCATTAAGTGCGAGTAGGTTTGTTTGTTCAGAAACACCAATAATGACATCTAATACCGAGCTAATATCTTTACTGTCCTCTTCCAGTTGCTTAATAACTAGGCTGCCATCTGCAATCTGGTTAGCAAGTTGTTGTATAGCTTCTATCATTACATCAACTTTTTGGCTTCCTTCAACTGCATTTGAGTTAGCTTCTTCAGCGGCTGCGGCCGTATTGGCAATATTCTTACTGACCTCCAGCACCGTTGTACTCATCTCATTCATCGCGGTGGCAACCTGCTCAGTTTGTACTTTCTGCTTACTTACTCCGCTGTGAGTTTGGGCGCTAGCGGCCAGAAGTTCACTCGATGCACTTGCCAGCTGTTCTGATGACTCTAAAATTTGCTTGACCATTTGATTAAAATTAACGGTCATTGCATTGAACCCCTGTTCTATTTGACTCATCTCATCACGCGAATCAAGAGCGATTTGTACAGTCAGGTCTCCTTCAGAAAGTTTTTTCGCTGCATCACTAATTTTTGCAATACTCTGCTGAGCTGATAGATAAAATCCAGCAAATAGGTAAGCAATTAGTAATAGTACAATAACAACTATAGAAATAGCCGCGACCATAGCGTTATGCTCTAATTCTATTCGCTCGACCAAAAGCTCGTCCAGAACGGGTACTAATGCATCATAAAGCTGGTAAGAACCATTGATCGCTGTCGTTGCGGCATCAAAAATCGCCTCTCCCTTAACGCTAATGGTTTCTGCATTAAGAAGCTTGTCGTTTAATAAAGTCTGCATCGCCTCAATAGAGGTTATATTTGCGTTGGTCGCCCCTATAAGAGCTTTACCTGCACGAGGATTATCATCGTAAGCCGCTTCCAACCCTGATTTGACACTGTCGAAATAAAGCTCAATATTGTTAGAAAGGACTGCCAGCCTAGTTTTTTGATTTGGACTGGAGAAATGACCATTCGCTGCAACACTTGAACCTACTGCACGAGCTTGACCCATGTTTTCTAGCATATTTGGTAAACTTGAAACGAGTGCCGCCCCAATGTAGTAACTGTCTAGCTTTGGGTCAAGCGTAATCTCAGAGGCATCTGCGACTTTACTGATTAATGCCAGCATTTCGGCAATCAATGCGCTATGTGCTTTAATTGCTTCGCTTGAACTCATGTTTAATGAGCTGGTTTTTATCTTGCTCCACCGCTGTACTAAAGTGGCTACTTCACCTTGAAGACCCAGATGACCACTTAACTGTTTATCTATCTCTCCGAGTTCACTCAGCTTACTATCAACGATGTCTCGCTTTTTCATAATACGGCTGTGGAATTCCGCAGCGCCACCAAGGTAGGCAGCCGTCATACCACGATGTTGCTGAATGTGTTGCAGCGGTTGACGCACAGATTTGATGTAAGCTAACCCGGTACGTTCATTCTCGAGAAAACGGACATCCTCGTTAATGTTGTGTATTAAGTTTAGGCTTAAACTGATAAGTGGAACCAGAACAATCAGGAATATAATACCGAACTTTATTGGGTAACGGAGTCTACCCATTAAGGTTTTAGCAGGCTTGAGTAGCATGTTCATCTTTTAATTCCTTTTATTCTGTTTTTTATAAATTTTTAGTCTAATTCTTCAAAGTTTGTGTAGCTGAGCTTCTAGGTCATTGGCATTAACAGGTTTTCCTAGTAAGTAGCCTTGAACAAAATCACAATTGATCTCTTTCAAATAATTTAACTGTTCAACTGTCTCAACCCCTTCGGAGACAACTTTCAGTCCCAGTGAATGGCCAAGTGCGATAATACTTTCAATTAAACGCATATTTTCTTTCTTAGAAAAAACATCTTTCAAGAAACTACGGTCAATTTTTAGTTTTTTAGGGGACAGTTGCGTTAAATAACTTAGTGAGGAAAAGCCAGTTCCAAAATCATCAATTGCTATGTTAACCCCTAATTCAGAAAGTGATTTAAAAGTACTAATTGAGTTTTCTATATTATCGATTAACAGGCTTTCTGTTATCTCAATTTCAAGTAAGTGGGAAGGTAACCCTGTGTCACCTAAAATAGTCTGGATTATGTTGCAAAAGTTGCAATCGATAAGCTGTTTAGCAGACACATTTACTGCAACAGGTATGCTAGTTCCTTTTCGCATCCACTTATAAGCTTGCCTACAAGCAGTTTCAATAACCCAGGTTCCGATAGGAATAATCAACCCAGTTTCCTCAGCGATAGGGATAAACTTATCTGGTGGGATCATTCCATTTTCAGGGTGCTGCCAGCGGATAAGCGCTTCGGTGCTTAATAATCTCCCAGATTTAACACAGTATTGCGGTTGGTAATGAATTGTTAGCTGATCATTAGCTAAAGCCTGACGCAAATCACCTGCCAAATGAAGTTGGTACAGGGCATCTTCTGTCATTTTTTGTTTGTAGAAGCACACTTGATTCCCACCAGCACTCTTAGCTTGATACATGGCTGTATCGGCATTACAAATGAGCGCTTCACCACTTTCAGCATCATCGGGGTATATGGATATACCTATACTACAACCAATATATATTGTCTGCGGCTCTACCCCAAAAGGTTTGCTACTCAATGCTGCAATAATATTATTCGCGACAATAGCTGCATTTTTACCTGCATTAACTTCATCGAGCACAACAACAAACTCATCCCCTCCCCAGCGAGTGATTGTATCAGTTTGCCTAACAACGTTTGATAGCCGACTTGCTACCTCCACCAGAACGGCGTCGCCTACAGAATGCCCTAATGAATCATTAACCGGTTTAAAAGCATCTAAATCAATAAAAAGAACGGCAGTTTTTGCATTATTCCGCTTAACAAGCTCTAATGATTTTTCTAGGCGGGCGCTTAACAAAAGGCGGTTTGCCAGACCAGTCAAAGGGTCATGGTGTGCTAAATAGCCGAGGTTACTCGGCTCTTTTTTTAAGTGAGAAATATCTGCAAAAACCCCTATAAATCCAACTAGTTCCTTATCTTCACAATAAATGCTATCAATTGTTAGAAGCTCAGGGTAAACATCACCATTTTTGCGTCTATCCCATATCTCTCCTGACCAGAATCCTGAATCGTTAATACTGCTCCACATTTCTTCATAAAAAATTGGATCCTGCCTTGCTGAGCTCAAAATATTTATTTTTTGCCCAACAGCTTCCTGACTTGAGTATCCTGTTATTTTTGAGAATGCCTTGTTAATAGTAAGTATTCTCATTTTGGAATCAGTTCTAACCATTCCAAGTGTTGAGTGCTCAAAGAAAAGTGAGGTATAGGAAATATTCATTATAAAAGGCCTCTACTCCTCTCTACTCGGAAAAGGAATAAGTATGGAAGGGTGCTCGTTTGGTTTCTTGCTAAGAAGTTCTTTCAAGTAGTGGCTATTTTGTGTAACCCTCTGGAGCAGCTTTTTTACGAGATTAATCTGGAAATTTGATTGACCTCGACTTGAATCAATTAGTTTTTGTATTGTTCTTAGCCGATCCCGATCTTCCTTATTTATAGCCGAAGAGATAAAGTCATCCAGCAAATGCTGACGCTTCATTTCGAACAGCTCAGGGCTATTAGACAATGCTTTTAGTTTATTGAAATCTTCCGTTTTCACTCAAACTCCATTTCTAACAAATGTATGTAAGGTTTAGTAATCAGTTTAGGTCAACATAAACTAATTACTATAGGAGAAACTCCCGAATAATAACCCGCAAAGTTCACCATTGTGTGAAATAATGAAGAAGTCCTTTGGCACTAATTCATGTTGATAGATCATGATGTCCTTAAAGAACTCGATGTCTTTAATGCCTGTTGAGCGCAGCTGTAATGGTCAGAGGGTCTCATAGACTATAATTAATTGAGAATAGGGCGTGAGGTGACGAGCAAAACAAGAAAAAATTTTATCCCAGCCCAAAAGAATGAATATGTAAAATTAATGGTTGAAGGTGACCGCTCAAATAATGAAATTATCAGGGTCTGGCCAAACGGCTGCTAACCGGTGGATGAAACAATATATTGCCGAGCAACCAGGTGAAGAAACAGCAGAAAGAATTCCTCTAGATGCGGATAAGCAGCACATTAAAGAGCTAGACGCTAAATTAGCAGAACCTCAAAGAGGATGTCTGTTTATTAAAAATAGACTGCTTTGTTTATACGCGATAATCCAGCCTTAAGGTAGTTGATGAAATGCACAAGGCTGAAATAGTCACCATCTCAAAACTATGCGAGCTATTAGACGAGCCCTTTATTAGTAGCTACTACAAGCCAATTATTAATTACCTCAATAAAGACTCTCAATAAAGACTTGCATATTTAATTTACCCTTATACTCTAGGGATAAGATTCTTTTTAATGGATAAAAAAGAGGGCTCATGGGTAACTAAAGGGATGTTTCTTACTCGTGTTAATAATATTTTTTTAGAATTGATGAGAGCATATTCTGAACTATCAAAAAAAGAACCGATCGTATTACTTCAAAAGAGTGAGCAAGCAGATGATGCGTTAACCCCAGACAAGGACAGCGATTTAGTACCATCAACACAAATGTATATATCAGTGTTGCAAAAGGTACTGGATGTTGTTGATGAGCCTGTTTATATAGTCAATCTAGACAATAATATTATTTTGTTTGCCAATAAAAAGACTGAACAGCTGTTTGGCCGTGTTGTTGGTATGCGTTGTTGGGAAAAGCTGCAAGTGGGGCAACGAGGTGTATGTAACTTTTGTACAAACTCTTTATTGCTTGATGAGAATCACCAAGCAACTGGGGTTCATAAAACAATACAAAAAAACGAGTTAACTAATCGTTGGTTTCAATGTAGTGATCAAGTTTTTCAATGGTTTGATGGATCAATGGTTGCGATTAGAACATCGGTCGATATTAGTGAGTTAACAAAAACAAAAAGCCACCTAGATATCTCTTTGAAAGAGAAAAGGACAATGACGGAGGATTTGGTTTTGTTGATTGAACGGGAACGTCGAAAGTTGTCGTATGATTTGCACGATGAAATGGGGCAAGTAGCGACGGCCATTAAATTAAATGCCAGTTTTTTGGCGAATAGTGACGATACTCAGTCGGCGCAATATTTAGCGGCCACAGCGGATATTGAACAGTTAGCATCACACTTACTGAGTACCGTAAAAGGGGTAAGTAATAAACTGAATCCACGTGATCTTATTGAATTATTAAGTGTCCCCGACATGCTGAAGAACCTATTTGATGAATGGTTAAATAGAAATAGGCAAGTGTCGAGCAAAACACTTTTTGATGCCGATACGGAGTTTGAGTTGAGTATTGGTTTAAAAGAAACACTGTACCGCATTTGTCAGGAAGCTCTGACTAATATATCTAAACATGCAAAGGCAAGTCGTGTTGAAATATCGTATCGCCTACATGAAAAAAATGGGGCTGATTTAATGCCATTAGGATATGAGGGGATTGAATATACACACCTTATTGAACTAGAGATTTCAGATAATGGAGTGGGCTTTATTGAGCAGACTCAAGAGGTTGGTCTAGGTTTGAAATATATGGCTGAACGAGTCCGCTTATATGGTGGTTTCATTTATAGGGAGCCTTGTGAAAAGCTGGGTGGAATTAGGGTCTTTGCGCGTTTCCCCTATCTTGATGAATAGGAGGGTATGAGCTATGGTTGATATCCTTATTGCCGATGACCATGATGTCGTTCGTTTGGGCTATCGCCGGCTCTTTGAATTGGGCGGCGAACACAATGTTATTGGAGAAGCGGATTGTGGGCAGCAAGCCATTTCGTTGTTTAAACGAATGAAGCCTGGTTTATTAGTGATTGATGTCATTATGCCCGGGCCAGGCATAGTGGATAGTTTGCAGCGAGTTGTGAGTTACGAGCCAAAAGCCCGAGTTTTAGTGGTGAGCATGCATGATAGCTTAAGCCTCGTGGAGCGTTGCTTTAAGGTGGGGGCTTTAGGTTATGTTACTAAGTCCAGTGATGCTGATGTATTACTGGCTGGGGTTGCCAAGGTTGCGGCAGGTAAGCGTTTTATAAGTCCTGATATTGCTGAGAAAATGGCATTAAAACAGTTAAATATAAAGGGGGACTCGGCTTTGTCAGTTTTAACGTCAAGAGAGTTCGATGTTTTTATGCGTTTAGGGCGAGGGCAGTCTATCGTTACTATTGCTAATGAAATGAATATTTCAAATAAAACAATATATAACTATACCAGTAAAATCAAAAGACAATTAGCGGTGTCGACAACGGCTGAGTTGGTTCGTCTTGCTCTGCAGGAGGGGTTTTTAGATTATAGTGAGTTAACTCACTATAATCAGGCTGACCTGAGTTAAAGAGGGGGCGAGCAGTATTAAGCAAGGGGAATCAGCATGTGATTTAAGTAGGTTTGGTGGATTAAAATCTTCACTAGAACATGAAGATTAAATGCTTGCTTATGTATGGTCGATTTAGGCTGATTCAATTAATGTAGTTTGTGACAAGTCAAGCGGACTTTTGACTTCTACAGGTTTCTAGTTATTCTTGTATAATGCTCCTAATTGATATATTAGGGTAGCATGCATCTTCATTACCTAAGCTTAGGAGTAGTCAATCATCTTGCAAGGCATTTTTTGATATCGATACGGAGTTTGAGTTGAGTATTGGTTTAAAAGAAACACTGTACCGCATTTGTCAGGAAGCTCTGACTAATATATCTAAACATGCAAAGGCAAGTCGTGTTGAAATATCGTATCGCCTACATGAAAAAAATGGGGCTGATTTAATGCCAGTAGGATATGAGGGGATTGAATATAAACACCTTATTGAATTAGAGATTTCAGATAATGGGGTCGGCTTTATTGAGCCGACTCAAGAGAATGGTCTAGGTTTGAAATATATGGCTGAACGAGTCCGCTTATATGGCGGCTTTATTTGTCGTGAGCCCTACGAAGGGATGGGTGGAATTAGAGTCCTCATGCCCTTCCCTTATATTAAATTAAGAGATGATTTATGACCAAGTGCATCATCGCTGGCAATGGAATTAATTAGTTACATCGAGCAGTTAATATTGGGTTGCTGTTACCTTGTATGCTTTTAATTCTACTAGCTCGTGTGCATTCCCAGCTACTAACAGGGTGAAGTTTATCCCAAGCAAGCATTAGCTTTCGCTGTGATTTACTCATGTTGTATCGTGAGTATATATGTTCCATATAGAGGTAAGTTCTAGCTATGCGACCTCTAGCTCTCAGAGGTGGCTCAGCCTTTTTCTTAGAAACCTTCATTTGGCATGAGCCGAAGTCTGATTTCTCGCCGGGAAGCATAGTGAAATTATAATTGCTTCTCATGGCGTTGACGGCCCCTATAGCAGGATATAGGTTGTATAAGTCTGACTGCATTAGTCTGTACTCTCGGCTCGCTTTATTTGCACATCGTCGGCCTTTATATGGTTTGCCATGCTTATTAACACATTCTGTATCCCCGTCTCGCCACTCAGTAAAAGTACGTCCAAAGTTTTCGGCCGGAACAATGTGTTCCCACTCCACACGTTTAGCGCGTTTTTTGTACTTACTTGACTCGTAGCCCGGAGGAAGCGTAATAACTTTATTACTGCTGAACGCCGCTGCACAATAAACAGTTACACGGTGATCAAAGTACACGTTGGCCATTAGTGATTTTTTGGCCTTGCTGAACGACTCAGTAGGTTCAGAGTGCCCGACGGTTGCTATAAGCGTTAAGAGTAAGGCTGTTATTAATTTAGAGTTTTTTGTCACATTAATTTCCATATTTAAATAGTGATAACATGTTTCGTTCAACAGAGCTTTTTTAAGTTGGCTAGCCGGTACGTATTATTAGTAAAAAGATTCTTTTGCTCTCAATAGAACGGTTTCAATTTTATTTTTCATTGAGCCTTTGATTAATGAATGATTAAAAATAAGAAATTCATTTAGCGTTATATCGAGAAGGCGCATCCCTCCTGTGGGAGCATACTTTTTATATATGCCTTTGTTTCTTGCAAGGGCCTGCATTAATGAAAAAACTTTCTGTTGAGTTAATGGACCTGTAAATAAAAGTCCACTAAAAGCTTCGTTTTCTGATTTTCGTTCAATTTCTAGCAGAACGAGTGTTTTATTATGGCTTAGCTCAAGTTTAGCGATTAAGCATCGCCGTAACTTTCTCTCAAATGTTAAAGGCCAGGTCCCTATCTGACTTTGATTGATTAAAGCGCATGGGAATGTTGCAAGATGAAAGTTTAGGTGCTCGCAGCCGTTTTCGTCAATATAGGTGATTGTAGAAATGAGCTGGTCTGCCTTAAGCTCTAGTAACGCGTTATTAACAAGACTAATAATTTGTGTCTGGTCTATATTGTAGTGATCTTGGATATCTTCTATTTCCTCAGTTTGTTCTATTTTTGCAATATTTCTATTTGAGGATGAGCTGTTTTGCTCCCCAGATGATAATTGTTGCGGAACTTCTTTAGACGTCAATGGCGTATCGGTGCTTAACTGGGGGTTGGTGATAAAGACATCTTCAATGATTGGGTGATCAGCGTCATTTTCAGCAAGGATAGAGACCTGAGACCGTATCTTTGCAACGCCAGCGCTTGAATTAGGGTCGCTACTGTTAGTAATTGGTAGGTTTGACGGTACGACAGATCTTCTAGCGGAGCTATTATTTGTAGAAGTGGCATCGTCATTATTGTTGGTTCCACTAGTCTGAATGACGCGCTGAACCTTCATCTCACTTGGTAGAGAGAATTTATTAACTCTCAATACGAGAAAAGTCTCTCCGTCATCTAACCATATGCCATTAACTGAAATTTCAAGATCAGCAGAGTGATATGGCGGTATTGATGGTTGCCGTTCTTTATACCGATTTTTAGATTGTGTTTGTAAGTCAGGCCATATGCCACTAACGCGTGATCTTGTGATGGGGTTTAGTGCTAAGTGAGCTAAGAATACGGAATTAGATATGTCTTTTGGGTTTTTTAGGTGAATGGAGTAGGTGTCTTGGTTAATTAGCTCAGACTCTTTCGGATCAATATACCCATTTAATAGAGTATTGAAATCTTGAGTAATTAACTTACGCCTGATATCTATCTCATTTGGTGTGTACATACTGGTTAATACTTCGAGGCTTGGGATTAAAACGGAAGTTCCGTTTGATGCGACTAACTTTGTTAGTTTGCTTGCCCCAAAGAGCGCCTTACTCTTTTTATCATCCTTATGGAATGGGTATGAGAAAGAATATTTGTCGTGCTGGATAATGAACTCGCCATTGTCTGAGTCAAACGTTTTAACAAATGTGGGTGTGTAATTTGACAGATCAAATTTAAATTTAGTGCTAGTGCTTTTTTGCTCTAACTTCCCCAGAGATTTTTGCCCTTTCCAAAGTGAGCCAATTCTGACAATGCTTAGCTCTGGAAGTGGAACCTTGTAGACATAAAAATTATTTGTTTTCTTTATAAGGCCTTGGTTGGCTGTACGCATTAATACGTCGACTTCAGGGGCTGTTGAGCTAGTGCTGTTCTTTAAATATATGGGGCCGTACCACCATACAATTCTTTCTATATTGTCATTAGGGAATGAGAGAATTGTGTGATGAGAGTTTTCTTTTTGCACGGAGGAGTCTTTCCAATGAATTTATTTGTAAGGCTTTGAGGCTACTTAGGAAGGTAGGCTTGAAATTGTATCGTATCATAAGTTTAGTAGCGCTAATTATTGGAAAGTAGCGTTAATTAGTGGAACTGACAGCCACCACCAACTAGCGCAACAGCCGATGCGGTATGGTGCGGCGACCTAAAAGGAGGTGTTCGCCAGTTATTAATATCAATGGTATGTTGGCTGATTGAATAAACAGATGCTGTTTCAAGGGCTTC
>Ga0209081_1002466_pt1 | contig 10733 bp, 7 predicted proteins | sample GOMGulsemesocosm_4_FD_184636 | JGI IMG/M metagenome (GOLD analysis project Ga0209081, IMG submission 184636) | Methane-oxidizing microbial communities from mesocosms in the Gulf of Mexico - GOM15B Gulf of Mexico (SPAdes) (version 2) | ecosystem: Environmental > Aquatic > Marine > Cold seeps... | reverse complement strand
TTTTCATTAGACCCAAGTGATTTACAGAAGGAGCTAGATGCACGTAATGCTGAAAGTTCTGCGGCGAAATCTGCGCTAGCGGTTGCTCAAGCAGATGTTAAGCGAAGTATTGGTTTGTTAAAAAAGAAGTTTATTAGTCAACAAGCAACAGACCGCTTTAAACTGGTTGAAAGAGAAACGCGGGAACGTCTGAATGCTGCCTATGCTCGTGCTAAACAGGCAAAAAATGCGCTGAGTTATGCACGTTTAGTAGCCGATTTTGATGGATTACTAATGAATGTTTCTGGTGAGAGTGGGCAAGTGGTTGCTGCTGGGCAAACCGTTGCTATTCAGGCTAAAAGTAATGAGCTTGAAGTTGAAGTGTTTTTTCCAGAAGAAATGAAAGCACCTGCAAAGGCTTGGTTAATTGGCAATGGAACAAAGAAATATTCTATAAGTTTACGTGAAATAGCGGGTGCTGCAGACCCTGTTAGTAGAACGTGGCGTGCGCGTTATAGTATTGAACAGACGCCTGAAGGACTGGCACTGGGCAAGATAGTACGTGCATCATTTAGTTATACGGATATTAATGAATCAACCCTAGAAATCCCATTAGCTGCGTTAGATGAAAGAGGGGCGACCCCGCAAGTTTGGCAAGTTGTTAATGGCGTAGCGATGCCTTTTCCTGTTCAGCTCCTTAGTATACGATCAGAAACGGCTTTAATTCATACAGAACTGCCTATAGGTACTCGTATTATTTCATTGGGTACGCATCTACTACAAACTGGCATGGCGGTTGAAGAGCTAGGCTTATGAGTTTCCCTAATTTATCGGCTCTCTCGGTAAGGGAGCGTTCAGTTACGCTATTTTTCTTATTGCTATCAATCTTTGCGGGTGTGTATTCATTTAACTCACTGGGTAGAGCTGAAGATCCATCTTTTACGGTTAGGGTTATGGTCGTTTCGGTTATATGGCCGGGTTCAACAGCTGAAGAATTACAAAACCAAGTTGTCGATCGGCTTGAAAAACGAATTCAAGAAGTAAGATTATTAGACAAGGTGATTAGTACGATTCGTCCTGGGCGGGCAGATTTAATGATCTACTTTAAGGAATACACGCCTTCCAAAGAAATTCCTGACTTGTATTACGAGGTTCGTAAACGAATGTTAGGTGAGCAAGGTCGAATGCCAGAGGGCGCTATTGGTCCCATTGTGAATGATGACTTTTCTGATGTGTACTTTACGATGCTGTCATTAACGGCTCCAGGTATGCCGATGCGTGAATTAACGCGAGAAGTAGAAAAAATTCGTGATCGTGTACAACTTATAGAAGGTGTACATAAGGTTATATTATTTGGTGAACGACCAGAGCGTGTTTTTTTAGAGTTTGATAATGCTAAATTGTCTAATTTAGGTGTTTCTATTCCGGATATTTTTGCTGCGATTAAAGCTCATAACCGTTTATTACCTGCTGGACAACTTGAAACAAGAGGCCCTCGCGTTTACTTACGCTTAAATGCAGATTTAAGTAATCCAGAAGACTTAGCCAATGTGCCGATCCGCATAGCAGGGAAATTGGTCAAACTTTCGGACTTAGCAACTATTCGCCGTGGTTATGAAGACCCGGCAAGCTATATGATCAGAGACCGTGGTAAGGATTCTATTATTCTTGCTGTTACCATGCAAAAAGGTGAAAACGGCCTGCATTTAGGTGATCGTTTAGAAAGCTTCTTGACGAAAGAACGCGCTCGTTTACCGCTCGGAATGGAACTGACTCAACTGACAAACCAAGCTGAAGCGATTGCTGGTGCGGTAAATCTTTTCCAAGTTAAGTTCTTAATAGCCGTGCTAGTGGTGGTTTTGGTTAGCATGTTTGCGATTGGCTTACGAGCAGGTATTGTGGTGGGCATTGCTGTGCCAATTACCTTAGGTTTAACTTTCCTTATTATGAACAGTGCTGGAATGACGCTTAATCGGGTGTCACTCGGTGCATTGATTATTGCATTGGGCTTGTTGGTTGATGATGCCATTATTTCTACTGAGATGATGATGGTGAAAATGGAAGAGGGCTGGGGACGAATGCGTGCAGCGTCACATGCATGGAGCGTTACCGCCGCGCCGATGTTATTTGGTACGCTGGTCACTATTGCTGGTTTCGTTCCTATTGGGTTTGCCCAATCATCAACGGGTGAGTATGCAGGTAGTATTTTTTGGGTGCTGGCTATCTCGCTCAGTATTTCTTGGCTAGTTGCAGTGACATTTACCCCTTACCTAGGGGTGAAGATATTACCTGTTTTTTCAGAAGAAAAACATGATGCTGACTCACTTTACTCAACACCTTTTTATAGTAAATTAAGGAGCCTTGTTTACCGTTGTGTGCAGTTTAAAAAAACGGTGGTTACGATAACCGTTGGGCTTTTTGTATTGTCTATTATTGGTTTAATTGGCCCGGTAGAAAAACAATTTTTTCCAAGCTCAGATCGTACAGAAGTTCTTATTAGTATTTTCCACCCGCAAGGTAGTTCTATTAAAGCGAGTGATGCGACAACCAAAAAGCTTGAAGCCATATTGAATGATATGGATGAAGTAAGGACTATGTCCTCGTATATTGGTGGTGGGCCACCGCGCTTCTTTATCTCTGAGAATCCTGAGATGCGTAACCCTGCATTTGCGAAAATCATTGTGGTTTCTCACGGTGAAGATGAGCGCGATAGAATTATGCAAGAACTGGAACAACGTATTACCGCAGGTGAGTTTTCAGAAGCTCGGGTTCGGGTTGTTAAGTTACTCTATGGGCCTCCTGTTGTATGGCCGGTGGGTTTTCGTGTCGTTGGTCCAGATCGTTTAGAATTACGTCGTATTGGTCATGAAATTAGACAGCTTATGGAAGCTAGTGGCTACACACGAAATGCTCATTTGGATTGGGATGAGCGAGTGCCTGTATTACATCTAAACATAGATCCCGACCGCTTAAGGTTAATGGGACTAACACCTAGCGATGTAGCGCAACAACTCCAATTTGAACTTGATGGTGCTCCGGTTACTACGTTGCGTGAAGATATTCGCCAAGTTGAATTAAGGGCGCGTGGTAATAAAGCCTCTTATGATGATTATCAAAATCTTGAAATCCGTACTCGTGATGGTCGGAAAATTCCTCTTTCACAATTAGGTGAGTTGGTCGTTAAATATGAAGACCCTGTTATAAAGCGCTATAACCGCGAACCCTTTTTAGCGGTTTTAGCTGACCCTTACGCTGCGCAAGCGAATGATGTCATGTTTAAGTTATGGGATGCCATGGCGCCTTTACGTAAAACCTTAGGTGAGGACTATCGGATTGATATGGGTGGCTCAGTCGAGCAATCAGCTAAAGCGGATGCTTCTTTACAAAAATTGCAGCCAGTCATGTTAGCGTTAATGCTAATTTTTATTATGCTGCAAATGCGGTCCTTTACGGGAACATTTATTGTGCTTGCTACTGCGCCATTAGGGGTTATTGGTGCAACGCTCGCGTTATTAATATTCCATCAATCATTCGGCTTTGTTGCTCTGTTAGGGCTGATTGGCTTAGCGGGTATTTTAATGAGGAACACATTAATTTTAACGCAGCAAGTGACTGATAACCTTGAAGATGGCATGGATGTGGTTAAAGCAGTCGTTGAAGCATCGGTGCGTAGAGCAAGGCCGGTTATTTTAACTGCATTAGCTGCAATATTTGCCTTTATACCCCTCACCATGGATAGCTTCTGGGGGCCTTTAGCTTATGTGTTAATAGGTGGCGTTGCGGTAGGTACGGTGATTACCTTGCTATTTGTACCGGCCTTGTATGCATTGTTTTTTAGGCTGGATGCGAAGGAATTAGCTAATAACTAAGTTGTTAATAAAAATATAATAAGTAGGAGGAAACAGTGTTTGAAACGAAACTAACCAAGCTATTGAATATTAAGTACCCCATTATTGGTGGTGCGATGATGTCTATATCGAAGGCTGAATTTGTCGCTGCTATTTCTAATGCAGGTGGCTTAGGGATTTTAGCGTCGGCGATTTATAAAACGGAAGATGAGTTTGCAATGGCGATTGATACCATTCAGGCGCAAACAGACAAACCTTTCGCGGTTAATATCAATTTATTCCCCTCGATGCAACCGGTCGATAATGAAGATTATGTTCGCATTATGATTGAGAAGGGCGTTAAAGTGGTTGAAACATCTGGCCATGCTGCGCCTGAGAAACTTAGCTCAATGTTTAAACAAGCCGGGATGGTTTGGCTGCATAAATGTGTGGGTGCGCGTTATGCTAAAAAAGCGGAATCATTAGGTGCAGATGCAGTGACCGTTGTTGGTTATGAAAATGGTGGAGCAACGGGGAAGTTAGATATTTCAACTTTGGTTCTTGTACCGACCGTTGTGGATGCGGTAGATATTCCTGTCACTGGTGGCGGTGGTGTGGCAGATGGCCGTGCTTTAGTTGCCGTTTTAGCCGCAGGTGCGGATGCCGTTATTATAGGTAGCAGGCTGATGATGACAAAAGAATGCCCGATTCATGATGATTTGAAGCAGGCCTTTATTGAAGCTTCCGAACTTGATACCTCGCTCGTTATGCGATCAATTGGTTCTACTCATCGAGTATGGAATAATCAAGCAGCAAAGAACTGTCTTGAATTAGAAAGTAAGGGCACGAGCTTTGAAGATTTACTGCCTGTTATATCAGGTGATAATGCGAGAAAAATGTACGCTGATGGTGACTTAGATGCAGGCTTGGTGTCTCTCAGTCAATCTGTTGGTTTAGCAAAGGATATACCGAGTGTCAAAGAACTACTCGATCGAATAATGAGTGAGGCACAACAAACAGTGCGTAATTTAAATAAGGTTTTTATCTAACTAAGGTTAGTTTATTAAGTAAATATAAGGAAAAATAATGGAATTTGAAAGTGTTATTTATGAAAAAAAAGGCTCTGTCGTTTTATTAACATTAAATGAGCCAAAAAAATTAAATGCTTTAAGCATGGCTATTAGAAATGGCTTAGAACGTTCATTTATAGAAATTGAAAAAGATGATGAAGTGAGAGCCGTAGTTATTACAGGTGCTGGCGATAAATCATTTTGTGCGGGTGCTGATATTAGTGGTCTTAAATTTGAGGCAAACTTTGTTAAAACTTTTTTGAGCGAGATTCTTGATACCTTAGCGATTGGCGAGCGTTGTAAAAAACCTGTTATTTCAGCGGTTAATGGCTTCGCATTTGGTGGTGGTTTAGAACTAGCTATTGGATCTGACTTTATTATTGCCTCTGAAAAAGCAAAATTTGGTGTACCTGAAATTAATATCGGTCTATTGCCTGGTTTTGCGATTGTACGCCTTGGTGACATTGTTGGACGTCAAAAAGCAAAAGAAATGAGCATGGTTGGTGATCCAATCTCAGCTCAAGAAGCTAAAGAATATGGCATGGTACTAGACGTTGTTCCTCATGCTGAAGTGGTAGAGAAAGCAATGGAATTAGCTACGAAATTAGCAAGTAAGCCACAGGCTGCTATTAAGCTTGCTAAATCTGCCTATAACCTTGGTTTAGGTGGTGATGAAATGCGTTATGCAAAAGATGCGATGCCTTTCCTTTTCTTAACTGAAGATAGCCAAGAAGGTATTAGTGCATTTTTAGAAAAACGTAAGCCAAACTTCTCTTAACCACTGTTATAAAAGGAAAAAAGATGACACAAGAAAAAACAGAAGATAGACCATTCGGCAGTTACTTTACAGATCGTCGTACCATATTTGATGCGGATATTTGTACGTTTGTGAACGTTGGTGGTTTACATGAACCACTCTTTATTGATATGGAATATGTGAAAACAGAAATGCCTGCTACACACCAAACACGCTTTGCACCAGGACCATTTATGATGACCATGGGCATGGGTTTGGTTGCGCCGTTATTGTTAAGGGTATTGGATGATATTCGTAAAATCCAACCGTTTGGTTTAATGAAAGGGATGATTAATGTCAATGTGGATATTAAACGTGTAGGAAATGTTGGCGATACACTTCAAGTTGAATTGATTCCGCGTATTGCCTCAATCACTAAATCAGGCAATGTTTTATTAGCGTTACAGCACCTTATGCGTAATCAACACGACGAGATCGTTGTAGATTTCACTGAGACGGTGATGTTAGGCCCTGCTGAATAAAATCCATTAAACGTTAGTCACACCAAACACGTGGCTAACGTTTAAATAAAAACACGCAAAATTCGTCGGGTAGAGAAAGCATTCAGCCGTTATTAATAACTGATTTTAGAGGACAGATCATGAATTTATCACAATGTGTTAACAGAGCTGTACAACAAAAACCTAATAGCATCGCCACTATATTTGCTGGGCGACAACATACTTGGGCAGAGTTTAAACAACGTATTACTTGCTTAGCTGGGGGACTAAAAGGCTTAGGAACGGTAGATAATGATCGAATCGCCATTTTGGCGTTGAATAGCGATCGTTATTTAGAGTACTTTTTTGCAGTTCCTTGGGCTGGCGGTATGGTCGTGCCAATTAATGTTCGTTTAGCGGCACCAGAAATAATATTCACCTTAAATGACTCTGAGAGTACTACCTTAATTGTTGATGACGCTTTTGCTGCAATGTTACCAGCGCTAAAAGGTAAGCTAGATACGGTTAATACGATTATTTTTGCTGGCGAGGGTAAAACGCCAGAAGGTTGCATTAATTATGAAGAGCTTATAACAAACAACTCACCTGCCGTAGATGCTGGGCGTTGTGATAAAGATTTAGCTGGGTTGTTTTATACCGGTGGTACTACGGGGCGCTCTAAAGGTGTCATGTTATCGCATGATAATTTATTAAGTAATGCTTTAGGAATGATACCGGGGTTAAATGTCACACCTGAAGACATTTATCTTCATGCCGCACCCATGTTTCACTTAGCCGATTGTGCATCAACATTTGCAACAACACTATTGGGTGGCACACATTGCTTTATTGATAAATTTGATCCAGAGGAAACGTTGAAAGCGATCGTTGAAAATAAAATCACGAATGGCTTACTTGTTCCAACGATGATTAATATGATCATTAACCACCCGCGTTTTAACGATTATGACCTTTCTAGTTTACGTGGGATTTTATATGGCGCATCACCCATGCCTGAGTCAGTGTTGCTTAAAACAATGGAATTATTGCCAAGTTGTGAGTTAACGCAGGGTTACGGTATGACCGAGACATCGCCTTTAATTACTTTTCTTGAACCAAAATATCATACTTTAGATGGCCCATTTGCGGGGCGTATAAAATCAGCAGGGAAGGCGAGTGTTGCCGTTGAGCTTAAAATTGCTAATGACGATGATAATGAAGTAGCAAGAGGAGAGATTGGTGAGGTGCTCACTCGTGGGCCACATGTGATGCAAGGCTATTGGAAAATGGAAGAACTGAGCAAAGAAACCCTTCGGGGTGGCTGGATGCACACCGGTGATATGGCCTATATGGACGATGGTGGTTTTATCTTTGTGGTTGATCGCTCAAAAGACATGATTATTTCAGGTGGGGAGAATGTTTATTCAACTGAAACTGAAAATGCTATTTATCAACACCCTGCTGTACAAGAGTGTGCGGTGATTGGTATTCCTCATAAAGATTGGGGTGAACAAGTACATGCGGTAGTCGTATTAAAAGAAGGCGAGAGTTTAACTGAAGAAGCCCTTAAAAAGCATTGTGCTCAATTGATTGCCGGATATAAATGTCCTCGTAGTGTTAGTTTTTCTAGTGATCCTTTGCCTATGAGTGGAGCAGGTAAAATTTTGAAGGCAGATTTACGTAAGCCATTTTGGAAGGACTCAGATAAAGGGGTTAGTTAATATTTATCTAACAATATAAATGTAATAAAAATGATTTATATAACAAAACTGGCTTATATGTAACATTGATAATTGTCCGATGCGTTAATATAAAGACTTAAACGATTGACTGTATACACCATATGACGACTGCTTACATTACTCACCCTGACTGTTTAAAACATAAGATGTTTACGGGGCATCCTGAATGCCCTGAGCGTCTTGTGGCCATTGAAGATAGATTAAAAGGGCGAAGGTTATGGGACTTTCTTGAGCATATAGAAGCGACTGATGTCAGTGATAATGACTTGTTACTTGCGCATAGTCAGCAACTTTTAGATACGCTATATAAGAATGCACCGGCAGTGGGGCAACCGCTTTATCATGTTGACCCCGACACTTATATGAATGAGCACACCTTAAAGGCTGCGCTTAAATCAGCTGGGGCTGGCACAATGGCGGTTGATTTGGTCATGCAGAAAAAGATTGATAATGCATTTTGTTCAGTTCGCCCACCGGGGCATCATGCTGAGCGTAATGATGCCATGGGCTTTTGTTTTTTCAATAATATTGCAGTTGCTGCTGCTTATGCGCTAGAAAAATACTCGCTTGAGCGTGTCGCTATTATTGATTTCGATGTTCATCATGGCAATGGCACCGAAGATATTTTTCGTAATGACCCTCGTGTGTTGATCTGCTCATCTTATGAGCACCCTATGTACCCATACTCTGGTTGTAAAAGTATTCCGGGGCACATCATAAATAGTCAGCTGGATTCGGGCTCTACAGGTGTAGAGTTCCGTCAAGCTGTAGAGAAAGAATGGTTGCCTGAACTGGAAGCCTTTAAGCCTCAGTTTGTGTTTATTTCAGCAGGGTTTGATGCACATAAAGAAGATGTGATGGCTGAGTTACAACTTAATGATTCAGACTACCTTTGGGTTAGTCAGAGAATAAAACAAATTGCAGATAAATATGCTGACGGTAGGCTTGTTTCAATGCTGGAGGGGGGGTATGCACTTGATGCTCTAGCGAGTAGTACAGAACAGCATGTTCGAGTATTGATGGGGCTTGAATAAGCAGTAGCGCTGAATAGTTGTTGTTAATTGTTGCTTATTAATTACTGAGTGATTCTTGTTGCAGGTTTTTTTTCCAGTTCCTGTGCCAACGACAAATACTGTCAACAATTTTAGGTTTGGAAATAATATAGCCTTGTAGTTTAATCGGTATTTCTAATGCATTTAGGTAATCAAGGTCAGATACCAGCTCGACACCCTCAGTCACAATATCGACATGAAGCTCATCGAATATATCAAATAATGCCTGAGCGACAACCTGAGATAATTTATCTCTAGAAATATTATAGATAAGGCTGCGATCAATTTTTATTTCAGTATAAGGTAGTTTTTTGAGCTGCTGAATATTGGTATAGCCCGTTCCGTAATCATCAAGAGATAAACCAAATCCTTTTATTCGTAAACGGTTAAGAGTTTCTAGTTGAGCCGTATTTTCAACCGCGTAACTCTCAGTCACTTCAATAATAAAATTGTTAGCACTAAAACCGTGTTTATTGAGCAGCTTAACGAGTTTTGTTGGTAACTTCTCGTTGTTGAGCATTAGAGCCGATATATTAAGAGAGAGCCGGCAATCCTCCCCAAATTCAGATAAAATTGATGGTAAGTCTTTCATAACCTTACGTATAATGCATAGCGTTAACGGCTCAATTAAACCGTTTCTCTCTGCAGTATCAATAAACCGACCTGCTAATACAGCATCAAGTTCATCGGGTAAGGATATCCGTACTAAAATTTCTAGACTATCTACTTTACCTGTTTGGTTGTCCACTTTTGGTTGGTAGTAGGGGATTACACGGCCATCCGTAATGGCAGAATCAATCTGTTCTATGCTTAGTAAATTAAGTGTTTCTAATTTAGCCTTGCGATTCATTGATTGGTGCTTTTGTAGAATGCTTGAAAGCTTTTCCTCTGTAACGGGTTTACTTAAACAGCCAATTAGATGAGTTCGCCTTTCAAGTAAAACATCGGCTGCAAGCTGCACGATTTTATCATCGAGTTCAGAAAGAATAACGATGCCACCTAAAAAACCTTCCTTACTGAGCAGTCGAACAAGTTCCATGCCATCCATTCCGGGCATATTCAGATCGACAAATATTAGCTGAAATGATGAGCCATGTTCTTTTATGAGTTCAAGTGCATCTTTGCCTGAACCAACACATTGACAAGTCGTTACGCCAAGATCGCCGAGTAAAGCAGACATAACAGCCAACATTGACTTGGAATCGTCGACAACCAATGTGTTTATAGACATTTAAACTTCCCTGCTAATCATCCATGATTTAACTTAAAGATTACCCTAAGCATAAGTCTTGTGCAATAGAGATGTGCAGACAAATAGGGAGTCCATAAATATAGCTAGGTATTACTTTATTTTTCTAATTGGGTGGTAATCCAGCGTTCCAGCGCCTCTTGTTTAACAATTCCTAAGTGACGAACTTCTTTATTATTACGATCAAAAAAATGGGTTACAGGCAACTCACCGCGCCAACGTTTATTTACATCGGCATAAATACGCTCAGGGAATTGTTCTGCAAATACCCAGGTTTTCTTTAAGGATAATTGGCTGTGCTCAATCATTTCATGTACCAATGATTCTTCTAAGAAAGGATCTGTTGCAACGATAATGAGTTCTAGGGTGGGGTGTTTTTTCTGAATCTCACCAAACATTGCAAGCTCCTTCATACAATAAGAACAGGTTTCTGACCAAAATATTAGAACAAAAGGACGGTTATGGTGCTGTTGTTTAATTTCTGCAAATGAACCTTTAACAAAAGGGTGTATGGTGAGCGGCTCTGCTTTTAAGGAGATGGATATGAAAAGTAGTAAAAACCCAAAGAGTGCACCACG
>Ga0209081_1002465_pt1 | contig 10735 bp, 10 predicted proteins | sample GOMGulsemesocosm_4_FD_184636 | JGI IMG/M metagenome (GOLD analysis project Ga0209081, IMG submission 184636) | Methane-oxidizing microbial communities from mesocosms in the Gulf of Mexico - GOM15B Gulf of Mexico (SPAdes) (version 2) | ecosystem: Environmental > Aquatic > Marine > Cold seeps... | reverse complement strand
TGTTATTATTGCAACGCCTACGGACTACGATGCAGAAACTAATACATTTAATACCCAATCTGTGGAATCGGTTATTACCGACGTACTAGACATTAACCCGCGTGCGATCATGGTGATAAAGTCGACTGTTCCAGTGGGCTACACAAACTCAATAAAACAAAAATTTAACTGTGATAACATTTTATTCTCCCCTGAGTTTTTAAGGGAAGGTAAAGCGCTTTACGATAATCTCCATCCATCACGAATTGTCGTAGGTGAGAAGTCAAAACGTGCTGGGGTATTTGCTAACTTATTACTCGAAGGTGCGGAGACAGAAGAGGCGGTAGCTGTTCTCTATACAGATGCAACAGAAGCCGAGGCGGTTAAGCTATTCTCAAACGCTTATTTAGCAATGCGAGTCTCATACTTTAATGAGCTAGACAGTTATTGCGAATCACACGGCTTAAATACAAAACAAGTTATTAACGGGGTTGGTCTAGACCCTCGAATTGGCAATCACTACAATAACCCAAGCTTTGGTTATGGCGGTTATTGCCTGCCTAAAGATACAAAGCAGTTATTGGCTAATTTTAAAAACGTACCCAATAACATGATTAAAGCCATAGTCGATTCTAACAGTACGCGGAAAGACTTCATTGCAGAGCAAATCCTTAAATCTAATCCTGAAGTAGTAGGGATGTATCGTTTAGTCATGAAGCAAGGTTCGGATAACTTTAGAGCCTCGGCAGTGCAAGGGATTATGAAGCGCATTAAGGCTAAGGGTGTGAAAGTTGTAGTATATGAACCCGTATTGAAGGAAAGTTTATTTTTTAAATCTGAGGTTATTAGCGACTTAGATGAGTTTAAAAAAACGGCAGATGTCATAGTGGCAAATAGGCTGGTTGATGAGATTAAGGACGTGGAAACTAAGGTATATACGCGTGATTTATTTGGGAAGGATTAATTTAAGGTTTTAGGGGAATTGTTATGTTGAAATTTGCATTATTAGGTTGTGGCAGAATTGCTAAGCGCCACTCAGAATTACTTGGGCATAACCAGATTGAAGGTGCGAAACTGGCTGCTGTTTGTGACATTGATCAGGTTAAAGCCAAGAAAATTGGTGAGCAGTTTAGAGTGCCTTATTTTACGGATATGCACGAAATGTTAAAAAACACTGATGTTGATGTTGTGACGGTACTTACTGAAAGCGGGTATCATGCAAAACACGTATTGGAACTGGCCCAGTATAAGAAGCATATTGTTGTAGAAAAGCCGATGGCATTAACGCTAGATGATGCCGACGAAATGATTCAAGCGTGTGATGAAGCAGGGGTTAAATTATTTGTGGTTAAACAAAACCGTTTCAATGTGCCGGTTGTTAAAACGCGTGAAGCATTAGAAGAAGGACGGTTTGGTAAGTTAGTTATGGGGACTGTTCGTGTTAGATGGTGTCGCCCCCAGGCATATTATGATCAAGACTCATGGCGCGGGACATGGGCGCTAGATGGAGGGGTCTTAACCAACCAAGCGAGCCACCATATTGATTTGCTTGAGTGGATGATGGGTGATGTAGAGAGCGTTCATGCTATGAGCAGGACGGCGCTTGTTAATATAGAAGCGGAAGATACGGCGATTGTGAATATTCGATTTAGAAATGGAGCGCTAGGTATTGTGGAGGCTACAACGGCAGTTAGGCCAAAGGATTTAGAAGGTTCCTTATCCATTATGGGAGAAGGGGGAACGGTAGAGATAGGTGGGTTTGCAGTTAACCAAATGAGAGCATGGAACTTTGAAGAAAGCCAGGTTGGTGATGATAAGGTGATGGGTGAGTACTCTGTAAACCCTCCTAATGTATATGGTTTTGGGCACCAGGCCTATTACGAGCATGTTGTAGACTCTATTTTGAATAATAAAAAGCATTTAGTTGATGGTTTAGTTGGACGTAAGAGTCTTGAGTTAATTAATGCAATTTATGAATCCATTGAAACTAAAAAAGAAGTTTTTTTAAGATTTAAGCCAAAGTATTGTCGCCTAGGCCAGAAAAGTGAATAAACCAAACTTAAAACCAGTTGGCATAAAAAATGTTAACTTTGGTCAAAATGTAACGGTGATTGAGCCCGTGAATATTTATGACTGTGTGTTAGACGATAATGTGTTTGTTGGGCCGTTTGTAGAAATACAAAAAGGTGTGAAAGTTGGTCAAAATACTAAAGTGCAATCGCATAGCTTTATCTGCGAGTTAGTGACAATTGGCGAGGATTGTTTTATTGGGCATAGCGTGATGTTCATCAACGATTTGTTTTCAAATGGCGGTCCTGCGCAAGGTGATCAATCACTTTGGCGTTCAACAACAATAGGCAATCACGTTTCTATTGGAAGTAATGCAACTATTTTACCAGTCAAAATTTGTAACCATGTTCTGATTGGAGCAGGTTCAGTTGTCACAAAGAACATTGTTGAGCCGGGGACTTATGCTGGAAACCCAGCTAAAAAAATAAAAGGATATACAGAGTGATTAAATTTTTAGATTTACAGGCGCAGTACAAAACGATTAAGCCTGAAATTGACCAAGCAATTAAAAATGTAATTGAAGAGTCGGCGTTTATTGGTGGGAAATATGTAGCGCACTTCGAGAAAGAATTTTCAGCTTATGTGGGTGCAAAATATTGTGTCGGAGTGGCAAATGGTACAGATGCGCTAGAAATTGCAATTGAAGGTTTAAATATGCCGCCCGGTTCGGAAATTATTGTGCCTGCGAACTCTTTTATTGCCAGTTCGGAGGCTGTCACAAGACAAGGGCATAAGGTTGTTTTTGCAGATGCTGATTCTGACTCATATGTTATTTCGATTGATGATGTGAAAAAAAGGATTACTCCTAAGACAAAAGCTATTATGGCTGTGCATCTTTACGGACATCCTTGTGATATGGACGCACTGGCCGATTTAGCAAGTACGTATGGGCTTTATATTATTGAAGACTGTGCGCAAGCACATGGAGCAGAGTACAAAGGTAAGAAAGTTGGCAGCATTGGTGATGTCGCAACGTTCAGTTTTTATCCAGGAAAGAACCTAGGAGCTTATGGCGATGGCGGTGCAATAACTACTAATAATTCAGATCTTGCCAAACGTTGTCGAATGATTGCTAATCATGGTCGTATTGCAAAATATAATCATGAGTTTGAAGGACGTAATTCTCGTTTAGATGGTCTGCAATCTGCAATTTTGAGTGTAAAGTTAAAATATTTATTGGCATGGACTGAACGCCGCATAGAAATTGCTGACTATTATTCCGAACAGTTGAAGGGTGTTAAGGAGATAGTTTTACCTATTAGGAAAAACTGGGCAAAACAGGTTTATCATCTATTTGTAATTCGAACAGACCGACGAGATGAGTTGAAAGACTATCTGACAGATCGAGGTATTCAAACAGGAGTTCATTATCCAATATCGCTCCCAAAGTTAGCCGCTTATGAATATATTCAGCAGGCTCAAGAATTAATGTTTGCAAATGAATCAGACAAAACATTGTTGAGTTTACCTATTGGTGAACATTTAACTAAAATGGACTTAGATAAAGTTGTAGAGGCCGTCAAAGAGTTTTTTTGAAATTGAAAACATCAGATAAGTTTAGAAATAAATTAAATCAATGAATGCTTATAAGTTGAAAGTTCTAGTAACCGGTGGAGCGGGATTTATTGGTTCCGCGATCATTCTTTACCTAGTCAGCGATACAAATAATTCCGTATTTAATGCCGATGAACTGACCTGTGCGGGCAATTTAGAGTCTTTGAAAAGTATTGAAGACAGTGTGTATTACGTCTTTGAACAGGCCTACTGGAAATGATTAAACGCCTAAAACCTAAATCCGAATTTAGTCGTAATGTACTAACATTAATGACAGGCACCACGATTGCACAAGCAATACCAGTAGGCATCAGCCCAATTTTGACTCGAATTTATACACCAGAAGATTTTGGATTACTTGCCCTGTATATGGCAATTGCAACCATTATTGCTGTTATCGCAACGGGGCGGTATGAGTTGGCAATTATGTTACCGAAAAAAGATGAAGATGCCGTTCATATTTTACTTTTGTCATTAATGATTACAGTGGTAATTAGTTTAATTAGCTTCTTAATTGCATTTTTTTTTAATCCCCAAATTACTAAAATATTAGGGAACCAAGAGATTTCACGATGGATATATCTTGTACCAGGCTCAATATTATTAATTGGTTTTTACAATAGCCTTACGTATTGGACTAACAGAAAGAAAAGCTATAAAAAAATGGCACAAAATAAAGTTATCCAAAGTGGAAGTATGGCAACCATGCAAGTTTCACTGGGGCTATTAAAAAATAGTTCTAGTGGCCTAATTGTAGGGTGGTTTTTTGGTCAACTTATAGCAGTAGCATTGTTAGTAAGGTTAGTATGGCGTGAAGATAAGAACAAGATAAATAAGATATCAATATTAAAAATATGGGGTTTTGCAAAACGCTATAAGAAGTTTCCTTTAATAAACTCTTGGTCAGGATTGCTTAATACAGCCTCTCTACAAATTCCTGTTATCCTATTAACTGCATTTTTTAGTGTAGCAGTAACGGGTTTTTTCTCTCTTGCACAACGTATTTTACAAATCCCAATGACACTGTTAGGGAGCGCTATTGGTCAAGTCTATTTTGAGAAAGCGTCAAGACTAAAGAATGAAACATCTGAGGTCCGTAGGATAACATTAGAAGTTAATAAAAAATTACTCCTAATAGGGCTTTTTCCCATTGGTATAATTATTTTATGGGGTGATACACTTTTTGCTTTGGTATTCGGCCAGGCTTGGAAAGTAGCAGGAGAATACGCTCAATTATTAAGTGTTTGGATATATTTTGTCTTCATTAGTTCCCCTTTAACGCATTTGATGACCATTTATGAAAAGCATTTTGAATTTATTCTTTTCAACACATTCTTGTTTTCATCACGGATTGGCATTTTGTTGGTAGGTTGGTGGTTGGCTGAAGATGCATTAACTGTTATTGCTATCTACGGAATTGTGGGTGCTGTTGCATGGTGTGTTTTTGTATTTTATTTGATGAAGTTGGCAGGTGTTAGTTATTTTGACACCTTTAAGCAGGTTTCAATTTACATGCTAATTATAAGCATACTATTGGCATGGAATCTTCTAAGTGGGTTTTTAATTTTATGACGGCAATTAAAATATATAAGAAAATATTAATGCATTTATTTTTGGTTTTTTATAACCCTTATATTCTGTACTTTTTTTATTTTAAGCGAGATAAATCCCGATTAGCATTGGGACGTGAGCAGTTTAAAAAACTAAAAAAGACATTAATCTATTCATATGAAAATATACCCTTTTATAAAAAATGGTTTGATCATAATGGATTAAACCCTTATAAAACTTCTGTTCTATCTGACATTGAAGTTCTACCCGTATTAACTAAGGATATTATAAAAGAGAATATAGAGATGTTTGCACCCATTAAACCAGTTTTAGGGTGTAAATGGGTATCAACAGGTGGGTCAACGGGTACTCCATTTAAATACCAAATGAGCCTGAAAAATAGACAGATGTCTATGGCCATGTTATTTAAAGGTTGGGCGTTAGGCGGGTATGCTTTAGGGGATACCGTAGTGGTTTTAGGTGGTGGATCATTAGTTTCAGATAAAGAAGAATGGGTTTCTAGGTTTAAAAATTATTACCTTAACATGCATAAATTTTCAACTTATGGTTTAGATAACGATGGTTTTAATGATTACTTTCAAAAAATAACTAAATTAAACCCCTTGTTTCTTAGGGGGTATGCCAGTGCTATTTTTTTGTTTGCAGAGTATCTCCAAAATAATAATTTAACGCCAAGGTTTAAGCTGAAAGCTATCTTCACAACATCTGAGATGCTGTATTCTAAACAAAGAGTGTTAATAGAAAAGGTATTTAGTTGTAGTGTCTTTGATGGGTATGGGTTAAATGATGGTGCTATTAGTGCTTTTGAATGTGACAAACATAATGGTTACCATATTGATTCTGAGAGGGCTCTGTTAGAAATAGTTGATGAACAAGGTATTAGAACGGTGAATAAGCAAGGAAAAATTCTTGCAACAACACTAGTAGAAAGTTGCATGCCATTAATAAGGTATGATTCTGGTGACCTTGGAGTTTGTAATGATGAATACTGTACTTGTGGAAATGAAAAATTAATTTTAAAAACGTTAAAAGGACGAATAACAGATTTTTTGAAAATTAATGGGAAGTTTATTTCAAGTCCAGTTTTAACTGTTTTGATGGGTAAAACTTCAGCTGTTAATTATCAAGTTGAACAAATTGATAAAAGTAAAATCATTATAAAAATGGTCTATAAAAATAAGTTAAGTATTCAGAGTGATCAAGAATTGATCACAACTTCGTTGAAAAGCAAGGTTGGAGAGTTTGAATTAGTTTTTGATGTTGTAGATCAGATTGTTGTTTTAAACGGAGAAAAATACAAATTTATTGTAAATCATTGTATGAAAGACTCAATTGTGAAAAGTTGATTTCTGATTTTAATATGCAAGGCGAGTACAAAGACCATAAGCTCAGTAGAATACTTTTACTGCAAAATAGTGAAGTAAAGCAATTGTATTCAAGCAGGTTGTGATATGAATTTCAGAATAAATAAAAATAACTTAGCTTTAAATTTATCGACAATAAGTTTTTTATTGCTTTTTCCTGGCTTTTTTTCTTACCACTTTGCAATAGGAAAAGGATTCATGCCTCCTTTTATTGGGGGGTACTTTGGAGTTGTTGCCGCGGCAATATTTGTCCCATTAATAGCATTCAATTACAGGATTTTTTTAACAAGCCATTTGCCAATAATTGTTTTCACGTTAATACTTATTGTTAATTTTATAGTAACAATAGTGCATTTTTCATTGCAATTACCAGTGTATTATACTGCAGAGTTATTTGTTTGGAGTGTTACTGGTTTATTATTTAATGTCGTTGCATTTTTAGTTGCAGCTAGGTTGAGACTAGACTTAGTTTCGGCTTTAGGCTTTTTTATTATCGTTGCAATGTTTTTTGTTGTTGCTCTTAACATTGGTGATGATGGTATTTTTTATTTGAAGCAAGAGGCGGGGGCTAACAGTGATTCTGTTGCAACTTACCAAGGTTTTGCGAGATCTATTGTTGTCGTTCTGTTAGTGTCAGTGGGTGTTTACTTTGAAAAAGGCTTTAAGTTTTACTTAATTGTTATTTTAGGCGCCGTGGCTCTATTTTTTAATGGCGCAAGGGCTGAATTTGCACTTATTATTTTGACCTTAGCTTTTCTTTACTTAATGTATTCGATGGTGTCAATTAAAATTGCCTTGTCTTTTCTAGGGTTTGTTTTTTTAGCTGTATTTATAGTAATGAACATAGTTCAACTTCTGCCGGACTCTCGTATGCTTCAACTTTTTGATATAGCAAGTTCTTCAAGCGCTCAAGCTCGTTCTAAATTACTTTCCTTTGGATGGCAACAAATTTCAGATAACCCTGTTTTTGGAAGTTACGGAAGCTACACAGTGCTAGGAGGTATAGGCTATGGTCCTCACAATATCATTTCTTCTTGGTTAAACTTAGGCCTAATAGGCTTTAGCCTATACTTTCTATTGTTTTATACACTTTGGAAAGATGCGCTTTTAAGTTTTTTAAAACATAGAGAAAACGTTTATTACAGAGTTTTTTTGGTCTATTTAGTGTTTGTAACTGGCGCCATACTAGTTTCAAAAGATTACAGCTACATGTTGATCGGATTATTAGTCGGTTTTTACTATCAATATAAAAAAATTTAAAGGCAGTTCAGTGAAAAAAATAACCTATCTAACCTCCGCACATGCGCGTTATGATACGCGTATTTTTATAAAGATGTGTTCGTCTTTGACGGCACATGGGTATCCTGTTTCACTGGTTGTTGCTGATGGCCTAGGTGATGAAGTCAAAAATGGGGTGTCTATTGTTGACGTGGGTGCAAAAACAGGTGGGCGTTTGTCGCGCATGACTAAAACAGCAAAGCGAGTCTATAAAAAAGCTTTGGAAATAGATGCAGATATATACCATTTTCATGATCCTGAATTAATTCCTATTGGTTTAAAATTGAAGAAAAAGGGAAAAATAGTAATCATGGATTCTCATGAGGATTTACCTAAACAGATTATGGGTAAGTCTTATTTGAAGCCTTTTATTAGATCGTTTGTTTCTAAGGTGTTTGAAATTTATGAAAAAGTTGTTTGCGGTAAGTTTGATGCTATTGTTGCGGCGACACCTCATATTAGAGATAAATTTCTAACTATAAATTCTAATACAGTTGATGTATGTAACTTTCCTGTATTGAATGAGTTTATGAGTATTGAGCCTTCCAAGGGTAAAGTAAACGAGTGTGCTTATATAGGCAGTTTAGACGTTGCCAGAGGTATAAATGAAATTGTTGAGGCAATGGAGTATACGGATTCAATCAGGCTTAACTTAGGAGGACAATTTAAAGACCCTAAATTAGAGAAAGGTGTTAAAAATAAACCTTCATGGTCTTTAGTCAATGAACTAGGTTTTTTAAACCGTGAGCAAATAGTAGACATTTTTCAACGCTCAAGGGTTGGCTTGGTAACACTTCATGCTCTACCAAATTATATAGATGCTTTACCGGTGAAGCTTTTTGAATATATGTCAGCAGGCCTGCCCGTAATAGCTTCAAACATTCCATTGTGGCAGGAAATAGTTAAAGATGCTGATTGTGGTTTATGTGTTGATCCGTTGAGCCCCAAAGATATTGGCGAAGCAATCATGTATTTAATGGACAATCCTGAGGAAGCCATTCAGATGGGGATGAATGGGCGTAAAGCAGTAGAGGCGAAATATAATTGGGGCATTGAGGAGCAAAAACTTTTTGACCTTTATGCAAAATTAAGTGTGAGTCTTAAATGAAAGTTTGGTTTTCATTTAAGATGGGCAATAAAGGTAAATATGTTACCTTTTGGGTGTGTGGTTTGCCAATAAATATTGGAATCAAAAGGAAGTTACTTTAATTAAGATGAAGACTATAGTTTTATTTTATGATTCTGTTTTCCCTGTCAATAATGCAGGTTCTATAAGAGCTTATCATCTCTTAAAAGCACTTAGTAAATATGATAAGGAACTCGATTTGATTGTGCTTACTGGAACTGATAATCCTATTCCGCAGAGTGGCGTTAGATTTCTTCCGCTCAATAATGTCAAATCATATGAAAAAATAAGCGTATTAAAAAGATTATACAAAGAGTTTAGGTTAGGAGTGGCATCTGTTATCGCTTTACGTAAACTAGGTGAAATCGATTTTGTTTTTATATCCTCACCATCATACCTAGCAAGCTTGATTTTATCTGGATATATTATTTTTAAAAATAAAAAATTTTTTTTTGAGGTGAGAGATTTATATCCTGAGGCATATGTATACGCGGGATTAATTAAAAAAAATAGTTTTATTTATAATGCATTATCTAGCTTAACAAAGAAAATATACTCTGCTTCATTATTGAATGTGTCTGCGACAAGCGGAATTAATGGAGTTATTTCTTCTTATGTACAGAGCGATAAAAATGTCATTATGTATAATGGATTTCCCAGGAAATTTTTAGAGCTAAATGAAAATAAATTTGAAAAGTTTACTGTGGTATTTCATGGGACTCTAGGGTTTTTTCAGGATATTGAACTTTTGATTGAGTTGGCAAATAAAATTGAACCTTTGAATATAGATTTAATTGTAATTGGTCATGGCGTCAAATCAGACGCTATAATTAATGCGTCTAATAAGCTAATAAATTTAAAATTTAAAGCCTCGTTATCTCATGAAGATACAATTAGTATTGTTTCAATGTGTCATGTAGGAATAAGCCTAAGGTTAAATGACCCGCTCTCTCAGATTTCTTTTCCTGTAAAAAATTGGGAATATTTAGGGCTGGGTATCCCTTCAGTATTGACACCAAAAGGAAGCGAAGCTGGTGTTTTTTTGGAAAAGAATCAGTGTGGCATTCAAGTGAACGAAGGTGATTTAGCTTCATTAGTTAGTTCTGTTGTTGAGTTAAGGGATAATGCTCATCTATATAAGATGCTTGTTGACGGATGCCTAAATGTTAGGAAATTATATACTCGTGAAAACCTTTGTGAACAACTGGCTGCCCGCGTCTTATCCTTAGGCAATAAGCTTTAAGTCTATGGAGATTTCAAATTACGGGGCCAGGTCCCGAATTGCGAATCAACTGCACCTCGTTTTGGGTAGAAGCAGTTGAAAAAGGTGGTTAAGTCTCAATGTTTTTATGTTGCGCTGTTTGTAGCGCTATAATTAGCGCTGTCCTTTTAAAGGAGAGAAGTGTGTTAGCTATTACAGCAAATGATTTAAAACGCAACGGTATTTCTGGTATTGAGCGTGCCATGAAGGATAGTGATGATCACCATGTTTTAGTCGATGTTAGGGGTAGGGCTAAGTATGTGATTTTAGCCGTTGAAGAATTTAATCTCTTTCGAGAATATCAACTAGATAAAGCGATATCTGAGGCTGAAAAGTGTTTAGCAGCAGGTGATGTGCAGGTGATTGATGATTTAGAACACTATGCCGAGCAGTTGGAAGGTGAAATAGCGCGAAAGAAAGGCGGGGTCAGGTCCCGAATTGCGAGTAATGCGTCTTTCTTGTATGATCCTTTTTTATGACAAGACCTTTACGGCTAGAATTTCCAAATGCTCTGTATCACATTACCTCTCG
>Ga0209081_1002463_pt1 | contig 10739 bp, 9 predicted proteins | sample GOMGulsemesocosm_4_FD_184636 | JGI IMG/M metagenome (GOLD analysis project Ga0209081, IMG submission 184636) | Methane-oxidizing microbial communities from mesocosms in the Gulf of Mexico - GOM15B Gulf of Mexico (SPAdes) (version 2) | ecosystem: Environmental > Aquatic > Marine > Cold seeps... | reverse complement strand
GCAAAAGAGCGTTGTACGGGTTGTAATATTTGTGCGCGAAATTGTATGTGTGGCGCAATTAAAATGGTTGATAAAATTGCGGTTGTTGATCAAATGTCATGTATGTCATGTCATGAGTGTGTTGATGTCTGTGATTGGAATGCTTTGGCTTGGACTGCACCTCCAAAACATAAACATAATAGCCCTAAACGTATCAAAAAGAATACCGAGATTTTTCCTTTACCAGACTGGCAAGCAATTCATATCCACCCAGTTAAAGAGAATGCGGAAGGTAGAGCAGTGCCTCAAATCAGTGGGGTGAGTATTTTTAATGCAATGGTTTTTTTGACGGTTATTTCTGTCATCATTGTCGGCTCATTTTTATAAAGGAAATAATTGCTAATGATACGTTCTTTTTTCCTACTTTTTATATGTCTGCTTAGCTTCAATGCTGATGCGGGTCCTCGCTATAGTGATCCTGATGGCTGTTTATCTTGTCATGTTTACGAGGGATTAAACTTTATAGATGAAAATGGTGTTTTTAGAAGTGCCACCATTGATAGTGAACATTATGCGAGTTCTTTACATGGGAGTGTGCCATGTAAAGATTGTCATCGAGAAGTAATAGATTACCCGCATAAAGTTGAGAATACTGAAGTCGATTGTGGTGCGTCATGTCATATTGAAGAACCATCAGAAGGTGTGAAATATAGTCATGATGTGATTCATGAAGAAATGGACAAATCTGTGCATGCTGATGGCTGGTATAAAGGCTTAACTGGGGGAAATCGTTTAGAAGAGGTGGAAACAGAGCAGGACCCTTCTTGTCGCCGCTGCCACAGTAATACCGCTTATATTGCAGAGGCACAGCTAGAAAAATTTAAAGAAGCGTTTGATCATGCAGAGACAGAGTGTGGAAATTGTCACCAAGGTAAAGCATGGATGGGACAATTTGGTGGACATATTTTAAGGCGCTTTGTTGGGCGACGCTGGAATAATATTGAGAATAATCAGTTGTGTATTCAATGTCATGGTGATATTGAAGCGATGCGTGATGTAACGCAGGAAGATAAAGAAACACATGAAAAACATCCGCCGAGTGAGCGTTTTGTACAAAGCTCGGCGAGCTATACAAAAACATTACATGGACGATTAATTGATGCAAATTCTGACTTTGGTGCATCTTGTATTGATTGCCATGCACCAGAGGGGTGGAAACATGAAATTCGTGCATATACGGATGAAAAATCAGCATCACACCCAGATAATTTAGGTGAAAGTTGTGGGCAATCTAACTGCCATGGCTACACCAAAAAACCAGGGAATGAAGGATTCACTATGACGGATATGCATAGTTTATCTTTATTAGGTTTGCACAGTATGGAAAAACCTTTGGAAGATGCGGATTTATGGCAGTCTAATTGGTTTCGTGGCGCGTTACCCTTAATGCTCGCAGGCATTGCCCTTGCGATAGGAAGTTTAGCGTGGTGGATACTTTATAGAACAGATAAAAAGATTATCGCTAAATTTGGTGGGGATCGATTTGAGCGTGTAATGATCGGTAGAAAGCCTAAAAAAGCAAGGGCTAAAGCCGCTACAGCTAAAAAGACACGAGTGCCAAAGAAGGTAGAGGCTACGACTGTTGTTGATGCAGCACCAGAAGCAACTGCCAAAGCAGATACACCTATTGCTGAAGCGAAAACAACGCCTACTACACCATCAGTAGAAAAGAGTGCGGAGAGTACAGCTGTGGTTGATACAGAAAAAGAAGCAACAGAAACAGTTGTTAAAAAACCGGCGTCAATTTCTGAATCAGCAGAAACGCCTAAAAAATCAGATGATTCGGAGTCTTAATATGTATTACCGACTATTTATTATCGGCTTATTAAGCGCGATGAGTTATCACGTAATGGCGGAAGGGCTGTATTTACAAGAAATTAATAATACAGTTTTAACCGAGCAGCAGATCAATGAATCTAAGGAAAAAATACTAGAGCATAAAGACGTAGAGGTACGAGAAAAATTGAACGTAGCGCCTTTTCATCAACGTGGTCAGCTAAATGCATCATTAGAATATAGTACTTGTACTGGATGTCACTTATCGCCACCACATACTAAAAGTGAGCGTACACGTACGTTTATGAATATGCATACGCAGTTTATCGCCTGTGAAACTTGTCATTTTCGTCCTAAAGATAAGCAATTAAACTATCAGTGGGAAGATGTGCGTGATGGTATGCCGGTTAAGGCAAAATCGAAACTATTTCGGCAAGCGGCCAATGCAGAAGAAAAACCACAAGAACGAGTTAAAGCATTGCACTCTTTTTATAAGGTAACGCCATTTTATCAAGCTAATGCGGTCGTTTTACGTAAGAGTGATGAGTTTGCACAAGAAACAGCGCGTTTATGGAAAGCGGGGACAGACGATGAAAAAGCGATTCGACGTGCTTCTATTCATGTGCCATTAGAAGAAAAAGGCCCTGAGTGCAGTGCTTGTCATGATAAAGATGAACAATTTTTAGATGTAACCGCGCTAGGGGCAAATAACTATCAAGCGGATAAAATTTATAACAATATCATTGCACAATTTTTTGCACGCTATAAAGATGAAGACAGTCGTATTCGTATTATGAGAATTTTAAAATGATGCGCTATGCACTAATTATTGGCTGTCTTGTATTACAAATTGTTTTTTTAAACTGGGTTGCCGCTGCAGAGCAAAATATTCCCGTGGCTGAAATCAGTGCTGTTTTTTCGGATGATTTTAATCAGGCGACGGCATTAGCAATTGATTCAGAAGGTCTAGTCTATGTCTTAGATGGCATGAATTCACGCGTCGTGGTTTTTTCACGTAGCGGAAAAAAGTTACGTGAAATATCCGCAAAATCACTAGGCCATGATTTTACTAAGGCGATGGGTTTAGCAATTTATGAGCAAACACTTTATATTGCTGATTCTGTACGACATCAAATTATTCAGTTGTCATTACAAGGAAAGTGGCAAAAGACGATTGCATTAGCGGCACCCGAAAAAGAAACTTTATTACCCGAGCCAGTCGCGTTATTAGCGGATGAAAATCATCTAATTTATAGTGATAGGCGTTGGCATAGACTGTGTTATTTAGATATTAAAACGGGCAAGCAGCTACGCTGTATGGGGGAGCGTGGGGAAATGGAGGGTCAATTTCAGTTTCCTTTTCAAATAGCACAAGATAGCGATGGGTATCTCAATGTTGTCGATGTATTGAATGCACGTGTACAAGTATTTGATCGTAGCGGGCAGTTTTCGTCACAAACGGGGCAATTTTCCGTAGAGAATTTTTATCGACCTAATGGCAATAGTTTTGATGCTTTAGGCTATCAATATATTAGTGATGCCTATTTGGGAGGGATTAGCATCTACCAACAGGGGCGCTTTTTAGGTAGCTTAAATAACTCTAAAGACGAGGCGTTTAAGTTTAAAACACCGGTTGCTCTACAGTATGACCCGAGTGGTTATTTATATGTTTTGGATTCAACCACACAACAGCTCACTCAATTACATTTAAGCTATCAAATTTTAAAAGAGATCCCGCATAATTTACGTGAAGTATCACGTAAAAATTGTGTGTTATGCCATTACACGTGGGCTGATCAGGTAGAGCAAGAAAGTGCTAAGGATGATCAAGGGATTTTACCGGTTGCGGCATTAGACATGTGTTACAGCTGTCACCATGGCGCGGTATTAGATTCTCGCCAAGCAATTCCTCATGCAGCACAGCACCCTACGGTTTACGATGCAGACGATAAAAAACAGGCGCGCTATGATGCGTTGCCACGTGAAGATGAAATGCCTGAATTGTATCCGCATACGGATAAACAAGATTTAAACTGTGCGAGTTGTCATACGCCGCATAATGATAATAAAGCACCGCAGAGTTTGTATGAAGAAAATCATAATGCTTGGTTACGTGGTACTGATTATGGCAGTGAGCAATGTGAAGCTTGTCATGAGAAAAATGCAAAATTGTCAGGTAGAGAAAACCAAAATGAGTTTGGGCTTAATCACCCTCTAGGCGTGAAGATGCATAAGCCTAAAGGCAAAAAAGCACAGCATTTAGAAACGACAGATCCTTATTTACAAAAAGGATTGCCTAAACTATTATTGGATCACGGTGGTGCGTTAGGAAAAAATGATGAATTAGTGTGTCAATCATGTCACCAAATACACCAAGGTGAAACGGATAATTTATTAACCTTAACCGATGAGAGCGGCAAATTATGTGCGAGCTGTCATCAGCGACAAGCCCCTAAAGATGCAAAAGCGGCGCGTAAAGCAGGCGTTCATCCCGTTAATGTCGAGCTAGAAGAGCCTGTAGAAATTCGTGGTAAAAAAGTTGAATCAGTCCAGTGCCAAAGCTGTCATCTAGTGCATGAAGGAACCGTTGGGACTGAATTATTCCCCGATAAAATAAAACAAGCGGAAAGTTTGTGTGCAGATTGCCATCAGCGCCAACATGCAGAAGATGATAAAGAAGCCAAGAAAAAAGGCATTCATCCGATGAATATAGAAATGGATGAACCCGTTAAAATAGCAGGTAATGAAATTAAAAAAATTGGTTGTCTAAGCTGTCATTCAGTGCATGCAGGCAAACCTAATACACCGGTATTACATGAAGAGCATCGCGATGGTCAGTTGTGTGAAAATTGCCATGAAGGAATGCAGAAAGTGATTGGAACGGATCATGATTTACGCGTAACAGCAAAGGAATCACAAAACCAGCAAGAAGAAACGCCACTTCAGTCTGGCGCATGTGGTGCTTGCCATACCTTGCATAAAGGAAGTGCAGAGCTACCTTTTTTAAGTGCTGTGTTAGGTGTTGATAAGCAAGTGCGAGATGAGACCGCACCGCATTTAAAACGCGATGAATTGTGTATGAATTGTCATCAAAAAGAAGCCTTAGGAAAAGATAAGGAAATTATAGACTATGGCCATCCTTATCAAGATATGATTTTAAGCTCGGATGAAACGGTTATGCCCGTCGTTGGTATTAAGGATGAAAGCATTCATGAGAAAGGGGTGATTGCTTGTATTACTTGCCATGAACCGCATACTTGGGAGCCAAGAACTGAATTAAAAGCTAAAAAATCAATTAAATTAGATTTTAAACAACAAGAAAACATTGAAGGTAATGTTGTAAGCAGTTTTTTACGTCATAAAGGCGTTGTAGGGACGTTTTGCGTTGATTGTCATGGTATTGAAGCCTTATCAAAGTATAAATATTATCACCATAAAGATAAGGTGAGAGATATAGGTGTAGATTATTTGAAGTAATAGAGATTGTAGTGCTTTTAATGGTGGTATATTAGTGTTTAATTATATTTAAAGGCGATTCTGTCGTACGCACAAAATAACAGATAGCTTCTTCAGCTATTTCAATAACTAAAAAGATAGGTTTGTATGAGTTTTAAGTATCCTCAATGGTTTTATCGACTTGCTTCACCTCGTTGGTTTTATGAATTTAGTAGTAAGTTGTTACCGTGGTTTTCTATAGCCGCGCTTATTTTATTAGTCACGGGTAGTGTGTGGGGCTTGGTTTATGCACCTGCGGATTATCAACAAGGTAATAGTTTTCGCATTATTTATGTGCATGTTCCAGCGTCTATCTTAGCCCAGTCATGTTATATGTTGATGGCTTTTGCGGGAGCAGTCGGGCTAATATGGAAAATTAAAATGGCACATATTGTCGCGCAATCTTGTGCTACATTTGGCGCAACAATTGCCGTTATGTCGCTGGCAACAGGCGCTATTTGGGGTAAACCTACATGGGGTGCTTGGTGGGTTTGGGATGCGCGCTTAACGTCTATGTTGGTTTTACTGTTTTTATATGTCGGGGTGATTGCTTTGCGTGGTGCCTTTGATAATGTGCAAAGCGCTGATAAAGCCGCAGCGGTTTTATCATTAGTCGGATTGGTGAATATACCGATTATTAAATATTCAGTTGAATGGTGGAATACCCTGCATCAGCCTGCGACTTTTACAGTCACAGAAAAGCCCGCAATGCCGCCAGAAATGTGGATTCCTTTATTAATTATGGTATTAGGATTTTATTGTTTTTTCTCTGTTATTTTAATGCACCGAGCACGACTGGAAGTTTTACAACGTGAAATGAAAACTAGCTGGGTACAAGCATTGATTAAGCCGTTATAATTTCATATGCATTAAGATATTTATGAACTAGCTGGCGATACGTTAGCTGTTAATTTACTCGGTATACTCACTATAAGTTTAGCGAGTCGTTATAGAAAAAAGGAAATAAGAAATGGGTGATTTTGCTTCATTTAGCGAGTTTTTACAGATGGGTAAACATGGGCTCTATGTTTGGCTGAGTTATGGCATAGCCTTTACTATTTTTATTTATAATATTGGTTCAGTTATTTTATTAAAGCGTGCCTTTTTTGCTAAAGCAAAACGCCAACTAAAAAGAGAAGAAAAAGCCTCATGACACCCAAAAGACAAAAGCGTTTATACATTATTTTAGGTATTGTTTTAGGAACCAGCTTAATTGTTGGTTTAGTGATGTACTCACTTAATCAAAACATCAATCTTTTTTATTCAGCAAGCCAGATTTCAAATGGAGAAGCACCGGTAGGCACACGAATTCGGGTCGGTGGTATGGTGGTCGAGGACAGTGTTAAACGCGCTACCGATTCATTGCGTGTGGAATTTACATTAACTGATTATGAAAAAAATGTGAATGTTGTTTTTACAGGGATTTTGCCGGATTTATTTCGTGAAGGGCAAGGAATTATTGCGCAAGGAAAAATGGATGAGAACGGCGTATTTCAAGCCATAGAAGTGTTGGCTAAGCATGATGAAAATTATATGCCACCGGAAATAGCAGAGACGATGAAAGAAAAAAAAGAGGCGATTAAATGATTCCAGAGTTAGGTGAGTATGCGTTAATTTTAGCGCTAGGTTTTTCAGTTATTTTAGCGATTGTTCCATTGTATGGTGCAGCAAGTTTAAAAACCATATGGATGGAATATGCGAAGCCATTAGCAAAGGCGCAATTTTTCTTTATGGCGATTAGTTTTGCCTGTCTCGGCTATGCTTTTGGCCAAGATGATTTTTCCGTGCAATATGTCGCAAACCATTCTAATAGTCAGTTACCCATACAGTTTAAACTCAGTGCAGTCTGGGGAGGCCATGAAGGCTCTTTATTATTATGGGCTTTAATTTTAAGTGGTTGGACCTTAGCGGTTAGCTTGTTTAGCCGTGGCTTGCCTTTAGATATGCTCGCGCGTGTTTTAGGGGTGATGGGCATTATTGCCACCGGATTTATTTCTTTTTTACTGTGGACATCTAGCCCTTTTTTACGCTATTTACCTCGGTACCCTAGAGATGGCGCGGATTTAAATCCATTATTACAAGATTTTGGCTTAATCGTACATCCGCCACTCCTTTATATGGGCTATGTCGGTTTTTCAGTGGCTTTTGCGTTTGCCATTGCTGCCTTATTATCGGGTCGATTAGATGCCGCTTGGGCACGTTGGTCGCGTCCTTGGACAAATGTGGCATGGGCCTTTCTTGGCGGTGGTATCACATTAGGCAGTTGGTGGGCTTATTATGAATTAGGCTGGGGCGGCTGGTGGTTTTGGGATCCCGTAGAAAATGCTTCATTAATGCCATGGTTAGTCGGTACCGCATTAATGCATTCTTTAGCGGTAACAGAAAAGCGTGGTGTATTTAAAAGTTGGACGCTGCTATTAGCTATTTTTGCTTTTTCACTGAGCTTATTAGGCACCTTCTTAGTACGTTCAGGGGTATTAACTTCGGTTCATGCATTTGCGAGTGATCCAGAGCGTGGTTTTTTCATTTTAGTTTTATTAGTGCTAACGATTGGTGGCTCCTTAACCTTATATGCATTTAAAGCGCCAAATGTAAAAAGTGAATCTAGCTTTGGCTGGCTATCACGTGAAATGTTATTACTGATTAATAATGTCTTTTTAATGGTGATGGCGGTAACGGTTTTATTAGGGACGCTATATCCTTTATTAATTGATGCGCTTGGATCAGGAAAGATTTCAGTTGGCCCCCCGTATTTTAATGCGTTATTTGTACCTATTATGGGGCTACTGGTCGTGTCTTTAGGTTTTTCATCTGTTGCTCGTTGGCGCAATACCTCGTTAGAAAGCGTTAAACAACAACTCATGCTGCCGGGTATTATTAGTCTTGCATCAGGACTTATTTTTCCTTTCCTTTATGGGGATGGGTTTAATTTTCGCGTATTTATTGGTATCAGTTTAAGTATGTGGATTATTACGACAGTTTTTCGTGAATTTAAAGGAAAATTTCGTAGTACGACTTCAATTGCTGAGAAATTAAAACAATTATCACCGAGCTATTATGGAATGATGCTGGCACATGTCGGAGTTGCGGTAACAGCCATTGGGATTACGCTTGTTTCAGTTTATAGCGAAGAACGTGATATGCGCATGGCACCAGGAGATACGATGGAGTTGGCGGATTATCAATTCAAATTTTTAGGCACAAAATCCGTCAAAGGGGCGAATTTTGTTGCTGACCAAGGCACGATAGAGATTTCATTAGACGGTGAGTCGGTGGTTACGTTATACCCTCAAAAACGCCGCTATAACGTTAAGAAATCTATGATGACAGAAGCATCGATCGATCCAGGTTTATTTCGTGATTTATACCTTGCCTTAGGTGAGCCGCTTGCTGATGGCGCATGGGCGGTACGAGTGCATTACAAACCGTATGTGCGTTGGTTGTGGCTAGGGGGATTATTAATGGCACTCGGTGGCATAGTGACCGTTTTTGATAGGCGTTACCGTAAAAATGACACTCAAAAACAAGGAGTGGCCAATGCCTAGGTTATTATTATTTATCCCACTCGCGTTATTTAGCATATTGATTTTATTTTTATGGAAAGGCTTGAGTATTGATCCTCGCGAGCTACCATCGGCTTTGATTGACAAGCCCTTTCCGGCCTTTAAAGTTGAAGCGTTATTAAGCCCTGAGCGTAAATTAACCACTGCAGATATAGTCGGCAAGCCTGTGTTGATCAATGTGTGGGCAACGTGGTGCCCATCATGTCGTCAAGAGCATGAGCAGCTATTACGTATCGCACAAGAAAATAAAATTGCGATTATTGGCTTAAATTATAAAGATGAGCGCACTGCGGCAACTCAATGGTTAACTCAGTTAGGTAATCCGTACCAGTTTAATATTTATGATGAATCTGGCATGTTAGGTTTAGATTTAGGCGTGTATGGCGCTCCCGAGACTTATTTATTAGATGCACAAGGTATTATTCGCCATCGTCATGTCGGTGTTGTTACTGAGCAAACATGGCAAGAGTTACAGGCAATAATAAAAAGCTGGGAGAAGTTATAGTATGTTGAAATTATTAATGATTATGGCTGTTCTGTCCTTTAATTCAGTACATGCTGCCATTGATACTTATGAATTTAAAGATGCGGATAAGCAAGCACGCTTTCATGAGTTAACTGCTGATTTGCGCTGCCCTAAATGCCAAAACCAAAACCTAGCAGATTCAAATTCTGAGATTGCGCAAGATTTACGTCAAAAAGTTTATGAAATGCTCGATGCTGATCAGTCAGATTCTGACATTGTGGATTTCATGGTTGCACGCTATGGCGAGTTTGTTTTATACGAGCCCCGCTTTAGTCTGCAAAATTCCATTTTATGGCTAGGCCCTTTTGCATTGTTAATTGTAGGCTTATTCGTGGTGCTCTTCTTAGTACGTAGTCGCAGTAAAAATAGCAAGATAGACTCGGCAGAAGTCGAACTAGATACACAACAACAAAAACGTTTAAAACAAGTATTAAATAAGGGTAAAAAATAATGAGTAGTTTATGGATGTGGATTGCAGTATTAAGCCTACTTGCCTTGTTATTTTTATTACTGCCTTTATTAAGAGCGAATAAACAAACAGAACAAACAAGCTCTGATATTCAGCAAGATAATGTGGATATTTTCCGTGAACGCCTCGCTGAATTAGACGCCGAAAAAGTACAAGGCACCTTAGATGAGGCTTCATACCTTGCTTTAAAAGCAGAATTAGAAAAAACTTTATTACAAGATGTGGAAGGAAAAAATAAAATAAATTATAAAGTAATGCCTGTGAGCGTTACCCAAGCATTAAGCGTATTTACCACTGCGATTGTTTTGGTTGTCGCCAGTCTTGCAGTGTATTTACATTTAGGCGCTAGTGATGATTATGCCGATTATTTAGCCTTAAAAACACAAAGTGAAAGCAGTCAGCAAACGGCCATTGGAAAAGAAGAGGCACCTGATTTTGCTAAAGCCATTGAAATGTTAGAGCAAAAATTAGCAGAAAATCCTGCTGATTTTGAGAAATCTATCTTGTTAGCTAATAGTTATATGGCAGTAGGGAAATATAATAAAGTAGTTGAAGTGTATGATCGTTTAGCTAAAAATTTAGGTGAGCAACATGCAGATTATGCGCGTGTAAAAGGCTCTTATGCGCAGGCTTTATTCCAAGCACAAGGCGAAAAGTTTACGACTGACGTGAATGTTGCCATAGAGCAAGCTTTAGCTGCTGATGCGCAAGAAAGCACCGCATTAATTCTGAAAGGTATCCAAGCTTATACGCAGGCGGATTATGCGCAAGCCATTACGCTTTGGGAGCAAGCAACAGTACAAGCAGGACAAGCTCAGACAGAGCGTTTCATTCAACCGGCGATTGCAGATGCACGTTTAAAATCTGGAAT
>Ga0209081_1002461_pt1 | contig 10743 bp, 11 predicted proteins | sample GOMGulsemesocosm_4_FD_184636 | JGI IMG/M metagenome (GOLD analysis project Ga0209081, IMG submission 184636) | Methane-oxidizing microbial communities from mesocosms in the Gulf of Mexico - GOM15B Gulf of Mexico (SPAdes) (version 2) | ecosystem: Environmental > Aquatic > Marine > Cold seeps... | reverse complement strand
TTTTAGCATTAGCTATTTTATCAGCGGTTGGTTTTGCGCCGGTTGAAGTTATTCATAACGCGACACACGATACACGTCACAGCACAGGGTTTCCTTGTCACTAAAAAATCGTGCTCGCGATAGTTCAAGAGTCAGCGGTATAAACCTTTGGCTCCTTCTTTTTCTTAATTTATACCTTACATGAAAAAAATCTGGTTTGTAGGCGCAGGGCCTGGTGATCCTGAATTATTAACCCTTAAAGGACAACGTTTAATTAGTGATGCAGATGCCATTTTATATGCTGGCTCGCTCGTTTCTGAAGCCGCTATGTCTTGGGCTAAAGCAAGCTGTGTCATTCAAGACTCTAAAGGCATGACTTTAGATGAAATCACCGATTGGCTTATTCTCCATGCCATTGATGGCGCAAAAGTATTACGCTTACAAACAGGTGACCCCAGTTTATATGGCGCATTAATTGAAATGGTACAGCCTTTAGATAAAGCAGGGATTGCGATTGAAGTGGTACCGGGCGTAACGTCTGCTATGGCCTCTGCGGCGGCGGCGGTTGAAACACTGACCTTACCTGAGATCACGCAGACCGTGATTTTTAGTCGTGTTGAAGGCAGAACGCCTATGCCTGAGGGTGAGTCATTAGTGGCTCTCGCGGCACACCACGCCACTTTATGTTTGTACTTATCCATTACCTTATTAAAAAAGGTACAGGACGATTTACGCACGGCTGGCTGGCATGAAGATGCGCCTATTGTTGTCGTTTATAAGGCCAGCTGGCCGAATGAACAGCAGATTATTCGCGGCACACTGTCTACTATTCGTGAGCTTTGTAAAGCGGCTAAAATCAATAGCCAAGCGATGATTATTGCTAGCCCTACACTCGGCGCAAGAGAATGGAAAACTTTAACAAAATCAAAATTATATGATGCTGACTTTACGCACCGTTTTCGTAAAGCACAACCCCACTCAGAGGCTTAAGTAGTGAAAGAAACCATTTTATTAGTAGGCCACGGTTCACGCGCTGAACAAGGCAATATTGAAATTGAAAAATTTGCCTCACAATGGCAACAACAACACCTTGATTGGCGTATTGAAGTCTGCTTTATTGAGTTTGCCGAGATTTTATTAGATCAAGGCTTCGATAATGCCGCTAAGAATTCTGAGCGCGTTTTAGTGATTCCTTTAATTTTAAATGCGGCGGGCCATGTCAAAATGGAAATCCCTGAGCATTTAGCCCAAGCCCGTTTGCGCCACCCTGACGTTGAGTTCCTTTATGGTCAACATTTAGGTGCGAATACGCTGATGCTAAAAGCCTTACGTCGCGACGTAATGAAAAGCATGGCAACGTTGTCTATGCCTGATCCAAAAACCACGGGTGTGATTATTTTAGGGCGTGGCTCATCGGACAAAATTGCCAATGGTGAAGTCGCTAAATTAGCGCGTTGGTTATGGGAAGAAACAGACCATGAACTGATTGATATTGCGTTTACAGGCATTACTTACCCCCGCTTAGAAAGCGTTGTTCAACGCCATACTAAACTGGGTATGACGCAAATCCTTATTCAGCCTTATTATTTATTTACGGGCACGTTAATTACCCGTATCCAGCTGCAAGTAGACGCACTACAACTGCAATATCCAAATATTCGCTTTGCCCTTGGTAACTACCTTGGATTTGAGCCTGAGATTTTTCAATTGCTTGATCAGTCTGTACAAAAATTATTGCACAAGGATAAATCCAGCATGATGGAATGTGATGGCTGTAGCTATCGTGATTTTGCACAAGAACACGGACATGGCCACCATCACCACTAAGCCCTCAACATTCCGTTACTTTTTAAGCTCTTTTGCCTTTATATATAATGAATACTAATACGATTACTGAACAAATGACCCAAGCTGGTCAAAAAATAGAGCACGATTCCTTTGCTATTGTTGATCAAGAAGTCGGCCCTCATAATTACAGTGCAGCACAGTGGAACATTGTGCGCCGCATGATTCATGCCACGGCAGATTTTGAATTTAATGGTCTCACCCATTTTCACGCTGATGCTGTCGATGCAGGTTTGCAAGCGATCAAACAAGGCGCTGCGATTGTGGCAGATGTTGAAATGATCTGTGTTGGTTTATCCAAACCTCGATTAAGCCATTTTGGTGTCAGTACCCATCATTTTATTTCAGATGCTGATGTGATTACTTGCGCCAAAGCGGAAAACACAACACGTGCAGTACAAGCGATGCGTAAAGCACATAAAAAAGGTTTACTGGAAGGCGGTATTATTGCCGTAGGTAATGCGCCCACTGCTTTATTGGAAGTCATTCGCCTGATTAAAGAAGAGCAACTTAAACCCGCCTTAATCGTGGGTATGCCTGTTGGCTTTGTATCAGCGGCTGAATCCAAAGCAGAAACTGAGCTTCTCAATAGCGTACCGTGGATAACCACGCACGGGCGTAAGGGTGGATCTACCTTAGTTGTAGCGGCTATTCATGCTTTATTAGCCTTAGCAGAAGCTAGCTAACGCTTATGGCCATGTCTGCTAAAAAACCGAAAGGCACCCGCAAAGGTTACAGCACCGGCGCTAATACAGCTGCGGCAACACGCGCAGCGGTATTAGGTTTAATCTCCGGACAAGTTCCTGATCAGGTTGAAACCTTATTACCTAATGGTGAGCGTATCACCTTTCAGGTTAGCGAAGGACATTGTCAAGCAGACCAAGCGCATGCCGTTGTCATTAAAGATGGCGGGGATGATCCTGACTGTACGCACAAAGCACACCTTACTGTTGATGTTTTACGTTTAGACGATGCGATCGGTGAAATTCAGTTATGTGGCGGTGCAGGCGTGGGTACGATTACGATGCGCGGTTTAGGCTTAGAGGTCGGTAGCCCAGCGATTAATCCCGTACCGCGTAAGAATATCATTGAAAACGTGCATGAAGTCGCCACTGAGTTACTTACTCAATACGGCTTAAAAATCACCGTTTCTGTGCCTGATGGCGAAACAATGGCGAAAAAAACCCTGAATTCACGTTTAGGTATTATCGGGGGTATTTCTATTTTAGGCACCACCGGCATTGTCCACCCTTATTCAACCGCCGCGTTTAGAGCCAGTGTTGTACAGGGTGTAGAAGTGGCAGCAAACCAAGACTTAGATACCGTTGTACTCACAACCGGTGGACGCACGGAAAAATTTACCATTAGAGAGCTGCCACACTTAGCATCAGCTTGTTTTGTACAAATGGGCGATTTTTTAGGGCCTGCCTTAGATACCGCACAAGCCGTGGGCATTAAGCATATTATCATTGGTGGTATGGTGGGGAAACTGACTAAAATGGCGCAAGGCGAAATAATAACCCATGCGCGCCGTAACCCTGTTAACACACAATTATTAGCTGATATTGCGGCGAGTATTGGTGCAGATGAGCAAGTCTGCGCTGAAATTGCTGCGAATGAAACAGCACGCTATGCGGGCGAACGTATGGAAGAACTCGGCTTAAGCGATGCCTTTTACCATGCTTTATCGCAACGCGTTGTTGCAACCTTACAAGCCCGTTACCCCAATACCTTTACTTATACCGTTCTCGTCTGTGATTTTGACGGCGAGAAACTCGCTTATTACAAGGAAAATCATTAATGCAAGCCTGCAAAATCATTGGCGTTTTAGATAATGGCATCGATAGCTTAACCCCCAATGCCTTAGCTCATTTACAACAAGCCGATGTCGTTATTGGTGCTGAACGCACCTTAGCTTTATTTAGCGCTATCATTAAGAATGCAGAACAAAAAGACTTAGGCGGTCATTTAAGCCAAGTACCTGAATGGATTACACAGGCGTTACTCGCGCAGCAACGTGTTGTCGTCTTAGCGACAGGTGATCCTTTATGCTTTGGTATTGCGACTTATTTAGGCAAAAAGCTTGAGCAAACTCAACTTGAAGTACTGCCGAATGTATCTACCTTAGCGATCACCTTCGCTAAATTTAAACTCACATGGCAAGATGCCAAAATTGTGTCGATTCATAAGCAAGATACCGGTGAATGGCAGCGTGGCGCAGGCCATCAACATGGTCTGTATAGCTTATTACAAAGCATTGTTCATGCGGATAAATTGGCTATTTTAACCAGTCCAGAAAATAATCCCGCGCGTATTGCCCGCTTATTAATACACGAAAATTTAAGCGAACAATTTGATATGTGGGTTGCACAGGATGTATTAACCTCACAAGAACAATTAACCCAAGATCAATCTATTCAAGCCCTATCCGAACAAGATTTTAATGGCAATAATATTGTTATTTTACAACGTAAAGCAGCCCGCCCTTCTCCCGTGCTCTTTGGCTTAGCTGATGCTGAGTTTAAACAACGCAAACCGGATAAAGGCCTTATTACCAAACGTGAAGTTCGTGCTGTCTCGTTAGCAAGAATGCAGCTAAAAGCGGACAGTATTGTTTGGGATATTGGCGCAGGTTCAGGCTCTGTTGGCTTAGAGGCTGCGCGCTTATGCCGCTCAGGCTATGTCTACGCGGTTGAAAAGAACCCCGCTGATTTTTCCATTGCTCAAGAAAATTCCGAGCAACTCGCACTGCATAATTACCAGATTATCCATGCGAAAGCACCTAAAGGTTTAGATAAATGGCCGCAAGCGGATGCCGTCTTTATGGGAGGCACTGGCGGCGAACTGGCGGAGCTGATTCATCTCTGTTTACAGCGTTTAAACGCCAATGGCTGGTTAGTAATGAATTTTGTTACCTTAGAAAATCTCAGTACGGCACTGGAAACGCTTAAAGCCGTTAATGCGACATGGGATGTTGTACAGATGCAGGCCTCACGCAGCCAACCTATTTTACATATGAATCGTATGCAGGCAGAAAATCCTGTATGGATTGTATGCGCACAAGCGGGAGTAAACTCATGACAGGTACATTATATGGCGCTTCCTTAGGCCCTGGAGACCCAGATTTAATCACCCGTAAAACATGGGCTTTATTACACTCTGATGCCGTTTGGATGTACCCTGTTAAAAAGAAACAAGGGAAGAGTTACGCCTTACAAATTGCTTTGGATGCGGGTTTAAGCATCCCAAGCAATAGCCAAGCCCTGATATTTCCAATGACACATGACCGAGAGATTTTAGCAAAATATTGGTTACAAGCCGCTGAAGCCGTCATTCATGTTTTGCAACAAGGACATGATGTTATTTTCTTAGTCGAAGGCGATGCCTCTACCTTTTCTACTTTTCAACACCTTGCCAAAACCGTCCGTGGTTTAGACAGTAGCTTAAGCATAGAAACCATTGCCGGGGTAACCTCCTTTAATGCTGCGGCGGCACGCGCAGAAATGCCTTTAGCGGATACCGATGATACCGTTGCCATTATTCCAGCGGGCTATGGCATTGAGATGATTGAATCCTTATTATCTGATTTTGATACCTTAGTGCTATTAAAAGTAAAGCCGTTGCTCGATGACATTATTGATTTATTACGCGATAAAAATTTACTCGAAACCTGCTGCTTTATCGAAAAAGCAGGCTCTAAAGAAGAGCGAATTATTCATGATGTCGCCAGTTTATATGGTGAAAAAGTTAATTATCTCTCTTTATTGATGGTACATAATGACCAGCGCATTCGCGGTGAAGTCATTCGCGGCTGTCGAAAAAAATCGACCGCTATTCCTGACTAATTTACTAGGTTATAATGGTTATTTTTTTTGCTGAGACCTTCTCATGACTCAATCCTCATCTAACAGTGTTCTTATCGCCATTACTAAACATGGTGCTATGCAAGTCAACTCTCTAGCGGAAAAATTGCCTAGCGCAGATATTGTTGTGTCTGAAAAATTTGCGCCCTTAGTCGCTGAACGCTCTAATACAATTAAAGCCTATACAGGGCCATTTCGTGAACAAATAGCTACGTTATTGGAACAGTATGATCAAGTGGTTTTCTTTGTCTCTTTAGGCGCGGTGGTGCGTTTAATTGCCCCCCATTTAAAGTCAAAAGACGAAGATCCCGCAGTACTGGTCGTCGATGATGCAGCCGATTTTGTTATTCCGGTGCTATCTGGCCATGTTGGTGGTGCAAATGCTTATGCTGAACAGCTTGCGACTTTATTACACGCAACACCTGTCTTAACAACCGCGTCTGATGTAGGTAAAACTATCCCGGTCGATATTTTAGGCCGCGAATTGGGTTGGACAGTCGAAGCGCCAAAAATCAATATCACGCGAGTGTCTGCACATGTTGTCAATGAAGAGCCGATTGCGTTTATACAAGAAGCGGGGGGAAAAAACTGGTGGACGCGCCCTACTCCTCTACCTAAAACCATCCATCTTTTTGAGCGTTTTGAAGACGTCGATTTAAGCCAATTCAAAGCGCTATTATGGGTGACAGATCGTGACATTTCCGATGAGCTTTGGCAGTCATTAGAAGAACGTTTAGTCGTTTATCGCCCTAAAAAAGCATGAAAAAACAGCTTATTTTAGGATTAGGCTGTGATCGCGGTACCTCTTTAGACACTATTGAATGCGCTATTGAGCTTGCTTTAGAAACTAAGCAACTCAATAAAAGCGCGATTAGTCAATTTGCTAGTATTGATAAAAAACAAGATGAAGTGGCTTTTTTAGCCTTAGCTGAAAAACATCAGCTTCCTTTTAGTTTTTATCCTGCAGAAGCCTTAGCGCAAGTTGATGTACCGAGCCCTTCAGCTATTGTTTTAAAATATATGGGCACACCGTCTGTGTCTGAAGCAGCCGCCTTATTAGCGGCGAATGCAACGATGGAACACTTAATCGTTGAAAAATATAAATATCGGGGCGCAGATGAAAAAAACGCCACCGTTTCAATCGTTATACAACCAATACAATCATTATGAGCGGAAAAATATTATTAGTGGGTTTTGGCCCGGGCGCAGAAGAACACATGACTTATCGCGCCAAGGCAGCGATTGCTGAAGCCGATGTCGTTATTGGCTATACCACCTACATTAAATTAGTCATCGACTTATTAGACGGTAAAGAAGTCGTCAAAAAAGGCATGACTGAAGAAATTGACCGCTGTATTGAAGCCTATGAACAAGCTAAATTAGGGAAAACAGTCGCATTAATTTCATCCGGTGATATTGGTGTCTATGGTATGGCTGGCCCGACGTATGAAGTCTTATTAAAAGCAGGGTGGACACCTGAAAGTGACATCAACGTTGAAATCGTACCCGGCAGCACTGCGTTATCTGCCTGTGCCTCTTTAGTGGGTGCGCCGCTAACACATGATTTTTGCTCTATTTCCTTATCTGACTTACTCACACCTTGGCCAACCATTGCGCGCCGTATTGATGCCGTCGGTAAAGCGGATTTTGTGATTGCTTTATACAATCCAAAAAGTGGCCGACGCACGCAACAAATTGTTCAAGCACAAGAAATCTTATTAAAACACCGCGCACCCGAAACGCCTGTTGCTATTGTAAAATCAGCCTATCGTCGTCGCCAATCCATTCAATTAGTCCGTTTAGATGAAATGGCAGATTGCGATATTGGTATGCTGACCACGGTATTAATTGGTAATTCATCAACCTATATTGAACAAGGCTTGATGATTACCCCACGTGGCTATGCCAATAAATACGAAGCCTTAACGGGAACAGCGAAAGAAGGCGAGCAAGCAGGCCGTTCATTAAGCATGGGATTAGAGGGCTGGAAGTCCTGTTTATGCCAATATTTAGCCGCTAATACGGGGACAAGCTTAGAGAGTGCCGCTGATTATTTCGGTGTTTCATTAGGTGAGATTTTATCTGCCGTTGCTTTAGGCAGTGATGCAGGTGAACATCAAGCGGTTCATGTAACTGCCGCACAGCTTTCAACTGCATTGGATAGCAGCAAAGCATGGGGGACTTTACGGGCTATTGTTCGTGCTGAAGCGGGTGCTGTCACTGAACTGTTTATACACGGCGATGATTTCAAACAAAAAGGTGACTGGCTATCTATTGAAAATGAAGCCTTTCATTTACATGTGAATTGGAGCAAAGTCACTGATGCTTATTTTGCGAGTCGCGACAAGACATCTTACGGCTTACATTTTGTCGATACCTTTGGCCGTTTAGTATTCCGCGTATTGCTAACTAAACAAAATGATGCATTCAATACTGAAGAATTAGCCAGCTACCATCAAGCATGGCAATCATTAGGGCAATTAGAAACCAGCCAAGAGGTGAATAATGACTGAGCTAATTAAACCTAAAATGATGGATTACCACCGACACTTACTTGTCTGTGTTGGTGAGCGTTGTACTGCCAATGGTCAAGGCCAAGCCTTATATGATGAACTCAGTGCTAAATTTAAAGCTGCTGGATTAAATGCAGGTGATTTGCGTGTAAAACGCACGCGAGCCACTTGTTTTGGCACCTGTAAATCAGGCCCTTTAGTCTGCGTACAGCCTGATGGCATCTGGTATTACGATGTCACGAGCGAAAAACTCGATCGTATTATCGAGGAACATTTACTCGGTAATCAGCCCATTACTGAATGGATTTATCACCAAGCATGAAGCTTGCACTGTTAGCAGGTACGCAATCTGGCTGCGGGAAAACCACCGCCATGCTGGCCTTATTACAATATATAAAAGCACATGAGCACAGCATTACTGCGTTTAAATCGGGGCCCGATTTTCTTGATCCACTCTGGCATCAAGCGGTAACAGGAACCACTTCGTATAATTTAGATACGCATATGATTGGGGCAACTCATAGCCAACAACTGCTTACTAAACAAGCTGAGTTTTCTGAGTTTGCTTTAATTGAAGGAGTCATGGGTTTATTTGATGGGCGTACTGGCGTTGGGGGGAGTGGCTCTAGTGCGGAATTAGCACACAGCTTAAAAGCACCGGTATTTTTAGTCGTCAACGCCAAAGGCATCAGCGGCTCTATTGTTCCTTTAGTGAGTGGCTTTGTTGAATATGCAGATAAAATGGATGTTCAGATTGCAGGCATTATTGCTAATCATGTTGGTAGCGCACACCATGCGAGTTTATTAAGTAAGGCCTTAAAAGACTACCAGCAACCCCCTTTAATCGCATGGCTAGAAAAAAATGCGCCTATTTTACCTGAACGTCATTTAGGTTTAATGCAGCCGTCAGAAATTGCTTTACCTAATCTATTAGATTTTTTACATATAGAGCAGCCAGATTTTCTGGGGTTATTTCGTGATACCTACTTTCCATCCCCCCCCGTAAATAATAAACAACATTTATTAGGCAAAAAAATCGCCATTGCTAAAGATGCTGCCTGCTGTTTTATCTACCAAGCTAATCTTGATTTTTTACTTAAGCAAGGTGCAGAGCTTTGTTTCTTTTCGCCTTTAGCATCAGAAGACCTCCCCAATAATGCAGATGCTTTATGGTTACCGGGGGGCTATCCTGAGTTATTTGTCGAGGATTTATCGCATTCAACAAGCTGGTTATCGATACAAGACTTTATTAATGCCGATAAGCCTGTTTTAGCCGAGTGTGGCGGAGCTATGCTGTTAGGTGAATGTTTATTTGATTACGATGCAAAACAGTGGCCACTGGCCAATATATTGCCATTCCAATCGAAAATGCAAACTAAATTAGCCTCACTGGGGTATAGAGAAGAAGCCTCTGGCATTAAAGGCCATGAATTTCATCACTCCAAACGGGTGATGACTAACGAAAATCTTCCCACTTGCTTTAGTGTTAATCGTGGTGATCAAGGCCTCCGCTATAAAAATGTACGCGCCTCTTATATACATTGGTATTTTGATAGCGCGCCTAATGTTGTTTGTGCTTGGTTTAATGGTGAATAAGCCTCAAAAAACACGCGTTTACGATATCTATTAATTAATGAAATTTATGTAAATTATCCAGAAATTGGCTAATTTTCAGCCACTAACACATTTATTTTATACTCGTCCCCTTAGCCTTAAATCGTGCGCTAAGTTAAAAATAAAAGGACAAAAACCCACCGCTTGAATTAAGCCTGTAATCTGCTGTTCTTTTCTGATAATCTTAGCGTTCATAATGATTCTATGCGTGAAGTACTGCTTAGGAATAACAAGGTCGAGCCTATGAAAAAATTTGTTCAGAATTTAGTAGAAAAGTATGATTTCCAATCAGTACGCTTACTGCCACTATTGCGCGATATTCAAGCACACTATCACTTCATCCCTCAAGATGCGATAGAACACCTTGCCCAGCTACTGCATATCGAACGCACACAAATTATCAGTGTGATCGAGTTTTATAGCTTTTTCCACCTGACAGCTCGCGGTCAATACGATATTCTCATCAGTGATTCAATCACCGACCATATGCTAGGCAAGCCTGCCCTAATGGCTTATTTTTGTGAACAATTAGGCGTAGAGATTGGCGAAGTGCGTAGCGATGGTCTCGTTAGCATAGACAACACTTCGTGTTCTGGCATGTGTGACCAAGGGCCCGCAGGTTTGGTCAATGGCTATGTTTTAACCAATTTAAACCGACCGCGTATTGATGCGATTGTTGAGCTAGTAAATCAGCAAGTACCCGTGAATGAATGGCCTGAAATATTTTTCAGTACCACGGATAATATTTATAAACGCAATATTTTATTAGAATCAGCTATCAATGAAGGCGAGGCACTTAAAGCAGCTTTTGCACGTGGCTTAAAAGAAACTCTACATGAAGTAGAGGTTTCAGGTCTACGTGGTCGCGGCGGTGCAGGTTTTAGTACTGCAATGAAATGGAAATTTTGTACAGAAGAAGCAGAAACAGA
>Ga0209081_1002460_pt1 | contig 10756 bp, 5 predicted proteins | sample GOMGulsemesocosm_4_FD_184636 | JGI IMG/M metagenome (GOLD analysis project Ga0209081, IMG submission 184636) | Methane-oxidizing microbial communities from mesocosms in the Gulf of Mexico - GOM15B Gulf of Mexico (SPAdes) (version 2) | ecosystem: Environmental > Aquatic > Marine > Cold seeps... | reverse complement strand
GCTGCCTGCAACGAAAGCCGCGGCCATTGTAGCTGTTAATAAAATTTTTCTTTTAGACATCTTATACCCCAGTTGTTTTGTAATAAATTTGAATTTCAAGTCTTACGTAAAATAGAGCAGACGCTATTTCTATATGATCAGAAATAAAGCCCGCCCCTGTTCTTGACCGCAATATCGCATAGCATAATGTCAGGGATATTTAAATTAGATGACAGTTTGGTGACTAACAAAGATCGCTTTGGCTGCTGGTAGACTAATAAGCGGAAGAATCAATAGATTAAGCTAGAACGGCACTAAGTTCCTTTATCGAGCTTGAGAAGCTCTTTATTACCAGATAATTGGGAGCGGTGTCTTTATGAAACTTATGCCCTATGGGTAGAGCGTAGCGAGTTCACGCACACCCACTAATAATGAGGTTCTTTCGATAGGGTGCATTTTTCTTTGGTTCTGTTTTTAGCCGAATAGTCGAATGTTTGTTATCCGACGTTATGAGACTTATGCTGCTTGTGCACTCATAGGCCATAAAGGCAAACAAAAGAAACGAACGCCCTCGCGGCAGCGAAATAGTGACTTAAAGGTAGTACAGTGAAGATGCTAAAAAGCTTAGCTCCATTCAGGTTAAACTATTCGAATGTTTAAAAAAAATAGCTATTAAAAAACTAAATATGGCTAATATTGCAGCGGCAGTCATGCCTTCCGTTAGTCAGATTGGTAATATATTTTACTCACTGAGGGGATGATGGAAACTCCACTATTAGCCCATAAAATTGGTAGCCACCAGCGGTAAGAAAAAAGCCCTAATATCAATTAGGGCTAAGTTATAGAGCCTGTATTGATGCAATATCAAGCTCAAAGAGACGAAGCGTGAAAGCTATCCCATCACATGAAACCCACCGTCAATATAAACAGTGTCACCACTAATCATTTTAGCCGCAGGTGTCGCCATCAAGGCTGTTGCCATACCAATATCATCAATGGTTGCTAAGTGGTGAGCTGGGGTACGCTTAACGGTTTCTGTTATCAGGTCGTCAAATGATTTAAGTCCTGATGCCGCACGTGTTTTAACAGGGCCAGGTGAAATGGTATAAGCTCTAATCCCTTTTGGCCCCAGTTCATTAGCAAGGTATCTAACAGAACTTTCTAGTGCCGCTTTTACTGGCCCCATTAGGTCATAGTTATTAACCACTTTTTCAGCGCCATAATAACTCATCGCAAACAAAGAGCCTCCATCAACCATAAGAGGCTCAGCCATTTTTGCCATACGTATAAAAGAGTGGCACGAAACATCTATTGCCGTCAGGAAGCCTGCGCTAGAAGAATCAACTAGGCGACCATGCAAATCCTCTTTCGGTGCAAAAGCAATTGAATGCAGAGCAAAATCTAACTTACCCCACTTTTTTTCAATCGCTGCAAATACAGCAGCAAACTCTTCCTCATTTTGCACATCGCAAGGCATAAAGATTTCAGGCTCTAATTCCTCAGCAATCGGGTCAACAAATTTCTTTGCAGGCTCATTCAAATAAGTAATTGCCAACTCAGCACCTAACGTTTTGAATGCTTTTGCACAGCCATAAGCAATTGAATGCTGATTAGCTATGCCTAAAATTAAACCCTTTTTACCTTTTAAATTAAAGTTATCCATTGAGTACATGTTTGCTCCTTAAGCATTAAGTACGCCCTGGCAATAAGTCAGTGCTAGGGCATGTTTTGCGATCATAAGTTCTTCATTAGTGGGAATAACAAGCACTGTTACCTTGCTATCAACGGGTGATAAGCAAACAACCTCTTCATCTTCCATCTGGACATCCGCATCAAGCTGCACACCAATCCAATGTGCATCCTCACAAACACGACGCCTTATTTCAGCAGAATTTTCACCAATACCGGCCGTAAAGACCAATACATCAAGTCCCCCGAGTACCGCAATAAGAGAACCAAGCTCTCGCCGTATTCGATAGACAAACAGATCAACCGCTAATTTGGCTCGCGGCTCATCACTTGCCATCAATTCTCGCATATCATTACTTACGCCTGAGACTCCAAGCAGCCCAGATTCTTTATAAAGTAAGTTTTCTAGCTGGCTAATATCCATTTGTTTTTCACGCATGAGGTATAACAAAACCCCAGGGTCAAGACTGCCGCAACGAGTCCCCATCAACAAACCATCGAGCGCTGAAAAACCCATTGATGTATCAACGCTTTTTCCATTATCCATAGCGCACATGCTGCAACCATTCCCAAGGTGCAGCATCACTACTTTTTTGTTTGCCAACTCAGGAGTTGCTATTGCCAACTCATCAGCAATATATTCATACGACAAGCCATGAAATCCATAACGTCTCACCCCTTCTTGGAACAATTCATCAGGTAAACCAAAATGCCTTGTTAAGTCTGCACAACTGCTATGAAAAGCCGTATCAAAACAAACAACCTGTGGAATATTGGGGCGCTCATGAGAGATAACTCGAATACCTTCAAGGTTATGTGGCTGGTGCAGGGGCACTAATGGAATAAGCGCTTCCAAAGTTTGCATTAATTTCTTATCAACTAAACTGGGAGCCGATAACTCCGAGCCGCCATGAACAACACGATGGCCTACCGCCACGAGCTCCCCTTCTGGCAAGTGCGAGCCCAACCATTCAAGTAAGTATTCTAAGGCTGCGTGATGCCCAGTTGATTCTTTATTAAGAAAAGCCTCTACAAGTGGCCTATGTTGCTTATCCCTTGCTTTAAAGACTGGCTTATTCCCAATCCCTTCAACTTCACCATGAATAATTTCAATCGGCTCAACGGTGTTTTCTCCGCATGAGTGAATAGAAAAAATAGTGAATTTTATGCTTGATGAACCGGCATTCAGCACTAAGAGAAAATCACTCACCTTATGAAGCTTGCTGTTTATCACTCGTTAAATCAAGCGTGCCTTTAATAGCATGCGCATGTGCAACAGCAATTGCACAAGAGGCTTTTCGTGATCTAACACTGTCGGCTCTACTCGTTAAAATGATCGGAACACGAGCACCCAATACAATTCCACCCGCTTCAGCCGCCGATAGAAAAATTAATTGCTTGGCTAACATATTCCCCGCCTCCATATCTGGCGCCAGCAAAATATCCGCATTACCAGCTACCTCACTCTTAATGCCTTTGATTCTTGCAGCATCCAAGTTAATAGCATTATCCATTGCCAACGGTCCATCAAGAACCGCACCCGTAATTTGACCGCGGTCTGCCATTTTACAAAGTGCCGCTGCTTCAATCGTTGAAGGTATTTTCTTTTCAACCACCTCAACCGCTGACAAAATAGCGACTTTAGGTTGGCCAACGCCCAATGTATGCGCCAACTCAATAGCATTTTGGCAAATATCGCGTTTCTCATCGAGATCGGGAGCAATATTAATGGCAGCATCGGTTATCAATAGTAACTTTGGATAACTGGGTACATCCATCACAAATACGTGGCTGACCCTACGCTCTGTCCGGATACCTAAACTAGATGAAACAACTGCCCCCATTAATTCATCCGTATGCAAACTTCCTTTCATTAGTAAACCCACTTCGCCAGAACGCACTAACTCAACAGCTCTTTCTGCTGCTGCGTGACTATGCTCTACATCAATAATTTGGGTGTCACCAATAGGTAGGTTATGCTCTTGTGCAAGCTGAAGAATCTTGCCCTTAGGTCCAATAAGAATAGGGGTAATCAACTTATCTTCTGCTGCTTCTAATGCCCCTTGTAATGCTGAAACTGAACATGGATGTACTACGGCTGTTGGTACGGCTTCGAGTTCATTCGCCATCTCAAATAGTTGATTAAAACTATCATTTTTCCTTATTTGTAAATCAGATGACTCCGAAGCCACAACCCTCATCTTTTCCTTTGGCGCTAAAACAGTCGCTGCTCCATTCAGAACCGTCTCTTTATGCTGGTTCACCCCAGCGCAACTCAGCTCAATCGTGCAGCCATCTTGGCCTTTCACTTCAACAGTAATAGTCACCCTAACTGTATCACCCAGGTGAATAGGCTTTAAAAAACTCAAATTCTGGCTCAAATAAGTAGTTCCTGGCCCCGGCATATTATTACTAAGCAGATTAGACAATAACGAATCAATCCACAGTTGGTGAGCAACAGTCGCTCCCGGCCCTTTAATACCATCCAGAACATGATCACCTGACATAGCAGAGACTATATCTATATTTTCCTGTGTCAACGTCCGTTCAAACGATGCCTTTTGACCAAGCTTAATCTCATCAAACGTATAGTTATTAATATACTTCATATATCACGGACCCTATTAGTAACAGAAAATTATTCACTTTAACTGAGCAGGAGTATTTGAATAACTCTACACACTTCTTATTATCGTTTAATATCAGTTAAGTGACAGTTTTATCAACAAAACTGTCACTTAACTTTAAAACTTTAATTAATCTAACTATCTAGGGGTTTGAAACGAATAATCAGCAAAGGTAACAGTGTCATATTTGCCAACAACGCAGCAATCATTGAAAACCCTGTTAGCAGGCCAAAGTATATTGTTGGTATAAAATTAGAAAACACCAAAATAGAAAAACCAATCGTAATGGTTAATGATGTGTAATACATCGCTCTACCAATAGTGCTATGGCTGCGCCGTGCTGCAAGCCAATAGTCTTGATGCTTGCTATATTCATCGGTAAATCGGTGAACATAATGGATAGTGTCATCAACAGCAATTCCTATACAAATAGCCGCTATGGTTATCGTCATCATATCCAGTGGGATACCTAACCAACCCATAAGACCAAGCACCATACTTGCTGCCATTATATTAGGAATAATAGCTATTGCAGCCAAGCGTATATTTCTAAAGAGTATTGAAAGCATTAATACAATGGCTATAAAGACAACGCCCAGCGTCAAAATTTGCGACTTGAAAAGACTTTGAAGCATATTGTTATAGAGCACAACCATGCCGGTAATTTTAATTTGCTCATCTTCTAACCCCAGCTCTTGAATTAAGCCCTGACGAATATTAGCCAGTAACTCCCCCCGTTTCAGCTTAGGGTCGGACTCAAAAATACGAATACTAAAACGTAATTGATTCCCATCCTCCGACATGTACGGCTCAATCAACGACTCTTTAATAACCGGAGGTAGTTTCTTATAGAGAATCGCTAGTTCAAAGTCATTACTGAGAATCTCCTCATTAAGGCTTTTCAGCAAACTTATCGTCGTTGCTATGGATATCACTTTGCCCGTTTCATCATAACTCTCAAGGTAACGATGTATCTCCTCAACTTTGCCCAACATTTCACTATTGAACCAATAGCTTGATCCAGTTATTCCTGCTCCTTCATTAGCAAACTCATCATCAAAGAACTCGTCAGCTTCGTCATAGTCCTCATCGACAACATCCTCCAGTAAGAAATAAGCAGGTGCATCAATCACAACATCCAAAGGGGTTGTGCCACCTAGCTGACGATCTATTAACTCCATCCCCTGATAGATTTCAGTTGATTCTTTATAGTAATCAATAAACCTATTTTCAACCGTCAGCTTAGTAACACCCCAAATACTTAATAATGCTAAGACAGCAAACAACAAGGTAATCCCACGGCCATTTTTCTCATTATGACGCGCCAAAAACTGAGTAGCCGCTTCGGTAAAGTCGTGGTCATGAACCGGCTTTTCCTTCTCAAACAGCACCAGAGCCGCTGGAAACAATGTAAATGCAATCAGCTGTGCAAGGGTAATTCCAATAACCATCATCCAACCAAAATCAATAACCGGACGAATACCACTCACCAGTAAAGAGCCAAATGCCACCATTGTTGTTATTGAAGTATATAAGCAGGGAATAAATTTACTTCCCACCGTTTCAAGCACTAAGTCACGCTGAGTAATTGTCTGCTGTAAACCCTGCAGCTCTCTATATCGAACAATCAAATGCACCAATAACGACAACGTAAGAATAAGTAGTAAAGAAACAAAATTTGATGAAACAACCGTCACTGGCCAATTAAGTAAGCCCAACATACCAACCATACTAATACCTGAAGCTGCACAGGTGATCATCGCCAGAATAACCCAACGAGGGCGCCTAAAAATAATACTGAGAATGACAATAAGAATAATAAAAACACCCACACCAAACGTCATCAAGTCATGGCGAACAAAATCAATTGAATCACTCACTATCATCGGTACACCACCCAAATAAAGACTGGCGACCCCTCGGTGTTCATCCATAATGTTACGTACAGTAACAATATTCCTGTTTTGTTGGACTTGTAGTGAAGCGTTATGGGCATCAAACTCAACAGAAAATGCCTTTAACTGCTCACTTTCTTGCAAAGAAAGCCCAAGCTCAAGTTGCTTCGTACGCAACTCATCGCGCTGCTTTAACAATCGCTCCCAAGTCTCATCGTATTCGAAAATGACTTGTAAGGCAGTCGTTGTTCCATCCTTGCTAACCAATAAATCACGATAAAGTGGGCTAGAAATAATTTCTTTACGAGCCAACTCACGATCAGCCTTCACACTTTCTAAGGTAATAACTTCCTTACTTAACTCAAATAACGTAACAGGCGGGCTTTTGATTAACGGTACGTCTAACAATGTCGTGACTGATTCCACTCGATCTACTTTTTCTAACTTAGAACGCAGCTTCTTTAAGTCCTCTAAAACCTCATCAGAGAAAAGCGCAGCTTTTGGAGTATATGTAATAATTAAACTATCATCCGACCCATAAAGTGCTTTAACTGATCGGTAATACTCTAGCGACTCATCATTCTCAAGCACCAAAGAATCAGCAGATGCATCCAACCTAAATTTAGGAGCATAAGACGTCAAACCAGCGATGACAAAAGCCACCATAAGTAACGTAATTAATGGGTGACCTAATATAGCTCGGTTATAAACAGCTAACAGTACTGATGACATTTATCTAAGATTCCCTTCTAGTTGAACGTATTAGCATACTGGCAAGAGCCTTTATTCTAAACATAATTCACCCATATTTTGTGCTGCTTAAATTACCGGTAAATGTACGTTGAAATAAAAGTCACTATTACCAATACAATTACTTAATATAACCGTCAATAAAAAAGCCTCAATACCGTTAAGTATTGAGGCTTTTTTTGTTGGTGGGCCTTGAAGGACTTGAACCTTCGACCAATGGATTATGAGTCCACTGCTCTAACCAACTGAGCTAAAGGCCCGATAGAGCTTATTCCGTAGAGTCTATGAAACTACGAAGGTGTTCTGTTCGAGAAGGGTGGCGTAATTTACGTAAGGCTTTCGCTTCAATTTGACGAATTCGTTCACGTGTTACGTCAAACTGCTTTCCAACTTCTTCTAGCGTATGGTCGGTGTTCATATTAATACCAAAACGCATTCTAATTACTTTTGCTTCTCTTGCCGTTAAGCCTGCTAATACATCTTGAGTTGATTCTCTCAAGCTTTCTATTGTAGCTGAATCTACTGGTGATACGGCATTTGCATCTTCAATAAAGTCACCTAAGCTTGAGTCTTCATCGTCACCAATAGGAGTTCCCATTGAGATCGGCTCTTTAGCAATTTTAAGTACTTTACGCACTTTGTCTTCCGGCATTTCCATTTCTATTGCCAATTCTTCTGGTGTGGCTTCTCGGCCTTTTTCTTGAAGAATTTGACGTGAAATACGGTTCAATTTGTTAATTGTTTCAATCATATGAACTGGAATACGAATTGTTCTAGCTTGGTCAGCTATTGAACGCGTAATCGCTTGGCGAATCCACCAAGTTGCATAGGTTGAAAACTTATAACCACGACGGTATTCAAATTTATCTACAGCCTTCATCAGGCCAATATTGCCTTCTTGAATAAGGTCTAGGAACTGTAATCCGCGGTTAGTATATTTTTTTGCGATAGAAATAACAAGCCGTAAATTAGCTTCTACCATTTCTCGCTTCGCGCGGCGCATTTTAGCCTCGCCAATCGTTAACCTACGGTTAATATCTTTAAGTTCAGCCGTAGATAGTTCACTTTCTTTTTCAACATTAAATAAGCGCATTTGAGCTTTTTTAATTTCATGGAGATTTGCTTTGATATACGGCACAAAGTCAGCATCTGATTTCAGGTGTGCTTCCAACCACGTCAAGTCGCTTTCATTCTTGATAAAGCCATCTAAGAAGGTTTTACGTGGCATTTTTGCACGCTTAACACAGATATCAATAATCGTTTTTTCTTGGGCTCGTACAAGCTCAATACAGCTTTTCATAATAGCCGTTAACATCACAAAAAACTTAGGTGTTAACTTAATTGCCATAAACAATAAGGCTAACTCATCAAACTGCTTCTGTGTTTTATCTGAGCTATAACCTTCTTTTTTGATGATTTTTTGGAAAACTTTATATTTAACCGCAATTTCATCAATACGTTCTTTAACATCCGCAACGGTCGTAGCTGGAATTTCCGGTGCATTCTCATCTTTTGGAGCTGCCGGTTGCGTATAGTCGTAATCATCCTCAAGGTCTACAAAACCAGGCATATAATCTGTTAGACGAAGTTCTTCTGCTTCAATTTTCTTGAAGACATCAAGAAAATAAGCCACAACTTCTGGATAGCGAATAATGGCCGACAACATTTCATTTTGGCCTTCTTCGATACGCTTAGCGATATCAAGCTCGCCTTGACGTGTCAATAAACCCACCGTACCCATTTCACGCATGTACATACGTACAGGGTCAGTTGTTCTACCGAGTTCTTTATCTACAGTTGCTAAAGCAACCGCAGCTAATTCAGCGGCAGCTGATTCGTCAACATTTTCAGCCGCTGCGCCATCGGATACGGTATCACTTTCTGGGGCAATTTCTTGCACCGTAATACCCATATCTGAAATCATGCTGATGATTTCTTCAATTCGCTCAGACTCTACATCTTGCGGTAAATGATCGTTCACTTCTGCGTAGGTTAAGTACCCTTGCTCATGCCCTTTCGCAATTAGTGTTTTAATCTTGGAGGCCTGCTCTTGTTGCTGTTCTTTATCCATTACATTCCTACGCTTTAAACGATGCTTTTTTTGTCGACTCAATAGAGTATTTTAGCAGATATTTCAATTTATTCATATTCGCTACCCTTATTTTATAAGTTCTCTAAATTCAAGCCTTTCACTTTCACTTAGCTGACTTGATTTTGCAAGCAACTCATCCAAACGTGCTTGCCTTGCTTGCTCCTTCAGACGCTCAATCGCTCCAATCATTTCATGCTCTAGGGCATCGCCAGCAATCAATTTTTCTTCCGCAAATAAGCTATTAATCGTACGCTCATTTTCACAGCCCCTTATTCTTTCTAGCAACATAGCCGGAGAAAGATCAACTTCATTATTTAAAGCAACTAGAACTTGCTTTAATACGGGCATTCCCGGCATATTCAAACTTAACCATGGCTCATCCAAACTAATGCTTGCTGCGAACTGAGGCTCATGCAACACCGTACTAATCAACAGTCTAATCAATGACGGCTTCTTTTTTGACTGCCCATACCCACTACGCGGTGTTGATACTCGCTTATTCTCAATTCGAGACTCTGTCACTAAATCAGTTTGCGTTAATAATGCCAACTGTTTTTTCATCATCTCTGCAAACGTACCCGCTGGCAACGTATTCAGTAAAGGTTTCGCTTGCTCAACAAAAGCCGCCCTGCCTTCAATACCATCCAAAGGACATTGTTCTGCCAAATAATCAAAGAAATAGCTGGAAAGAGGTGATGCCGACTCAATCCGCTGCGCGAATTCATCAACGCCTTCTTCACGAATCAAGCTATCAGGATCTTCCCCCTGCCCTAGCAACAATACTTTTATTTGTCGGCCACTTCGTAATGCGGGCAACGCATTAACAATGGCTCGCCAAGCAGCTTTTTGCCCGGCAGAGTCACCATCCATACAAATAACTAACTCTGACACCGAACGAAACAATAAATCAATTTGCTCACGCGTAATAGCTGTACCCAAGGCGGCAACAACATTATTTAAACCCTGCTGGGCTAACGATATAACATCGAGATAACCCTCCACTAAAACCAAACGCTGTATCTTGCTTGATGATTTTAGCGCTTCATACAGACCATAAACCTCACGCCCTTTATGGTACAAAGGTGTTTCTGGTGAGTTTAAATACTTTGGCTCACCACTATCTAGAATTCGTCCACCAAAACCAATGGTTTGCCCACGCTTATTACGAATCGGAAAAATAATCCGCTCACGAAAACGATCATAAGTTTTATTATTGTCATTGCTAACGATCAAACCCAGCTCACGTAGCATCGCAAGTGATGACTCCGTCTGCCCCAAAGACGACAATAAATTACTCCAACCCGGTGGTGCAAATCCCAATTGAAAGGTTTTTGCTACTTCGCCTGTTAAGCCTCGATTTTTTAAGTATGTTTTGGCTATATTAGAAGAAGCATGTTGACGTAATTGCTGCTGAAAAAACTCAGATACCTGCTCATTCAACTCACGTAATGGCGCTAAATCTCTAGTCGGCTTACTGACTTCAAACCCTTGCTCTCGCTGAACTTCTACGCCTGCGCGACTAGCCAACTCTTCAACCGCCTCAACAAAACTTAAATGACTATAATCCATCAAGAAGCCGATAGCTGAACCGCTAACGCCACAACCAAAGCAATGATAGAACTGCTTATCTTGACTGACTGTAAAACTGGGAGTTTTTTCGTTATGAAAAGGGCAGCAAGCGGAATAGTTTGCGCCTTTTTTCTTTAGAGGAAGCAGGCTATCAA
>Ga0209081_1002459_pt1 | contig 10756 bp, 9 predicted proteins | sample GOMGulsemesocosm_4_FD_184636 | JGI IMG/M metagenome (GOLD analysis project Ga0209081, IMG submission 184636) | Methane-oxidizing microbial communities from mesocosms in the Gulf of Mexico - GOM15B Gulf of Mexico (SPAdes) (version 2) | ecosystem: Environmental > Aquatic > Marine > Cold seeps... | reverse complement strand
CACTAGCATTAAAGAATTTCAGGGGGAGTGGTACGACCTGCCATCCGATGTTCATTGCCGCATGCCCGATAGCGAACATCCTCTAGGTACAAATACCGAGCTTGGTGTAAATACCGTGATCGGCTCACGCTGCTATCAGGCGCAGAACAAATTCTCGGTTGTTATTAAACCGATGAACGAACAGGAGTTCATGCAGCTTGCTCCCGGTTCACGCACGTTAGAGGAGCTTAAATCCTTTATTAAAATGAGCGTCGGTGGTGAACAAGATTTCGATATCGAAATTCAATTATCCGATGAACATGTACCGTTAAAAGAGCTCATGAAGTCTGAAGACTACGAGCCACTGCTGGGCTGGAATACCTACATAGATCCAGATCGCCTGAGTGGCGACTCGATTTCAATTAAATTATCACAGGAGATTGCCGTTCCTAATGACGATTTGCCAATGGCATATTAAGTTTAACGGTTAAATATCCTTTAGAAATACGCTTTAAATATTACGGAAAAGGAAACATTCGTATGATTAATATCAACCTAAAGTCGCTTGTCGACAAAATGTCGCCATACATGCGCGACTCGCTAGAAGGCGCTGCTGGTCTGTGTCTTGCCCACAGCCAATATAATGTTGAGTTAGAGCACTGGTTGCTTAAATTGCTTGATATATCCGATACGGATTTCATGCAGCTGCTGGAAAAGCATGGTGTTAATCCATCGAATTTAGCTAAGCAGTTGGCAAACACCATTGCCAAATTCCGCTCTGGCAGCAGTCGTCCAGCAGCGCTAGCACCTAGCATCGTTGAAGCGACAAAGAATGCATGGATGCTTGCGTCTGTGGATTATGGCCAGACGGTGATCAGTTCCGGTCATTTATTAGCAGCATTAATGTTAGACGATAACTCACGTCGTCAGTTGTTAGAAAGCTGTCCAGAATTAAAAGAAATTGCACCGGAATCCATTCGTGAAACGGCAAAAGCTATATACGGCACCACAGGTGAAACCGATCATCTTTTAAGGGGTGACGAAACCGGTGCAACTTCCGTAGCAGGCGGTAATGTCGCAGCTACTAAAACGCCATCGCTCGACAAATACACAGTTAACCTGACTGAGCGCGCACAGAAAGGTGAGATTGACCCAGTGCTAGGCCGTGATGAAGAAATTCGTCAGTGTATTGATATCCTAACTCGTCGTCGTCAAAACAACCCAATTATGACCGGTGAAGCAGGTGTTGGTAAAACCGCTGTGGTTGAAGGTTTTGCACTGCGTATTGCTGCTGGCGATGTGCCTGATCCATTAAAAGGTGTTGCGATACGCACACTTGATCTTGGTTTGTTGCAAGCGGGTGCAAGCGTAAAAGGCGAATTCGAAAATCGCTTAAAATCCGTTATTGAAGAAGTTCGCGCCTCAGCCACGCCGATCATTCTATTTATCGACGAAGCACACACTATGATTGGTGCTGGCGGTAAAGAAGGCCAAGGTGATGCGGCTAACCTATTAAAGCCAGCGCTGGCCCGTGGTGAGCTACGTACCATTGCTGCAACGACGTGGGCAGAATATAAGAAATACTTTGAACGTGACCCAGCATTAACCCGTCGCTTCCAAGTCGTTAAAGTTGAAGAGCCATCAGAAGAGAAAGCCATCGACATGATGCGCGGTATTTCTGAGTCGTTACAACAGCATCACAAAGTACGTATTTTAGACGAAGCAGTTATTGCTTCGGTTGTTCTATCTCATCGTTATATTCCGGGTCGTCAGTTGCCGGATAAATCCGTTAGTTTATTAGATACCGCCTGCGCTCGTGTTGCACTGAGTCAATCATCGACCCCTAGTGCTATTGAGGATGCCGAGCGCCGCATTCAGCGCGCAACGCTAACCATTAATAAACTAGAGCGAGAGTCGGCAGCGACCGGTGAGCACGAAGAAAAATTAATGGCGCTTAAAGAAGAAAAAGAAAAAGCCGAGGCGTTATTAGTAATTCTTCGAGCGCAGTATGAACAAGAAAGTGCACTTATTTCAAAAATTCGTACCTGCCGTGATCAAATTGACGAAAATTTCTTAAAAGCAGAAGGCGATAAGCTAACGCCAGAAGCACTGAATGATTTAAAAGGCGAATTAAAGGTATTAACTGCCGAATTAAATGGTGTGCAGGGCGAGCGCCCATTAATGCAAGCCAACGTTGATGAACAAGCGATTGCTGAAGTTATTGCTAACTGGACGGGTATTCCGGTTGGTAAAATGGTCAGCGATCAAATCACAGCGGTACAAACTTTAGCAGATAAACTCGGCAAGCGTGTTATTGGTCAACCCCATGCATTAGAAGCCGTCGCTCAAGTTATTCGTACCTCGCGTGCTGGGCTAACTGATCCGCGCAAACCGGTTGGTGTATTTTTATTCTGCGGTACCAGTGGGGTCGGTAAAACCGAAACTGCATTGGCGTTAGCAGATGAGTTATATGGTGGCGAACAAAATATTACCACCATTAACATGTCGGAATTTAAAGAAGAGCATAAGGTATCTATGCTGTTGGGTTCACCTCCAGGTTATGTGGGTTATGGTGAAGGCGGTATCTTAACTGAAGCCGCACGCCGCAAGCCGTATTCGGTTATCTTGCTCGACGAAATGGAGAAAGCTCATCCCGGAGTACAGGATATTTTCTACAACCTATTTGACAAAGGCACGATAAAAGACGGTGAAGGTCGCGATATCGACTTTAAAAATACCGTTATTATTATGACCTCAAATGCGGGTGAAGATGCTATTCGCGCGATTTTCAATCAAGTAGAAGAAAAGCCAGATCCAGACACGCTACTTGATAATATTCGTCCATATCTGCTTAAACACTTTAAATCCGCCTTTATGGGCCGAGCGAACACCATCGCTTATTACCCACTAGATGATGATAACTTAATGGCCATCGCAGCGATTAACATGCGCAAAATTGAAAAACGCATTGTTGAAAACTACGGCGCAGCGTTTAGTTATGACGAAGATGTATTAATCAATATTGTTGCCCGCTGCCAGGAATCGGATACCGGCGCACGTAATATTGAAACCATACTGAATCGGACATTACTGCCCTCATTGGCCAGCGAATGCCTAAATAAAATGGCAAACGATGAAGAAATTACCAAAGTGCATGTTGGTGCTACGGAAGATGGTGATTTTACTTATGCGGTAAGTTGATTTTGTTTTTAATTCGCTAGTGAAAAACGGAGCATTTTGCTCCGTTTTTATTTTCCCGGTTTTATTTTAATAGGTGTATTTTATATTGTACGGAGAAAGAATTTTTTTATTATTAATTATTCCATGCAAGGTGCCATAGGATGCAGACAGAGAAATATAGAATATTACTGCCCCTATAAAATCTTTAGCTGGGAGTAGATTTAATAAAAAATACGTTATTACACAAGCGATAAATAACATGAAAGCTCTTTCTTGTGTGGCAACGTGCATATCGGCTTTGAATCCCCACTGTTCTTTTTCCTCTTTGAGTTGTAAAACTATTTTTTTTGCATAAAACCTACCGGATATAACACTAAATAGACCGATTACAGCAAAAAGATAACTTACGTCAAAAATGCGCCAGCCTATGAAGATCGAAAATATCATGGCTGAGAACCAAAATAGTAAAAGAGGTCCGATAACTAAACCCATAGTGCGTCCCTCTATAAAAAATATAATGAAGTGTCAAGGTTCATAAAATATTTTAGTGTGGTTGTTCATGTTGTTATATTTACTTGGAAAATATAACAACATGAATAGAGAGATTTACTCGGTTGCTTGAGAGGCTTTTCGCACTAGCTCTGATACGCCGTTGTGTATTCGAATAAATATCATGCGAATGAACGCGACGGTAAAGCTAGTTGTTTCTGTCATGACAATCCCAAGTATGCGAGCCATGCGTGTAATTAATCGCATTACCCAGAACCCCAAATCCTTTGAAAAGTCGTAAGCTTTATGCATCATATAGGCAAGGCGATCTAAAATTGTAAATGTAGTGGTGGTGGCGCCTACTAGCATTATACCTGAAATATTAACAATTTTTTGAATAACCCATAGCAGAGCGGAATTTAGAACCTGGACTGTGTTTATGGATAAGGAGAGAGGTCCATCGGATTTAAGCCAATTTTCGATAGATTTATCCATTAATGCTGGCGGACGTTTGGCTTTCAGAGTGGGCCAATCCAAACTGACTTCGCCATTTGCTGAAACGGAATTTAAATAATTCTCCATGTAGTGATATTCCCATGGGGGCATGCCAGAATCTAGTAGATAATCTGTTCCTTTATCTGGAACGTGAATAAAAGGCCAAGTCGGAACCATAGGAACAGGGTCAGTTTTATGATACACACGATAAATATTTTCGGGATTTATGCTATTAGTAAAATTATTTGCGAAGTAGGTTAAGCCGACCCTAGGGGATCCAAAAGTATAGAGTTTTACCGTTATTTCACAATTAGCACTTAACCAATCTGCTGTGAGTGTCGCTAAGGCGCCTCCCAGACTATGACCGATACAATGTATGGTATTTACACCAGTTCGCTTGGCTAGCTCAGCCTGAAATTTTATTAGCTGAGGACGAAAAGTCTCAAATGTATCTTGAAAACCTTGATGAACTTGCCCACCCGTGTCAGAACGTTTTATACCAGCATTCAAGTCTGTAAGTGCATCAAATAGACTTGCAGTTCCTTTCAAAATTATAAATGCCTGACCCGCATATTCACCGATACCAAACGCACACATGCCCATAACATGCGATGTTTTGACGAATATTAGAGCGCCTGTTTGTCCTCTAAGCTGCTCACCCCCATTAATATAAAGCTCTGTTCCTCCAGTACTATCCAGCTTATCACGCTCGCGAATGTCAAATTTATCTTTGTAGTTGAGCATGAATATACTACGCTGAGAACTTGTTTTTAATCCATATGCATCTTGAGCAAGAAGTGCAGCAAGCTTCGGCTGTAACGCAGTGGTATTGTTATTCATTTAATAAATCCCTTTTCTATTGTTCCCAGGTACAGATGGTTCCTAATATTGGTCCCGAAACTCGATATGTTTTCATTTCGTTAGATAACTCGCATTTCAGATTTATAGGAATACCGCCAAGTTCCGAATTTTCTTCTGGCTTCATCTTTGTATTCACCCAAATTTCATTATTCTTGCCATTATATTCAACGGTTATTACTTGACTAACAGCAAACTGAATTGGCAATACTACTCGGCTAATGGATCTCTCATAAAGGGAGGGGAGTTCGAAATACCCATTTTCGTTTGTTGTTGTCATGTCCGTTGATGGAGTGTTCCAGTCCGTTAATCTGGTAACTTTTGCCCCTTTTACAGGCTCCCCTTCATAAGTAACTGTGGCCCGAACAGCTGAAAACGTACAAACTTTACCTGCATCGAAAATAGACATAGCTTGCCCCGTTGATATAACTGAAAAATAAATTAATAGAAGTAAAGACGCTTTTTTCGTCATTCTTTTTCACTCGATTTTAGTGAACTATCCGTCATGTAGGGCTGGTTATTATTTGTTTCGCTTGACCTACCCACCAATCAACACCGTCGGGCATCCCAGCACTATCTTCCCGCCATGCGCGGTTGAGTCACCCATGCGAGCTGCGGGTTTATTACTTAATAATACGGTGGTGCTTCCCATAGCTACGGTATCTGGTGGGCCAACGCATACGCACATGCTTCCAGCAGTCGCGGCGGGGAGGTTACCAATTAATACGGTTGGTGCGCCTGGCGATACGATGGGGCCGCCAACGTGGGGTACTGGCCCTGATGACATTGGGCAGACGTGCATATCAGTGATACGCGAAGCAGGTTTTCCCATTTTTATGCCTCCTCAATTAAGCCATTGCCGCCACGGGCGAGGTTTATCCCTTGGGCTAAAAAGTGCTTGTAATAATCGTCGATGGCTTCTGGGTCTATGGTTGCCGCGGCGAGGGTGATGCATCCGGCCACGGCATGTGCGTATAAGAACGGTGGTGGTTGAACTTCAGGTTCGCCCGGAGGTGTCATGCTTCCTGTGCACCAGTTGGCTGCGGTCGCAGCCCAGCTAGCGGCGGTTTTATATTGGGTTTTTTCGCCCAATGCTTTGCAACGCAGACGATTTTCTTCGGTGGGTTTTTTCGCCCACGCCTCGGTGGCGAGTAAGGCGTTGATGTTGTCTTCGCTGGTGTCGGCGGTTTGCGCTTTTCGGGCTGCTAGGCACGCCCACCAAACGGATTCGCGCTTGGGTAAACCGTGTGCCAGTAATTTGATGGCATCGGCATAAAAGCCGGCGGCGATTAGGCGCTCAATACTGATTTGTGGTGCGGTATCCGGAATAACAACCGCTTCGGCTTCTGGTTCAGTCAATTCGAACTCTTTTAGCAACTCATCAGCGGTTAAGGCTTGAATTTTGATTAGATCACTCATGTTTGTCTCAATTAGTTAATCTTAGTCAGAGCGCCTTTCACGGTGAGAATCCCACCGGCAGATACTTCGCCCATTGCACTGGCTTTCGCTTTCACCATGGTGCCTTTAATTTCAATGCCTGATTGATTGATTTTAATGGTGTTGGCGCCCACTTTTAATTCAATCGATGTTTTTGAGGTGATTTTAATCGCGCCCATTGCATCAATGGTGGAGGTGCCTTTGGCTATTTTTAGAGTATGGTTGCCCGCATCAATTTTGGTGGTTTGATCACCTTTAGATACCGTTAGGGTATCGTTACCATTCGAAATCGTGGCTGTGCGGTTTTCGGTAATGGTTAAGGTTTGATCATTTTCGACAAGGCCGGTCTGGTCGTTACGCACAACCCAGTTATGGTCCTTACCGGCTTCCATGTAGATTTCTTCGTCGCCTTTTTTATCGTCAAAGCGCAATTCGTTAAACTTGCTATCTTTGATGGCGGTTTTCCAGCCACTTTGGGTCGCGGTGTAATTAGGACCATCGTTGGTGCCGTTATAGACTGCACCAGTGACGAGTGGGCGATCTGGATCGCCATTGATATAACTGATAACCACTTCTTGGCCAACGCGCGGTACAAAATTTGCGCCCCAGCCTTTACCTGCAAATTGCTGCACTACACGTACCCAGCAAGAATTCTGCGCAGTATTCCAAGGAAAGGTTACTTTTACTTGGGTTAGTACGTCGCTAGAGCTATCGCTACCGGTGGCTTTCACTTCGGCTACTGTTGCAATTTGTGGCGTATGAATTTTCTTCGCAAAGTTGTTGTGTTTAGGTCGTACGATAACGCCATTAGGTACACACACAAAGCGGTTGGAGAAGTGCGTATCTTGATCATTGCCGTCGCGAGCAACGATATGAACTTGCGTAAGTAAGTACTTACCAGATTCAGAAGTAATCGAATGATCGATTTCAAAACGACCACCGGCAGCTAATGTCACGACATCGCTGGTGCCTTGGGCGACATCGAAGCCTGCTTCGTGGGCTTCCATGGCTTTTTCGCTCGCGCTTTTGTTTTGCGCGTCGATGAATTTGTGCTTATTTTCACCATCTATTTCGTAGTTATAGATACCGTAACCGCTGGTCGTGAAGTCAGACACGCTGTTAAGCGGTGACTTAGTTTTTACGACTTGCTTGTTATCTTTAGTCGTGGTGAATTCGCTGTAGTCTTTAAATTCAAAACCGCCAGTGTGGTAGTTAAAGCTGCGCTGCCAACTGTGAATGGTGTGCTTAGTCGGTTGCGTGCCGCCGCCATCGTATTCGATTTTTTCAGAGGCCGCGTCGAAGTAGTCTTGCATGTCGTCGGCGAGCACGAGTTCGTGTTTGCCATCATCGTGCGTGAAGTAATAGCTAATGCCTTCTTCGGCCAATAAGCGTGAAATAAAATCAAAGTCGGTTTCGTCGAATTGCACACAATATTCGCGAACTAAATAAGAACCCGTCGGTTTAAATTGATGGGTAACGACTTTTGAATATTCGCCAAGTACTTCACTAACAATATCTTTCACGTTCTTTTTGTGAAAAATTCGGTTTTTCGAACCAAGGGTGGTAAACCAAAGGCCGGGTACCATTTCCAAACGATAACGACGTAATCCTTCGTCGTTGACGTCGAGCATGGCTAAATGATTGACGTAACCATTAATATAGCGAGTAGTCGTTTCGCCATCGGCAAGAATGGACACCGTTATGTCTTTACCGACGATATCTTTTTGATTGATATCATGGTTGTCTGAAAATAATTCTAGGGTGTAGCGGAAAAGATCCGATATATACTCATCACCAATTAATTCCGACACAGTAAAGGCGTCTTTTCCTACCGGAGTATCGACTTGAATGAGGCGTTTATTCTGGCTGAGTACCGACATGACCTTGTCACCACGTTATATGTGATTGTTAGCGCAATGAGAAATGCGCGTCCTTTATGGTTTATTTATGCTGTAAATCTTAAACGGAACAGGGGGGCAATCCCCGGCATTGCCTGAGAGCCCCCCTGTTTAATAAGAGAAAAGCTCTCTTATTATAACGGCTTAGCAGTCGTTAGATCGTAACCAACTTTCATGTTCTTGGTGTTCTTGTTGGTCTTGTCTGCGTGCGTCAAGTCAGCTTCGATTTTTGCAAAGCTTAGAGAGATAGACTCTTGTGGAGCACCGCCAGCTGAAGCGCTAACGCTGTAAGAAGACATGATAACGTCTTCTAGTTTGTAAACTGCGTACTTTTCAACTTTCTCAGCACCAGTTTGAACTACGTGGATCTCAACTTTAACGCCTGAGTCACCTGTTACAGATGCTTTGAAAAGACCGCCAGAAGCAGCGTCTAAAGGCTTAGTGATAGTCACTTCGCTGATGCTTGGACGAGAAGCTTCACGGTTAGCCATTGCACCAGCTTGCATGCTGATAGAGCGGCCAACACCAAAGCTCATGCTGTCAACTTCAATCCAGTCTTCGTAGCCGGCTGCGGTAACGTTACCAGCTGGAGACTTTTCGTTGAAATTCATATAAATCGCCATTTAACAATTCCTCTATGTTATTTAAAGACTATTTCCATCAGGCTCGGTCATCGACTTTTCATTAAAATGCAATGAAAGAGCCACTGCCCATACGGCAAGTGGTGCAGAGTAAAACAAATTTAATTTGTGGTTTAAACCCCTGTTTTTCATTAATTTAATCGACTCTGGCACGAATTAAAATTTGGGGCGATTTATACCGGTATCTCGACTCTGACCCCTTTTATAGATTGTATAAATAACAAACAATATTCGGCGCTTTAGTCGTAATTTCGGCGAATTATTGATGAATTAAGGTGAGTTTTTGCGCCCAAATGACTCTGACCCCTTTTAATAAAATTAATTTCGAAGATGGCGGGTTCTGTCTTACTGTGATGGTCGTAAATTGGGTGTGCGAGTTTAAGCGAGGAGGGCGTTAGGCTGTGGCGGTGCCGGATGAACTGGATTGCTCATCTTTATTTTTCTTTTTTGGGCGTCCACGTTTTAGCGGGCGAACGCGATGGTTGGCGATTTGTTCGATTTTTTCTGTAAATCGATCTCCGCCTAATACTTGTCCGAGTTTTATTGTCTCGGCAATATAGTCGAGTAGCATGCGGTCGAAGCGGAAGCGGAACATAGCGCTGTATTCATCGGCTCTATCTTCGTGAGTATCGCCCAGGTTCATAAATAAGCGGTGATCGGCAATAAGATCGCTGGGTTCTCGACCTGTGTGGTAGTTGAAGCTAGACCAAGCATACAGCTCTGGGCTGTCGACTAGGCCTTCGTACATGGGCTTTAGTTCAACGTAGCGATAACAGGTAAGCAGGTAAGCATCTGAGTCAATAACACTGGATTTGTAACGCCCAGCCCATAAGGTTCCTGAGCGTTGATAGCGATGGTTTATGTATTGTACATAGCGACGCCCCAACGATTGCATCATAGATGAGATGCCTTGTGGGATATTAGGTGTAGCGATTATCTGTACGGCGTTAGGGAGTAATACGTAGGCGTGAATGTTGACGTCGTATTGATCGGCCGCTTTTTTAAGCGAAGTTAAGTAGAAGTCGTAGTCTTCGTCGTCAAAAAAGCAGTTCAGGTTGTTGTGCCCGATCTGAACAACATGCTGAGGAATGTTGGCTATATTAATTCGCGGCAGTCTAGCCATAACCTCTTTCGCGTCCCTACTCTGTTAGATACACCTGTAGCATAACCTATGCTTCCATTGCAGGCGGGATTATGCAAAACCCCCTCCGTAAAATCAACCGTGGTTAATTTCTTTACGCTGGATGCAACAACAGCCTACCAGAGACGAGTTATTTTTGTTTTAATTTTGCCAAACCTCATTTGAGCCACGCAAATAGCGCGCAGAACACTCGCAAATTGCTAGCATGGTCAATCTAAGACATGGAATTAATGATGAGCAATACCGCAGGCGTGCGCCTAGCAGTTAATGGCAAAACCGATATTGGGCGGGTTCGGGAAGAAAACGAAGATGCTATTCGTTGGCATGTGGATGCAACCTTGCCGTTTGGTTACGTAGTCATTGCTGATGGCATGGGAGGTTATAGTGGCGGCTCGTTAGCGAGCAGGATTGCTGTAGAAACCTTTAGTCAGGTTTTAGATGGCTTGATTACTCCCATTTTTCTGGCTTGCACGCCTGATCAGCAGAATTTGATGATTCACTCTGCAATTAACAACACCGTTGGTAAAGCTAATCAATCGATCATTGATGCCAAGCTGGAGAACCCTCAGTTTGCACATATGGGGACAACCCTAGTGCTTGCCGTTGTGTGGCAGGATCAGCTCGTTGTGGCCCATGTG
>Ga0209081_1002458_pt1 | contig 10760 bp, 11 predicted proteins | sample GOMGulsemesocosm_4_FD_184636 | JGI IMG/M metagenome (GOLD analysis project Ga0209081, IMG submission 184636) | Methane-oxidizing microbial communities from mesocosms in the Gulf of Mexico - GOM15B Gulf of Mexico (SPAdes) (version 2) | ecosystem: Environmental > Aquatic > Marine > Cold seeps... | reverse complement strand
TAGACGATTAAGGTATTTGATGACCGGTGGGTTTATCTTTTCTTCCCTAGCGAGACTTACCGCGAGCCGTTCACAACGGCGACATACCGTTCTTGCAACATGGCAAGTAGCAGCAGCTAAATTGCCACCGGGTAGAATAAATTCTTTTAGGGCCGGTAGTGTCTCGTTATGCTCGTCGAGAATTCGTTCAATAGTTTCAATGTTGGACTCATTAATGGCGCTATAGCCTGGAATACATAGCTCGCTGCCCAAATCGAATAAATCGTGTTGAATATCGAGTAGTTGATTGGCAATAACCTCATCCACACCAAAAGCAATAACTAATCCAATTTGGCTGTTTAACTCATCGACGGTGCCATATGCATCAACGCGTAAAGAATCTTTTTCGACGCGGCTTCCGTCACCTAAACCAGTACTACCAGAGTCACCGGTGCGAGTGTATATTTTAGATAAGCGATGCCCCATGCTTTAAACGATTGCTTTTTTAGACAAGACAATGCCATCTTCATCAGCATATAAGTAATCGCCCGGATGAAAAGTAGCTCCCGCAAAGGTGACGTCGATATTTTTATCGCCCCAACCCTTTTTAATACTCTTTAATGGGTTAGTCTGAATGGCTCGCACACCAATTGGCATATCGTTAATATCGGCCGAATCACGAATGCAGCCGTATACAACCACACCCTGCCAACCATTTTTATAGCCCATTTCTGCCAACATATCACCGAGAAGTGCACAGCGTAAAGAGCCACCACCATCAATAACGAGCACGCTGTTGTCAACTTTCTCAGATAGCATTTCACGTACTAAAACATTATCTTCAAAAATTTTAACGGTTTGAATGGTTCCACTAAAACGTTTATTGCCACCAAATGATTGAAACATTGGGCTGACAATTTGTAATGTATCGGAAAAGTCGTCGCATAAATCGGCTGTTTTAAAGGTCATAAGCTCGTTATATTAATTAGTTGTATTTGTATCGTATTATAAACCAGTTTTTTTAGCTGCAAACGAGACTTTGGCTTGATTGAACTAAGGACAAACGGTATGTTTAATCAACAATAAAAAGGGAGAGAGTATTTATGTTATTTCGATTAGCCAGTCTTATGTTGCTGGTGTTTTTAAGTGGTTGTGTATTAACTGAAAATACACGTCATAGCTCGCTGACTTTACCAGCCTTAGATTTGAAGGGGAGTAGTGAGGCAAGTATTATATTGGGTGTTTTGGATGAAAGGCCTTATGTGGTTTCAGGCGAAAAACCAGCTAAATATATAGGTCAATTTGAATTATCTATGGGTGGCCCATACGATGCATTTACTAATTCAAAGCAGGCTATGGTTAATGAGTTTGCTGACAAAATGCCACAATTGCTAACGAAACAGTTTTCTCAATTGAAAACCAGCTACCTTGAAGTAGGTCTTTCTAAGAAAGCCGCTGTTGATAAGTTATTAGCATCGGGTGCTAAAAAGGTTGTGTTAATTAGTTTGAAAGAGTGGAAAAGCCATACTTTAATAGATACGTCCTTATGGTTTGATGCGCAGCTAGAAGTGTTTAACTCAGACAAGCAGTTACTTTCCTATAAACGTATTCAAGGACACGATACCTTTGGTGGTGCAGCGATTGCCGGCCCTATTACCAATGCTAAGCGTACGTTGCCTCATGCCTTCAGACAAAAAATGCAGGGACTATTTAGTGACCCTATGGTTATGGCTTCGTTGACTTCAGAGCAGGCCGTGCCTATTGTTAAGCGTGCGCTAGATGATAATTCTGCACCGGTTGTGAAAAGTAGTGAGCCGCAGGCTTGTACGGTTGAGCTGATCCTTTATTGGAAAAATTCAGGTATGCCAGACCAAGAAATTCTTAGTCGTTGTAATAAGCGTTAAGCAGCCTTAGTTAGATTTTCTTAGTGGTTTTATTCGTGATGAAACCTGAAGTTGGATCACCGGTCAGCATGTGATCGGTGGTCTAAAGCTTTTTCAAATCGATGGCTTCACGACGCTCATGTCGTAAGCGAAGCGATGAGTTTGAACTAAGCGCCAGTACTTACATGCATAAGCATGAGATACCTTCTGCAAGTTAATATGGGTGGTCATAGGTTTTTTGTTGCTAAATTTATACGTTACAACTATCTAATTAGGTAATATGAAAGTATTTAGAATTATTATTCTGCTGATTATATTAGTAATCAGTGCTTTTTATAGCAAGTTACAACGCCTACAAAGCACAGCGTGGGTGGAGCCATTACAGGTCGCTATTTACCCCATTAATGCTGATGGGCATGCTGAAACGTCAGCTTATATAAATGGCTTAAATAGTGAAAATTTTAAATCTTTGGAGCAGTTCTTCAATAAGCAATGGTTGAATTATAGTGAGCTAGATTTTCAGCCTGTTGCTATTGAGCTGATGCCGGTTATAGCAGTTAAGCCACCCGAACCTCCACAAAGTGGGAACATTATAAAAACAATGTTTTGGAGTTTGCGATTACGCTTTTGGGCTTATCATAATTCGTTAACGTCGGATAAAACGACGGTCAATATCTTTATTCAATATCAGCAGTTTGATGAACAACAACATTTAGCTCATTCACTGGGCTTGCAAAAGGGTTTGATTGGGGTCGTTAATGCCTATGCTGGCCGACCTTATCAAGAAACAAATAATGTTGTTATTGCGCATGAATTGTTGCATACCGTGGGTGCGTCGGATAAATATGACCTTCAAACAGGGCAGCCGATTTATCCAGACGGCTTTGCAGTCCCATCGGCTAAATATAATCAGTTAAAAGCAGAGTTAATGGGAGGGCGGGTTCCAATCAGTGTAACGGAGTCTGAAATGCCAAGTTCATTACGTTATTGCGTGATAGGTGACAAAACTGCGAGTGAAATAGGCTGGGTTGGAACAAACAATTGATAATTATCAACACAGTACTTATGTGAAGAATTAGAATAAGGTAATTTCGTTTAACCATAAGGAGAGCAAGGGATGTTTTTTCAGGAGCTAAATAACACACAATGTAAGTCCTATTTAATAGCGGATCTTGATGCGGGCGTTGCAGCAATAATTGACCCTGTAGAAAGCAAGGTGGATCGTTACCTTGCTGTGCTTGCCTACCATAAATTAACGCTTGAATTTGTTGCGGATACGCATACTCATGCAGATCACCGGTCTGCTTGTTCAGCTATTAGGCGTTTAACGGGGTGTCAGGTTTTTATGCATGAGATTTCACCGCAGCCTCATGTTGATGGTCGTTTAACAGACGGGCAGGTTATTCAGTTGGGTAATATCGAAATAAAAGTGCTGCATACTCCGGGGCATACGCCTGACAGTATTAGTTTTTATGTGAATAATGACCGAGTATTAACCGGTGATGTGATCTTAATTCAGGGCACGGGTCGTACTGACTTTGCAGGTGGTGATGCAGGTGACCAATATGACTCTATTCAACAAAAAATCTTTAGTTTGCCGGAGAACACTTTGTTGTTCCCAGGGCATGACTACCGTGGGCATACTGAATCTACAGTAAAAGCAGAGAAGGTAACGAATCCTCGTGTGGCAGGTAAAACAAGGGGTGAGTATATTGAAATAATGGATAATTTGAACCTACCTCTACCTGAACGAATTCAGGAAGTATTGCAAATCAACCAAAGTGAAGTGGATGACGATAGAATTAAATTTCCTTTGCTTGCCGAGCTTAACCAAGTGCTTCAAATGGAGCCAGAAACGGTTAAGTGTCGATTGGATACCGAAACACTTATTATTGATGTTCGTGAGAGTTCAGAGCGTTCTGGTGAGTTGGGTTACATTAAAGGTAGCCGTTTAATACCTTTGGCTGAAATCCCACAAGCATTGGATTCTCTAGATAAAGATCGAGATAACGAAATTATTCTTGTGTGTCGTTCAGGGGCACGTAGTACGACGGCAGCGGCTATTTTAAAAGGGCTAGGGTTTAGCCGAGTAAAGAATATGAAAGGTGGAATGCTGGCGTGGAATAAAGAAGGGTTTGAGGTGGAGCACTAGTTTAGTTCTTTATCTTCTTCAATAATTTTAGACATAAAAAAACCCGATGCAAGAGCATCGGGTTTTTTTATAAAACAGACTTTAGGCTGCCTGAACAGGAATAGCGTTTTTAGTTTCTTTAACGCCATTATTGTCATCGAGATAGATTAAGCGAGGTTTGAATGTAGCAAGCTCAGCTTCGTTATATTCTGAATAAGCGCAAATGATTAAAATATCACCTTCAGTTGCTCGGCGAGCAGCAGCGCCATTTACAGAGATAATGCCTGTATTACTTTCAGCACGAATCGCATACGTAGTAAAACGTTCGCCATTATTTACATTATAAATGTCAATTTGTTGATATTCACGGATACCGGAGAGGTCGAGCAAGCTGCCATCGATTGCACAAGAGCCTTCGTAGTGAAGTTCACTGTGAGTAACAGTGGCCCGGTGTAACTTTGTTTGTAACATGGTTGAACGCATATTCTTTTGTATCTTTTTAGTAATAAACTTAGCGGGTAATTATGCCTGATCTTAATCTTAGCATCAACAAATAAGTGGAGCTACACAGAACATGAATGTAATCAATGACATATAATCTAACGAACGTTATTTGAAGCTAACGGGAGGGGCTTTTTTGCCAATGCCGCTGTTTTTATCAACAATGTTTCTTGCTGCAGCTCTAGATTTTTCGTTAAGTTCTGCTAATGGCTCGCTTTTAGTATCAAGACTATCTGTTGTTTGCTCGTTAGGGTTGATGAGATGCAGAGTTTGGGTTGGGAAGGCCATGTCGACTTGTTGAGCTTTAGCTAGGCGCAGAATATCTAATAAGAAGCGCTGGCGTTCGCGTAGCTCGGTACTCCAATCAGGGGTTTCCCAAAAAACATAGACCAATACATCTAAAGAAGATGGGCCCAAAGAGTTTAGGTATACATGGTAATAGTCTTTGCGCATGTAGGGGTGCAAGCGAATAAGCTCTCTAACGCCTTCGCAGAAAGCTTCAATCTTGTCGGCTGGTGTATCGTAGGTGAGTGAAACATTACACTTTAATCGACGGTACCGGCGTTGCCCCATATTATCGACCTTAGCGGTGATGAATATGGAGTTAGGCAGGGTAATTAATGAATCGTAAAAGGTACGAATTTTTGTGCTTCTTAGGCCTACTTCTTCAACACTGCCTTCAATGTCATTGACTACAATCCAGTCTCCGTTATGAAATGTTCTATCTAAAATAACAGTGATAGAACCAAATAAGTTTTGAACCACATCTTTAGCTGCTAAAGCAAAGGCTAAGCCGCCTAAGCCTAAACTAGCAAGCAAGCTGGATACGTTTAAATTAAGGTTGGATGCAACAAAGGTAATACCTACCACCGTAACAAAGACTTTGAGGGTCTTTCTGATGAGAGGAACTAATACATCATCAACTTTAGTTTCAGTTTTATCGGCTCTATAACGTAAGAATAACGAAACTAAGTCAACTAAACGGTAGGCGCTCCAAATGCCAGCCATGCCGACCATCACCTTTACGGCAACTAATAACACAATCATCGCTTGATCTGGGAGAGCAAGAAGATTTAGCCCTCCCCACCAAATAGTTGCCATCATTAGTATGGCGAGTGGGCGCAATAAATCATCAGGAGTGTCTTTAAGTGCTGCGGTTGCTGTTTTAGCACGGAAGCGTCTGACACTTAGTTGAAGTGAGAATGAGCTGATTTTATCGGCGACAATACCTAATGCAATAATGATTAGAATGCCTAGCCACTTCCAATTTTCCAATAAAAAGGAACGTTTGCGTAAAGGGTCGGGTAATTGCTGACGAAATTGCACGTGCCAAGGGGTGTATTGAGCACCTGAATCATCAGTTTTTAAGCTTTTCTTGGTGGATAACTCATCAATAATAGTGGGTAAATTTGCTAGCGTCTCTTGGCTAAATAACCAGCGCCCATCACTATGCTGTTTAATGCTAATAGTGCCATTATCATAACGAGCGAATAAGTATGCTTTGCCGGTCTTTCTCGAAGGAATTTTACGAAGGCTAACTATTTTTGTTTTATCAACGGCTTCTAATAGCATCCATGCTAGATCACGTGCTTTTTCATCACGAATAAGTGCATTAATGGCTGATATATCAAGAGTTTTGACGGCATCGTTAATGCGCGCGGCTTTACCTCGTTTAATATCATTCATGCTATGCAAGAACGTTGTAAAGGTTTCCCTCGGGGATCCAACCCCTTGTAGGTCAACCGTCTCAATGATAGCGGTACTAGGCGTTTGCTGACTTGGTTCAGCAGCGAATGAAATCCCAATATGAGTGATTAACAATAGGCAAAGCAGAATCTTTTTCATTTTAATTAAGCGTGATATGTAAGTTATCGATAAGCCGGGTTTCACCAACAAATGCAGCGACTAAAATAATGAACTCTTGATCGCCTGCTGTTGGGGCTGTGAGCGTTAATGGATTAAGAATATCAAGGTAATCTACCCTAAACCCTTGAGTGTTGAGCTGCAAAGTGGCGTTTTTCTTCAGCTCTGTAAACTCACGGTTCCCCGTTGTTATCGCTTCTTTCATACCTTGTAAACAGATATGCAAGGCTGGGGCTAATTGGCGCTGTTCAGCAGATAAATAACCATTGCGTGAACTCATGGCTAAGCCATCCGCCTCACGAACAATAGGTTCGCCCACGATATTAATGGGTATATTTAAATCGATAACCATTCGGCGAATGACGGCTAGTTGCTGCCAATCCTTTTCACCAAAAACAGCGGTATCGGCGCGGGTAATATTAAACAGCTTGTTGACAATGGTGGTTACACCATCGAAATGCCCAGGACGAGATGCGCCGCAGAGTACCGTTGTAATATCGGGTACGTGAACATGACTGGTGTTGTTGCCACCCAGTGGGTATATCTCATCAATCGTTGGTGCAAATAAAATATCAGTTCCGAGTGCCTCAAGCTTATTAATATCTTCTTGGAAGGTACGAGGGTAGCTATCTAAATCTTCATTCGCGCCAAATTGGGTGGGGTTAACGAATAAGCTAACCATTACAACATCGGCATGTTGTTGCGCAGTTTTAACCAGTTGTAAATGACCTTGGTGCAAGTTGCCCATGGTAGGAACCAGTCCAATGCGATGCCCGGATTGGCGGTGCTCGGCGAGTGTTGCTTGTAGCTCTTGAATGCTATGGATAACTAACATTATTTAAAAGTGTGCTCAGCAGCAGGGAACTGTTTATTTTTAACCGCTTTAACATAGGCGCTAACCGCGCCACTAACGCTACCTGCATCAATCATAAAGTTTTTACTGAATTTAGGGCGCATACCCGCGGTAATATCTAGCATGTCGTAACAGACCAGCACTTGACCGTCGCAATCAACCCCAGCGCCAATACCAATAACAGGAATATTGACTGCTTCGCTGATGCGTTTACCTAAAGAAGAAGGGACACACTCAACCACCACGGCGCTTGCTCCAGCTTGTTCAAGGCATTTAGCATCTTCAATAATGATATTAGCTTGTGATTCGTCCTTGCCCTGCACGCGATAACCACCAATTTGGTTAACAGATTGTGGCAATAACCCTAAATGCCCACAAACGGGAATACCTTGGTCAACAATTAGTTTGACGCTATCGAGAACTTTTTGCCCGCCTTCAAGCTTCACCATTTGCGCATAACCTTTTTGCATCAAAATACCTGCATTTTTAACGGCTTCATTCGGTGTTGGGTAGCTCATAAAGGGTAAATCGGTAACGAGTAAAGCGCGCTTTAATCCACGAGAAACCAGTTTTGAATGGTAAGCCATTTCCTCCACGGTCACTGGAACAGTGCTGCTTTGACCTTGTACAACCATCCCTAATGAATCACCGACAAGCACCATGTCAACGCCTGCATCATCTAAAATGTGGGCAAAACTAGCGTCATAAGCGGTTAGGCTAACAATTTTCTCACCGCGAGTTTTCATCGCAAGTAGCTCGGTATTGGTTATTTGTTTTGTGTTTGAATGTTGGCTCATATAAATCTCAAAATTTATGAATTAGCTAAAGGGTTCAAATAATGCCGCCCAGAGTGGGTTGAACAAATATGGCTTAATAACTGTTCATAATCAGCTTCGTTATCAAGCGGGTTAATCTCGCTGGAATTAACAATTAATAATGGGCTGGCATCGTAGTGATGAAAAAATTCAGTATATGCATCAGATAGTTGTTGTAGATATGAGCTACTGATGTTTTTTTCGTACTTAACACCGCGTCGTTTAATGCGAGTTTGTAGAATATCCACGGGTGCTTGCAGATAAATAATTAAATCTGGCGTGCGTGCGGGGATGTTCATAGATTGATAAATCTGTTGATACAAATGGTACTCGTCTGCATTTAATGTCTGCTTGGCAAAAAGCGGGTCTTTTTGCAGAATAAAATCGCTGACTAAGTGTTGCGATGAAAAGTCGTGCTCAACCAAACGGCTCCATTGTTTTGCGCGCGCTAACAAGAAGTGCAACTCCAGCGGTAAAGCAGATTGTTTATTGAGGCTATAAAATGACTCTAAAAATGGATTATCATCAACATTCTCTTTAATCAATGCACAGTTAAGGCTACGAGCTATTTTGTTGGCTAAACTGCTTTTACCCACACCAATAGCGCCTTCAATAGCAATGAATTTGGGGGCTTTGCTGGTGTCTAAAATATTCTTTTGCAAGTTATTAATACGTGGCTAGGGCTAAGTTTGAAACACTTTATCAAACAGAGGCTCGTATATCGAGGTTTTTGACGTTAATGATGGCAGGGCAGGCTTCATTTAAATGGTCTATCAGCTGAGTTAACGAGCCTAAGCCTTCAATTTGTAACTGCGGGCTAATTTCATTTAACGGGTATAAAACAAAATTTCTTAACGTAATGCCGGGGTGAGGAAGAGTTAGGGTGGGGTTGGAGGAGGTCGTGCCTTCATACACTAAAATATCTAAATCTAGGGTTCTAGCACCCCAATGCCCAGTATCACGTGTTCGACCCCGCTGGTTTTCAATGCTTTGTAACTGAGTCAGTAATGCCAACGGTTTAAGCGTCGTACTTATTTTAACAACCGCATTAACATAGTGAGGTTGGTCTTGCGGCCCCATAGGCGGAGTTTGGTATAAGCTAGAAATACGCTCAACAGTTGAGTGTTTGAGTTTTTTAATCTCCTCAACGCCTTGCAATACCTGCTTGATAGGCTCGGCTAAATTACTGCCTAAGCCAATATAAACAACAGACCCCATTATTAATCAGTCGCGGGTTTTGGCGCTTTAGTGCGCGGTTTACGTTTATTTTTAAATTGATTAGGTCGAGTCATTGACTTTTGTTCAGCAGAGTCCAATGTTTGAATATGTGTCCACCAATCAGCAATCTTTTGATCAACTTCTCCGTATTGGGCGCGTAATAGCATAAAGTCATACGCTGCGCGAAAACGTGGGTGTTCTAAAAAGCGTAAACAACGCACGCCAACTTGTTTATGGAAACGCGGCTGTAACGCCCATACCTCGCGCATTGGCGTGGTAATGCGTCGAGGAATAGCAACGCGAGATACTTGATGTGCAATAACCTCATGCGCAGCTGCGTGAATAGCCTGTGTTTCACTAGTAAATGATGATCTGTTACGTTCTGTTAAGCGGCGAACAGGTTCCCACAATAAAGTGGCGAGTAAAAAATACGGCGTAATATGTTGGTTGTTGTTTAACCTTTTTTCAGTGTTTTCCATGGCTTGCTGAATAAGCGCCAAAGGCTGATCTGATTTGTTTTTTTTCAAACATAACTCAGTTTGTGGAAATAGCGCTTCAAACAAACCATAGTGGCGAAGATCCGTAAAAATTTGATTCGCTTGTTTATTTAAAAATAACTTAAGTACTTCATCGTATAAACGCGCCGATGGAATATCTTTTAATAATGGCGCAAGCTCACGCATTGGCGCTTCGGTATCGGCATCAATCTGAAAATTAAGCTTCGCCTTAAAACGTACTGCACGTAGTAAACGAACAGGGTCTTCCTTAAAGCGAGTGGCCGGTTCGCCCATGAGCTTAATAGTGCGTTGTTGGTGGTCATCAATACCGCCAACATAATCAATAACGGTTAGCTTTTGAGCATCTAAATATAGGGCATTAACCGTAAAGTCGCGGCGCCAAGCATCTTCTTCTAACGTACCGTAAACATTATCGCGTAATAACCGCCCATCCTTATGAGCATGGCTGTTATTGCGGTCATGCTTTATATGTGGACCACGGAACGTAGCTACTTCAATAATATGCCGACCAAAATGAATATGTGCCAAGCGAAAGCGTCGGCCAATTAAGCGGCAGTTTTTAAATAAGGCTTGAATCTCTTCAGGTTCAGCATTGGTTGATACATCAAAATCCTTTGGGTGTAAGTTAAGTAACGAATCCCTAACGCACCCCCCAACCAAATAAGCTTGAAAGCCAGCCTTAACCAGACGTTCAGTAATTTGAATGGCGTGCCGGTCTAAACGATCGGCTGATAATCCAAGTTCACGGAGGGTGTAATACTTAGCTTGCTTGTGTTGATGAGACAAATTGATGTTAACGCTTTATAAATATGAATGAAGTGTACTAATAAATAAGGATAAATGACATGAAAAATTAAAAGATGATTTTCTTATACCTATTTAATAAAACCTTGGTATACTACCGCACGTCTTAAGTCCCCATCGTCTAGAGGCCTAGGACACCGCCCTTTCACGGCGGTAACAGGGGTTCGAACCCCCTTGGGGACGCCATATTTAAAA
>Ga0209081_1002456_pt1 | contig 10762 bp, 9 predicted proteins | sample GOMGulsemesocosm_4_FD_184636 | JGI IMG/M metagenome (GOLD analysis project Ga0209081, IMG submission 184636) | Methane-oxidizing microbial communities from mesocosms in the Gulf of Mexico - GOM15B Gulf of Mexico (SPAdes) (version 2) | ecosystem: Environmental > Aquatic > Marine > Cold seeps... | reverse complement strand
GCAACTTCAAAATACACCCAAGCTTCGTGCTCTGGATATTGGCTGTGCGGTAGGCCGCGCCTCTTTTGAGTTAGCCCAACATTTTGATCAGGTAACAGGTATTGATTTTTCAGCGCGCTTTATTCGTATTGCGCATCAAATGCAGCAAAAAGGCACTATTCATTACGAGTTAATTGAAGAAGGCGACATTGTGTCCTACCACAAACGCTCATTGGTCGAACTAGGCTTAAACAACCAACAACAAAATATTGAGTTTATCCAAGGTGATGCCAGTAATTTAAAACCTCAGTTTGAAAATTATGACTTGATTCTAGCCATCAACCTGATCGATAGGCTTCGCACCCCTGCTGTCTTCCTCGATAATATTCGCCAACGCATCAACATCGGCGGATTACTAGCTATAGCCTCACCTTATACATGGCTAGAAGAGTTTACGCCAAAAGAAAATTGGTTAGGAGGTTTCCGTAAAAATGGTGAGCCGTATTCAACACTCGAGGGTTTAAAAGACCATCTTGGGCAACACTTCCAATTAGTGAGCCAACCTACCGATGTTCCTTTTGTTATTAGGGATACCCACCGCAAGTTCCAGCATAGCTTTAGCCAGCTATCTTTGTGGAAACGCACCTCTTAAGTCAATAAGTAGAAAAAGGCCCTAGTCGGATGCTAGGGCTTATTCTATCACTCTAGCCTCAAGTCACTATAGAGCCCTTGCCTTCAAATAAGCAAACTCTGAAATATCCGTCCAACGTGCTGCACGCTGGCTAAAGTTGGTATAAGACTCATACACTTTAAGACTAAATGGATCACGCTCAGCCACTTCTTGAACCACCTCTAAAGATAAACCATGTAGTGTCGTCAGTACATCATCCGGCAAGCGCTTTACCTGAACCTTATGCTTATCCACCAAGGTATCTAAAGCAACATTATTTTTTGCCATATTATCCGCCAACATATCCATATTGGCGGATTTACAAGCTTGCCGCACAATTTCTTTCAAATCGTCAGGTAGCGCTGCAAACGCATCTTTATTAACCATGGTTTCAATCGTCGTACTTGGCTCATGCCAACCAGGGTAGTAATAATTTTTTGCCACTTTATATAAACCAAAAGCCAAGTCAAGATACGGCCCCGTCCATTCAGTGGCATCAATAGCCCCTGACTGCAAGGAGGTGAAAATTTCCCCCGCCGGCAAATTAACAGGCAGACCACCTGCTCGTTTAAGCACCTCCCCACCTAAGCCGGGGATACGCATTTTCAGACCTTTTAAGTCATCCAAAGAATTAATATCTTTACGAAACCAGCCCGCCATTTGCGCACCAGAACTCCCTGATACGAGAGGAACTAAATTAAATTTATCGTACAGCTCTTCCCACAAGGCCATACCACCACCGTAATACAACCATGCATTCATTTCCTGTGCATTCATCGCAAAGGGTATAGCACAAAAAAATTGCGTGGCTTCATGCTTGCCTTTCCAATAAAAGGCGCCACTATGGCCCATTTGTGCCGTTCCTCTAGACACCGCATCAAACACTTCAAAAGCCGGCACCAATTCATTTGCCCCGTAAACTTTGATGCGAATTCGCCCCGCACTCATTTGCTCAATTATTTTCGCGACATAATTAGCATTAGTCCCTAACAATGGATAATTCTTCGGCCAAGACGTGACCATTTTCCAGTTAAACTCTGCTTTCTCTGCAAACGCTTGCTGCCCCACAGCTACAGCGCTAGCTACTATTGCTCCGCTTGCTAACGATTTTATAAAACCCCGTCGCTCCATCACACTCTCCTTATTGTTTAGTAACGACCAACCGGCTTGTTTACAACGACCTCGCCTTTAAGTACGAAAACTCTGAAATATCCGTCCAACGTGCTGCACGCTGGCTAAAGTTGGTATAAGACTCATACACTTTAAGACTAAATGGGTCACGCTCAGCCACTTCTTGAACCACCTCTAGTGATAAGTCGTGGAGCTTTGCCAAAACATCATCGGGTAAGCGTTTTACTTGAACCTTGTGTTTATTAACCAAGGTATCTAAAGCCGTATTATTTTTTGCTACATTTTCTGCCAGCATATCCATATTGGCCGATTTACAAGCTTGCTTAACAATCGCCTGCAAGTCCTTAGGTAGCGCAGCAAACGCATCTTTATTAATCATCGCTTCGAGCGTTGAACCCGGCTCATGCCAACCTGGGTAATAGTAATTTTTGGCCACTTTATAAAAACCAAAGGCTAAGTCATTATAAGGCCCCACCCACTCCGTGGCATCAATCGCCCCAGATTGGAGTGATGTAAATAGCTCTCCGCCCGACAAGTTAACCGGTGTGCCACCTGCGCGTTTAAGTACCTCGCCACCTAAGCCAGGAATGCGCATTTTCAACCCTTTAAGGTCGGCCAGCGAGTTAATGTCTTTACGGAACCAGCCTGCCATTTGCGTGCCTGTATTTCCCGTCGCCATCGGGACTAAATTAAACTTATCGTACAACTCCTCCCATAGTTCCATACCCCCACCGTAATACAACCAAGCATTCACTTCCTGTCCGCTCATACCGAAAGGAATCGCTCCAAAGAACTGTGACGCCTCATGCTTGCCTTTCCAGTAATAAGCCCCACTGTGGCCCATTTGTGCAGTTCCTCTAGACACGGCATCAAATACCTCAAAAGCAGGCACAAGTTCGTTAGCCCCATAGACTTTGATACGAATTCGTCCGCCACTCATTTGCTCAATGATTTTTGCTAAGTAATTGGCATTCGTACCGAGTACTGGGAAGTTCTTTGGCCATGAGGTGACCATCTTCCAGTTAAACTCTGCTTTCGCTGCAAAGGCTTGCTGACCGACAGCTAAACTACTGGCGGCAAGTGCCCCAGCCCCTAACGACTTTATAAAACCACGACGTTCCATTCTATATCCTCTTCTTTCTAGTTATTAGCACCAGCTAGCTAGCGTGCCACATTCATTTAATAGTTCATTAATATTGGCCTCAATCACTCGATAGCCCACATTCCCATAGATAATTTGACGCCCTTCGTTAAACACTAACGTTGGGCTGCCAACAACTCGATATTTTTCTTTTAACTGATGATCCAAATCTAACGCCGCAAAAGCCGCGCCACTGGATATTTCTGCTTCAATTTTAGCCACTGGCAAACCTAGTTTTTCTGCTATTGCCAGTTGCGCGGGCAATGCCGAAATATCGATTAGGTCCCTAAAAAAAGCCACCCGCATCTCCCAAGTTAAACGCTCACTTAAGCCCGCACCCTTAACGGTAACAGCTAGTTCATTTTGTAATTCTAATAATTGAACTGCCTTAATAAACAGGTGACACGATGCCGAACTAGTTGGTTGTTGTTTTTTCCAAATATCGGGATGGATTTCTATATGCTCAAATGCTGAACCTAGTTCACAAACCATCTTATTGTAGGCATCAACCCCACCTCGATGGCTCCAGTTTTGCTGCATTTTTGACTCTACCGAACCAAAAATTTGAATGAAGTGGTATTTCACATCAATACGTTCAGAAAACTTATCTTGTAATTCGTCCATTCGTATTTGTGATAAATACGCCCAAACGCATAACACATCCGAGAAATGTGTAATGGAAACTTGTTTTGATTCAGCCATCTAAGCCCTCATAAAAATGTCTATTTATTCCAGTCACCCTATCCTACCGACTATGCACTAGAGTTTGAAGCACCGACAAGGTATAAACTATTTATAAACCAAGAGGTATAATGTTTTTTTAAACATTTATGATGAAACCCAGTCGATGAACTCATTCGAATCAAAACTAGAAAAAGCTTTATATGCGGCTCGATGGTTATTAGCCCCGTTATACCTCGGTTTAAGCCTCGCGCTTGTGTTGCTCAGCATCAAGTTCTTTCAAGAGGCCTTTCATTTATTCCCTATTATCTTATCCACCAGTGAATCGGATATGGTGTTAGTCATTCTGTCATTAGTTGATATGTCGCTCGTTGGGGGCTTAATTATTATGGTAATGCTCAGTGGCTACGAGAATTTTGTTTCACGCATTAACATTGCTGATGGCGAAGAGAAACTATCGTGGCTTGGAAAGCTAGATTCAGGTTCCTTAAAACAAAAAGTAGCCGCCTCTATTGTTGCTATTTCATCCATTCATTTATTACAAAAGTTTATGAATGCCGAGCATATTGATAACGATAAACTCATGTGGTTTGTCATCCTTCACATTACCTTCGTACTCTCAGCTATTGGCATGGCTTGGGTTGATAAAATGAACAAGTATTAAGCCGCAGTTAAATTGACCTAATAACCAAAAGCATCTAAAATGCGCCCTCTTTAGAACTATTGATTATATTAAGTCACTCATGAAAAACTCTTTACGAACATACAAAAATGCTATTGCAAGCGTTTTATTACTGTCTACCTGTACCATTATCCCTAACGCTACTGCCTCAAATGGTTTATTTGCTCTTGGCTATGGTGCTAAACAATCTGGCATTGCTGGTAGTGGCGTTGCTTTTCCACAAGACGCGTTAATCGCTTCAATCAACCCTGCTGGCGTCGTATTTGTTGGTGAACAAAACAATATTAGCTTACAGTTTTTCTCACCTCATCGTAGTTATGATGTTGACGGGGCTAACTACACTGCTATTCCATTTCCTGGTAAAAAAGTAGAAAGCGACAGTGAAATTTTCTTTATTCCTTCGCTAGGTTTTAGCCGCACCATTAGCCCGGTCGCCTCTGTTGGCCTAGCCATTTATGGTAATGGTGGGATGAATACAGATTACGCCTCTCATGACACTCCTTTCGGCATGGGAACATTCGGTGCTGATCATACCGGTGTTAATTATGCGCAAATTTTCACCAATTTAAACTACTCTCGAAAGTTTGCCGATGGCAAAGCCTCTTGGGGTGTTGGCGCTATATTGAATTACTCATACCTTAGAATGGATGGCTTAACTAGTTTTGCTCCCTATTCTTCTGATGGTGCTAACTTAAGCGACAACGGTTATGACTACGCATTTGGTTTTGGTTTAAGACTAGGCGTACTCGCTGAAGTAACACCCGGTGTTCGGCTTGCAGCTTCATATCAAACAAAAATCAAAAACACCTTTGATGATTATGCAGGTTTATTCACCCATGGCGGTGAATTCGATATTCCAGCGAATGCACAAATTGGTTTAGCCGCAGATATTGGTCAAGGTGTCTTTACTGCAGATATTCAACAGATTCAATACAGCCAATCTGATGCGATTGGCAATACCTCACACAGCCTACTGTCTGGTGGAAAACTCGGTGATAGTGTTGGTTTTGGCTGGGATGATATGACCATTTATAAATTAGGTTATACATGGTCTGGAGCAGAGGATTGGACTTGGCGTATTGGCGCTAGTTACGGAAAACAACCTATTCCTAGCGATGAAGTAACTTTTAGTATTGTTGCATCAGGCACTATCGAACAGCACTATACGGCTGGATTTACCAAACTTTTAGACAATGGAAACTCCATTGATGTTGCCTTTATGTATGCTCCTGAAAAGTGCGTATCAGGCCCTAGCTTATTCGCACCAACCAATACCATTGAATTATGCATGGATCAGTTCTCTGTTGATCTTGGTATGTCATTCTAATAACGACATCATATACATGACTAAAAGGGCTTTTAATAAAAGCCCTTTTTTTATGTCTACAAACCAGACATAATCGCACATCTAGTGGATATTGTTAGGCACTCGCATGAAGTACAAAAAACTGGGCAAAACAAACTTAGATATTAGCTTGATCGGTTTAGGAACCATGACTTGGGGAAGGCAAAACACCCAAGCTGAAGGTTTCCAGCAGATGGATTATGCGCTTGAGCAAGGTATAAACTTCTTTGATACCGCTGAAATGTATGCCATTCCACCCACCGCCGACACTTATGGAGCCACCGAAACGATTATTGGAAACTGGTTCGCTACTAATAAAAACCGTGAGAAAATAATTCTTGCTTCCAAAATTGCAGGACCCGGCCTACCGTGGATTCGTGACGGTCACAGCATCATTGATAAAAAGAACATTATCAGTGCTGTTGAAGGCAGCTTACAACGCCTGCAAACCGACTATATTGACCTATACCAACTACACTGGCCTAATCGTGGCTCCTACCACTTTGGGCAAATATGGGACTACGCACCTAAAGCCAATAAGCAGGCGATAGAAGATAACTTTATTGAAGTACTGGAAACCCTAGCCGAGCTCATTCGTGCGGGCAAAATACGTCATATTGGTTTATCCAATGAAACGGCTTGGGCTACTTGTAAATGGCTAGAATTATCAGAAAAGCATAGCCTTCCTCGCATGGCCTCTATTCAAAATGAGTATTCTTTATTGTGTCGTCACTTTGAACCAGACCTTAGCGAAATAGCACTCAATGAAGAGTGTGGTTTATTAGCTTGGTCGCCTTTAGCTCGCGGCATAATCAGCGGGAAATACCTAAACGGCAGCGTTCCTGATGGCTCACGCCTAAGCCTAGATATGCGCCGCGAACATCGCCTTTCCCCACAAACTGACACTGCAATTAAAGCCTATATGAAGCTAGCACAAGAATATCAGTTAGATGTTTGCCAAATGGCGCTTGCCTTCGTTAATCAGCAAGATTTTGTTAGCTCCACATTAATCGGCGCAACCACCATGCAGCAACTTAAAAGTAATATAGATTCGATCAATATAAATTTATCGGATGAAATTTTAGACGCGATAAAGCAGCTTAGGCGACTTCACCCTATGCCTTTTTAGGCCTCTACCTGAGTATGCTGAAAATTTGATTCTCGCAATGAGTCTAACAATGTTGCCGTCATCCTGCGAGTTATCCATGCCTCACCGTTACCAATAACCGTGACTAATTTATCAGCATAAACACTTAACTTATCAAGCTCTTGGTAACCTTTAGCTTCCGCCAACAAGCAATTTAATTGCTCCACCTCACCTATGGCGTTCCCTATCACTACAATTTTACTATGCGTATTCAACTCTAACAGTAATTTTATGTAATACGCTATTCTCTCTTCCATAATATTTTGGTGAAGTAAAACAACGATTGGCTCTTTTCCACTCACAACACTCAGCCCAGCCACTTCATCATTAAACTCTAGCGTCGAGAAATCTTGTCGTGCTAAGGCTGACTTTATTTGCGCTGCCTTATCTATTATTAATACACCTTTCATTAAAATACACTGAGTAGATTAAAAAATGGTGGCCGGAAATAAAGGCTTCCACCTAGGTTTATTTATCACTGATATTACTTAATTTAATGCCTGTTTACAGAATATTATCATCATCCGTAATTAAGTTACTCAATGCACTGACATCATGACGAAGTTTCTTACGCATATTTAGTTTATCTTGCACCGCCTCTGGCAGCTCCGTGAAATTAAACACCTGTTTTTCCATTAGAATATCAATCACATCTTCCAGCACCCGCGCCATATCACCGTCGCTGGTGTTAAGTGACTCTTTTAGTCGCTGCTCTCTATCTTCATGCCCCATAAAGGTAACAACATCTGGGTGTTCTAATTCTAACCATTCATCGGCATCACTGTTTGGCGAATCTAATAAATAGGTGATGCCACCTTCCCCATTGCGGTATACATAAGGCATATTGCACTCCATTTGCATTTTAGTAAAACTAGACTAGTATTACTAATTCAAGAGCAATAATCAAACCCTACGCGCATAACAAGATAGTAATGCACTTAATTCTCCGCCACATGGATTGAAAATGACCGCTGCACCCAATACCTTTCGTGAAGAAACATCCGCCCTAGACGATCATGATGATCCGTTATTACTCGCCTTATTATCGGTCTGTAAGCTACTGCACTCACCTCACTCTGCCGACTCATTAACCTCGGGTCTACCGTTAATTAACCATAAATTAACTCCCGCTCTATTTGTTAGAGCTGCAGAACGAGCAGGGTTTTCAACGGGCTTAGTCCGGCGTCCATTAAGTGAAATATCTAATTTAGTATTGCCAGCCGTGCTCTTACTCAAGGACAACAAAACCTGCGTATTAATTTCACGCGAAGATCAGTCATACACGGTTATTTTGCCAGAAACTGATAGCGGTGAAAAAAAACTGCCACTGAGCACACTCGACGAAGTTTATAGCGGTGCCGCTTTTTTCATTCAAATCAATCACACCTTTGATGAAAGAACATCTGACTCAGTCATCCCAAAAGCTAAACACTGGTTTTGGGATGTCATTTACAAATCATGGCCTATTTATGGCGAGGCTTTAGCGGCATCCTTGCTCATCAACTTATTCGCCCTAGCTTCCCCTCTATTTATCATGAATGTGTACGACCGAGTCGTTCCCAATCATGCACTTGAAACACTTTGGGTCTTAGCAATTGGCGTAACTATCGTTTTCACCTTCGACTTTGTTATGAAAGGGCTTCGAGCTTACTTTATTGATGTCGCGGGCAAACGATCAGACATTATCTTATCTGCGACTATTTTTGAAAAAGTGATGGGCATTAAGATGGAAAACCGCCCCAAATCAGTTGGCGCCTTTGCCAATAATTTGAGTGAGTTTGAGTCTTTTAGAGATTTTTTAACCTCTGCTACTTTAACCACATTAATCGACCTGCCTTTCTTATTTATTTTTCTCTCGGTTATTTACATGATCGGTGGTGAACTCGCTCTTGTTCCTTTGATTGTTTTACCGTTAGCCATTCTTGGTGGTATTGCCGTTCAAAAACCACTTAGGAATACTATTAACGAATTATTTAAGTACTCTGCACAGAAAAACGCCACATTAATCGAATCACTTAGTAACTTAGACTCGATAAAAACCACTGGTGCAGAGGGTCAAATGCAAAGCAAGTGGGAACATAATATTGGGCAAATTTCCCGTTTAGGTCTAAAGTCTCGCTTCTACTCATCTATTGCCGTTAATTTAACGGCTTTTCTCACCCAAATGGCTTCTATTTGCGTGGTGATATTTGGCGTATATAAAATATCAGAAGGTGACCTTACAACCGGTGGCTTAATTGCTTGTACTATTTTAACTGGCCGCGCTCTTGCCCCCATTGGGCAAGTCGCATCACTACTAACCCGTTACCACCAAGCTCGCACATCGCTCGATACCTTGACTAACATGATGTCATTACCGGTAGAGCGCGAACCAGGTAAAAACTACCTACATCGCCCAAGTTTCAAAGGTGACATTGAATTTAAAAACATTACCTTCAGTTACCCTGACCAGCCCATTAAAGCCTTAGATAATGTTTCATTTAAAATCAAAGCCGGTGAGCGTGTTGGCTTTATTGGTCGAATAGGTTCAGGAAAAAGCACGATAGAAAAGCTTATGCTCGGTATGTACGAAGCACAAGAAGGCTCTATTTTGATTGATGGTACTGATATTAGACAGATAGACCCTTCGGATTTACGCCGCCAAATTGGCTATGTTCCTCAAGATATTTCTCTTATGTTTGGTAGCGTCAAAGACAACATCACCTTAGGTTCACGCTACGCTGATGATGCCGCCATATTACATGCGGCAGAAGTCTCTGGTGTTACCCAGTTTGTTAATCGTCATCCAGAGGGTTTTGATATGCCTGTGGGCGAACGTGGCGCCTCACTTTCAGGTGGCCAACGCCAAAGCGTCGCTGTTGCTCGTTCGCTACTGCTTTCTCCCCCAATATTTATTATGGATGAGCCAAGTAACTCCATGGATAATAGTACCGAGGCTCAATTCAAAGAGCGCTTATCTAAGCAACTGCATCAACAAACGCTCATCCTTGTAACCCACCGTGCATCTTTACTAACATTGGTTGATCGCTTAATTGTTATGGATGGCTCTAAAATTATGGCTGATGGTGCTAAAAACAAAGTGCTTGAGGCATTGAAAAAAGGACAAATCAAGGTTTCAAACTAATCATGCTGAAAAAACTCATTGATATAAAAAAGAAGCACAAACAACAAGCTGAAGACCAACACTATATAACCGATGTCAATTCTGCCAGCCTCTATGGTGCATCGATACAAAGTCATATTATTTTATGGTTATCAATAAGCTTCGTTTTTATTGCCATCATCTGGGCCAACTTTGCTGAACTTGATGAAGTCACACGAGGAACGGGGAAAACAACCCCTTCTAGTCATATTCAGGTTGTTCAAAACTTAGAAGGCGGCATATTAGCTGAAATCCTAGTCAAAGAAGGGCAAATGGTCACCAAGGGGCAGCCCTTATTACAACTCGATGCTGTTAGGTTTTCATCATCACTAAACGAAAACAAGCTTAAATATTATGAGTTGCTCGCTGCAACCGCACGTTTAACCGCTGAAGTTGAGAATAAGACGCTCGTTATTCCTAAAGAAGTTTCAACTATTGCTCCTGAAATTGCTAGAAATGCTGAGCAACTCTTTGCATCACGTCGCAATGAACTAAATGCAAGTACAAAAATTCTAGATCAGCAAATCATCCAGAGGGGCCAGGAACTTATCGAATTAAAAGCCAAAGCAGGCCAAATATCTAGAAGCTATAAACTGTTAAAAGAAGAGGTGGATATGTCTGCCCCTCTTGTAGACGAGGGCGCCATGTCTAGGGTTGAATTATTAAGAATCCAACGTGAGGCTAACGACTTAAGAGGCCAGTTAACCGCTGCTAGACTCTCTATACCACGTATAAAATCAGCACTCGATGAAGCTAAAAATAAATTATCTGAAACTGAAATACGCTTCCAGACCAAGGCGCTCGAGGAATTAAACCAAGCAAAAGCAGAGTTAGACAGAACCAG
>Ga0209081_1002455_pt1 | contig 10765 bp, 10 predicted proteins | sample GOMGulsemesocosm_4_FD_184636 | JGI IMG/M metagenome (GOLD analysis project Ga0209081, IMG submission 184636) | Methane-oxidizing microbial communities from mesocosms in the Gulf of Mexico - GOM15B Gulf of Mexico (SPAdes) (version 2) | ecosystem: Environmental > Aquatic > Marine > Cold seeps... | reverse complement strand
CCACAGCAATAGAAAACGGCGTCAAGCGGTGCGTTGGTTAGCACGGTTTTGAGGTCAAGGCGCTGCTCATTACCCGCATGATAAAAGTGCGCATCACCGTTGAACTCCCGCTCTAGGCGATCGGCAAAAGCCATCTCGTTTAACTGGCGACCGGCGTAGTGCAGTTGCACGTGATTACCTTGGTTTTTCAAGGTTTGCGCCATCGCTTTGATAGGGGTGATGCCAATGCCGCCGGCGATCAACACGGCCGGGCGCTCGTCAGTATGGGTGGCAAAATAATTGTCCGGCAGAGCGCAGTGTATTTGTGTGCCCAGCTGATATTGCTGGTGCACAAAGTGTGCACCACTTATTTTTATGCGCTCAGGGCTGTTTATTCGCTCAGGACTGTTTATTCGCTCAGGACTGTCTATGCGCGCAGGGCTGTTTATTAGCTTAAGGTTGTTTGCTTTCTCAAGGCTGCTTCGTTCATCTTGTGTTTCATCGAACTTTTCAGCCAGTACGGCGATCTCATAAATATCGCGCCGTGCTGGGTTGGAGCAGATGGAGTAATGACGCAGTTCGGTTTTTCCATTGAGCGACACCGGCAACTGCAGGTGTGCGCCGGCTTCTACCTTTGGCAGGTCTGCACCCGTTGGGCTGCGAAACTCAACCGCGCGCACGCGCGGCGTTAGCTGACGAACACCGGTGACGGTTAATGACAGCGGGCCCTGGCCCAATGCGGTTGATGCCTGCTGGGTAGACGCTTGCGGTGAAGCAGAGCTTGCAAGCTGAAGCCGTAAGCTCTCCAGCTCGATTTCCAGTGGTGCCAGTAGGCCATCCAGGTACGCCTGATCGTAGCGCGGCGTAATGTGCTGTGGGCAGTTCCAGTCAAAGGCTTCGAGCTTAATAATAAAGCTGCGCTCAATGCGCGCGCGGTAGTGCGGGTCTTCGAGGGCGGCTTGCGCCTCTAGGTCGGCATCATCAAGCTGTTCGATACGGCCAAGAATTTTTAAGCGTCGACGGTTGGGGTAGTCCATTAAAAACAGCGACACTCGGTCGTTGGTTTTAAAGTTGCCGGTGCTGATGTACTGGCGGTTACCGGTATAGTCAGCAAAACCGAGCGTTTGGGCGTCGAGTACTTTTAAGAAACCAGCGGCGCCGCCACGGTGTTGCACATAGGGCCAATCGGTTTCACTGACGCTGGCCATATAGAAACTGTCGCGGGCGTGTATGAAGTCCGCTTCCTCTTGGCTGAACAAACCGTTGTAGTCCTCACCGGTTTCCATCGACTGGTAACCGCTGCGGCTGTTGTGCGCTGTCTGCTGTTGCTTTACTTGATCGGTGAAGGCAATGGCGGCGTATTGGTGTCCCATGGTGAGCTCCTAAAGAAAGCGTTTAAAAATGGGGGCGCCGCAAGATGACGTTGCGACGTCGACTTCAGTAAATGTTGCGTACTTTCAATGAACCGCTTAACAAACGGTTCAGAGAAAATACACGGCTGTTATATTTAGCCAGGTTTGCTATCAAGCGCGTGTTATTAAGAAGCCGCCTGTAGCTCAATTTTAGGGAAGTCGATTTCGACACGGCTGGCCTTACCCAAAATATTGGTCAGTAGGTTCATGCCGACGTGGGTGATGATCTCGACGATATCCGATTCGCTGTAACCGGCGTTGCGTACTTCTAGTAGCTCGGCGGTAGTAACGTCACCTTTGTTCTCAGCCAGCGAGCGGGCGAATTTCACCGCCGCCGAGGCTTTTGCGTCATGGCTGCCACCGGCGCGGTTGGCTTCCATCTCGGCGCCGCTCAAGCCGGCGTTGCTGCCGAGCGCTGTGTGCGCTGATACGCAGTATTGGCAAGCGCTCTGTTCGGCTAGGCCGAGAGCAATGCGTTCACGGGTGGCAGCATCCAAGGACCCTTCGCCAGCAATGCTGTGCAGGCCGAGAAACGCACGCAGGGCGGCCGGTGAGTGGGCGAAGATTTTCAGGAAGTTAGGCACGATACCCAACTGCGCGTGAATGGCGCTAAAGAGCTCAGCTTGTTCTGCGTTGGCGGTTTCGTCTGTTACTAGGTTGATGCGGCTCATGTTAATTCCTTAAGTGGCTTTTAATGTGAATATGATTTTTTGCAGTATCAAAGTGACCTTGCTGTTTGGGTTCGTTTGTCCTGCTTGGCTGCGTTAGCGGCCAGTGGGTGTACTTTGCCAAATAGTGCTTGCGAGTAGAATCCCCATGAATCACAATTGATTGTTCCACTTAGTGGAATAATTGGCGGCGAGATAAGTGGAAGGAGTGACCAATGGATCAGCTGTTGCGTATGAAGGTCTTTGTGGCCGTGGCCGAAACCCAAGGCTTCTCGGCCGCAGCGCGGCGCCTGGATATGTCGGCGCCGGCCGTCACCCGCGCTGTGGCCAGCTTGGAGGATTCACTGGGGGTGAAGTTGCTGCAGCGCACCACCCGTTTGGTGCGCGCGACAGAGGCGGGGCTGCGCTACCTAGAAGACATCCGTAAGATACTCGAAGACGTCGAGACCGCCACCGAGGCCGCCCGGGGCATTAACTCCGAGCCGCGTGGCCACCTCACCGTCACCGCGCCGGTGCTGTTCGGGCGCAAGTTTGTGATGCCGGGCATCACCGAATACCTAAGCCGCTACCCAGAGGCGCAGGTGGATGCCGTGTTTCTCGACCGGGTGGTGAATATGTTGGAGGAAGGCTTGGACGTTGGTGTGCGCATCGGCGCGCTGCCAGACTCCACCATGAAAGCCCGCAAGGTAGGCCGCGTGCGTATGGTGGTTGTGGGTTCACCAGACTACCTGCATCAACACGGCATAGTGCAGGTGCCTGAACAACTGCACGACCACACGCTTATCGTTTCGCGCGCAGGTAATATGTCGCAGGATTGGCGTTTTATGACTACAAATCAAGAGGCGAGTGACGAGCCAGCTAGAGGGAAAACAGGCAAAGAAAAAGCAGGTAAAGAAAAAGAAACTAAGGAACGGAAAAAAGAAAAAACAGTGCGGGTCGAGCCGCGCCTTACTGTTACCACCAATGACGCGGCGGTCGAAGCCGCCAAGCAGGGTTTGGGTTTGACGCGAATATTGTCGTATCAGGTGGCTGATGAACTGGCCGCTGGGGAATTAAAAATCGTGCTGGAGAATTATGAAATGCCATCGCTGCCCGTGCACATCGTGCACCGCGAAGGCCGCTTGGCTTCAACCAAGGTGCGCGCCTTTATCGACTTGATGGTGGAGCGATTGGGGCAGGATGGGGCGCTGAATTAAACCAAGTCATCACACCAAAAGAAACTTAAAGCCAATCAAGATCAACACCACGCCGCCTGCCATCTCAGCGCGGCTCTCTAGGCGCGCGCCACTCTTTCTGCTTGCATGATGGCCTACATAAACCCCAAGCCAGCTACAGCCAAAGGTGGTGGCGCCAATAATGGCGCAGGCGAGCAGGGGATTAACCGCTAAGAGTGTGAGGCTAAAACCGGCGGCCAGTGCGTCGATGCTGGTGGCGATGGCGAGCATCAGTAACACGCGGTGGGTAATTTGGCTGATGTCTTCTTCTATGCCTTCGCTGAAAGATTCGAACACCATCTTCGCGCCGATGAGCAGCAGTAGAGCAAAGGCAATCCAATGGGCGTAGGCCTCGACCCAACCCAGCATACTGTGGCCACCGAGGTAGCCGAACAGTGGCATCAGCCCTTGAAATACACCGAAATAACAGGCGCTTTTAAACGCGAGGCTGCGCAGCTGGGTTTGGCTTTTAGCGCCCGAACCGGCTTTTGAGCCTAAGCCAATCGACACGGCAAAGGCGTCCATGCTCAGGGCGATGGCGAGCAGTAGAACTTCAATCATCGGTAGTCACTCGAACAGCAAGATACAGGATTGCGTTTTATTAACGGCGTACGCGCGGTTAATAGGTTCTTAAATTAGGGGTTATTATTTGTCGACTGCTCGTTTTTAACGCGATGCAGAGCCACGGTGAGCGCAGGCAGTTTGTCGCGATGTTTGCTGTGCATAAAACTGAAGTAATTGATGCTCGAAAGGGGTTGTTCAAAGCAGGTTTTAACATCGAGGCCGAGTGTATCTTTGTAATGCGCCATGCCGCGTTTATCAAACATGACGTAATCGACGCGACCAGCTTGCAGTACCCGCAGGGATGAAACAACACTGTTGGTCTGAAATTTCTTGGAGCCAGAACTGGCTGGGATGGTTTTAATAAATCCATAGCTCAGTACGGTGGCCATTGTGAATTTGTGTAGGTCTTGCTGGGTGTTGGGGCATTGGCTGTCTGCCAGCATCCAAACCCACAGTTCAACGTGGCGCAGTGGTTCGTCAATGGCCAGCAGGCTGGAGTAGGCGGTAATGTCTTCACGGCGACGGAGGAATTCTCCGTCTAGCTCTCCGGCGGCGGCGTTACGCAGCCCGCGCTGGGCTGGTAAGGGTACGAGCTGCAAGTGGTAACCCGCGTAGTTGAAGGCTCGCCTGAGCATGTCTATCTCGTTTTGCAGAGGTTCTTGTAATACATCGGCAATGGCGATACGCAGGATGGGTTTTTGCGTGGCTGGACTGGATGTGGTGTCAAGTTCTGAGGCGAGAGCCGAGTCAATTTGCGGTGCAGCCAGTGTGCCCGAGGTGAGCATTAGCCCAGTGGTGAGCGCAACTAACCAGCGAATGATGGCGTGCTGATGGCGTTTACGCTGATGTGTTTTGACTGGGCGAATTTCTGTGTGCATACGGCTAGGATAGCAGGCTTTTATTTGCTTATGAATAAACAGCGAAAAGCGTGTAATGGCTTGGTGTTACAGGGGAGTTTGACGGTTTTTGTTGCACGAGGCCTTCGTGCAGATACTGTTCAGACTGGAAGAAAAAACAGAGAGAGAATAAAGAAGAAGATGGAGCTGCTGATAGGAGTCGAACCTACGACCTGCTGATTACAAGTCAGCTGCTCTACCAACTGAGCTACAGCAGCATCTTCTAAGGGCTGCATTATATCCAAACTTTTTCAGAGTGCAAGCGTCCGAGCCGTATTTTTAAGGGCGGCCGCAGTGGCGTTAATTCCACAGTGCTATTGGTGGGTAAAACGATTTTCATATGCTGGCTTAAACAATTTTCATATGGTGGCTTAAACAATTTTCATAGTCGGTTAAATGGTGTTCAGTCGGTTAAATAATGTTCGGCTAACCGCTGCAGAGATAAAAACGTTTCACCGTTGCGGTCGCTTGGGACACAGACGCTGAGCAGATCTTCGATGAAATACCCTAGGGCACGCTGTTCAATTTGGGTGAGGCGTTGCTGTTGGGCTGGGTCGAGCATGGCGTAACTTGAGGCCGCGCCAAAGTCGCCAAACAGTAGGGTGCCGTCGGCATCGACCAGTACGTTATGGGCATAGAGGTCGCCGTGGCTGACTTTACGGCGCTGCAAGTGCTGCGCGACGTCGGTCATCTGCTCAACGATGTAACCAATTTTGTGAGCATCAAGGGTAAAGCCATGCTTAAAAGTGTCGCGCGTACAGCTGTCTAATGAAGGCGGCTGACCGAGGTTTTCAAAGCCTGCGGGAATTAACCTCATCACCAGCGCGGTGCCATCTGCGTCATCAATCCTTGCCAGTGGTTGTACCAGCCCAGCGTGAGAACCTGCGCTAAGGCAAATTTGTAGTTCGTCGGCTGGGTAGCCATCACTGGTGATGTCGCCCTTAAACACTTTAACCGCAACGTTATCGGGTAGATTCAGAGGGTTGTGCTGCCAGTGGGCGCGGGAGATTACACCTGAGGCGCCTTGCCCCAGTTGCTCGGTGAGCAGTAGTTGTTGACGGTTGACCAGGGGCACGTGGTCGGCTGTGCTGTCCGGCGAACAAAAGGGGTTGCCCGCAAATGCCAGCCAAGCCAACTTTGGAAGGTTTAGCAAAATTTCGGGGAATTGCTCGAAGCGGTTGGCCGACAGCCTGAGCAGTTGCAGTGCTTGGCATTGAGAAAAGCTGGCAGGTAGCTGGTGTAAGTGGTTTCCCGCCAGCATTAATTTTTGCAACTGGGTGAGCTCGCCTATGTTTTCGGGCAGTGCTTCGATGTGGTTGTCAGTGAGTATCAGCCAGCGGGTTTTCTTGGGCAGGGCGGTGGCACTGACGTCGACGATCTGATTGGACTTAAAGCCGATCATTTCGAGTTGGGGGCAGACACCCAGCGCCGCCGGCAATACTTGGAAGCAATTGTTGGATGCAAACAAGATGCGCAGCCGCGTCAAACGGTGCAGGTCGTCGGGCAGTTGGCTGAGTTGGTTGTTGGAGAGGTCTAAGACCTCAAGGCTGTCGGCTAGCTCAAAAATTTCGCGGGGAAATTCGGTGAGTCCCTCGGCCAGCTGTAGGCGGGTGACGCCTTTAAGTTTGCCCGCTTTGAGTTGTTCTAGTGTGTGCACGTGTGAGCCCCAGTGGCGAGAAAGAGTCGTGAAAACGTCGCGAGAAAGAGTTGCGAGAATGTGTCGTTAAAATCAGCTCGCTATTCTACGGGGCCTGGCGTTTGGATGATGGCTTTATTTGTAATCGCGAGCGCTGCTGCGCCAGTTGGACCTTACGCTCCTTGAGGAAGCCTTGGCTGTTGTTGAGTATGTCATGTGCTAATGCCGGCAGGGCGCTGTGTTCGTCGTACTTAATGCCCCAGTAAATGAGGTGGCCGAGCACGGGCAATAGGTCTAGGCCCTTGTTGGTCAGCAGATAAATGGCTGATTTACCGTCGTCTGGGTCTTTGAATTTTTCGATTAAGCCATTTTCGACCAGCTGCTTTAAGCGGTTGGCGAGGATGTTGGTGGAGATGTCGCCGAGGCTCTTTTGCAGCTCACCGTAGCGGCAGGCTTGGAAGAGCACCATGTCGCGGATGATCAACAGGGTCCACTTGTCGCCGAGCATCTCCATAGAGAAACGCACCGGGCAGCGCACATCCGCCATTTCCTCTCGGGCTTTGGTTATGGTCGCTCTGACTTGTTCGGAAGAGGCTGTCTGAATGTGGTCATTTGAGTTGGTCATGGGCTTATTTTTGCTTAGTTACTTGCTTTTTACAAGTTATGGATTTAAGTTACTTGCTAAATACAAGCTAAGGGTTGGGTCAGTCGGGCCTATCGAGTCAGATTTTCTATAAGGAGAGTGTTATGACGATTTCTACCGGTTTCAGTGTTATCCCTGTGTATGCGGCCGTATTAGGTCTGATGTTTGTGATCTTTACTTTGCGAGTAGGGCTCTATCGTTTTAAGAGTCGTGTCTCGTTGGGGGATGGTGGCGACAAAGAGCTGCGCAAGCGTATTCGTGGGCAGGGCAACTTTGTTGAAACGGTGCCGATGATTTTATTGCTGTTGGTATTGATGGAGTCGGCCGGTGCTGCCGATACATGGTTACACAGTTTGGGCGCTGTATTGGTATTGGGGCGTCTGTCGCACTACCTACAGATCACCGGCATCGTTGAACCTTTGCTCTTCCGTGTGGGCGGCATGATAGCGACCATACTGCCAGCGCTGTTGGCTTCGGTTTGGTTGCTAAACAACTACTTGGCTTAAAACCAAGGGTGAGCTGTATTGAATAAGGCGTAAATCATGACTGATAAGATAGATGGGGCTTGCCACTGTGGCGCCGTGCAGTGGCAGGCGCAGCTGCCGACGACCGTGGTGCTTAATTGCCACTGCAATATGTGCCGACAGCTCAGTGGTGCCGACTACAGCAGTTGGGTGGTGCTAAAGGATGCGCAGTTTACCCTGCTGCAGGGGGCCGATCAGCTGCAAAGCTATCAGGCGTCGGAGCACTTCTCGAAAACCTTTTGCCGTCACTGCGCGACGACGGTGAACATGGTGAATCGGGATAAGTTTCCGGGCCACATCTATGTAGCGCGGGGCACGGTACGTTCGGAGTGTGAGCTACCGGTCAACCTGCAGGTCTATACCAATGATAAAGCCAGTTGGGTGTCACTGGCCGAGGGTATTCCGGTCTTGAACCCTTAGCGGCGACCTCTCTTCTTAGCCGCGATCTCTAGTCGTTAAGGCTGGCCTTGAACAGGTGGGCAGTGTTATAAGTCACATATAGCATTTGTGTGACTTAACGCTCTAACCCCTGGGGTTATGGTTGTGGTTGCGATAAGCCTTAATCGGGCGTCAGAGGGTAGCTTATGAGTCAGTCGATTGTGCACCGTGAAGTTCTGCAATTAAGAGCCACGCCAGAGCAGGTGAAACGCTTTGTATTAACCCCCGAACGTATTTTGGATTACTACCCCGGTGCTATCACCGGGGTAGTGTTGGAGGAGGGGCAGGCGATCATCTGCCAGGGGAAGTCCGGCGTCTCATTAATAGAGAAGGTGGCGAATGAAAGTCATGACGGCCAACTGACGGTTAAGGTCACGACAGCGACAGCCTTTGATGGTGCGTTAACCCGTGAGAACGTCATGGACAATGTGTTTTTCACGATGATGGAAGACTGGGCCGTGGCCGCGGTTGACGGTGGTACGCAGTTAACCAAAACCTGGCGAAATATAGAGAAGAAAAAAATGAAGTTTTTACCGATGGGGTTGATCGTGCGCATGAGCGCTAAAGGTGAGAGCAAAAAACTACGGCTTGCATGGGATAAGGCTGCAGAGAAAAAATAATGATTTGCACTGGCTGTTATTGGTTAGGGTTTAATCGACAGACATAAAAAACGACTGCACGCAGAGCGTACAACCGTTTTTGTTACCCCAGAGCCGACCTTTATTATTCCGTGTTTCCCTTGGTCGATTCGGCTTTTCCCTGTCCGTTACTCTTTTTCTATTGCTCACCTTCTCACAGGTCGGCTGTCCTAGCCGGCGGGTCGTCCTGACCCTAGCACTTCCCTGAACCATCCTTGGCTCGCGTGCTGTCCGTCTTCGTCCTTGGGATGTCTTGTATTATCCAGTGTTGACTGGCGTTAAAATAGGCGTGATGAACTACGCGCCATGTGCGATATATCCTACAAGCAGGCTGGGGGAAGTAGTCCACAGATTGTGTGCGCAAGCCTGTTGATAGTTACGGGGTAAGCCCAGAAAGGCTGATGTGCTCTGCCTTTCAGAGTTCTGAGTGAAAAATGAGCACGACTTGTTGGGCGTTTAAATGGTTGGGTGAGTGTTGACCAGCCTGCTGTTCACTGGGCTGTTTGTACGCTTATTCGGCAGTGACTCCCCCACATTTGGGGTTATCCACAGCGAGTGATTCCTGAGCAGTGGGCTTGCGGGTAAAAACGCATCGGCATATGGGATATGCTGATGACTTCACTGGATGATCAATTCGATAGAGTTAAGGAACCTTGATGACAATTAAAACCCACGTTGTATTATCTGCGCTGCTGGCATCGGCATGTTTAATGGCGGGTACGGTGGCTGCCCATGAGCACGAAGAGGCGATCACCTATGAAAGCACGCCGCTTTCTAAAAATCTCTATATGTTGCAGAGCGGCAAGGGCGGTAATTTGGCTTTGTCTGTGGGGGAGGATGGCTTGCTGTTGATCGATGATGATTACGCCGAAATCTCAGAAAAAACCCGAGCGGCTATTGCCGGCATCAGCGCAGAGTCGGTTAAGTTCGTGGTGAATACACACTGGCATTTCGATCACACTGGCGGCAATCAGATGTTGGGTGAAGAGGGTGCGATCATTGTTGCCCACGACAATGTGCGTAAGCGTTTGTTGAGTGGCGGAGAAATAAAAGCGTTTAGCGCTCAGATCCCCCCTGCAAAGAAAGCCGCGTTGCCGGTACTGACCTTTGCCGACAGTATGACCTTTCACTGGAATGGCACGAGAATAGATGTGGTGCACCCCGGTGCTTCGGGCCATACCGATGGCGATGCGGTTATCTACTTTGTCGAAGATAATGTGGTGCACATGGGCGATCTCTATTTTGCAGGGCTCTACCCGTTTATTGATGGCTCAAGTGGTGGCTCTCTAACGGGCATAATTACCAGTGTGGATAAAGTGTTGGCACGCATTGATGGTGATACTCGTGTTATCCCAGGGCATGGTCCGCTGAGTAACAAGAGCGAGCTGCAGGTCTACCGTGGGATGTTGACCAGTGTGCAGAAAAAGTTAATGCGATTTAAGCGGCAGGAAAAAACCGTAGAGCAGGTGGTAGCGGCTAAACCCACCGCCGAGTTTGATGCTAAGTGGGGGCACGGTTTTTTGAATGCCGACACCTGGGTGGCGATTGTTTACCAGACGCTCTAGTAAACCGGCTATAGCCTTAATACCGGCCCGCATGGACTAGACTCGGAGCATTGGGTTTAGCGGCACAGATAAAGGAGAATATGTGGCAAGGCGCTTGTTCGAGGTGAGGCGGCTATCTCGTATAGTCTCACGGACGCTGTGTTGCTGGCTGCTGCTAACCGGCTGCTCGACCGCAGTGCTCGCCGGTTCGGCGGCTGAGGCTGAGAAGGTGTTGCGCATTGGCAGCTACAGCGGGGCTGAATTTATGTGGCCGGAGCAGGCCCAGTGGATTGCGGCGGCGGCCGAGCAACTGGGGTACCGCTTGGAGTTTGTCAGCCTGCCCCCCGAGCGCTCGCTGTCGATGGCAGCAAGCGGGCGCATAGACGGGGATTTTTTTCGTCAGCCGCTGGCGGTGACGAATTACCACAGCTTGATGCCGGTGGAGGTGCCGCTGGAGACATTGGATTATTGGCTCTACCAGCGCGCCGACAGAGTTTGCCCAAAGAATGCGGGCGAAGTTAAAACTCTCAAGCCTGTGGGGGTGCTGGGGCACAAATATTTCGATTTTTTTTATAAAATTTCAGAAGTAGGCTTCGAACAGGTGGCGAG
>Ga0209081_1002454_pt1 | contig 10765 bp, 8 predicted proteins | sample GOMGulsemesocosm_4_FD_184636 | JGI IMG/M metagenome (GOLD analysis project Ga0209081, IMG submission 184636) | Methane-oxidizing microbial communities from mesocosms in the Gulf of Mexico - GOM15B Gulf of Mexico (SPAdes) (version 2) | ecosystem: Environmental > Aquatic > Marine > Cold seeps... | reverse complement strand
TCATTCATAAAATTTCCTTGTAAAAATACATTTTAAATTCCATAGTCTTATACATATAGTTTAATAAGATTGTTTGAGGAACGCAAAGGTTTACTGTGAGGTTTAAATTGAGTAAAGCAAAAGAGTCAAGAGCTCTTTTGCTTTAAATAACTAGGTCTTATAAAAGTCCAGCTTCTTTATAGTATTTCATTGCACCTCTATGAATAGGAGCAGATAGTCCATCTTTAACCATTTGTTCTTTTGAAAGAGTTCCAAAAGCAGGATGTAATTTTTTGAATGCTTCAAAGTTTTCAAAAACTGATTTAACTACGTTATAAATAACACTTTCAGATACATCACTTGAAGTTACAAAAGTTGCACCAACACCAAAAGTTGTTGTATCTGTTGGAGATCCTCTATACATTCCACCAGGAATCGTTGCTGTACTATAGTAGTCATTATCATTCACTAAACTATCAATCTCTGAACCAGTTACTGGAACTAAAACAGTATCACATGTTGTTGCAGCTTCTTTAATATTTCCAGTTGGGTGACCCGCTGTATGAATTAATACATCAATTTTATTATCACATAATGCTTTTGAGTGCTCTGCAGATTTAAGTTCAGATGCTAATTTAAAAGTAGACTTATCCCATCCTTTAGCTGCCATTACAACTTCCATAGTTCCTCTTTGACCTGAACCTGGATTTCCAATATTTACTCTTTTACCTTTAAGGTCATCAAAAACTTTAATACCAGAATCAGCACGTGCTAAAACTGTAAAAGGTTCAGCATGAACAGAAAAAATTGCTCTAAGTTTTTTAAATGGTCCAGCATTTTTAAACTTACTCGAACCATTATAAGCATGGTATTGCCAATCAGATTGTGCAACACCCATATCTAATTCACCAGCTCTAATTGTATTAATATTGTAAACTGAACCACCAGTTGATTCAACAGAACATCTCACACCATGTTCTTTTTTACCTTTATTAACTAATCTACAAATAGATCCACCTGTTGGATAATAAACTCCAGTAACCCCACCTGTACCGATTGTAACAAATTCTGCTGCCATTGCTGGAATACTTAATGCTGCAACTAATGCTGCTGATGCAATTTTTTTCATGTCTTTTCCTTTTTTGTGTCACACATGGATTAAACTTCTAAATAGATTTAGAGGCAATGCAAGTGTTCTATTAAAATGATATAATAAAATTATCTCATTGTAAATATTTATTATTATAATTAGGAGAAAGTCACCACTTTGTTACCTTTTGTATCATAAATATAAAATATTATCTCAAAACTTACAATATTATAAAAATTTATTATTAAATAATAGAAATTTATCATGTTATCATAAGCAATTTTTTCACTATTAACACTATTATAATAAATAAATAGCTATTTTTAATAAAAAATTATCAAATTCCTAAAATTTTCACTTTTCTCTAATTGTTATATGTATAATTTAATTCTAATTGTAATAACTTTAAAAAAATTATCATAAATTAACATAATAATCTCATACAAGTTTTTACATAAATAATACTATTAAGATTATTAAATCAGTTTAGCTTAGAGTAGAGATACACAAACAGCTTTTGGCTCTGTCATTTCTTCCATAGAAAACTTAATCCCTTCACGTCCTAGTCCTGCAGTTCCAGCACCACCAAAGGGCATAGCATCAATACGAAAATCTGTTGACTCATTAATCAATACCATACTTGCTTCTAATTTATTAAATGCCCCAAAAGCCTGATTTATGTCTGATGTAAATATAGACATATGAATAGCTCCACCAGGAGCATTACTAAAGTTAATAGCCTCATTGACATCATCAAATGGATACAGTGCAACAACAGGTCCGAAAATCTCATGTTTGCTTAACCAATCATCTTTGGCCACATTGGTTAACACCGTTGGACTATATAATGCTTTGTTTAAAGTATTACCAATAAGAACTTTGGCTCCTTTATTAACCGAATTATCCACATGTGTCTGCACTTGTTTAGCGGCTGTTTGGGATATCATTGTTCCCATCATCGTTTTTTCGCAAGAGGGATCTCCAAAAGTAATCTTTTTAGTTGAAGCTACAAACTTATCTCTAAATTCATTAAACACTGAACGATGTACCAAAACCTTTTGTACACTAATACAGTTTTCACCTGCAGCTGAGAACGCACCCTCCACACATTTTTCTACAGCTTGGTTTATATTTGCATCGGGCATTACTATACATGATCCACACCCACCTAGTTCGAAAGATAGCCGTACAATTCCTGCACTTGCTGCAATTTTTTTACCAGTTGCTGTTCCTCCTGTAAATGAAATCATACGAATAATGTCATTATTAATCAAAGGTTCATTTAATTCTCGTCCTGATCCAGTAATTACATTAAAAGACTTCTTAGGTAAACCAGCCTCAATCAAAGTTTCACATAAACGTAAAGCAGATAGTGGTGCCATACCTGATGGTTTTAAGATAACACTATTTCCAGAAGCAATTGCAGGCCCTAATTTATGTGCAACTAAATTTAAAGGATCATTAAAAGGTGTGATTGCTAAAATAACACCCAATGGCTCTCTTTTATAAAATCCAATTTTATTCTTTCCTGATGTCATACTATCAAAGGGAATAGATTCTCCATTGAAACTACGCGCCTGTGAAGCTGATAGTTGTAAGGTATTAATGCAACGTGTGGTTTCTTTTCGTCCTTCTTCTATTGTCTTTCCCGTTTCTGAAACAATACCTTGTGCAAAAATTTCAAGTCGATCTATAATTAGAAGTGCAGCTTTATCCAGAATATCTGCACGCTCTTGTGCAGTTAAAGAAGCCAAGATATGTTGATTTTTCCGAGCTGACTCCACTGCTTTTAAAGCATCATCTATACTTGCATGAGGTACTGTATCAATAACCTCTCCTGTATAAGGGTTTGTGATATCAGTGGTTTTATCTTTAGATATCCAAATTCCATTAATTAGCATTTTCATGATATATTTCCTTCATTGTTTGTAATTTTTTTATCTTCTAGTCCTTTAGAATTTCAAAATACTAACACAAAATTATCTCAATTATTGAAGATATACTTATTGAAATATTTAATCATTGTGTTAAATTTAATATATTTTGCAAATTGATTATTTTTAATTATAATCTAAAAGATCAAATTACAAAGGAATAAGACATGAGAAAAACACCTCACTACTTTGAAACACCTGCAGCATGGAAAGGTTCAGAAATGAACCAAGAACCCAAATTATGGATATGGCAGCTGCAAGAAAATGAAATTGAAGAACTACTGTTAAGCACCAAAGATTTTTTACAAAAAGGTTTTCCTTTACAAAGTATCTCTAAGTCTAATTTTCAATTACCTACTCTTGAAAAAAAACTTTCTCTTATTAAAGATGATTTAACCAATGGCATTGGTTTTAAAGTTATTCGTGGTCTTGATATTGAAAGTCTTTCAAGGGAAGAAATCGCAACTTTATTTATGGGTATTGGTGCGCACATTGGAGTACCCAGGTCTCAAAATGCTAAAGGCCATCTATTGGGTCATGTTAGAAATGTTGGTGCGGATGTTAATGACAGTAATAGTAGAATTTATCAAACCAATCAACGACAAACCTTTCATACAGATAGTGCTGATGTGGTTGCATTGATTTGTTTACAAACAGCACAATCAGGAGGAGAGTCATTACTTGTTAGTGCAGAAACCATTTATAATGAGATGTTAAAAAGAAGACCTGATTTGGCCAAATTACTTTTTGAAAGTATTGCAACAGATAAAAGAGGTGAAATAGAACCTGGGAAAAAACCTTATTTTTCCATCCCTGTTTTTTCTTGGTACAAAGAAAAACTCTCTGTTATTTACCAACGGCAATATATAGAATCTGCTCAAAGATTTGATGGGATTCCTACTTTAAGCCCTACTCATATTGAAGCCCTTGATTTATTTGATGAATTGGCAAATGATTCTAGTTTAAATATTTCAATGCAGTTAGAAAAAGGTGATATGCAATTTGTTCACAATCATAGTATGTTACATGATAGAGGTTCATTTATTGACTGGCCACAATTAGACAAACGTCGTCATTTATTAAGATTATGGTTAAGTGTTCCTGATGACCGAGAATTACCAGAAGTTTTTAGTGAAAGATTTGGTAATACTACTGTGGGTGATAGAGGCGGTATTATTTTAGAAAATACGCAACCACATGTACCTTTAGATTAGGATAGGTATCTGCGTTTTAGTTTTGTACAAAGTACACCAGTGATGATAGATGAGCGGGTGTACTTTTAAAGGTTCTTAAAACGAGTGGAAACAAATGTTTTAAAAGATTCAAACAATTTACTATGGTACTTTTGTTTATGATAAATACAATAAAAATTTCTTTTAATATTAATATTTTTTAGTTTAATTTCTTTTAATTGTTTTGCTTTAAGCTCTTTGAGTACAGCTACTTTTGAAATACAAGTAATGATCTCAGGATTGCTCTCCAATAACATTTTAATCTCTTCAAAATCAGAATACTCCATAAAAACGTCAAGGGAAGTTGTTACATCAGCAATGTCTCTTAAAAAAACATCTCTTGTTCCTGATCCTTTTTCTCTTAAAATCCATTTTTTTGAAAATAGTTCATCTAAATATAACTCATTTGCTAAAGATTCATCACAAGAAACCACAATTAAATCATCTTCGCATAGGACTTCTTTAATAACATCTTCATCTTTACATATAATTTCAATAAAACCCATATCCAACTGTCCATCTTTAACCATTTGCATAATACGAGCTGAGTTAGTAATTTCCTTATTTATACTAATATTTTTGTACATTGAAAGATAGTCAAATATAATTTGTGGAAGGATAAAGTTACCTATAGTTTTACTAGATGCAATATTTAATATTCCAGAAATCTTAGCTTCTTTAAAAAAATTCTCAGCATCTCTTAAAGACAAAAAATGTTCATAAGTTTTGTCTTTAAAGATTCTTCCTCTTTCATTTAAGACAAGTTTTTTTCCCAACCTATCAAATAATGGTTCATCTAGTTTTTTCTCTAAAGATTTGATTGCCAATGAAATTGCCGATTGGCTTAATTCCAATTTACGTGAAAGCTGTGATACATGGGGATTCTCACACAATAAATAAAACAATTCCAACTCTTTTAAAGTCATCTTATTTCCTTATATATTTTATATATTATTATAACAAGTTTAATATATTTTACTTATTAAAATATTTCAAATACAATTCTTTATATTCAAAATAAAATAAGGATTTAAACAATGTTGAAAATAGCCATCTTTAAAAAAGACTTCATACCAAAAATACTTTATGGGCTAAGCTTAGTTGCATTATTTGCATTTAGTGCTACATTGATTTCTGAATTCTCTTGGTTTAAAAACATTGGACTTAGTCCACTAATTATTGGGATAATACTTGGCATAATATATGCCAATACGCTAAGAGTTCACTTACCACAAGAATACTCAAAAGGTATAGTATTTTCAACAAAAAAGCTCTTAAGAATTGCCATAGTTTTTTATGGTTTTAGAATCACTTATCAAAGTATTTTTGAGGTGGGAATATCTGGTTTTGTAGCAGGAGCTTTAATCGTAACGCTGACTTTTACACTTGGATACTTTATTGGCGTGAAACTATTAAAACTTGACCTGCACACAACTATCCTTATATCAGCAGGAAGCTCTATATGTGGAGCAGCTGCAGTTCTTGCCACTGAATCAGTTTTAAAAAGTGAAGCACATAAAACTGCTATTGCAGTATCTTCAGTGGTAGTTTTTGGGAGTATATTAATGTTTTTGTACCCATTTTTATATAAAACTGGATATATAAATTTAGATGATAATAGCATAGGAATATACTTAGGGGCTACTTTACATGAAGTTGCCAATGTGGTTGCAGCTGGAAATACTCTAGGTGAGGATATATCAAATGATGCAGTCATTGTTAAAATGATTCGAGTGATGATGCTTGCACCTTTTTTAATCTTTTTAGGATTATTCTTAAAAAATTCAAGCAAATCAAAAAATAAAAGGTTGCATATAACTGTTCCTTGGTTTGCACTTTGTTTTATTGCAGTTGCGGGTTTTAATTCTTTAGAGTTATTACCCAGTCATCTAGTTCACAGCATCAACCAAATTGATACCTTTGTATTAACTATGAGTATGTGCGCACTTGGAATGGAGACGAGTTTTACTAAGTTTAAAAATGTGGGTCTTAAACCTCTATATCTTTCAAGTATTTTATTTGTTTGGCTGATTATTGGAGGTTTTTATATCACAAAACTGTCAATGAACATATAATAATGGGTCTTTTAAAGATGCTTTGATACCCTTTAAGGTATCATCTTGTAAATTATTAATTAAATTATAAGATGATAGGGACGAATATGATTGAAAAAGAAGGCTCAATACTAAGTGTTAGAGAAGACATAAAAGTTTTTGACTGTACGATTAGAGATGGTGGATTAGTAAATAATTTCAAATTTACAGATGAATTTGTAAAAGAACATTATAATACATGTGTAGCTGCTGGAATTGATTATATGGAAATTGGTAAAAATAACTCTCCAAGCATTATGAGCGAAGATGAATTTGGTTGCTGGAACTTTAGTAAAGAAGAAGATATCAGAAGAATTGTTGGAAACAATGATACAGGGATGAAAATAGCTGTTATGTCTGATATTGGGAGAACAGTAAAAGAAGAATTAATTCAGAAAGCGGACAGTGTAGTTGATATGGTACGAATTGCAACGTATATTCACCAAATACCTGCTGCTATTGAGTTAATAGAAGATGCTCATGCTAAAGGTTATGAAACAACAGTAAATATTATGGCTATTTCAAAGTCTTTTGATGACGAATTAGATGAAGTATTAAATGCTTTAAGTAAAACTCCCGTAGATGTTATTTATATAGCAGATAGTTTTGGTTCATTTTATCCAGAACAAATTAACAAATTGACTGAAAAGTATTTAAAAGTGGCAAAAGCATCTGGTAAAAAAGTTGGAATTCACACACATAACAATATTCAAATGGCTTATGCAAATACAATTGAAGCTATGGTATATGGAACAAGCTTTTTAGATGTTACTATTTCTGGACTTGGTCGAGGTGCGGGAAACTGTCCAATGGAATTATTAATTGGATTTCTAAAAAACCCAAAATATAAATTAATGCCAGTATTAAAATTTATTGAAAACTATATTGTACCACTTGAAAAAGAATTGGATTGGGGATACAGTATTCCATACATGTTAACAGGTCAACTCAATGAGCACCCACGTCCAGCTATGAAAGCAAGAGATGAAGGGGATACAAATTATACTCAGTTTTATAGAGACTTATTAAAAGAATAATTGTATTTGATAATAGGATATCTTCAAAGGGGTTCAAGAATTTTCTTGAATCCCTTTTTTATTGGATAGGTAGTGTAATTGTAAACTGCGCACCTGTGTAGGAACTACCTTCATAGTCAAAATTGACATTTTGAACTTCAAGTTTTCCAAGCATGTTTTTTTCAATCATTTCTTTGGTCATGAACAATCCAATACCTGTGCCACCAAATTTATCTTTGGTGGTAAAATGTGATTCAAATATTTTATCTATGATATCATCAGAAATTCCACCTGCGTTGTCTTTTATTTTTACTTCTACGCAGTTATTTGATGTTGTACTCATATCAATAAATATAAACCGTTCTTCTTTATCAATTTCCATAAGTGCATCTTTTGAATTATTAAGCATATTTAAAAAAGATTGAATAAAATCATTTTTATACCCAAGAAGACTCACTTGCAAACTATTTTTTATGACTTTGATATTTTCATTTCTAAATTGAGAGTTAACCAAGATTATTGACTGAGTGATTGCATCATCAATGGTAAAATCAACCTTTTCTCTATCTGGTTTTAAATAATTACTAAAATCATCAATGGTATTACCTAGATGCCCAATAACCATCATCATATCCGATAAGGAACTATTTAAAGTCTCATCATCTAAAATATCCAGTTCTTTTTGAAGCTGAACACTACTTACATTGGTAGACATTGCAGAAAGGGGTTGCTTCCATTGATGAAGAATATTTTCCATCATCGTACCCATTGTTGCCATTTTGGATTGTTGCATTAAAAGTTTTTCTTTTTGTTGATTAATCTGTTTTTCTAAAACAATTTGCTTCTCTAATTTCTTTTTTTGGTCTTCAATAATAATTTTTTGTAATCCCAAGCTTTTAACGCTATTGATTATTTCACTTTCTTTTCGTTTATAATCTGTCCATAAATCAACTTTTAAAACAATCTCTTCTAAAACATACGGTTTGGTTAAAACGTCAACCGCACCCTCTTTTATCACATCTCTTGTGATTTCTGAATTCACATGTCCTGATACAACTAAGACTGGTATTTTTTTTATATTGATAAGAAGATTGTTATTTCTTCTCAAGAAATCAATACCATTGCCATCTTTTAAAACAAGATCTAGCAAAATAAGATCTACGGGCATTTCGCTTAAAATCTGCTCTGCCCTTAACGAATCAGATGCAACTTGAACCTTGTAGTATCTATTTTCTAAAACATCTTTTAATTGTTCTTGAATAACCAGTGAGTCTTCCATCACCAAAATAGTATTATTTCTATTTTTTTCAATATTTTCTATGGTTTTAGTAATTTGGTCAAGTTTATGAAAGAAATTTTTATCCTTAACGATAAAGTCCAATATACCTTTTTGATAAGATTTTTCTCTAAACTTCTTGTCACTTTCAGAAGTCAAAACAAAGATTTTTACGGAGCTCTTTTCCAATAAAGTTATCAGTTCATAGCCATTTCCATCAGGAAGGTTAATATCTAACATGACATAATGTATCTCATTGTTAAGCAGAACTTCTTTTGCATCTTTAATGGTAAATACGTTAAAACAGTTATAACCTTTATCTTGAAAGGTTTTGGTCAAAATTTGATTTACTGATTTGGAATCATCTAAGATAAGAATATTATAGTTTGATGTCACGAACTCAAACATAGAATTTATTTGATTATTTTTTAGATTCATTATTTGCCTTTTACATTACAATCATTATACATCAAAATGATTAAACTTTATTTATCTTAATGTTATTTGTAAAAGAAAAAAATTACTAAATTTAAATCCACTTATTACTTATTCTAAGTGTGTGAGGTGAAAATAATTGCTTGGATTTTTGCAGATATCGACGTGAATCCAAACTCATCTGCAACAGCTTGATCAACAATATCAACAATTTTGTCCAAAGGTTCATCTGAGTACTTCTCTATTTACATCCTCACAAGCGCACCTAAATACTTTTCATAATATTTTGGAATTTCACCTGTAAACTTTGAATGAGAACTTGACATATTCTACCTTTCTACTATTTAAACTAATGCTATTTTTTGAGAAGTTCTTGTATATAATCTTTTTTAATTTTTTCAATACTTCCCTCTTCTTCCATTTGTTTCAAAACTAAAGTTAATCTATCAACCAAGTGCGCATTTTTTTTGTGTAAGTAATGATACATCTTATAAGTTTGAACGGGAGGTTCTAAAATATCAACTTTTATCTCAGGATGAGATTGTAAGTATTTTAACGCACTCATACGTGTCATCACTACGATATCAATCTTGTTATTGTCTAACATATTAAATAGCTTTTCATTTGAATTAAAAAGAACTCTTTTCATACCTCTAGTACCATTTACAGTAAAAACAATACCACGTCTTACACCAATCACATATGGTTTTAAACTCTTCCAACCTTTGACATCAAATGCAATACTCTTACTAAGAACAATGCCGTCTAAATAATAGATTGGCACGGGTACGGGGATTAAATTCGTAAACTTTTTTTCAATTCCACTTATTCTATGTAACTCACCGTCATATTTTTTTCCACCGTTTGATAAAAGTAAAGATCTCTTTGCAGGATACTGATCCATCGTTATTTCTATCCCAAGTTTTGCATAAGCAATTTCGAGTATCTTTTGGGTCATATTAATAAGGACAGAGTTTTGAACCGTAGAAAACTTTAATGAAGTGTTCGAAAATATAGGAGTTACTAGAAAAAAAAACAAGCAAATTATACTTTTTATGTTCATAAGATTCTCCAAAGTGAATAATCTTTATCTAATTATAGAACAAGTACAAAACACTCTCATGAGGAAAAAGACTTAGTTCTTAAATTAAAGATAGATTAAGTCAATTTTTTTTGACCATCAATAGGGTTTTCTAGATTCTTATTAGAAAACTTTAGTTATACTCCAATAAAAAAGGTAAATAATGTCAGGAAAAATTGTAAAACTTCTAATTGCACAAGATATCCAAAGTCCAATGCACAATGTTAATCAAATTGTGTTAGAAGAAGGCAAAGGTATCTTTGGAGACAGATATTATTATAAACGTGGTACCTTTTCAAAAGAAGGAGAGATTGAGCCTCATAGAGACGTAACTTTAATAGAGCAAGAAAGAATAGATACTTTTAATGAAGAGTTTCAATCAGAAGTTCCATATGAAGATTTTAGACGGAATATTGTTGTTTCAAATTGTGATTTAAATTCTTTAGTGGGTAAAGAGTTTCAAGTGGGTGACGTTATTTTAAAAGGTATAAAGCTATGTGAGCCGTGTAAATACTTATCCAAACAACTCAACAATGATAACTTTGTGAAAAAAATGCTTCATAAAGCAGGATTAAGAGCTCAAATAATAAGAAGTGGGAGTATCAATCTTTCTTCTCAAGTTGAATTAG
>Ga0209081_1002449_pt1 | contig 10771 bp, 10 predicted proteins | sample GOMGulsemesocosm_4_FD_184636 | JGI IMG/M metagenome (GOLD analysis project Ga0209081, IMG submission 184636) | Methane-oxidizing microbial communities from mesocosms in the Gulf of Mexico - GOM15B Gulf of Mexico (SPAdes) (version 2) | ecosystem: Environmental > Aquatic > Marine > Cold seeps... | reverse complement strand
CCATGCGTTTGCATGGCTTTTTTTAAAATCCTTAACTTAGCTTAGAACAAGTGCTTAACACCATCACGTTCTTCTTTAAGTTCATTTTCTGTCGCAGTCATTCTTTCACGGCTGAAATCATTAATTTCTAAACCTTGAACTATTGAATACTCACCGTCTTTAACAGTGACAGGGAAAGAGTAAATCAAACCTTCCGCAATACCGTAGCTTCCATCACTTGGAATACCCATGCTAACCCAATCGTTATCCGCTGTACCTTGTACCCATGTTCTCATATGGTCAAGTGCAGAACTAGCAGCTGAAGCAGCACTAGACAGCCCACGAGCTTTAATAATTGCAGCACCACGTTGTTGAACAGCTGGAATGTATTCATCGCTGTACCAGCTAGCTTCAACTTTAGATAAAGCAGCTTCGCCGTTAATTAATGCATTATGTAAATCTGGGTATTGTGTTGCAGAGTGATTACCCCAGATTGTCATTTTTGTAATATCAGTACTGTGAGTGCCTGTTTTTTCAGCTAACTGACTTAACGCACGGTTATGATCAAGACGTGTCATCGCAGTAAAGTTACGAGGATTTAAGCCTGGAGCATTGTTCATTGCGATAAGAGCGTTAGTATTAGCTGGGTTACCCACAACCAATACACGTACATCGCGCTTAGCTACTTTATTAAGAGCTTTACCTTGTACTGAGAAAATCGCAGCATTAGCTTCTAATAAGTCTTTACGCTCCATACCAGGACCACGAGGACGTGCGCCAACTAAGAATGCAAAATCAATATCTTTGAATGCAACTTCAGCATCATCAGAAATTTCTACACTTTGTAATAAAGGGAATGCACAATCGTTTAATTCCATCACAACACCTTCAAGCGCACCTAAAGCAGGCGTGATTTCTAGTAGGTGTAAGCAAATTGGTTGCTCAGGACCTAAAAAATCACCTGAAGCAATACGGAATAATAATGAATACGAAATTTGGCCTGCTGCGCCGGTAACGGCTACATGAACGGGTGCTTTCATTTCTAAAAATCTCCTTAAATAAAAATAGAATTATAGCCGAAAAATCATTTCAATTTGGCTATAAATAATAACCCCATGCGGGGAATCAAATTTGAAAAACTAAGCTGAACGGAAAATCTTCTTCAACTCATGATGATAAATAAAACCAGGTAATGCAAAGACTGCAAATAGGCATAAAGCTACTACATAAAATTCCCAAGCCTGAGTAGTAATTGTACCCATGACTTTATATTCCAAAGCAAACCCAAGGCCAAAGGAAAGCACATATAAAACAAGCCATTCCAAGCCTCTAATCCAAGCTGATTTATTTTTCAAAGAAATTATAGCGAACAATTTGTTGCTTAACCAAGGCAAATTAGCTGCCACAATAAGAAAACAAAGTAATAAATATATAGGGTACTGGTTGCTCATCAATAATTTGAACCTAACGTTTATCGTTTACTTTAATCTTTAAACTATATCTGTAAATGGTGCCGAGAGCGGGACTTGAACCCGCATGTCCATAGGACACTACCCCCTCAAGATAGCGTGTCTACCAATTCCACCACCTCGGCATTACATTATTCAGGTATAGGCATATCAGCAGATTTCATTCCATCTTCTGCTGTAGAGCTTTTAGCTTTTTCCTCGAGGCTGTTGATCAAGTCAACAGGCGTTTCTTCGCTAGTTTGTACAGATTGATCTGTTGTTAAGCGATTAATAATATCTTCAGGTGCTTCTCTATTTCCACCCAAATAAGCCAATGATAAGCTAGTAATAAAAAATGCCGTTGCTAACATAGCTGTTGAGCGAGTTAAAAAACTGCCAGACCCTTTTGAGCCAAATACTGTGCCTGAAGCACCACTACCGAAAGCAGCTCCAGCATCAGCACCTTTACCGTGTTGAATCAAAATCAAACCAATCATCAATGCGGCCACAACCACATGCACCGTTAAAACTATTGCAAACAAACTCATAAACTATTCCTTTATGCCTTTTGGCAAATTGAAAGAAAGGCTTCCGCATCTAAAGATGCTCCACCTATTAAACCACCATCAATATCTTGTTCTTCAAATAACGATGCTGCATTGTCTGGCTTAACACTACCACCGTATAAAATTCTAAGTTTTTCAGCCATGCTAGCGCTACTTTTAGCGACTAACTGACGAATAAAAGCATGCACCTTCTGTGCTTCTTCAGGCGTCGCTGTTAAACCTGTTCCTATCGCCCAAACTGGCTCATAAGCTAATACTAAACGCTCAAGGTCAATGTTACTATCGGCTAGCAAACCACTCAACTGCTGCTCTATAACCTGAAAAGTTTCACCGGCTTTATACTGCTTTTCAGTCTCACCTATACAAAAGATTGGCAACAAACCTGCTTGTTGCACAGCTTTAGCTTTTAATACAAGCTGATGATTTTTCTCATCAAATAAGACTCTGCGTTCTGAATGGCCAACTAACACCCAGTAACAGCCAATATCAGATAACATATTAGCTGAAACTTCGCCCGTATAAGCACCAGAAGCATGTTCAGAAACTGTTTGCGCGCCAATTGTTACTTTTGATTGCAACTTAATTGCTTCTGACAAATAAACAAAAGGAGTGCAAACGCCAACTTCACAGCTTATTTTATCATTAATACCGTCTTCTATCGAAGTTAAAAGCTCACTCGTTTGATCAAGTGACCCATTCATTTTCCAATTTCCAACAACGAGTGGCTGACGCATCATGCTTCTCATACTAAAAAACGAGCAAGGTTAGCGATTATTGCAGAATAAAGCAATATTATTACGCAAAATAAACAAACTAATGATGATTAGCACTCAATAGCTCTTCAACAGTTTTACTGAGCTCAAGTGTCAGCGACTCCACTAATGATAAGTCTTCACCTTCGACCATGACTCTCACTAAGGGCTCTGTACCTGACGGCCGAAGTAACACACGACCACTGCCATTAAGTGTTTCCTCAACCTTTTTAACCGCCTGTGAAATCTCATCATTGATGACAAACTTTTTATCACCATTTAATTTCACGTTGATCATACACTGCGGATATTTTTGAATATCACTTTTTAATTCACGCAAGGATACGCCATCACGTGCCATTGTTTCTATGACTTGAAGTGCAGAAATAATACCATCACCTGTTGTTGTTCTGTCAGCACAAATAATATGCCCAGAACCTTCGCCACCTAGAATGGATCCAGACTCATTCATTAACGCAATAACATGCCTATCACCTACTGCAGAACGTAACAGTTCAATACCCAAACGATTCAATGCGTGCTCAACACCTAAGTTTGTCATTTGAGTACCGACAACTGATGCGCCTAAACAGTCTTCGTCTTGTCGTGATTTGGCTAAAATATAAATAATATCATCGCCATCAAGTACCTCCCCTAAATGGTCCACCATAATTAAGCGATCACCATCCCCATCAAGCGCCACACCTAAATTTGCGGAATGAGCTAATACGGCTTCTTGTAGCGCTTCAGGTTTGGTAGCACCACAATTTTCATTGATGTTGACGCCATCAGGCTCTGCACCAATTTTAATGACCTCTGCACCTAATTCTTCAAATACAAATGGAGCGATATGGTAGGTAGATCCATGTGCGCAATCGACAACCATTTTCATCCCACTAAAATCCATCATTGGTGGTATTGAGCTTTTACAAAATTCAATATAGCGGCCTGCCGCATCATTAATTCGGCTAGCCTTACCTAATTTAGACGACTCTACAACTACCAGAGCTTCGTCAATTTTTCTTTCAATCGCTAACTCAATGTCATCAGGTAATTTTTTCCCATCTGAAGAAAAAAACTTAATGCCATTATCATAATGAGGGTTGTGTGATGCACTAATAACGATACCGGCATTAGCTCGCAATGTACGAGTTAAGTAAGCGATGCCCGGAGTAGGCATTGGGCCAATAAGTTGAACATCTGCTCCAGCTGCAACCAAGCCTGCCTCCAATGCTGATTCAAACATATACCCCGATGTGCGGGTGTCTTTACCAATAACAATTTTACAGTGCCCTTGTTCTTCAAACACCTTACCGGTAGCCCAGCCAAGCTTAAGCATAAATTCTGGCGTAATAACACCTTTACCTACCTCACCACGTATTCCATCCGTTCCAAAATATTTCTTATTCATGCTTTCCTTAATTAGCGAGTTGTAATGCTTTATAAATTGTTAATGCCTCTGCCATTTCTGCAACATCATGAACACGTACAATAGCCGCTCCATTAATAATTGCCAACAATGCCGATATAACACTCGCAGAAACACGCTCATCAACTTTCTTACCAAGTAGCTCACCCCACATAGATTTTCGAGATAAACCAACGAGTAATGGCCGACCATACTGCTTGAATTTTTCCAAATGAGCTAACAAACTAAGATTGTGATCCAATGTCTTACCGAACCCAAAACCCGGGTCTAATATAATGTTTGATTCTTTTATTCCAGCCTGCTGACAGGCTTTTAAACGTTCACAGAAAAAAGCACCTACATCTTCAATAACTTCGGTATATTCTGGTTGATTCTGCATCGTTTTCGGGTTTTCCTGCATATGCATCAGGCAAACAGCTACATCTAAAGAAGCAGCCATCTCTAAAGCACCAGGTTGTCTTAAGGCATAGACATCATTAATTAAATTAGCGCCCGCTTCAACCGCCTCCCTCATAACTTTTGGTTTGCTAGTATCAACTGATATTGCAACATCAGAGTTAAGTCGAATTGCTTTTATAACAGGTATAACTCGTTCAAGCTCATCTTCAAGAGATACTTTAATTGATCCTGGTCGCGTAGACTCCCCCCCAACATCAATAATCGACGCGCCTGCTTTAATCATGAGTAGCGCTTGATCAACAGCATTGCCGATACGGGAAAACCTGCCACCGTCAGAAAAAGAGTCCGGCGTAACGTTAAGAACCCCCATAATTTGGGGGTTCTTAAAATTTAAATCCATACCTAACAATTCATTAATTACTTTAGGGTTGTTCAGCAGTACCACCTATATTGGAGGCACTTTTGTCATCAGACTTTTTTTCTTCAGTACCAACAACATTACCCGAACCTTTATCATCATTATCTTCTTCCCAGTCTTTAGAAGGCTCAACAGGAGTTCTAGCCATTAATTGATCAAGCTGATCACTATTAAGTGTTTCATACTTAACCAAGGCTTCTGTCATTGTATGAAGGATATCAATATTATCATTTAATAATGTCTTCGCACGCTGGAAGTTTCTATCAATCAACTCTCGCACTTCATCGTTAATAGCTTGAGTTGTTACATCAGAAATCATTTTTGACTGTCCGCCCGTGTAACCCATCGCATTTTCATCTTGACCATAATTTAAAGGCCCAAGTTTTTCAGAAAAGCCCCATTGAGTCACCATGTTACGAGCAATCGCTGATGCACGTTCAATATCATTTGATGCACCCGTTGTAACCGAATCAGCACCAAAAATAATTTCTTCTGCTAATCGGCCACCATATAAACTTGATAGCTGACTTTCTAGCTTACGTTTACTAATACTAATTTGATCACGCTCAGGTAAGAACATTGTCACGCCTAAAGCACGTCCACGTGGAATGATGGTCACTTTGTAGACTGGGTCATGTTCTGGCACTAAACGCCCAACAATAGCGTGTCCGGCCTCATGATAAGCCGTACATTTCTTTTCTTCATCAGTCATAACCATTGAACGACGCTCAGCACCCATTAAGACTTTGTCTTTAGCGTTTTCCATATCGCTCATATCGACAACTTTCTTATCAGCACGGGCGGCAAATAAAGCGGCCTCGTTAACTAAATTAGCTAAATCTGCACCTGAGAAACCAGGAGTTCCACGAGCAATAACATTCGGCTTAATATCATCTCCCATCGGTACTTTTTTAAGGTGAACTTTAAGAATTTGTTCACGGCCTCTAATATCCGGTAATGGGACTTCAACTTGACGGTCAAAACGACCTGGACGTAATAATGCAGGATCAAGAACATCGGGGCGGTTAGTTGCAGCAATAACAATAACCCCTTCATTACCAGAGAAACCATCCATTTCAACCAATAATTGATTCAGTGTTTGCTCTCGCTCATCATTACCGCCACCCATGCCCACACCACGCGAGCGGCCCACAGCATCAATTTCATCGATAAAGATAATACAAGGTGCGCTTTTCTTAGCTTGCTCAAACATGTCACGCACACGTGACGCACCAACACCAACAAACATTTCAACAAAATCGGACCCTGAAATACTGAAAAAAGGCACTTTAGCTTCACCGGCAATGGCTTTGGCTAACAATGTTTTACCCGTTCCAGGTGAGCCAGACATCAAAATACCACGTGGAATCATCCCCCCTAGTTTTTGGAATTTGCTCGGATCCCTTAGGAAGTCAACAACTTCAACAACTTCATCTTTCGCTTCTTGCACACCAGCAACATCATCAAAAGTTACTTTAATTTCATCTTCAGATAATAGCTTAGCCTTACTTTTACCAAATGACATGGCACCACGACCACCTGCACCACCGCCACCTTGCATTTGACGCATGAAGAAAATCCACACACCGATTAGCAATAACATTGGGAACCAAGAAATCAACAAGGACATAAGGAATGATTGCTGCTCAGGTTCTTTAGCAACAATTTCCACACCATTTTTCAATAAATCATCTACAAGGTGTAAATCTCCTGGACTACGTGTTGTAAACCGTTCACCAGAAGCTTTCTTACCTACAATATTAGGCCCATCTATAGAGACGGTACTAACCTGCCCAGCATTAACAGAGTTTATAAATTGCGAGTAACTGAGTGCATTACCCGATTTACGATCGGAACCACTGAAGTTACTGAAGACAGACATCAGTACGCCAGCGATAACCACCCACATAATTATGTTCTTAACCATTTCGTTCAAATTAGTACTCCCTAGCTATAATTGTGACAACATGCACAACAAGACTGTTGTAGTTATTATTCGTTCAATACTATATGGGGCTAGGTTACTACAATTTCAACCCTTTTGCCAAAAGGTATACTTCACGGCTACGTGCACGTGATGCTTTGGGCTTACGAATGACCACACTTAGAAAGGATTTTCTTGCTTGAATAACGTACTGGTCAAAGCCTTCCCCTTGGAATAACTTAATAAGGAACGAGCCTTTTGGTGACAAACTATTAATCGCAAAATCCAACGCTAATTCTGCTAAATACATTGATCTAGGTTGGTCAATCGCCTTGCTACCACTCATATTAGGCGCAATATCAGACAGCACTACATCGATGGGTTTTTCATCAATAATGCTTTGTAGCTGCTCAAAAACAGCATCATCACTAAAATCGCCTTGAATAAAATCGACACCGTTAATCGGCTCTATTTCTAACAAATCAAGCGCAATAACGTGCCCTTTCGAACCTACTTTCTTCACCGCATATTCAGACCACCCACCCGGTGCAGCGCCTAAATCAACAACAACCTGATTCGCACGAACTAGTTTGTCTTTTTTATCAATTTCTTCAAGCTTGAAGACAGCCCGTGAACGTAAGCCCATTTGCTGAGCTTTTTTAACGTATTCATCACTGAAATGCTCATCAAGCCATTGCTGTTTGTTTTTATTTTTCGTCATTTTATCGTACCTATGTTTATTTTAAGGTATATAGCCGACAGCCCATTAATACCGAAAACCTCCGCTTGCCACGAGTTTAGGTGTAAAATGCCCGACCTAATTCAATACCCAGTGATAAACGTAATGGCTCTAACAAACCAACAAAAGAAAAAGCTTAAAACCCACGCACACAGTCTAAAACCTGTCGTTATGCTTGGTCAGTCAGGACTTAGCAATACCGTGCTTGATGAAATTGAACAAGCGATTGAGCATCACGAGTTAATTAAAGTAAAAATTTCCGCCGCCGACCGTGACGAAAAGAAAGAGCTTATCCAAAAAATTGCTAAACAAACTCAATCTGATATTGTGCAAACAATTGGCTTTATGGCCGTTTTTTACCGTGAAAATTCAGATAAGAAAGCTTATTCGTAACTAACGTCGGTAATTTCATATTCTGAATCTCCACCAGGCGCTTTAACCTCGGCAACATCACCTTCTTCTTTACCAATAAGCGCCTTAGCGAAAGGTGAAGCATAGGATATTAAATTGTTTTTAATATCTGCTTCATCCTCGCCCACGATGGTGTAGGTAATCATTTCTTCTGTATCAATGTTTTCCATTTCAACGGTACAGCCGAAAACAACCTTACCATTTGCATTAAGAGTTGCTACATCAATAACTTGTGCATTGCCTAACTTACTTTCAATATCACGCACTCTTGCTTCTACTAGGCCTTGCTCTTCACGAGCCGCGTGATACTCAGCATTTTCTTTTAAATCGCCATGTGCGCGAGCATCGGCAATGGCTTCAGTAATTCTAGGGCGGCGAACATTTTTAAGATCATCTAACTCATCTTTTAAGCTTTGCGCACCTTTCTTAGTTAATGGTGTTTTATTCATGATACGTTTCCTACTCTTTATTTACGCGCCTGCAATGCATGCAGTTCTCTAACTTCTTTAACACTAATATCAGCTAACGCATCAACTGTCGCTTTTGCACCAGCTATGGTTGTACAGTAAGTCGCTTTATTTTGTAAAGATTCACGACGTATTGAAAAGGAGTCATTAATTGCTTGCTTGCCTTCAGTTGTATTAACAACCAATTGAATGCTTTCATTTTTAATAATGTCAACAATATGAGGGCGACCTTCATTCACTTTATTAACCACTGTACATTTAATACCTGCCGCTTTAAGCGCTGCAGCTGTACCACCTGTTGCTAGAATTTCTTTACCACGTGAAACAAGTGTTTGTGCAACTTCAATCATTTTTACCTTGTCAGCATCACGTACACTAAACAACACTTTATCTTTATCACATAGCTCAATACCTGCAGCGCGTTGTGATTTACCGAAGGCTTCACCAAAGGTATCACCAACGCCCATCACTTCACCCGTAGATTTCATTTCAGGGCCTAATAATGGATCTACATTTGGGAACTTAACAAATGGGAAAACTGATTCTTTTACAGAGAAGTAATCAGGAACAACCTCTTCCGTTGTGCCTTGTTCTACAAGCGATTGACCTGCCATACAACGTGCGGCAATTTTAGCCAACGGATAACCCGTAACTTTTGACACGAAGGGTACTGAGCGTGAAGCACGTGGATTCACCTCAAGAATATAAATATCTTCACCCTTGATCGCAAACTGAATATTCATTAAACCTAATACACCTAGCTCTTTTGCTAACTGCTTAGTTTGAACGCGCATTCTGTCTTGAATGTCTTTACTTAAATCAAACGGTGGTAATGAACACGCTGAATCACCGGAATGTACACCCGCTTGCTCAATATGCTCCATGATGCCGCCAATCAATAGGTCTTCACCATCAAAAATAGCATCGACATCCACTTCAACTGCATCGTCAAGGAAACGATCTAATAGCACGGGTGAATCATTAGAAACACTAACCGCTTCACGCATATAAGTACGCAACTCAGATTCGTCATAAACAATTTCCATCGCACGACCACCCAGCACATAAGACGGTCTAACCACCAATGGGTAACCAATTTCTTCTGCTAATAAAACGGCTTGCTCAGGCTCACGCGCTGTTCTATTCGGTGGCTGCAATAAGCCTAAACGTTCAACTAACTGCTGGAACAATTCACGATCTTCCGCTAAATCAATCGCCTTAGGTGATGTACCAATAATCGGCACACCGGCAGCTTCTAACGCTTCTGCCAATTTAAGTGGCGTTTGCCCACCATACTGAACAATAACACCGGTTGGTTTTTCAATATTAACCACTTCTAGTACATCTTCTAGCGTTAACGACTCAAAGTACAAACGATCTGACGTATCAAAATCTGTTGAAACGGTTTCAGGGTTACAGTTAACCATAATCGTTTCATAACCGTCCTCACGCAAGGCCAACGCCGCATGAACACAACAATAATCAAATTCAATACCTTGGCCGATTCTGTTTGGACCACCGCCCAATACCATAATCTTTTTATTATTCGTAGGGTTTGACTCGCATTCCTCTTCATAGGTTGAGTACATATAAGCGGTTGGAGATGCAAACTCACCCGCACATGAATCAATACGCTTATAAACAGGGCGAATATCTAGTCCATGCCTATGCGCTCTTACCGCAGATTCATCGACAGCTAATAAGCTAGCTAAACGTGCATCGGCAAAGCCTTTACGCTTTAAACGCCACATCGTTTTATAATCAATTGACGATAGAGAAACGCCTTTTATTGCCTCTTCTTCTTTAAGCAGGTCTTCTATTTGCACTAGGAACCAGCGATCTATTTTCGTTTGGTTAAAGATACTTTCTAAACCAAAACCTTTTCTAAAAGCGTCCGCTAAGTACCAAATCCGATCAGCACCCGGCTGCTGGATTTCATGACGCAAAGTAGCATCAGTCGCTTCATCATCTAAATCTACAATGGGGTCTAAGCCGTTCATACCTGTTTCAAGACCACGTAACGCTTTTTGCAGCGACTCTTGGAAAGTACGCCCCACAGCCATCACCTCACCCACAGATTTCATTTGCGTGGTTAGACGATCATCCGCCATTGGGAATTTTTCAAAAGTGAAACGAGGGATTTTCGTGACGACATAATCAATAGATGGTTCAAATGATGCAGGTGTTGCACCACCGGTAATTTCATTACTCAACTCATCTAAGGTATAACCAATCGCTA
>Ga0209081_1002448_pt1 | contig 10771 bp, 9 predicted proteins | sample GOMGulsemesocosm_4_FD_184636 | JGI IMG/M metagenome (GOLD analysis project Ga0209081, IMG submission 184636) | Methane-oxidizing microbial communities from mesocosms in the Gulf of Mexico - GOM15B Gulf of Mexico (SPAdes) (version 2) | ecosystem: Environmental > Aquatic > Marine > Cold seeps... | reverse complement strand
ATTTAATGCGTTGTCTTTGGCTTGTTTTTCTACTTTGCTTTTTGCTAAGTCTTGTTTTACTTGTTCTTGCAAGCTTGCACCGTGTTGAACACCGCTACGTTGTTGCTTATTTTTTTTACGTTTATCCGCATTAGCTTGACGTGTTTTTTGTTTTGTAGTTAAACCCGCCTTAAGGAGTTGTTCTTGAAGTGATGCCATAATAATTTTTTTGAGTTTTTGAATTTAATTGTTGAGCTATTCTAACAATAAAAAATCATGAGACAAACTTTCGATGATTTATCTCATGATTTTATTTTTGAGCAAACTAATCAAATATTATTATATTGATTTAACGGTAGCTCTATAAGGCCTACCTGTTGCCGTATATTGCATAAAAATTGCGTTAGAAATTGCAATAGCTTAGAGTACTTGTGGCAAACCCATGCTTTAAAAGCTCTACCATAAAAGTTTGCTGTAGCCGTTGGTGGTTCCATTGTTTAATAATGGTTACAGTCAAAAGTCAATATGCTAAATGTGACTCTTTATGAATAAAGAGGTAAGATTTCGGTAAAGGGTTCTACATAACCAAATTAACAGGATTGTCTTTTATAGTAGACTCTGACTCTATTGGTGAATTTACCATGACATTTTTGGTTTTTGATTGACCATTTTGATACCTATGATATGCGCATTTCTTAAGTCCCATTTGGTGACAAAACGCGTTAAAGCTATTAAAATCATCACGTGTGAAATTTTGATCTTCTTTTGTTAACAAACCGTCAATATACATCGTATCACCATTAATATTGCAATTGGCAATGGCTGAATAAGGTTGTCCATACTCATCAACTTTTAACGCTCTAACCATTTTTACTTCAAAAACCCAATCTCCAATTTGCATATGCTTTGACATTGACTCTGACTCTGACTCTACCACTTAAAACCTCGAAAATTTTAGAAACACTATGGTGATGATAATGATCAAAATTATAACATTTGCTTTGACTCAAAACCTAAACTTTTTTGTTATTTATTGTTCATCGATAAAACAAATAGTTAGCCATTAAAGTGCCAAAAATATTATAAAAATAACAAAAGCTTCGCAGTATTGATTTAATACGTTATTCTCTATATCACTATTTCTCGTGATTATTTTCAGCAAGTTTTTTATATGATAAAAAGAATAATTATTTCTTTATTTTTCATTAGCTCCCTTGTTATTGCTTCTGGTGCAACTTGGGTTTACAGCCAAATAGACAGTGCTTTACCTATTTTAGAAGGGAAAGAAACTGTTTTTGGATTAAGTAAAAGTGCCATTATTGAACGAGATGAACAAGGTGTAGCTACAATAAAAGCAACCAACCGCCTTGATATTGCTGTTGCTACAGGCTTTATTCACGCCCAAGAACGTTTTTTTCAAATGGACTTACTCAGGCGCAATTCTGCAGGTGAACTATCGAGTTTATTTGGCTTAGTCGCGCTAAACTATGACAAGTCTATTCGTATTCATCGCTTTAGAGAAAGAGCGAGAGTCATAGTAAAAAATTTACCTAAAGATCAGAGAACATTATTGAAAGCATACACTAGAGGGGTAAACCAAGGTTTAAAATATATCAGCTCTCAACCTTTCGAATACTTATTATTGCAACAAGAGCCCGCACAATGGGCTGAAGAAGACTCAATATTAACTATATTCAGTATGTATATAGATTTGCAGTATCGAGATGGTCAACGTGAACGTTCTTTAGGGTTAATGAAAGCAATACTTTCTGCTAATGTTTATGCTTTTTTAAATCCTAAAGGCAGCATTTGGGATGCCGCAATTGATAATAGTCAATACCAAGCATCGCCTATCCCTCAACAAGCATGGCCATCTGCATCTACTGCTAGTCTAAAGGACAATCAGGGTGAACAATATCAAGCTGATGAATTTCCAGGCTCTAACAATTGGGCAATATCGGGGAAAATCAGCAGTACAGGAAGTGCGATGATTGCTAACGATATGCACTTAAATATACGAGTCCCTAACACTTGGTTCAGAGCAAGATTCGAATACGCTAGCGACAACAAACAAATAAAGATTACAGGGGCAACGCTTCCAGGAACGCCTAGTATGGTTATTGGTAGCAATGGTCATATTGCTTGGGGGTTTACCAATAGCTATGGCGACTATAGCGATGTGATAAAGATTAAAACCATTAATGATGACAAACAATATCTAACCCCAACTGGCGTTAAAGATTTCAGTTTCTATAAACAAATTATAGCAATAAAAGATGAGCAACCCGTTGAAATTACAATCAAAGAAACTATCTGGGGACCTATTATTGGTAAAAATCACCAAGGGCAGTTACTTGCATACCGCTGGGTTGCTCACGACAAAGAGGCCATCAACTTTACATCTAAGGAATTAGAACTTGCAATAAATGTAACTCAAGCATTCAATATTGCTGCGCGTAGTGGTATTCCATCTCAAAACATGATGGTAGGAGATAAATCTGGTAATGTTGGTTGGACAATTATGGGGCCTATCCCTAAAAAGTTTGGTCAAGCAGGTGAAACACCAACTTTTTGGCATCAAGGAGATAATGGCTGGCAAGGCTACTTAACACCAGAGCAATACCCAAGCATATTAAACCCTGAGAATAATCGGTTATGGACAGCAAATTCCCGTGTTGTAGGTGGTAAAATGCTACAAAAAATAGGTAATGGCGGTTATGCTTTAGGTGCTCGTTCCAGACAAATTCGAGATGAGTTATTGGCGCTAAAAACATTTGATGAAAAAACTTTACTGGCGATTGGCCTCGATGATCGCGCTTTATTTTTAAAGCGTTGGCAGAACTTTTTATTAAACACCGTACTTAACAAGAAATCATTACTATCACATAAACACTTTAAGGAAGTACAACACATTTTAGCTAAAGATAAATCATTAAGCGCTAGTGTTGATTCAGTTAGCTACCGCCTTGTTAGAAATTTCCGTATTAATGTTCGTGATTTAGTTTTTAGTAACTTAAATGATACTTTCAAAAATTTAGATGATGTTTATAAATTTCGCAGTATTCGTCACCAAATTGAAACACCATTATGGCAATTAATAAATCAACAACCTGATAACTTTTTAATGCGTCCATTAAGCAACTGGCCAGATATTTTCAATCAAGCCTTACAGCAAACTATTGATGATATGATCACCTTAGCTTCAGGTGAAAAACAAGCGCTTACTAAAGCAACATGGGGACAACAAAACATCACCAAGATAAAGCACCCTCTAAGTAAAGGTGTTCCTTTTATTAGTAAGTGGTTAGATATGCCCGCGACGGCATTATCGGGTGATAGCTATATGCCAAAAGTACAAGGTAAAGCCTTTGGTGCTTCAGAGCGTATGGTAGTATCTCCAGGGCATGAAGAAAGTGGTATTTTTCATATGCCAACAAGCCAAGCAGGGCACCCATGGAGCCCATATTATGGTATAGGGCATCATGATTGGGAACAAGGAAAACCATCGCCATTTTTACCTGGAAAAACTAAATATATGCTAACGCTACTTAGCTATTAAACAAATTAACTATTAAACATATTCATTACAATAAAAGAGAGAGAAAACATGACAACTTTAATTTGGTGTTTATTCATCGCAACATTACTGCCATTACTTGCAAAAGGTCCTGTTGCCTATGCAATGAACAAACTTGGCGGTTACAACAATAACCACCCTAGAGAACAACAAAGTAAACTAACAGGTTTTGGTGCCCGCGCATTAGCAGCCCACCAAAATGCTTTTGAATCATTAATAATATTTGCTCCTGCAGTATTATTAGCTATTGCAACACATCATACGGGCAAAAACATCATGTTACTCGCTATAGTTCACGTATGCGCTAGAGTTGCATATAATATATTGTATTTGATGGATATTGATAAACTTCGCACCTTGGTTTGGTCTGTAGCTACTATCAGTAGTTTTACTATTATTTGGCAGTGTATCCCGTAAAGTAATCTTGCTAAAAAAAATGGTCTAAAGAAACTATTGACAGAATTCAGTCAAGCCATATAGAGTAAGCGATCTAGTGAAGTCATTATTTAAAACCTTCCTCTTGGAAGGTTTTTTCTTGAACAGTACAAACAAAGCAGCAAAGTAGGAAAGCAACGTGAGCGAAAAATTAGATTTAAATGAAATACGTAAAGAAATAACAAGCCTAGATAATAAACTATTAACCTTATTTGCTAAGCGTCGCGCGCTCACACTTAACGTAGCTAAAAGCAAAGTACAGCAAGTTCGCCCTATTCGAGATCAACAACGAGAACAAGAGTTATTAATTCGGTTAATTAAACAGGGTAAAGAACTAAGTTTAGATGCTCATTATGTGACCAGTGTTTTTCAAACTATTATTGAAGATTCAGTATTAAATCAACAAGCTTATTTACAAAGCCTAGCTAATCCTAATATGAAAACACCAACCGTGAGCGTTGCATTTTTAGGGGATAAAGGCTCGTACAGTTATTTAGCTAGTCATCGATATTTTTCAAGACGCGCTGAAAAAATTGTTGAATCTGGTTGTCAAAACTTCAGTGATATTTTACAGCAAGTAGAATCAGGTCAAGTAGACTACGGTGTGTTACCTGTTGAAAACACTAGCTCAGGTAGCATCAATCAGGTTTATGACTTACTACAACATACTAATTTATCTATCGTCGGCGAAATTACCCAACCAATAGAGCATTGCTTGCTAACCTCGGTTAATACCAGTTTAGATAAAATAAAAACCATATATGCTCACGGTCAACCTTTTGCCCAATGCAGTAATTTTTTAGACAAACAACAGGGTATTCGCATTGAGTATTGTGATAGTACTGCTGATGCAATGGTGAAAGTATCTGAGTTACATGATGAAACCATAGCTGTTATTGGTAGTGAAGAAGGTGGACAATTATATCAATTACAAGCACTAGAAAAGTCTATCGCTAACCAAAGTGAAAATCATTCTCGCTTTATTCTTGTTGCAAGAAAACCTGTTGAAGTAGCTGAACAAATTCCAGCTAAAACAACCATTATTCTAGCAACAGGTCAAAAAGCAGGTGCTTTAGTTGAATGCTTATTAGTACTAAAAGAAAAGGGCATAAACATGTGCAAACTTGAGTCTCGCCCAATTCAAGGTCGTCCATGGGAAGAAATGTTTTATATTGATGTTGAAGCTAATTTGAAAAGTTTCGCTTTACAAGAAGCTATCAATGAAATTACCGAGCATACTAACTTTATCAAAGTATTAGGCTGTTACCCCATTGAGCATATAAGCCCAACGAGTGTTCCTAGTAGTGAAATTTAAGTAAGCAGAGAAAAGTATTGAATAAATTAGCCGTATTAGCTTTCGCTTTATTAGTTTTTTTCAGCACTATGCTTTGGTATTTAGCAAACGGCTCACTAAACGAATATTTAAAAAGCCAAGTAGAGTTGCAGGGACATTATTATAGTGGGCAAACAACCACACTTAACCTCGCAGAATTTTCAACCAGCACAGGCATAACAACATTCAAGCAGCTTAATTTAACTAATGTAAACAATTATCAAGTACAACATGCGCTAGTGATTGATAAAGCACAAATCGAATTATCTGTAAATCAAAGTTCACACTTATTATTAAACATAAATAAACTCTCAATTAACAAGCTGACATTGAACCTTGAACAACAACCTAACGAAGAAACTAATATAGAAAAGTTAATTCAAAAGATCACATTGAAATTGGCTAAAGATTACCCTGAGTTTTATCCTGAGATAAGTGCAAAACTTTATGCTGAAAACAACCCAGAACTTAGTGCTGATAAATACGCTAAAAGCCATCCTCAAGCTGCCCCCATGGTTGAACATACAAAGCAAAAGAAAAAACGGGGTAAGCCGCAGCAAAGAATATTTATTTCAACAATTAATATTAAAACCCTTGAACTAAACAGCCTTATAGATGGGGTTGCTAACTCAATACAAAAACATGATGTTAGTATTTCAGCTATAGGCAACAAAGATGGCTTTGCAACAAATCAAATCGGTGGCGAAATTTTACTTCATTTATTGAATTTGGTTAACGATACCTAAGTTAACCACTTGTATTCTAAACAAAGCCGAGTAAGCTTAAGAATATACAAATGCTAAAAAACTCTTATAAAAAACTCATAAACAAAAGCTAAGGAACATTCAATTATGCCCCCATTGAAGTTTTTTTCTCGCTCAAACATAGTGATTAGTACACTTTGTTGCGCGCAGTTATTTTCAGTAAGCCTTCAAGCTATTGAATTCGAAATTACCCCTATGGTTGGTCAAACCTTCAGCCCAGATCTTGCTAATAATGATAAAACAAACACCTTAGCAACAACTAACGAACAAAATGTAGCTCTAGCATTGTCTTGGCAAGATTCACCAACAGGACAAGGACAAATATTAATTAACTATATTTCTCGTGATTTTACTGATGATATTGATGCCTCCATCCACTCTTTTGATACGCTATATTCTCACTTTAACGGTGTAGTTTTCTTTAAAGAAAGAAACTACATAACAACAGTAGGTTTAGGCATTGGTGCCACATATTTTAACAGTGACCTTCATAATGAGATCTACCCATCATTAACTGTTTCTATAGGTACTCGTTATGAATTTTCTGATAGCTTGGCGTTCATCACAGAGTTGCGAGCATATGCCACACTAACCGATGAAAATGACACGCTATTTTGTCAAAATGATAACTGCTTAGCTCAATTTGACAATGCACTATGGTTTGACAGTCAAATATCTATTGGCCTTGCTTATCGTTTTTAATACCAATTGAACTGGCTTCAATATGATAAAATTAAGACAACGTTATATTTAAAGGAATAGCAATATGAGCTTAATAAATACAGAAAACCGCTACGGATCACTCTCTATCAAAATGCACTGGTTTATGTTCATTCTGATCGCAGCCACTTTTGCTTTTATTGAATGTCGCGTGTTCTTTGAAAAAGGCACAGAAATGCGAAATTTATTTAAAATGTGGCATTTTATGCTTGGATTATCAGTTTTGGTTATGGTATTAATTCGGCTTTATTTTCGATTAACACAAATAACACCTAAGATCACACCGACCCCAACTGCCATGCAAAATATGGCAGCAAAAATAGCTCATATTGTACTGTATACTTTTATGATTATTATGCCGATTGCAGGTTGGGTAATGTTAAGTGCTTTTGGCAAGCCAATACCTTTTTTTGGTTTAGAATTACCTTCACTCATTGGAGTTAATAAAGAATTAGGCAAGTCCATCCATGATATTCATGAGCTTGCTGGCAGAATAGGTTACTTTTTAATTGGCTTTCATGCGCTAGCAGCTATTATTCATCATACTATACAAAAAGATGATACCTTAACCAGAATGCTACCAGAACAAAAAAGGTAGGCAGCTAAAGGCTAGTGTTTTTTCAATTCATTAGCCTTTAATAACATTGTTTTACTTTCTGCCAAAAAGTCATTAGCATAATCACCAAACCAATTTGACACTTGCTTAAACATAGTAACAAACGCCTCTTTATCACCTAATTCAACATCATCTAAAAGCTCTAGAAAACGGTAAGCAAAACGTTTCATCATGGAAATATTATCAGGATTAGCAAAAATTATATCTGAATACAAAATAGGATCTTGAGCAAATAATCGTCCGACCATAATTAATTCTAATCGATAAATTGGTGAGCTCATATTAACCAAGTTTTCTATATCAGCGCCTTCTGCCATCAAATGATAACCATAAGCGATAGTTGAAAAATGTCGCATCACCTGCACCATAGACATAGCTTGATCATGCTCATGAGCAGCTACTTGAAAAATTTTCGCTCCCCACACTTGAAACTGTTTTAACAGCCATTGATATTTTTCTTTTTCGCGGCCATCACACACAATAATAGTTTGCTTAATTAACCCTGTAACATCAGGGCCAAACATAGGATGTAAACCAACTACAGGTCCAGAATGCGCTTTCATCATTTCATATAATGGCGACTCTTTTACACTAGTAAAGTCAGCTAAAATACAATCATCAGGCAAGTTATGTAAGTGATGAATAACAATAGAAGTTAAACGAATAGGTACTGCGACAATAACCAAACTAGCACCCGCTAAAATAGCATCACTGTCTGGCCAATCTTCTTGCTCAATAATAGCTACTTGATAATTAGAACGCTGAAACAAGTCAACAAAAACGCCACCTAACTGCCCTTTACCACCAACAACAACAATTTTTTTACAGTCAGGATTAACGCATTGATAACCACTAGCATCTTGGCTAGCATAAGAGTCACGCATTAAACGGCGTAAAATATCTTCAATTAAATCACCACTAAGTCCTGAGTTTTCGGCTTGTTTACGGCGTTTACTGATCAAAGAAGCTTCCCGTTCAGGCGCGAAAATAGGCATACCTTCAACGCTTTTTAATGCACCTACTTTTGTGGTGACTTCTAATCGTTTAGCCAATAGCGCTACTAATTGGCTATCAATGTTATCAATCTCATCGCGTAACACTTTAAGATTGTCATCAAAATCACTCATAATTTCTCTTAAAATATAGAAGTTAGGTAAAGATAAGGAGCTAGCTCCTAGAGCATAATATTTAGCTCTTAATCACTCATTCTCTCTTTTAACACAGTGCTAAGCATTTTATCAGCCTCGCCCATTAATTGCTCAGTAGCAGCCATATCTATACAAGCATCAGTTACCGATACTCCGTATTTCATATCAGAAAAAGCTAAGTCACTACTTTGATTACCTGCATTAATATTACTTTCTAGCATGATGCCTATAATAGATTTGTTACCTTCAACAATTTGATTAAAAACATTTGTAGCAACAAGAGGCTGACGACGATAATCTTTATTTGAATTACCATGGCTACAATCAACCACAATACCTGGCTCTAAAGAATGCTTAGCTAAAACCTGCTCACATTCGCTAATATTAACACTGTCATAGTTAGGTTGCTTGCCGCCACGTAAAATAACATGACCATCAGGATTACCTGATGTTTTAATCAGAGCCACCTGCCCTTGGCGATTAATTCCCATGAATCTATGTGGTGATGCCGCTGATTGTAAAGCATTAATAGCGACATCTAAACTACCGTTTGTACCATTTTTAAAACCAATAGGCATTGATAAGCCACTGGCCATTTCTCTATGAGTTTGAGACTCAGTGGTGCGAGCACCAATAGCTGACCAACTAAATAATTCTGCTAAATATTGCGGACTAATAGGATCAAGTGCTTCAGTCGCAAGTGGCAAGCCTAACTCAGTTAAGTAAATTAATAATTCACGCGCCTTTCTAAGGCCAGACTCGACATCAAAAGAACCATCCATATGAGGGTCGTTAATTAGCCCCTTCCAGCCAACGGTTGTACGTGGCTTTTCAAAGTACACACGCATAACAATATAGATGGAGTCTTGATACTTATCATGGAGATTTTTTAACTCCTGAGCATATTCTTTTGCGGCATCAACATCATGTACCGAACATGGCCCACTGATCACCAATAAACGAGGGTCACGCTTATGAATAATATCCGCAATAATTTTACGCGCTGATTTTACAAACTCTCTGCTTGACTCTTTTAATGGCAACTCTTCTTTAAGTTGTTCAGGTGTAATTAAAACATGTTCTTCATTTACATGAATATCATTTAAAGTTCTTTTATGGGATGCTTTTTCAACAGTTAAAGTTGCCATGAGATTTTCCTAATAATTAATTCTTTATAACAAAAACTTACAATGCGTAGGCTAAAACAATATTTGCAGAAGATATTGAAAAGATCAAAATGTATTTTTAAAGGGATACAGGTCAACCTAAAATAAAAACAAAAATCGTAAAGATTTAATTACGACATTTGTAAGGTTATTTTTACATATAAATTTAACCGAGTACAGTACCTTTTTAGAAATATTCTCAGCTATTAAAACCACTGTCACATAACTGTCACAAATCGTTCATTTAACTGTCACATTAAATTTCTACACTATGCCCATATTAATAAAACTCCATTAACTTTTATAACTCTCAAAACTTAACAGGTGAGAAATAACATGAACAACATGATGAAAAGCAAACTAACCAAAACAATAATAAGCCTATCCCTATGCTCGGTTACTTTAATGAGTAGCGCTGTAAATGCACAAAGCAACAGTCGTGACACGATAACAGCTGTTGGTTCTTCAACTGTTTATCCATTTTCCACAGTAGTTGCTGAACGTTTTGGTAAAAGTACTGATTTTAAAACACCAAAAATTGAATCAACGGGTACTGGCGGCGGCATGAAATTATTTTGTGCGAGCAACGCTATTGACACACCTGACTTATCAAATGCTTCACGTCGCATGAAAAAAAGTGAATTTGATATGTGTGCTAAAAATGGTGTAACAAGTATCACTGAAGTGCTTGTTGGTTACGATGGTATTGTGGTTGCTAACTCAAACACAAGTAAAGCGATGAAAATTACTCGTAAAGAATTATTTTTAGCCTTAGCAAAAGATGTTCCAGCGAAAGATGGTAGTGAAAAACTAGTAGCTAACCCTTACAAATTATGGAGCGACATCAACCCTGCTCTACCAGCAAACAAAATTGAAGTATTAGGACCACCACCAACATCAGGTACACGTGATGCTTTTGCAGAATTAGTATTAGAAGGTGGCTGTAAAAAGTTTTCATGGATTAAAGCCATTAAAAAGCAAAACAAATCTAAATATAAAGCGATTTGTCATAGTGTTCGTGAAGATCACGCCT
>Ga0209081_1002447_pt1 | contig 10776 bp, 7 predicted proteins | sample GOMGulsemesocosm_4_FD_184636 | JGI IMG/M metagenome (GOLD analysis project Ga0209081, IMG submission 184636) | Methane-oxidizing microbial communities from mesocosms in the Gulf of Mexico - GOM15B Gulf of Mexico (SPAdes) (version 2) | ecosystem: Environmental > Aquatic > Marine > Cold seeps... | reverse complement strand
AATTACTACGTACACTATCTGATAAAGTCGTGAAATTAACGGCTAAATATGGCGGTTTAATGTGGGGTGAACACGGTAAAGGTTATCGCTCAGAATATGGGCCAGAATTTTTCGGTGAATTGTTATTTACCGAACTTAGAAAAATTAAAACGGTATTTGATCCGCTAAATAAAATGAATCCAGGTAAAATTTGTACGCCAATTGATTCAAACGAACAACTTGTCAGTGTTGATGATACTAAACGTGGTTTTTATGACAGACAAATTCCTGTTTCCGTGAAAGAATCATTTACTGCCGTTATGGATTGTAATGGCAATGGCTTGTGCTTTAACTATGACGTTAACAGCCCCATGTGCCCATCAAGTAAAATTACTAAAGACCGACGACATTCCCCTAAAGGGCGTGCTGGTTTAATGCGTGAATGGTTGCGTTTATTAGAAAAGCAGGGCATTGATGTTTTAGCGTTAGAGCAAGATATTAACAATTGGTCAGTTAAAAAATTATTAGATAGCTCTATTAACAAATTTAAAATTTCCTTTTTAACCAAAGAAGAAAATAAAAATGATTTTTCTCATGAAGTAATGGAAGCCATGCAAGGCTGTTTAGCCTGTAAAGCTTGTGCTAGCCAATGCCCAATAAAAGTAGATGTGCCAGACTTTAGAAGCCGTTTTATAAATTTATATCACTCACGTTATCCACGCCCGTTAAAAGATCATTTAGTGGCAAATGTGGAAATATTAGCACCGTTAATGGCAAAAGCACCTAAGCTAGTGAATAGCATTCTAAGTTTAAAGGCTTATGATAAATTATCTGTAAAAACCATTGGTTATGTCAACACGCCACTACTCAGTGTGCCAACTTTAAATCAACAAGTAAAAGCCGCTGGTTTTTCAGGTTTTGATTTAGCAAAGTTACAAGGCTTAACAGACGAACAACGAAAAGGTTATGTATTAATAGTACAAGATCCGTTTACCTCTTTTTATGATGCTAATACTGTAAAAAGTATGATGAACGTGATAAGCACGCTTGGTTTAGAGCCTATATTGTTGCCATTTAAACCTAACGGTAAGGCACAACATGTAAAAGGCTTTTTAGCACGTTTTGCCGCCACGGCTAAATCGTCTAGCGATTTTTTAAATAAAGTCGCTCAACTTAATATTCCTATGGTGGGCATGGATGCCTCAATGGTACTTTGTTATCGTGATGAATATGCAAAAATTCTTGGCGATAACCGTGGTGATTTTAAGGTGTTACTTGCCCATGAATGGTTGATGTCTTTTATTGAAAATGATGTTGAATATAAAACTGTTGCTAAAGAGACAAATCAAACCTTTAAACTTTTCGCCCATTGCACCGAAAAAACGGCATTAGTGAATAGTGAAAATGAGTGGTTAATGATTTTTAATCATTTTGGTTTAAATATTGATAAGGTCAGTGTTGGTTGCTGCGGTATGGCGGGTACTTATGGTCATGAAAAATCTAATTTAGATAATTCTAAAGGGTTATTTGGGTTAAGCTGGCAGTCTAAACTTGATGGATTAGTTGAAGAACAAATATTAGCGACAGGATTTTCGTGTCGTTCACAGGTTAAACGACTAACTGAATTAAAAGCGAGACACCCGATAGAAGCAATTCTTACTGTATTGAAGCAATGATAAAGTCGTGGTAAAGCTCTTGTAAAGAACTTAAATAGCTCTTGTAAAGTAACGATGATATAGATCATGTCAGTATAATGATAATCGTTTTATAGTTCCCTAACGTTATTTGTTTAGGGAATTATTTATGTCAGAACAATTTATCTCAGAAGAACGTTTAATTACTTTACTTAAAATATCAGTAAGCATTGGCGTATGCTTATTATTACTTGGAGTTTACTTACACAATTTCAATGAGCATATGGAATCATTAGGTGTTACGGGTATTATTATCAGCGCTGTTTGTATTGCCTTTGGCTTAATATTTTCCCTGCCAACCAAAATGTATTTAACCTTTATTCTTGTTAAGCGTGAATCTGATCAACAAGCAGCAGATCGCTTAAAAGTTAAGCAAGTAAATAAAGATTAAAAAAACACGCTAAAACTTTTATTTTCCCTACATAAACATTAAGTTTAGTGTAAAATCATCACAATTTTTAAGTCTATTTATAAACTGCGTTTGTGTATTATTACAAGCATTGTTTATCACCCCCCGTTTTAGAGGAAATCATGAGTTTAGACACCACCACCATTGATAGCATTGTTGCTCAGGCAGAAGTCGCTATAGCAGCGGCATCTGAGCCAACCGCACTTGATCAAGTGCGCGTTAATTTTTTAGGAAAAAAAGGTTTATTTACTGAGCAAATGAAAGGCTTAGGTAAATTACCAAAAGAAGAAAAACCTAAAATGGGGCAAGTAATCAATATTGCCAAACAAGCGGTACAAAAATTATTGAATGATCGTGGTGAACTACTGCGTAAAGAAGAAATAGCCAAGCAGTTAGCGGCAGAGTCTATTGATGTTACGTTACCAGGACGAGGTACTAAAATTGGTGGTTTACACCCAGTTAGCCGTACTATTGAACGTATTGAAAGTTTTTTCGGTGACTTAGGTTTTGAAGTGAAAGCGGGCCCTGAAGTAGAAGATGATTATCATAATTTTGATGCGCTGAATATTCCAGAACATCATCCTGCTCGTCAAGATCACGATACCTTTTATTTTAACCCAAAATTAGTATTGCGTACCCAAACCTCTGGCGTACAAATTCGCACCATGGAAGTAGAAAAACCACCATTAAGAATTATTTCTCCAGGTAAGGTTTATCGTAATGATTACGATCAAACGCATACGCCCATGTTCCACCAAGTTGAAGGCTTAATGGTTGATAAGGATGTTAGTTTTACCCATCTTAAAGGTATTTTGCATGACTTCTTACATCACTTTTTTGAAGAAGAGGTAGAGATTCGTTTCCGTCCATCATACTTCCCCTTTACTGAACCTTCAGCAGAAGTAGATATTATGGGTAAAAATGGCAAGTGGTTAGAAGTGCTTGGCTGCGGTATGGTGCATCCAAACGTGCTTAAAAGTGTAGGTATAGACCCTGAAGTTTATACGGGCTTTGCTTTTGGCATGGGCGTTGAACGCTTAACTATGCTGCGTTATGGCGTAAATGACTTACGTGCATTCTTTGAAAACGATCTTCGCTTCTTAAAACAGTTCAAGTAGGAAAAACTCATAATGAAATTTAGTGAATCTTGGTTACGTGAGTGGGTAAATCCTGCACTTTCATCTGATGAATTAGCTCATCAAATTACTATGGCTGGCCTTGAGGTTGATGGTGTTGAACCTGTTGCCGGTGAATTTACGGGCGTTATTATTGGCGAAGTAGTTGAGTGTGGACCACACCCTGATGCTGATAAATTACAAATTACCAAAATTAGTCTCGGTGATTACAGCTCAGATAAAGTAGAAAAAGGCGAATTAGTTGATATTGTTTGTGGTGCAAAAAACTGCCGTAAAGGGTTAAAAGTAGCCGTTGCTACCGTTGGCGCGGTGTTACCAGGTGATTTTAAAATTAAAAAAGCTAAGCTACGTGGTGTCCCTTCATTTGGTATGCTTTGTAGTGAGTCTGAAATTGGCTTGTCAGATAGTTCAGATGGAATAATGGAGCTAGCGCAAGACGCGCCCGTAGGTATCTGTGTTCGTGAATATTTAGATTTAAACGATGTTACCATCGATGTTGATTTAACCGCTAACCGCGGTGACTGTTTAGGTATTAAAGGTTTAGCACGCGAAGTGGGTGTTTTAAACTCACAAGCCGTTGAAGAAGTGAAAATTATTGCCATTACATCTACTATTGATGATGTGCGTGAAATCACTATTGAAGCAGGTGAAGCCTGTCCACGTTATTTAGGCCGTGTTATTAAAGGTATTAACCCTAATGCGCAAACACCTTTATGGATGGTAGAAAAATTACGCCGTTGTGGCACTCGTTCAATAGACCCAGTTGTTGATGTGACTAACTATGTACTGTTAGAGCTTGGACACCCAATGCATGCGTTTGATTTAGCTAAAATTGAGGGTGGCATTAAGGTACGCTTTGCAAATTCAGCAGAAAAGCTAACCTTACTTGATGAAAACGAAGTCACGCTAAAAGAAAGTACTTTAGTTATCGCTGATTCAAACAAAGCGCTTGCTATTGCTGGTATTTTTGGTGGTCTTGATTCTAGTGTAACCAGTAACAGCACCGATATTTTCCTAGAAAGCGCATTCTTTGCACCTTTAGCTATTTTAGGTAAAGCCCGTCAATATGGTTTGCATACCGATGCTTCACATCGCTATGAACGTGGTATTGACCCAACATTGCAATATGATGCAATGGAACGAGCAACACAGTTACTATTAGATATTGTTGGTGGCCAAGCAGGACCTATTGTTGAAGCTAAATCAGCTGATAATATTCCACAAACTAAAGATGTTAGTTTACGCCGTGAAAAATTAGATAGCCGTATTGGTCATCATATTGAAGATAAAAAAGTTACTGAAATTTTAACGCGTTTAGGTTTTACCGTAACTGAAAATGGTGAGAGTAATGCAAAAGTATGGCAAGTTATTGTGCCTGCTTATCGGTTTGATATTAAAATTGAAGTTGATTTAATTGAAGAGGTTGCTCGTATATTCGGCTATAACAATATTCCAAATATTGCGCCTAAAGCTACTTTGAAAATGGTTGTACAAAAAGAAGCTAAACTTTCTTTAGCCACATTAAAACAAACGCTAGTTAATCGAGATTATCAAGAAGCAATTACTTACAGCTTTGTTGACCCAAAAGTGCAGAGTTTAATTCATCCTGATGAAGCGGTAATGACTTTACCACATCCAATTTCAAGCGAAATGTCAGTAATGCGTTTAAGTTTATGGACGGGGTTATTGCAATCAGTATCTTATAACCAAAACCGACAACAAGCGCGAGTACGTTTATTTGAAACGGGTTTACGGTTTGTGCCAGATGAAACGGCGGAGAACGGTGTACGTCAGCAAAATATGATTGCCGGTGTTATTAGCGGCAACCGTGTTGATGAACATTGGGATATGGAAAAGGCAGCCACTGATTTTTACGACATCAAAGGTGATGTTGAAGCGCTACTTTCTTTAACAGAGTCTTTAACAGGGGCGTTATCGAGTGAGCCAAACCAATATGAGTTTTCAACTGCTGAAATTGCTGCTTTACACCCAGGGCAAACGGCCGAAATCACTAAAAATGGTCAATTAGTTGGTTTTGTTGGCGCCTTACACCCTGAATTAGAAAGAAAATTAGGGTTGAACGGTCGAACATTAGTTTTTGAACTGTTATTGTCAGAAGTATTAGAACAAAAAATACCTGAAGCCAGTGCAGTATCACGTTTTCCTGCAAATAGAAGAGATCTTGCAGTAGTAGTAAAAGAAGAAGTGAATGCTAAAGACGTGTTACAACTTGTTGAACAGGTTGCTGGAAATTATTTAATTGATCTAAACTTGTTTGATGTATACCAAGGGCAAGGTATTGAAGACGGATATAAAAGTCTAGCTATTGCCTTGGTATTACAAGATGTTGAAAAAACACTTGAAGAAAAAGACATTACCGATGTTATTGACCGAGTAGTGGCATCTTTACAAACTGAGCTGAATGCATCACTGAGGGACTAAACAATGGCACTTACTAAAGCAGAATTAGCAGAGCATTTATTTGAAGAAATTGGTCTGGGCAAACGCGACGCAAAAGAAATGGTTGAACTGTTCTTTGAAGAAATACGCGAAACCTTAGAGAACGATGAGCAAGTTAAGCTTTCAGGGTTTGGCAATTTCGACTTACGCCACAAAAGTGAACGCCCTGGGCGTAACCCCAAAACAGGTGAAGCTATTCCAATTTCTGCCCGTAAAGTAGTCACTTTTAAACCAGGAGAAAAATTAAAAAGCCGAGTTGAAGAGGGAAATAAAGCTTAATTTATTGTTGTTTATATTTTTTATCCTTTCAAGGTGTTGGTTTTGGTAATGCTTAGCTATTGAATTGTGAGTGCCAGCTGTACCTTGAAGGCCGATCCCCTTAAGCTCATTTTAGGTGTTTATTTTAGTGGGGATTCGTCAGGTTTAGGTATATAATCCGCATCTTATTTTGTTTTGTGTTTTAGGTGATGTATGAGTGTTGATGCGATTGGTTTATCTGTTGATTTATTAAAAGCAGTGAAAGAATATGGTTATAAAAATTTAACGCCAATTCAACAGCAAGCTATTCCAATGATCCGCACAGGCGTTGATATATTAGCGAGTGCTCAAACGGGTACGGGTAAAACAGCTGCTTTTAGTTTACCTATTTTAGATGCGTTAGCGAAAAGTGCAAATCAAGCACAAACTATAAAAGCGTTAATATTAACACCAACTAGAGAACTCGCTGCACAAGTCGCTGATAATATGAGGGCATATGCTAAATTTCTTCCTTTAAAAATAGGTGTGGTTTATGGTGGAGGTAAAATGCCTTCACAAACTAATTTGTTAAAGCAAGGCGTTGATGTATTAGTTGCCACCCCTGGGCGATTGTTAGAACATCTTAATTTGCGTAATGTTGATTTATCACAAGTGAAGTTTTTAGTCTTAGATGAAGCTGATCGTATGTTAGATATGGGATTTCTTAGTGATATAGAAAAATTAACTTTGGCAATTAAACATCACCCTCAAACATTATTATTTTCTGCGACTTATTCAAATAAAGTTAATGCTTTAGCCAAACAAATATTGATAACACCAAAAACACTAGGTGTTGCCAAGCAAAACTCTACTTCAGGCAAAGTGAAACAAGCGGTTTATTGGGTAAGTGAAGCACGTAAACGTGAATTACTTTCTGAGCTTATAGGCGTTAATAACTGGCAACAAGTACTTGTTTTTGCAGGAACGAAAGAAAGCGCGAATATTCTTGCTAAAGAACTAAAACTTGATGGGATTAAAGCTGCACTTTGCCATGGTGATAAAACGCAAGGCGCTAGAAATAAAGCATTGTCAGATTTTAAAGAAGGCAAGGTTCGGGTGTTAGTTGCCACGGATGTTGCCGCACGAGGTTTAGATATTGAAGATTTGGCTTATGTAGTTAATTTTCATTTGCCATTTTTAGCAGAAGATTATGTGCATCGTGTTGGTCGTACTGGGCGCGCAGGTAAATCAGGTACCGCCATTTCTTTAGTAAGCCCGAAAGATGAACGCTTTTTAGGGAATATAGAAGAGTTAATAGGGCGCAGGTTTGAAAAAATAATAATGCCTGGATATGAGCTAAATCGTGATGAAGCGTTAGATCATCAACAGCGTGTAGAGAAACGAAGTAGTAAGAATCGCTACCGTGCAGATCAAGAAAAAAATCAACGTATAACAAAGAAGGATACTAAAAAGCAGTTGGCATCTAAATCAGCAAACAAAAAATACAATGTAAAAATAAATAAAAAACGCTAAGGTTTTCTAATTGCCACTTCATTCTGAATATTGAAGTAGCATGGATATATGGTATCACTCTTCTGATGAGTATTTTTTAGATAATGGTAACTTGGTTAGAACGGCCAAGTTTTGCCGTTAACAGGTAAATGCTAGCCGACATTAGTGCCAACTAGCGTATCAAAAGTAAATAGCAGAAGTGTTAAACAACGCTTAAGTTTTTTGATATATTCAGTTTTTGTCTGTATAACGCATTATCCGCTCGTTCAAATAAAGTGGATTCATTATCTGCTCTATTCATAAATGTGGCACCAAGGCTACAACTAACTAAATACTTTGCTAGCAAAATATTTGATTTTAAAGCGTCATTTATTCTCTTTTTTACAATATTTAATGAATGTTCACTTGCACTTTCAACGATAATAGCAAATTCATCACCACCAAAGCGAAAAACACTATCGTAATCACGAATACAAGTACGTAAAACACTAGAAAACTCTTTTAATACTTGATCACCAACATTGTGGCCAAAAGTATCATTTACTGCTTTGAATTTGTTTAAGTCACCTAAAACTAACCCTACCTTTGTTTTCTGACGATTAGCGTAGTGCATAGCACGTTTTAATTGTTCGTCAAAATATCGACGGTTACCTAACCCGGTCAAACCATCTTGCATTGCTAACTTCATTGCCTGATGATATTGCAATGCATTTTTTAAAGGGTAGAGCAATATTTGATGAATGCGCTCTAAATTTTGATAATTTCGCATACTTATAGGTTTATCGGCTTCGTAACTTAGCGTGCCAATAAAATCTTTATTAAGTTTTAGTTCAAATTGGCGTTCGTTTTTTGACTTCTTGCTTCCTTGTAAAGCCACACTAACTGATTGGTTTTTAAAGTATAAGCCAGAAAAGTTTATGTAGCGAGATGCTTCCATAGCGAAAATTTTAAGCAATTCATTTAAATCAAGGGTGGTTTGTAATTGTTGTATTAAACTTGTTTTTTGGGTTCTATATTCTATAGCCTCTGCTCTTAAATTATTAAAAATATTAAAAATAGGCGTTTGGGTTTGGCTTTCTAAGATGTTTAATGTTTGCATATTTTCCCCCTGAAACAACTAGTTTCCTAGTGGCTTTACTAAAACTTTAATGTTTATCTTTCTATTTTAGTTATGCAATTAATACACCAAGAAGAAAAACTGGCTTGTTAGTGATAACCCTGCATTTGTCAGTGGTATATGTAATAAGCGTTAGTCGGGGTAAATTATAGCGTTTAGGGTGATATATGGTGAGACGAGATCTATACGAGTATAGATAGTTATATTTAATACATTGGTTTTATTTTTATTGCTTAGTAGTCTCAGGGGTATAAGTTAAGGAAGTGTTTGATTTGATTTTTTTGTTCCATAGCATCTTCAAAACCTAATTTAATTAGTTTAGAGCAATAGTTTTTTTCAAATAATAAATAGCTAACGATACTTGATTCTGAATCATTATTTACACCTACGCTGCGTAAAAGTAGCCGTATAGGTAAAGATAAATCATGAAAGTAATTCATTGCTATAGCGTTTAAATCGTGACTTGGATTAATGATAAAACTGTCTATGTGATGTAAAGAATCTAACCTTTTTTTACTACTCTTAGGCATTATTTCTAATGTTGAATTAATTCGTATCATTCTTTCTAAATCACTATTCATGGTATCTGAAAAAACAGAATCTAATAGGTGACCAGCAATGGTTGCTGTACTGGGTGGGTGATAATTATTTTTATTAATATCTTTAGGCTCTTTGGGCTGATCAACACCAATAATAAAAACACGTTTAGCACCAAGATGAATGGCAGGGCTAAGCGGTGATAGTTGATGAACTGAGCCGTCACCAAAGTGCTGCTGATTTATGTTTATTGATGGAAATATTAATGGGATAGCAGCAGATGCCATTAAATGTTCAGTATTTAGCTGTGCAGGATAACCGCTGCGTTTAGATCTTTTCCAAGATGAAATGTCATTATTTGCTTGATAAAAACTAATAGAGTCACCAGTGCTATAGCTAGAAGCCGTAACTGAAACTGCTGATAAATAGCCGTGTAATATATTATTATCAATGCGCTTGAAATTAAGTACTGAGTTTAGTAATTGTCTAAGAGGTTCATTATTAAGTAAGCTATGTGATGATTTATTGGCAGAATCTGAGTGAAAACCTGCTAGCAGGCCATTAACCATATTACCAAAAACACCTTTTGTGTCATTACGGTAAATTTTAGCAGTATCAATATTTTTCCAAATCCACTCTAATTTTTTTACACCTAAATGAAAGCATGAAGCATAACACGCTAAAGCGGTGGTATTTATTGCACCAGCAGATGTGCCTGAAAGTATTGGGAAAGGTGTGCCATGGTTTCTAGGAACAAATTTAGTAATTGCCGAAAGAACACCTACTTGATAAGCAGCGCGCGCACCACCACCTGTGAGTACTAAGGCATTTTTACTGTCTACATAGTTACGCTTTTGAGTCATAGCTTATTGCTCGTATTTAAGTGTTTAAAGTGTTTAATTAACTGTTATACCCGTATATGTTTTAAGTGTATGAGGTTTTTTATAATGTCGCTAGTTTATTTGATAAGCTATTATTTTCTATAGGTTGCTCTGGACGGAGTAAAATTCAATATAATTAATATTACCAGAAAAGGTTGTAAATAATAATTTAGATGGATATATTATTCATGAAAGTAAATTAACAAGAACTAAAAAGAGGATATTGAAATTATCCTAGAGTTCGCAGTTGGGTAAGTGCTAGAACGCATAAAAAAACCTTTAGAGTAAGAGGTGAATTATAGAGAGTATTTGTTCTACTTGAAAAAACAGTAACAAGCTGGTTTGTAAATAATTTATATGCGCTAGGCGCAGTCAACTATGGAGTTTAGGATTATGAAAAGAGTAGAAAATAAAGTCGTTATCGTAACAGGTGGCGCATTAGGAATTGGACGAGAAACATGTCTTTTGTTAGCAAAAGAAGGTGCGCAAGTTGCCATCACTGATTTACTTGATGCAGAAGGCCAAGCGTTAGCTGATGAAATTACAAAATTAGGCGGAGTAGCTAAGTATTGGCACCTTAATGTAATAAATGAAAAAGAAGTTGAAAAAGTTTATGCCGAAGTAGTTAATGAATTTGGAAAAATTGATGCCACTGTGAATAATGCAGGAATAGCAGGTGCTGACAAGCCAACTCATGAATTAACTGAAAATGAATGGGATACAGTTATGAATGTGAATGTAAAAGGCGTTTTCTTTTGCACTAAACATGTTATTCCTCATATGAAAAAATCAGGAGGAGGAAGTATAATAAACC
>Ga0209081_1002446_pt1 | contig 10777 bp, 4 predicted proteins | sample GOMGulsemesocosm_4_FD_184636 | JGI IMG/M metagenome (GOLD analysis project Ga0209081, IMG submission 184636) | Methane-oxidizing microbial communities from mesocosms in the Gulf of Mexico - GOM15B Gulf of Mexico (SPAdes) (version 2) | ecosystem: Environmental > Aquatic > Marine > Cold seeps... | reverse complement strand
CTCGGCAATGGTCCAGGTATCTCTGGGCAAGCCACCATCAGCCACCGGTGTCAGGCTGTGCAGAAGCAGTGCCGGTGCGACAATAATCAAAGGCCCGACCAGAACAGGACTGTCGGGATGCAGCAGAAAAACCGCTCTGGGCTCCTCTGCTTTTGGTCGCCTGCCATCCCCACTGCTGCCTGGCCCACTGCTGCCTGGACCGCCGATATCAAGAGAGGGCCAGGGGGCGGCAAGTCGCAGGAAATAGCTGCTGACCTCTTGACTTTGGCCCGGTGCCAGATCGGCATATAACACGGCCAGCTCGGGTTCGGCAAAAACCGGGGGCAGATCGGCCAGGGGGCAAATTTCATAGGCAACCGACAGCAGGCTTGCCATTGGGGCTCCTTTAAATGTGGTACAGGACAAAGAGGCTGTGACGGGCAACGCGAGCCAGAGCCCAGCGGCCAACAGCAGTCCAAGCCGTGTTGTCAGCTGGACTGCGTGTTGAGGTCCCGAGTGAACACAGCTCCACATTCTCTCACCACGACCCATGACCAATGACATTCCCCATATTCAAAGCGGCCATCCTCTGGGGGCTTTGAGGGCTCAAAATGCTCCCTGACAAATCAAATAGCGCGCGCCAGACAAGGCGCAAAAAATTACACAAAAATTCACCCAAGATATTGCAGGTATTGACTAAAAATTGCCGTAAAGCCTCCGCAATTCCCCAATTTCATGCGCAGGGTCGCCGCAATCATGCCGCAAACTGTCAATACATATTAACAAATCCTAACCGCTGGATATCAATCCTGATCCGCCTTGCAGAATGTGCGGCACCACAAAAATCAAGGGCGCCTTATGATATCTTCCACAGAAATTATCTCCGGTTTACAATTTTCGATGTCGCTGCTTTCGGGACCGATCAATACCAGTGGCCAGCCAGCTTATACTTTCAGATATCAGTTTGAAACCAGCCAACCCGGCGATCTGGGCCATGGCTTCACCGGCTGGACAGCCCTTTCAGCGGTTGAAAAAGCCGCCCTGCGCGGGGCGTTTGACCATATCGAAAGCTTCCTGAATGTCACCTTCACCGAGGTCAGCGGCGCATCAGATCCGGCGCTCAATCTGGGCAAGGTGGATTTGCCGACGGGCACGGCGGGTCTGGGCGGCTATCAGTACAGCACCTGGAGCGATGGCAGCCTGGCCAGCTATGATAGCTTTGCGGTGTTTGACACGAGCGAAGACCTGAGCCGTGACCAATCCTATTTGATCCTGCATGAATTGGGCCATGCGCTGGGTCTGAAGCACGCCTTTGAAAGCGAGGGCCGTAACGGGCCGCTGGACAGCGCCTATAACAATCTTAAATACACCCTGATGTCATATACCGACAATCCTGACACCGGCGCGAATTCGGGCGGGTTCACCCATTTTGATATCCTTGCCCTGCAGGACCGCTGGGGGGCCAATAGCCGCCATAACGGCGGTGATACCACCTATAGCGGGCCGCGGGTTGGCGGTATCGATGCCATCTGGGACACCGGGGGCACGGATACCCTGGATGCCTCGGCCAGAAGCAACAGCGTGGCGCTGAACCTCAATGCCGGCAGTTTTTCGCGCTTTGGCGCCCACGAAGACGTGGCCATTGCCTATGGGGTCACTCTGGAGGCGGCCCTGGGCGGCAGCGGCAATGACATCCTGACGGGCAACGGTGCAGACAACAGCCTGACCGGTGGGGCAGGCAATGACACTCTGGCTGGTGGGGCGGGCAATGATACTCTGACCGGTGGCGATGGCACAGATCTCGCGGTTTTGGATGTCAGCAGCACGGATGCAACCATCAGCAGTGGCAGCGACGGGCTGACCCTGACATCAAGCCAGGGCACCGATCTGATCCTGGGGGTCGAGCATTTTCAATTCTCAGATGTGACCCTGAGCCTGACCGAAGTTCAGGCCCTGGCGGCGGGCGACAGCGGCACGTCGGGGGCGGATCGGCTGGAGGGGGGCGATGATGCTGACATGTTTTATGGGCTGGCTGGCAATGATCTCTTGCTGGGAAATGGCGGCGCCGATTTCCTTGATGGCGGCGACGGGGCCGATACCCTCAATGGCGGCAGCGGCAATGACACCTTGCTGGGCGGCAGCTCGACCGAGGATCTGCGCGACGTGATCTATGCCGGTGCAGGCCATGACAGCGTCGACGGCGGTTATGGCAACGATCTGATCTTTGGCATGGAGGGCAATGACACCCTGGCCGGCGGCTTTGGCGCCGATGAATTGCAAGGCCAGGACGGCGATGACGTGATCACCGGCTCGGCCTATTCCGATCTGGTGTTTGGCGGTGCAGGCGATGATTTTGTCAACGGCGGCTTTGGCAATGACCTCATCAATGGCGGCTCCGGCGCCGACAAATTTTACCACCTTGGTATTGCGGACCACGGCTCTGACTGGGTGCAGGATTATACTGCGGCTGAGAACGACGTGCTGCTGTTTGGCAACGCCAGCGCCAGTCCGAATGATTTCCAGGTCAATTTCATCGAAACCGATGGTGCAGGGGATGCAGGCGTGGCCGAGGCCTTTGTGATCTACCGACCCACCGGTCAGATCCTCTGGGCGCTGATTGATGGCGAAGATCAGGATCAGATCAATCTGATGAGCGGCGGCGACACCTTTGATTTGCTGGCCTGAGGGCCATACCGGACCACAGCGCCGCAGCCGCAGGCAATTGAGGCAGGGGTCATAAGAGCCATAGGCCAAACAGGCTGGTAGAGTCCGACTTGTGATTGTACGAAGAAAAGATAGTGTCCTAAAAATTATTGGAAAATTACAATGCCTTCAAGTTATACGTTGGGCGGAATTTCATTTTACTCAACCTCTTTTTCGTCTATCCCCGTTGTCGATTACGATGCTGAACTGGTAGTGACCGCCCCGACAAATGGCGGCTATATCCAATATTCGGTTGAGGCGACAGCCGACGGTCCGGCGTTTGATTTCTCTGGCAATGCAACCAATGCGAAATTCACAGCTTTGAATTTTTTTAATGATGTTGCGATCACTCTCGACCGGGAAAATGCCGTTGTTATACAGATCCCGTGGACTGGCGGCACAACCGACGTTCTGGCTGTGGTTCATCCCTTTGGCACAATAAGAGCTGTCACACTTTTTCCCTTGGGCGGGGCCAGTACAGAACATATCGATACACCCAGCGAATTGCTCCCGCTTCTTCTGGGGTTCGAGGACTATACGGTGATTGACAGCGGCCAGTTTGCCCCGGATCAACCGATCCTGCTGTCCGAGATTGCCCTGATCAGCGCCACAGAGATCCCTAAGCCCGATGGCTTAGTGGTGGCGGGAACCGGTGCCGACGACCTGCTTTTTGGCGATGCCGGCGATGACCGTCTGGTGGGGAATTCGGGCCAGGATACGCTGCATGGCGGGGACGGCGCTGATACGCTGAATGGGGGGGGCGGGGATGACTTCATCTATGGCGGTAGTTCGGCGGATGACGCAAGAGACCTGATCTATGCCGGTGCAGGCCATGACCGCGTCGAGGGTGGCTATGGCAACGATCTGATCTATGGCATGGCGGGCAATGACACCCTGGCCGGCGGCTTTGGCGCGGATGAGCTGCAGGGCCAGGATGGCGATGACGTGATCACCGGCGCGGCCTTGGCGGACTTGATTTATGGCGGTGCAGGCGATGATTTTGTCAACGGCGGCTTTGGCCATGACCTTATCAACGGTGGTTCCGGCGCCGACAAATTCTATCACCTTGGTATATTCGACCACGGGTCGGACTGGGTGCAGGATTATACTGCGGCTGAGGGCGACGTGCTGCAGTTTGGCACCGCCAGCGCCAGCCCGGATGATTTTCAGGTCAATTTCACGGCAACCGATGGCGCCGGTGCGGCAGGCGTAAGGGAGGCATTTGTGATCTATCAACCCACCAATCAGATCCTCTGGGCGCTGGTGGATGGCGCTGGTCAGGATCAGATCAATTTGAAGATCGGCGGCGAGGTGTTTGATCTGCTGGGGTAAGCTGAACGGCGCGCGGGGTATTGCCAAGTTGTTTGAATGTGCGATTGCCGTAAATGCAATTTATGAATATTCCAGCTGACTTGCCGCGCCTGAAAGGGTATCGTTCCCCTCGTGAGGTTATCGCCTACGCGGTCTGGCCGTATCACCGCTTCGCCTTAAGTACGGCGGATGTTGAAGATCTGCTGGCGCCGCAGGCTGACCATCGCGCCCACAAAGGTCTGAACAACGCAATTGAAGTCTCGCACAGGCCGACCCGCAAACGAGAGAAGATATTTGGCCGGTTCAAATCACACCGGCAGGCCCAGAGAATTCTATCGGCGCACGACCAGATCAACCTTATCTTCCGTCGCCGTCGCGATCAACTTACCGCAAAGTCAAATCGCGGCCCTCGGTCATCAACTTGGCAATACCTCGTGAGGTCCTCCCGCTTGGGACAAGACATCCAGACAGTGTAATGCTGCGGTGTTGAGGAAAAGGCCGCTAGGAATGATAAACTGTGCATATTTTGGGTCGGCAAATTGCAGCTTTTTGCAGGTTGGTCATGGTTTGGGCAATTTTGTTCAGTAGTAAAGAGATCAGTTATGATCTGCGGATAAATTAAGGGGACCTATCGTGGCCAATATTGACGGTGACAACGGCAATAACATCATTCTTGGGAGTGCTGTTAACGACGTTATCAGAGGGTTTGATGGGAACGACCAGTTAACAGGGTTCTCGGGTGCGGATTCGCTGGAGGGTGGCAACGGCAATGACGTTCTAATTGGCAATGAAGGCAATGACACGCTGGAGGGGGGCGCCGGTACGGATGAGGTCCTGTATTACCGCGAGACCGGATCCAATGGTGTCAATGTCAATCTGGAAACCGGTATTGCCATTGATAGCCATGGTAATACCGACCGGCTGACCAGCATCGAACGTGTCTATGGCACCAGCAATGGTGATACGATCACTGGCCAGGATTCCGCTGGCGACCTGCTGTTTGGACGTGCAGGCAATGACGTGCTGAATGGCGGCGGCGGCTTGGATACTTTGGTAGGGGGCGCAGGGAGTGACACCTTCAATGGTGGAAGCGGCACGGATAACGTTGCCTATTTTCTGGAAACCGGCAGCAGCGGCGTTAGCGTTGATCTATTGTCCGGGGTTGCAACTGATACGTTTGGGAACCGCGATGTTCTGAACTCAATTGAATATGTCTTTGGCACTGACCAGAACGATACAATCCTGGGCACCAATGTAGATGGGGACCGTCTGTTTGGGCGCGACGGCGATGATTACATCGACGGGCGGGACGGTAAGAACCTGATCTATACGGGCGACGGCGATGATCACATTGTGGTTGGGACCACCCAGTTCGAGGCCCGCGATACCATTGTGATCAGTGGCAACGGCACCAAGATGATCACCGGCAGTGGTGCCGAAGGAAGCCGCTATGGGCATCATATTGTATTTGAGACGGAAGAAGCCGTTAACGTCAACCTGAGAACCGGGATCGCCACCAGCGCCAGTATGAGCACTGATTTTTCTGGTGCGCTGTTCTTTCTGGAACTCGGCGGCTCGGCCAATGATGATGTTCTGATCGGTGGCAACACCCGGTTTGACTATCTGGAATGGTTTGTCGGCAACCAGGGCAACGACACGATCGATGGCGGCTCCGGGGTCTCGAACACCATCGTCTACGAAGACGAAGTCGAAGTCGGCTCGTTCAATTACGTAACCGGGGTAAAGGAACATGGCGACCGCGCGATTGTTGTCAATCTGACAACCGGCATCGCCACCGACACGTTTGGTTTCACCGATACGCTGATCAATATCGACGATGTCCGTGCCACCCGGTTTGCCGACCGGATCACTGGCAACTCCGGGCTGAACAGTTTCTGGGGCCTGGGTGGCAATGACACCATGGACGGCGGTGATGGCGTCGACAGCATCTTTTTTGGTGAGGATTATCTGACCGGAGGGACCGCCGGGGCACGGGTGGATCTGACTGCTGGGACAGCCGTTGACGGCTTTGGTGACACGGACCGGCTGATCAGCATTGAAAACGCGCATGGATCTGAAGCGGGCGATAACTTCACCGGGAATGCGGTGGAAAACCGACTGTCCGGCCTGGGCGGAAATGATTCGCTGGATGGTGGATTTGGGAACGATGTCCTGTTGGGCGGTGAGGGCAATGATTTGCTTGTCGGCGGTGGCAACAATGACGAGATCTGGGGCGACGAAGGCGATGACACTCTGGATGGTGGCGCAGGGATTGACCTGGCCCAATATACCAACGCCACCAGTGCGGTGAATGTAAACCTGATGACCGGCATAGCGACGGATGGCTTGGGCGGCACGGATCATCTCATAAATATCGAAAGCGTCCGTGGATCTGAATTTGGCGATACTTTGATCGGAAATGACAGTGCCAATCGTTTGGTCGGCCTTGATGGAGATGACAGCCTGTCCGGCGGCGCGGGCAACAATATTTTGCTGGGCGGTAACGGTGCGGATATCATCGATGGCGGCGATGGCAATGACGAGATCTGGGGCGAGTTTGGCGCCGATACCATCGACGGGGGGACTGGCAATGATATCGTGCGCTACCTCAATTCCACGGCAGGCATCCGCGCAAACCTGATCACCGGAACCATCCGCGATGGGTTGGGCTCCACAGACAGTGTTTCCAACGTCGAAGACGTGCACGGATCCAGCCACAATGACTTCATCCACGGATCGGACGGGGTGAACCGCCTGTTTGGTCTCGACGGCGATGACACGCTGACCAGCGGCGCCGGTGAAGACGTGCTGTCCGGCGGCAACGGCGGCGATAGCTACATCTTCTATGGCGGCGACGACATTGACACCGTCAACGATCTTGGCAGCAGCTCTGGCGGCGATGACACCGTCTATATACAGAGCTACCGGGCCGAAAACGCAACCGTTGTCCGCCAGAACGCGACCAGCGAAACCATTGTGCTTCACTTTGGCGACGACCGGGTGGCACTGGCCAATACCCTGGGCGGCACCCATGCGGGCGCCATTGAGCGGATCGTATTTGGCGATGGTGAAGTCTGGGATCAGGCAACGCTGGTCGCCAAGATTGGCCAGACCCGTGTCGATGCCTCCACCACCTCCAGTGCGGATGGGGATTCGCTGCTTGGAACCCGCAGCGCCGATACGCTGGAGGGCCAGGGGGGCGATGACATCATCACCGCGCTGGATGGCAATGATGTGCTTGAAGGAGGGAGCGGCAATGACACCCTGCGCGGCGGCGGCGACAATGACACATTAGACGGCGGCAGCGGCAATGATCTGCTGGTTGGCGACGACGGGGCCGACACCTTTGTTCTGTCACTGGGCATGGGGCAGGATACGATTGGCGATTTTGATGTCGCCGTGGACAGCCTGGATCTCAGCGCGCTCAGCCCGGCCGAACAGGCCGCCATCACCATCACAACTGACGGCGATGGCAACGAGGTCCACACCCTGAGTGATGGCTCGTCCGTCACCTTGGTTCCAACCCTGGCAAACCATGCGCCCACCGGTGCGGTCACGCTTACGGGCAGTGCCCGGCAAGGCGAGACACTGACCGCAGACGCCAGCACCCTGGCCGATGTCGATGGGCTGGGGACCCTGCAATACGAATGGCTGCGCGACGGGGCTTCGATTGCGGGCGCAACAAGCAGCACCTATGTGCTGACACAGGCGGATGTGGACACCCAGGTTTCGGCCCATGTCAGCTATACGGATTCGGGTGACACCAGCGAAAGCGTCACCAGTGCGCCGACCGCTACCATCGAGAATGTAAACGACGCCCCAACCGGAACGGTCACCATTAGCGGCGGTGTCACGGAAGGCCACAGTCTGACCGCAAGTATTGACACCCTGGCCGATGCTGACGGATTGGGGGCTTTGACTTACTCCTGGTTGCGGGATGGAACGGCGATTGCGGGTGCGGCTGGTGCAAACTACGTTCTGGCGGCCGCTGACATTGGTCACACCATCCGCGTTGAAGTCCTCTATACGGATGATTTTGGGGCGGATGAGACCGTCACCAGCACATCCACCTCTCCCATCGTCAGCTCGGCTTTGGATCTGACCGGTACCCCGGGTGATGACGTCTTGACCGCCAATGGTGGCAATGACACGGTGCGCGGCCTAGACGGCAATGACCGTATTCTGGGCCTAGAGGGCGATGACAGCCTGCTGGGCGGTGACGGCAGAGATCGGATCAATGGCGGCTCAGGTGATGATTACATCTTGGGCGGTGAAACCGAGGCTGATCTGCGTGACATCATCTTTGCCGGCGACGGCAATGACCGTGTCGATGCCGGATACGGCAATGATCTGGTCTATGGCCAGGGTGGCAATGACACCATTGCCGGCGGCTTTGGGGCTGACGATCTGCAGGGCCAGGATGGTGATGACGTCATCACCGGCTCAGCCTATGCCGATCTGATTTTTGGCGGCGCAGGCAATGATTTTGTCAACGGTGGCTTTGGCCATGACCTGATCAATGGTGGCTCGGGCGCCGATAAGTTTTACCACCTTGGCATCTTGGATCACGGCTCGGACTGGGTGCAGGATTACAATGCCGCCGAGGGGGACGTGCTGCTGTTTGGTGACCCCGGCGCAACAGCGGATGATTTCCAGATCAATCTGGCCCATACTGCCAATGCTGCGGGCGAGCGCTCGGGTGACGATGACGTTCAGGAAGCCTTTGTGATCTACAAACCGACCGGGCAGATCGTCTGGGCGCTGGTCGACGGTGGCGGTCAGGATGAGATCAATCTGCAGATTGGAGCCGACACGTTTGATCTGTTGCTGTGATACATCTTGCGCTGAACGTCATGGGGCTGATCTGCCTGATTATGTCACCAACCTGCCCAACGGCTAATATGAAGTAATGGGCAGGCCGACCCAGAGGTGGTCGCGGGATTTCGGACCAAGTAGTTAAGGGGGATCGACTTGTGAAAGAGATGATCCCAAATGACAGTGGCAGAGCTTGCAACGAAATGCGGCGTCCATCTATCACCGGCAGGTGTTGATTGGGGCGGTGCCAAACCAGCTAGAGCGGCGAAAGATCGCAGCACTTGCTGGTTTGCCTTTGGGGCGGGCGGGCCAATGTCCGGTGCGCGCTTTGCCTCGCTGCTTTCATCGCATCGCGCCATGATCGGATCTATGCGCGGCGCTGCATATCGGAATCGAGCAGCTATTCGATGATGAACAATGTCCGTTCGACCCGTCCGATTTCACGAAGGGCGATGGCAATATCATGTTGCCGTGGGTGGGCGGCAAACTTTTGCATTGATTAAATTCATTGCCTCGCCCTGACGCGCGGCGGGAAAAAATTGTCCATCACTGGAGGCCGAGATACCTTCCCCCCAGAACCGATCCATCGGCAAGGCAGATCGAAAGGCATCACGTTGGTCTTTCATCACATCATTCAGTCGACCAACGATACGCGCTTCAATCTGCCGCTCTGCCGCAACAAGGGCATCAGCGCCCAGACGTTCAATGACCGAAATACCCGGCGAAATCGAACACAGGCGATATCATCATCAGCAAGCGTGGAATGCCGGAGCAGTATTTCTTCATCTGTGGCTAAGTCGAAACGCGAGGCGCGTTGCCGATCCGTTAGGATCTGACGTCTTGTCATATGAATTGCCCTGTGAATGTAGTTGCAGCGTGTCCGTAAGAGGATCGACCACCGGACGGTTTTGGAAATGGATCACAGCCCAGCAAAACAGCCCTCAAAAGGGTCTCATATAAATGGTACGGAAAGATTTGCAAAAGCGGAGCCCTATACGTACAAATCTCCCATGAAAACTACCCTCATCGGATACGCCCGCTGCTCAACCGACAAACAAGACCTGTCAGCCCAACGGCAGGCCCTTCTGGAATTGGGCGTTCGCGAAAACCTTATTTACACGGACCACGGCCTGACCGGCACAAATCGCCAGCGCCCTGGTCTTGATCAGGCCATTGCTGCTGTGCGTGAAGGGGATACGCTGGTTGTGCCTAAACTGGATCGCCTTGCACGGTCCGTACCAGACGCCCGCGCCATTGCAGACCAACTCGCAGCAAAGGGCGTCAAGCTGGCCCTCGGGGCATCCGTCTATGATCCAGCCGATCCAATGGGGAAAATGTTCTTCAACATCCTGGCCACATTCGCTGAGTTTGAATCCGACCTCATCCGCATGCGCACTCGAGAAGGTATGGCCATCGCACGCGCCAAAGGACGGCTGCGAGGAAAACAGCCCAAACTATCAGAAAAACAACAAAGAGAACTCGGTCGTATGCATGCTACCGGCGAATATTCGATCCGTGATCTCGCTGAACTTTTCACCGTTTCAAGGCCAACCGTCTATCGAACGTTAGAGCGCCTGAGACCGAATGTGGCCCCTTAGCCTACTCTCCTACCCCCAACCAGAGCAGTCCCCACATGGTCCGAACCGATCAGAGCCATTGGCAAGACAGATTGCGCCTCTATCGGGTTGCCTTGGCCAAGGGTGTTTTGCCGGATAGCCTGCCAAACGGCTTCCTGAGCCAGACCTCCAGATCATCGAATACGGGCTTAGCGTTTTCCTGTCGCAGGGCCACGCGCTCCTGGGGCGATTTGAACCGCGCCTGTTTCTCGACCTCGTATAGCTTGGCAATACGCTCAACGGCGTCCCCCCCCTGTGATGCTCCTATGTTTGTCAAGCTGCGCATTTTGCGTCGTTGGGCACACAAAGGTGGTGATAGATTTCGCGGACGATATAGCGTTTCAGGCAGCGAA
>Ga0209081_1002443_pt1 | contig 10784 bp, 11 predicted proteins | sample GOMGulsemesocosm_4_FD_184636 | JGI IMG/M metagenome (GOLD analysis project Ga0209081, IMG submission 184636) | Methane-oxidizing microbial communities from mesocosms in the Gulf of Mexico - GOM15B Gulf of Mexico (SPAdes) (version 2) | ecosystem: Environmental > Aquatic > Marine > Cold seeps... | reverse complement strand
TCGGGCCCGCGGCGACCTGTTATTCCCCGCTTGGGGGGTTGAGGCCAAAGGCTGTTGTCAGGTTTTTCTCGGCGCCTACCAAATTCAGGCGTACAAAGCGGCCTTCCCCAATCAAGAAATGCCGATCCGAATTGGTATGGACACGACATTCGCACCGCAAGAAATCGTGGCCATTATGCTCAATCCAAAGAATGAGGGTAATGAGTCCAGCCATCTGGCCAAAGCGATGATGATTCGCAAGCTGAAAAAGTGGAACAACTTCAGCGACCAAGCGATTGCCGATGCATCCTCTATGAATCGAGTGACGGTTGCTCACCTGAAAAAGCTACTGAGTCTGCACTCAGAAGTTAAAAACCTGCTGCAATCAGGGAAGATCAGTTATTCAATCGCCAGGGAGTTGATACCCGTGGCCAAGACGGAACAGCTTAAACTTGCCAGACGAATCGTACGGGTTGGGATGGATCTCACCTCTGTGCGAGCATTCCTCGGCAAGGCTGCAACTAAAAATAAGGGCCGTTCTACCGCCGCGGGTCTATTGTTTAAAGAGAAGTCATCGGACATTAAACGACTGGAAGAGCAGATGTCCCAAACGATTAATCATCAGGTGTCGGTGGATACAAAAAAAGACGGCTCCGGCACCATCTCTATTTCTGGTTTTGATAAGGCGTCACTGGAGGGGTTACTTGAACAGATGTCGAATAAAACACTGAGCGGTGGGGCAAGTTTGGTGTTGAAGTTTGATGACTTGGATAGGTTTGATGAGGTCTCATCAAACCTGCTGCCCAGTGATGAGATGTGAGTGCTCTTAGATTACTTATGTTTCTTTTATATTTACTTGAACTAACTTAAATAATCGAAGTCATAGAATACAAGCAAGACATGGTCTCTCTCCATATACACCGCTTAAAGGCTCCTTTTTAGGGGTCTTTTTTTTGTTCTTCTTTTTGCTGTACGGTGACGATGGCTGGGTTATTAATTATCGATCAATAACCTAGTCGAGTAGCTAAGATTCAAAGCAGATTAAGTGATACGTTTTGTCAGCCGCTATAAAGTAAGATATCTTAACAATCAAACGTTGGTGAGCTCGGCAGGTGCTTTATAGGGTCCGGTAATTGAACCTCTCTATAAGGACAAAACGCGCGGCGCTTCGCTTTGGGTGGATACAGGTAGGCAGAAAAATCTCGTCTCTACTCAGTGACTTTTTAAAACGTCAATTCGAGGTGAAGAGTAATGGAACAAATTTTACTGATTGTTGGGGCGTTGATATTTGGTGTGCTCGGACTGGTGCACCTGCTGTATACGTTTTTCACCAACAAATTTGACGCTTATGATGCATCCGTCACGCAAGCCATGAAAGCAACATGCCCGGTTCTTACTCAGGAGACTTCAATGTGGCGCGCATGGATTGGTTTTAATGCGAGTCACAGCTTAGGCGCAATGCTGGTCGCCGCTGTTTACATTCCTCTTAGCGTTTCTTACTTCTCGGTGATTCAGGCGTCGGTTTGGTTCTCCATGCTCCCGGTTTTTATTGGCTTGTCTTATCTGATCTTGGCCAAGAAATACTGGTTCAAAATACCATTCACTGGCGTGCTTATTTCAACGATTTGTTTCTCTGGGGCTGCGGTATTAATTAATACATAACCTGCAGCTGTGATCGGGCAGCCAAAAGAATATTGCAATAAAAAAATATCGCGCTCTTTGGGTTCTCAAAAAATTTCTGCCACAAGCTCCATTCTGACTCGCGATAAAGAGGTCACGGAATATATTGGGCGGTTCAAATAATGAAAGTTAGGAACATACATAAGCGTGTTTACCCCGTGCCTTCACAACAACTCGGCCAACTACTGGACACTCTCGCTTCAGATAATGATTGCATTTGGCCCCATGAACACTGGCCAGCGATGAAATTCAAAGAAGATTTGGTCGTGGGGGCCGTCGGAGGACACAAGCCGATAAGGTATTCTGTGGAGTCGTTTAACAAGGGCCGTAGCGTCGTTTTTCGATTTTTATCGCCACGCGGTTTTAAGGGGACTCATTCGTACCGACTCATGCCCATAAGTGAAAATAAGTGCGAGTTAATACACACCATTGAAATGGACGCACAGGGTAAAGCCTTAGTTGCATGGGTTTTAGTTATCCGTCCCTTGCATGATGCACTTCTGAAAGACTCGTTATCAAAAGTGGGGGTAAGCATTGGCTTAAAAGCTACGCCAAATAAATGGTCAGTATGGGTAAAACTTCTGCGCTGGGTTATGTCAGGTGGAAAACCACGAGTGCAAAAGGTTTTATAACAAGGCTAAGAAGGGTGTTTGTTATCAGGAGAGCAGCACCATTGGGTGGCTGGACGCACTAACGCATTGACCGTTATGAGGTGTTGGGGAATGAAGATGGTCTACACGAACGAAGATCGATTCATTGTGAGCAATGTGAAGAATATTCTGAATCAGCATGGAATCGAAACCACTCTTAAAAATGAATATGCGGCTGGTGGCATAGGTGAACTGTCCGCATTTGATGCGTGGTTAGAGCTTTGGGTTTTTAATAAGGCTGATTATGACGCGGCATGTAAGGTTATCGAAAACGCACTAAGTGATGAAAGTGCAGTCGATTGGCTGTGCTCGAATTGCAAAGAGAGCAATGATGTCGCGTTCGAGTACTGCTGGAGTTGTCAGCATGAGCCGTCATAACAAGGCCAAATATATATGCAGAAAAATAGCGCTGGCTGGCCACTAGGTACTCAGCAGAGTAGGTGATCAAACAGCCCGACGGAAAGAACTAAGTCCTTCTTCAGAGCATGGAGAGCCCAGCGTCAGCACAGCTGGAACTGTGCTGAGTTGGTTGTGAATCTACTTATATAGCAGCGCTATAAAAGATTCATCAAGAGTATCACTGCAATTAAATCGCCGGGTCTATTAAGCCGTACGAACAGAAGCATAAGGCAAGTGAGCAATTATGCTTTAAGCTGACGCTCGATAAAAAACAGTCGGTCTTGGCCAAAATACAGCTCCTCTTTATAGAAGGTGGCAGGGCAGCCAAACACCCCCCGTTCAACCGCTTGTGCCGTATTGGTTTTTAGTTGGTCCTTTAACGGCGCCTGTTCTATACGTTGGAATATTTCCGCTGCATCAATACCCGCGCTGGTTAAAACCTCGGTGACAACACTAGGGTCGCCCATATTGACGGGTGTTTTCCACATGGCATCAAAAACGGTTTCAACGTAGAGATCGAACACACCCATCTGCTGAGCGGCAACCGCGCCGCGCATTAGGTACAGCGTATTGATCGGAAAATGCGGATTGAAGGTCATGCTGACATCATAGAGCTCGGCGTAACGCTGTAAGTCTGCGCTCATCCAGGCGCCTTTGAGTGGCACCATTATTGGTGATTGATTGCTGGTTGCTTGAAATATCCCCCCCAACAAAACCGGCGTTAAGGTCACTTGAGTGTCGTAGGTTTGACTGATCCACTTCAGACGGTGGTAGGCAAGGTAGGTGGTGGGGCTGCCAAAATCAAAATACAGTTCAATTGCTTCACTCATAATATTATTCTCCAATAATTATTTTTGAAAGGGTGGGTAAGTCGCAGCTGATTACCAGGTTTCCGTTTTTACCAAGGTTCAACCCAGGGACGAAGGTCTTGCTCGAAGCTCCAGCCGTCACGTTTTTGTTCACGCATTTGCCAATAGACTTCGGCGATAGAGTCGGGGTTGACTATGTCGTCTGGCTGGCGGTTCTGTTTGTGAACCAGTAGGTTCTCTTGAATCCATTGGGTGTCGACGGCCGAATCAATGATCAGGTGGCCGACATGGATATTTTTAGGCCCCAGCTCTCTGGCCATGCTTTGCGCCCAAGCGCGCAGACCGTGTTTAGCCGAGGCAAAAGCGCCAAAGCCAGCGGAGCCTTTAACGCTGGCGGTGGCGCCGGTAAATAGAATGGTGCCGCGCGCTCGCGGAAGCATATGACGAGCGGCTTCGCGGCCCGTTAGAAAACCGCCGTAGCAGGCCATCTCCCAAATTTTTCTGAATTTTTGCTCCGTGGTGTCTAACACACTCATGGGCACATTGGCGCCGACGTTGAACACCACGGTATCGAGTTCGCCTATGTCTCGCTCAATGCGCTCAAACAATTCGATGGTTGCCTCTTCACTGCGAGCATCACAAGACCAGCCGTATGCGCTATGGCCTTCTTGAGTGAGTTCTTCTACCAGTGGTATTAATTTGTCGCCGTTGCGGCGCACGCCAATCGCAATCAATCCTTCGCGGGCAAACTTTTTGACAATGGCACTGCCAATGGCATCTCCGACGCCCACCACCAGCGCCACTTTTCTTTTTTCGCTCATAACCTCACCTCTCATTTTTAGTATTATTACTGGAGTTCCATTATGGAACCCTGGATTGTAAATAAAAGCTTAAATATAAGAAGTTAAATAAGAACCGGCAAACCCCGGCTACTTACACGTCCCCAGACTGTTCATTCCGGAAATCCGGAAAAACTTTTGGCGCTGGAACTCTGTTGTAACCAGCAGGCTTGCTCATCGATAAATATATTGGCGTCCAGTGTTGTATCTGGCATCTCATCGAGAGAACCGGCGGGCACGACTAAAGACGTTTTTGCCTTGTTCACAAAGGGCAAGGCCGAGCCACAGATTCGACAAAAGGATTTTGAAAAACCTCGATCTGGGTGTTCAAAGGCCGTTACCTGATTTTCGCCCTGTCGCCATTGTATATTCTCCGGTGCAGTAAAGAGATTGGAGGCAAACGCGGAGCCGGTCAGTTGCTGGCACTGTTTACAGTGGCATTGATAAAACGCCTTAAAGTCATCTTTAACCGAAAACTTAACCGCCCCGCACAGGCATTCACCGCTGAGTGTCTTTGTCATGGTTTGCTCGCTCTGAGTATTGGAAACAATTCAGTCAGCGCTTGCTGCTGCCCAGTTTTTTCTCATAAAACCCATCGACGATACCCACGGCTTCGCCCCGCTCTAGCTTTTTGGTAATACCTGGGCCTAACTGCGGCTGAATATCCTGGGGGCGAATCGGCTGGTGACATTCACTGCAGGCGAGGTAGGGCTGGGTAATCTGCTCGCAGGTTTTGTGTTTGTGCTGTATGGGTACGCCGTCGCGGTCTGTCTCCCACCTGTCGCCAAACTGTACAACGGTCATTAACACGGGGTAGAGGTCGATGCCTTTTTCCGTCAAGCGGTATTCGAAGCGTCGGCGAGCCTCGTCATAACACTGCTTGTACAACACTTCATGCTCCACTAATCGATTGAGACGATCGGTGAGACGGTGTTTATTGATGCCCAGGGCTTTTTGCAGGGAAGAGAAACGCAGGTTGCCCAGAAAGATGTCGCGAATAATGAGGAAGGTCCAGCGGTCGCCGACAATCGCCAAGGTCCTGGCCATCGAGCAAACTTGGTTATCCACTTCATCCCAACGCATGGTTCGTATCACTTATAACAACGGACAGTTCAACCAGCATAACCACTAAGGTTCCAAAAGGGAACCCTAGGGGGGTTGGCGAAGCCTGACGACGGTCAACTCGAGGCCCGTGCGCAGCGAACCGCTGGGTTGTTCATCGGCAATTTTATAGCGGGTCTAGGCGATTGAATCATATCCTTGAACTGAACTGTACGACAAAGCTGACGGGTCAATAGGCTTCACCGTTTACTGGTAGTAACGGGATTTGAGGCGGGCAGGTCTAGGTCCTAATCAAAGCATCAGCGCAATCAAGTAGCCAGATTTAATAATCAGTACGCACAGAAGCATGAAGCAGGAGGACAAAGGCAGCCACAGCTTAGGTCCGTTTATACGCCTCAGAGGTTTGACCAGAACTTCGCTTAACAAGAGGGCAATCAGTGCCCAGCCGGCAAGGTTAAAGTAGGGGCTAAACAAACCAATCAGGCAGGCGATCTTCAGCAGGGCATAACCGCTGCGCGCTGCGGGCATCTGCTGCCGAGGTAAAAAAATTGCCCCGATGATGGCGGCGACGATAAGCCACTGTAAAATCAGTAGGGCATCGTGAATGGGTTTTACAATCGGTAAGGCATCGTAAACAACGCCGACCTCTTGTTCATAGATCTCGTGTTCAACGATCATCTCGGCCAACTTTTCACGCTCTGCGTGGGCGAGGTTAATGGATTCAGCTGGATCGTTGTGAATATCAAACAACAACCATTCTCCGCTGCCCATAGGTGGGAGAGTCTGTGTGGCTTTCCATTGCCGGTTAAACATAGCCCTAGAGCCGTGGACCTCAAAGCCGCGGCTGCTGGAACCGCCAAATTTCGTTGTCTGCCCCAATAGCAGTGGCGCAAGAGATGAGCCCCGCAGTGGGACAAGGGTATCGTCGGCGGCTGATGGGTGATGCACACCGGCCAGCTCCAAGAAGGTGGGCAACCAATCGGCGACATGGATATAGTCACGGTTGATCGAGACAACAGGCTGGGCGCCCGGCGCTTTGACGATAGCGGGTGTTCGAATGCCGCCCTCTGTAATAAATCCCTTGAAGCGACTCAATACTGCCGATGAGGCTGTGGCCCATCCGGCCTTGAGACTGGTGAAGGAGCCGGGCCGCCCCAAGTTTTGCAAGCTGTTGTCAAACTGTGCGTGGTATTCGGCAGTGTGCGTTGGATAGGTGGATGAAGGCAAACCGTTGGGGCCGTTGTCGCTCATAAAGACAACCAGGGTATTGTCGAGCTTTCCTTGTTGTTTTAGCAATTCAAAAACACGACCTATCTGTTCGTCCATATAGTCAATCATGGCGGCATAGACTTCCATGTTGCGACTACTGAGCGCTTTTTCCTCAGCGGATAATGATGACCACCTTGGAATGATGCGCGGCCAAGCGGGCAGAGGCACGGACGTTGGTAGCACGCCTGAGGTTTTTAGTGCATTAAATCGCTTCTCGCGCAGCACTTCATAGCCTTCATCATAGAGCCCTTTGTATTTATCAATGTACGCCTGTGGCGCATGCAGTGGGTCGTGCGGCGCTGTGTAGGCAAGGTAGGCGAAGAAGGGTGATTGAGAATCGACATCGCGCTCGAGCCACGACATTAGGTGGTTGGTGTAGGCGCGAGTTGAGTAAAAGTTTTCTGGCAGAGTGTCGACCGTCTTGCCGTTGCGGCTGTACTGCACTGGTTCGGCAGGGTGCAAGGCAACGGTTTCGCTGAAGTGCCCCGCGCCGCCGGGCAGCAGGGCGAATGTTTCTTGAAACCCACGCCTTGCTGGGTAGTGTTCTACTTCATGCCCAAGATGCCACTTGCCCGCCATGTAGGTGCGATAACCTGCTGCACCCAATATTTCAGCGGCGGTGACCACGCGATTGTTTAAGTGGCCTTCATAACCTGGCTGCCCGGCTTGTTTTGGGCTGTTTAACTGACTGCCAAGGCCCGCAATGTGGTTATCGGTGCCCGTGAGCAACACCGCGCGGGTGGGGGCGCAGGTGGGCAGGGTATGAAAATTGGTAAGTCGAAGTCCCTGCGCAGCGAGGCGGTTAAGGTTGGGCGTGTGGATCTCACCACCGAAACTGCCGAGATCGGTAAAACCCAGATCATCGGCGACTATGAGTAATATATTGGGTTGTACCTGAGCGGCTTCGGCCGCGATGACAATGCTTGTAGCGGCTGCGGTGAGCAATGCCAATGCAGCTGTAAACGCCTTAAATATACGCATAACCAGATACCTATTGTGGAAACCCAAGTGACGTCGTCTGACTGACACTAATTCTTTATTGTAATCCAATTCAGTATTGAGTTGAATTCAATTATTGCCTTGTCTCGTCATTTCAACACATGCTTGACGACCTGGATGGGGATTGTCAGCAAAGGTTGTTGTGTTTAAGAGAAAGGTTGGGGGTTACGGGTGTAGGGCTGAGAGGCTTACGAAAAAATATGCTTTGAAGTATCGGCATGGGTGACGGCAAGTCTCGATATTTTCGATATCCCCAGCTGCTGGGTAGAGGTCGCTAGGCATCAGAACGAATCGTACAAACGAGAATTGCTTAGAGAATAATAAAAGAAACGATCACCTATATTTCGAGGCTTGCAAAATATTGAAATTGGTAAGCAGGGCTTTGGTAATTAAAACCCTGTTGTAGATAGAAGCAGGGCCATCATTAATGGCAGTTAATGTGGTTAGCTTAAATGGCTGAAAATCCGCCATCGATCGCAATCGCCTGACCATTCATGTAGCTGTTAGTTGGGCTGCAGATGCCCAACATAGCATCAACCATTTCTTCCGGCGTGCCTAGACGCTTCATTGGATTAACCTGAGCGAGGATCTCTATCTTTTTGTCAATGTCGCTGGCAGCGAGTATCGGTGTTGGGCTAAAGAACGGACAGGCGGCGTTGATGCGAATGTTCTTCTCTGCGTATTCCACAGCCGCGGTTCTGGTTAGACCGATGACTGCGTGTTTTGCTGCACTATATGCGCAGAGCTGCGGAGCGCCACCAATGCCCGCCATGGAGGCTACATTGAGAATGCTGCCACCACCGGTTTTTAGCATTTCGGGTATCTGGTGTTTCATGCCAAAAAAAACGCCTTTTGTGTTAACCGCGAAGTTAATATCCAGATCAGCTTCGTCGGTTTCAATCAGCGCTTTCATGGGCGTGGCTATGCCCGCATTATTGATGGCGATGTCGAGCCGACCGAAGACCTCAATGCTTGCAGCAACCAGGTCTTTAACTTGAGATTCCTGGGTTACATCACAGCGTTGGGCCACAACATCCGTTGCTAATTGCTCGGCCACGGCTTTAACGCCGGCTTCGTTGAGATCACCCAGTACCAGCTTGGCTCCAGCGCAGGCTAATTTCTCGGCGAGTAATTTTCCGAAACCGCTGGCGGCTCCGGTGATTAGTACAACTTTATTATTGTATTCATACATGGATGATTCCTCGCATCTTATCTTTTAATTTCAATAGCAACCACATAGACAGTCCAGCCAGAGATAATAAGAAACCAATCTCATAACCCAGCGTTTTTACGGGCGTAGTGTAGGATTTTATGGCTAGCAGGTCGGCCGTGTTAGTAAGGGCAAGAACCTGAACAATTCCCTCTGTAAGGTCAAGTGGAACGGCAAGTAATGGCGGTATTGCAAGGTACAGGCCGTACTTACCAAAGAAATTAAGAGCGGCGCTAGCAAATAGACCTGCGGCGGCAAAGGGCAGTATCACGTCCAGTGTTGTTGTAAACCAAAGATGGCCTTGGTTTTGTTGAGGAGTTAATTCTTTCAACAGAGCGCGGGCAGCATCAGGATCACTAATACCATCAAGAAGCGCTAGTCCCCAATATGACTGTGACCACTTAGATAAAAATATCAATGGAACGGCAACAAAAAATAGAATCCATAATGTGCGAGTTTGTTTAAGGTATTCAAATAGAGTTTTCATAGTATTTCTTACTTTCCGTTATGTTCATTTAGATAACTTGAGTGTCTATAAATAGGTACTGTATATATTAATTAACCACTTATTGTTTGATAATAATGCTTATTGTCAGTGGCTGTGGAACCTGTAGGTTTAAAAAAACCTGCTCACGAGTGGACAGGTACAAGCGGAGAGATTTGGGTGAATATAACCATTGTTTATATTCTTAGGGCCGTTAAATCTCAGTTATTTGAAATACCTATATTAGAGCAGAGGGATTTTTATTCTTTGTATCTCGTGGCTAAAAATTGATAATATGTGACAAGATTGTCCTTTTGTGTTTTAACGCATATTTTTGTGCCTAACGGATAATTTTGGCAAGGAATTGGTTATGAGGAATCCGAAAAGTCCGCAGAAAAAGCCGAACATCCGGCGTTTTCATCAGGCTTTACAGCGTTTGTCAGTGGATACCTCAGCTCTTTACACCGAGCTAGGGGTTGATCCGGAATTAATGGATGCTGAAAATACCAGTATCAGCACCGTCAAACACTATGAACTGCTGGAGCTGGCTGCCGCCAAAAGTAACAATTGTTTCCTTGGTATAGACCTCGGGCTCGACAGCAGAAACAGTGAACTGGGGATTCTGAGCTATATGTTGCAAAATGCGCCCAATCTAAGAAGGGCGCTGGAGCTGTTGCAGCGTTATGTGGCGCTGGTTGCTCCTGGTTCGTGTATCTCTTTACTGGAGCAAGACGACGGTTGTGTCTTGACCTTTAAGATTCGGGATGTGGCTCCTGCAAAATGCCGTCAGTCTATGGAAATGACGCTTGCACAATATGTGCTGATGCTCCGAACGACACTGAGTGATGACAGCTGGCAACCTTCCCGGCTCTACTTTGAACATGACGCCCCGGCTGCTGAGGACTTGAGAAATTTTCCCCTAGGCGGCGAATTATTTTTTGGTCACGAGTTTAGCGGCGTATGCTTTCCTAAAGAGCTTATGAATTACAAAAACAGGGATTTTGATCTTCAGCTTTTGGCTTTGCTCGAATCTCAAGTTCTAAAGAGCGCAGAAAACCTGTTAGGTAGCGATTCTTTTCTCGATCGTGTTCGATTATTAATGAGTTCTAATCTGGGCAATGCGAAAGTCACGGCAGACACTATAGCCGTGGCGCTGAGTATGAGTCGCCGTACTCTTCATCGTCGACTGAGTGATAACGACACCACGTTTAACGCCTTGAGAGAAAGTATTGTCATCAGTGTTGCCCAGGAAAGCCTTAGCAAGACATCCGTGAGTATTTCAGAATTGGCCCATGAGCTGGGTTACTCAGAATCGAGTGCGTTTGATAGGGCGTTTAAGCGTTTAACCGGACAGAATCCGTTAGCCTACCGCAAGCAACATAGCTCTCTGTAAAGGAATAAAAA
>Ga0209081_1002439_pt1 | contig 10794 bp, 10 predicted proteins | sample GOMGulsemesocosm_4_FD_184636 | JGI IMG/M metagenome (GOLD analysis project Ga0209081, IMG submission 184636) | Methane-oxidizing microbial communities from mesocosms in the Gulf of Mexico - GOM15B Gulf of Mexico (SPAdes) (version 2) | ecosystem: Environmental > Aquatic > Marine > Cold seeps... | reverse complement strand
GAACAACCCCTCCTTCAGTGTGGTTCAACACCAAACTTGAAATATTCTTTACTATTTGAATGAAATCACCCTGGGCGTTTGCCTGCAGTAAATCGCTTTGAAGCTCACCAACCCGCTCATGCAAAGTATCAGATACTTTTAGATTAGATAACAGGGAGTCTAATAAATCAGCCGCAGGAACACCCTCATCTGCCTTATTAAAATAACTAACAATCAAATCTTTTAAACGCAATAACTCATCTATCGGCGGGGGTACTGTGCCTGTTATTTTTGTTGGCAACGCTTGAATCGCCTTATCTATCTCTCGATGATGACCCTTCATTTCAACAATAATCGTTATAAAAGTCCGGTATAAATCCTGAACATTCTCATGACCTTCACGCTCCGTCTCATCAAGGGCTCGAACTGCACGTAAATATTTGTCCTTATAATCCGTCATCTACTCATCCCTTATAATATCGATCAAGTATAGCTCAGCATATTGAATTTATAAACGGCATAAAAAAAGCCCATTAAAAAATGGGCTTTTTTCTTTAGAAAGTAAAGAATATCTCTTTCTATAAACTGCAGTATTAACGCTTTGAGTACTGAGGACGTTTTCTCGCTTTATGCAAGCCAACTTTCTTACGTTCTACCTCACGTGAATCACGAGTCACAAAACCAGCTTTGCGTAATGCAGGACGTAATTCGCCATCAAACTCCATTAATGCACGAGTGATACCTAATCTAATCGCACCAGCTTGGCCTGATGTACCACCACCTTTAACAGTGATTAAGAAATCAAACTTCTCAGTTGCTTCCGCTGTTTCTAATGGTTGACGAACAATCATACGATCTGTTTCGCGACCAAAATAAGAATCTAGAGGTGCATTGTTAATTTTAATATCGCCTTTACCAGGACGTGCAAAAACACGTGCTACTGAACTTTTACGACGACCGGTTCCATAATATTGGGTTTGTGCCATGATAATAAACTCTTGTTAAATATCTAACGTTTTAGGTTGCTGTGCTTGATGCGTATGCTCCGGCCCAACAAATACTTTCATTTTCTTATACATATTTCTGCCCAGCGTGTTTTTAGGTAACATACCTTTCACTGCTGTCTCAATAATACGCTCAGGATGCGTCTCACGAAGCTTACCTAAAGAGATAGACTTCAAGCTACCAATGTAGCCAGTGTGATGATGATACATCTTATCTTTTTCTTTATTACCAGTCACACCAATTTTTTCAGCGTTAACGACAACGATGTAATCGCCCGTATCTACATGAGGTGTATATTCTGGCTTATGTTTGCCACGTAATCTGAAAGCGATTTCTGAAGCTAAGCGGCCAAGGGCTTTACCTTCTGCATCGACAACGTACCAATCATGTTCTACTTCTTCTGCTTTTGCACTAAATGTTTTCATTTCGTAATTCCACTCACTATGGATGCGGGGTCTATCAAAGAGCCGCGTATTCTATCTATTTCCAAACCAAAAAACAATACTAACGACATATCTTTTAGCAAATTAGGCTCAACCAGTCGAGTCTTTTAATATATTAGCCACCTCACACTGCGGTTTATAACCGCTAACAGCCTGCGCTAGGATACCTCTAATTGCATCATCATCGTTACTTACAACTGCATCTTCCAAGCCCGCCAACAAAGGGCTTAGCTCCTCCCAACTCAAGCATACCTCATTTGCCCGCATAATTTTACTGTGTTGCGTACCGGCGACATTATCCCCGATCAGCAGCTCCTCATATAATTTTTCACCTGAACGCAAACCTGTAAACACAATAGGGATATCGCCCTGCGGTGTATTATCATCCAAAACTTCAAGGCCACTGAGGTGAATCATTCTCTTTGCCAGTTCAATAATTTTAATGGGCTCCCCCATATCCAAAACGAAAACATCACCACCTTCTGCCATTGCTCCAGCCTGTATGACTAACTGCGAAGCCTCTGGGATTGTCATAAAGTAACGGATAACATTAGGGTCTGTCACCGTCACAGGCCCTCCCTGCTGAATTTGCTGCTTAAATAATGGAATAACTGAACCTGATGAGCCTAATACATTACCAAAACGAACCATAGTGAAAAGCGTAGACTCGCCATCATTCGAGCACTTATCACTCAGTGCTTGCAGCACCAACTCAGCCATACGCTTTGATGCACCCATCGTATTTGTCGGGCGGACAGCTTTATCCGTAGAGATCAAAATAAAATCCCTAACCCCCGACTCAATTGCTGATTCAGCCACATTCAACGTGCCAATAACATTGTTTTTTATCGCCTCTCGAGGGTTCATTTCAACCAACGGTACATGTTTATAGGCCGCCGCATGATATAACGTTTGAACATTTGCTAGCTGGCAAGCTTGTAACACTCTTATTTTATCGACAACAGAGCCAAGAACAGGGCGTATAACAATCTCCGTTCCTTTAATCTGTTTTTGCAACTCACGCTCAATTGAATACAGTGCAAACTCACTGTGCTCAAATAAAATCAACTCTTTAGGCTGCAGGCGAATAATTTGCCGGCAAAGCTCAGAACCAATCGATCCGCCAGCACCCGTCACCATACCCACTTTCTGACAAATATTTTTACACATCAGCGATGAGTCAGGCAACACTTGATCACGCCCCAACAAATCTTCAATATCCACATCTCGAATATCATCGACTCTAACATCCCCGCCCGCTATCTCAGCTAATGTTGGCAGGGTTAAGACCTTAACTGGGTAAGGCTCCAGTAACTTAATGATTTCATTGCGACGAGAGCGAGATGTCGACGGCATCGCCAATAGCACATCGGTCACACCCTCTCTCTCAGCCAAACGACTCAAATGACTAAAGGGGTGCACTTTAATTCCTCCCAGTTGCCGACGATGCAAGGAGTGCTCATCATCAATAAAACCAACAACCTGCATCCCACTTTTTGCCGTCAACTGCTCCAACACTTGCATCCCCGAACTGCCCGCACCATAAATAACAAACTTACGCACCACCTGACTAGCAGACTTAGTTGAAAATGCCCCCGCAAGCCACCAGCGAGCAACCATACGACTACCCCCTATCAATAACAAAGCAACCAACCAGTTAATAATATGAACCGAACGAGGCACAACTTCGATACCCCCTAATAAAACAGCAGCGGATAACAATAAAGCATACAAAGAAACAGCCTTAACCACCACCCATAAAGAGTGAAAGCTGACATAACGAATAATCGCACGATAAAGGCCCAACTTAACAAACACGGGTATAGCGACAAGAGGAGCCACTGCAAATAGAACCATCACGCTAGGCTCTGGCCAATAAAACTCACCCAAGCGCAATGAAAATGCCAACCATAACGAAAATAAAAGAACAAAAAAGTCAAACGCCAGCGTTATACTCCGTTTCACATAACGGCTGCGAGCAATAAACCACGCTGGAAATAAAAAAACATCCATAACTTTTATACTAAACCCATATTATTCAATCTGCTAAGTTAGCGCCCAACACCTATATACTCAAAACCATATTGCATTAGCATATCCCTATCAAAAACATTACGGCCATCTATTATTAACGGTGTTCGCATCTTAGCCTGCAACCTCACATAGTCAGGTGACCAATATTCAACCCATTCAGTTACCAACAACAGAGCATCAGCCCCTTCTGTCGCTTCCAAAGCCTCTTCAACATAAGTAATCAATGCTTCATCACAGTAATGTAGCTGAAGGTTAGCTATGGCTTCAGGGTCATGCAGCCTCACGCTAACACCTTGTGAGATCAGTGCATCAATAATTTTAATACTCGGCGCATGATCAATACTTGCTGTACCAGGCTTGAATGAAGCGCCCCATATAGCCACTGTTTTCCCTCTAATATTTCCTTGATAGTATTGCCACAACTTTCTAAACAACAACTCTTTCTGCAACTCATTCTCATCAAGCACTGTTTTCAGTAACGATGTCTCTCGCTGCTGCTGAAGAATGCCGGAGAATGTTGATACATAAGCAGCAAAATTTTGCCCACCAAAACCACAGCCCGGCGTTAAATAATGATGGCCAACACGAGGGTCACTCCCCATACCCTCTTGCACAACGCTAATATCCACATTCAGCTGATCAGCCAAGTTAGCGAGTTCATTAATATAGCCTAAACGCAAGGCAAGCATCCCTGTGATAGCAAACTTAGTAAACTCAGCTTCTCGTGAATTCATTAATTGTAAAGCATCAAGGCTACCACTAAAGGGCTTAAACAAGGCCTTTGTTTTAGTTAAGGCCGTATTCTGATCTAAGCCTAAAATAATCCTCTCTGGTCGCACAAAGCTTTCCAAAGCGGCCCCCTCTGGAAGGTTATCAGGCACATAAACAATATCCCCTGTTTTGCCTAATTTAGCCTGCAAAACCTCTGTCGCCCCTACCGCAAAGTTACATTGGTTAATCACCAATAAACCACTAACACCCAAAGACTTTAACGAGCCGATGACTCGCTCCGCAATCTGCTGATCTGAAGGCTGCAAGGCTAACCAATGAATATCCGTGGCCGTATCAAGCTCACGCTGCCGCCGAACTAAACGGCCGGCTGTTATTTGTTGTTGAATTTGAGCAAGCAGCCCCTGTTCATCGACAATGATAGAAATATCATCCAAGCTCTGTTGCCAGCCACCAGCCATCTCATCAATAACAACATCATTACCCACCTTTGCCAAACATGCCGCAGCAACCCAAGCGGAAAGACCGGAGCCATAAACATTAATTTTCATGCTACACCCTGTGTTTCACGATAAATATGCGCCAGTAATCCACTGGTTGATGCATCCAAGTTATCATTATCAGCCTGACCCAGCTTCGCCAATAAAGAAGTCGCTACTTTTTTACCCTGTTCCACCCCCCATTGATCAAATGGGTTTATCTCCCAGATAACCGATTGGACAAAAACCTTATGTTCATATAAGGCAATTAAACCACCTAAACTTTCTGGATCCAAGGTTTTCAATATCAAGGTTGTACTGGGTTGATTGCCATCATAATGCTTATAACTTGAGGAGGCCTCCTCTTCATTGAGCATACTATCACCTAACGCTAACAAACGAGATTGAGCCAAACAATTTGCCAATGATAACTGATGCTGCTCTTGCAGCTCCTCGCCCTCTCCATCATAGCGTACCGCTGCGCTAATAAAATCACACATAACCGGCTCAGTCCCTTGGTGTAGCAACTGATAAAAAGCATGTTGAGCATTAGAGCCGACCTGCCCCCAAAGTACTGGACAAGTACGATAATCAACGCGCTGGCCCGCACGATTAAGACTTTTACCATTGCTTTCCATCTCCAACTGTTCAAGGTATGCAGGAAACTGAGCTAAACGACCGTCGTATGGCAGAATGGCGTGCGCGTGAATATCTAAGAAGTTAACATTCCATACACCCATTAAACCCAATAAAACAGGCAAATTTTTTCCAAACGATGCCGTCCTAAAATGCTCATCCATTTTATGTGCACCAGCCAATAACTCACGAAACTGCGTCATGCCAATTTTAAGCGCAATAGGCATACCGATAACTGACCACAAAGAATACCGCCCGCCAACCCAGTCCCATAATAGCAACTGATGGCTCTCTGGAACGCCCCAACGTAACGCTGCCGCCGGACTAGCCGTTGCCGCAATAAAGTGGTGCTGGTTGATTAACTCAATAGATTGCCTACTTGCCGCTAACAACCACTCACGAGCCGTATTCGCATTTGCCAAGGTATCGATCGTAGTAAATGTTTTTGAGGCGACAATAAATAAAGTCGTTGCCGGGTCTAAGTTAGGCAGCAACTTTTCAAGTTCACTGCCGTCCATTGATGAAACAAAATGCACGTCAAGGTGAGCGATTTCTTTAGGTACATATTGCTCCAGAGCATCACAAACCATTAAAGGGCCTAAACTTGAGCCACCCACTCCAATATTTACAATACTTTTAATCGGCCGCCCATCATAGCCTCGCCATTGAGCCAGCTGGATTTGCTCCACCAGCACCTGCATTTTTGATAAAGAGTCTTGGACATCTGTAACCACATCCCGCCCCTCATGCAATAGCTCACCACCCGCTGGCTGACGTAGCGCCATATGTAAAGCTGCTCGCTGCTCTGAGTCATTTACTTTTTCAGCCGAAAACAATCGTTCAATCCAATCTGCCAGCTTTTGCTGCCTAGCTAAACAAGTTAACTTATCGAGTGTCTCCTCATTAATTCGTTGCTTAGACAAATCCAGCAGGTATTTATCAAAGGAAAAACTCAAGCTCTCGAAACGAGCAGTATCAGCCAATACATCTTTCAAGTGACGCGCCTTAAGTTGAGTCGCGTGTTGCCGCAAGTCAAGCCATGCTTTCGTATTATCTACAGCCACAATATCAACCCAATGTTTTAATAAATTCTTTTAGCCCACCAGCCGTTTCGGCATGCTGTAAACCGTAGGCAATATTAGCCTTTAAATAGCCCAATTTTTCACCACAATCATAGGTATCACCCATCATCTTATATGCATCTACGGTCTGCTCTGCCAATAGACTATCAATCGCATCCGTCAACTGAATTTCTCCACCCGCACCCGGCTTACCGTCAGCCAACAAACTCATAACCCTAGCAGGTAATATATACCGGCCAATAACAGCTAAATTAGAAGGAGCATCATCTTGTGCAGGTTTTTCTACCAAGCCTTTTATCGCAGTAGACTTTCCAGCGGCTGGCATAACACCACCACAATCTGCAATACCATACGATTGCACCTTATCAAGCGGCACTTCCCCCACCATAATTTGCGCGGCAGCACTCGATTCAAACTCGGCAACCATTCTCGCCAAATCGTTACCGCTATCCTGCTGATTATTCACCAACACATCGGGTAAAATAACTGCAAAAGGCTCATCATTAACCACCGATGCAGCACAATGAACCGCATGACCCAAGCCCTTAGCCTGAGGCTGACGTATCGCAATAATCGACACATCAGGAGGAATAATTTGTTGAATTGCGGCTAAAAGTGCTGTTTTATTCTTACGAGAAAGCTCGGCTTCAAGCTCATAGTGGCTATCAAAATGGTCTTCAATCGCGGATTTACCACTTCGCGTGACTAAAATAATTTCCTTAATACCCGCGGCAACCGCTTCCTCAACAACATATTGAATAACGGGCTTATCAACCACTGGCATCATCTCCTTTGGTATTGCCTTACTCGCAGGCAATACCCGCGTACCTAATCCCGCCACAGGAATAACAACCTTACGTACTTTCAACATCCTTGCTCCAACTGTAATTAATCAACACTCGAATTATAGCGCCCAAACTCATCAAGATACACCTCCAATAGACTAAGAATAAAGAACAATTTAAGGAGCACCGCCCCATTAATGCAAGTCCCTTCCAATATAAAAAACCTACAAAATAGGCGCAACTAAAAAAGCCCTGACTAGCAGGGCTTTTTTAGTTGCAAAACTAATTATTAGTTAAGTTCAATATCTTCTCTATTCTTATCAACCGTTGCCGCACCAACACCTTTAACCTTTGTTAAATCTTTCAAGGTCTTAAAATCACCATTCGCCTCTCGATACGCAACTATTGCCGCCGCCTTACTTTCACCAATACCTTTCAAACCAGCCGCCAACTCCGCAACTGATGCGACATTAATATTAACGGAAAAAGCAGAAAATGAAACCAATAAACCTACAAGTAATAAAAGCACTCTTTTGAACATAATATTCTCCATGAAAGTTCAGAATACCCCCACCTCATGCGAGGGTTAGTTTTACTGCCCACCTAATATGCACTAAATTTAAGGCCATTGCTACCACTAAATATTCGGCTAAAATGACCGCTATCTAAATCAACTTTTAGAAATCGAAAGCAACCCTATCATCCTAGTTAAATAGCACCGAAAAAGAGAGAGAGATCACAGGCCACTTCAGCCTACGAAACAGCCCTTAAGCAAGAAATATTTTCATCAAGGGTAAAACTTCTGCTGCAATAACCAGCCCAACTCCCCATTTTATTAACTTAAGCTCCGACTTCACATCATTAATATCTCTTTCATAATCCGTTACCGAGACTGCTGCAGCTTTCGCCTTTTCTTCACTTGACCCAGCTTCAATCAATGCCGCATATATCTCACTATTCATTGTAGACATATTTAACCTCCTATTTGAATTTCATTATATCACCATACATAATAAAAATAACTAATGGGCTTTTCAGCATTTCAGCCGTCTCAGGCTTACTTTAAAACACCCCGAACATTAATGAGATACACCGTCTCGTTTAATCACTTTTACAAATGTTAGCCAAAGAATATAAACATCAAAGAAAAATGTCCTTCGCTGCAAATACTCGACATCTAAATCAACTTTTTGAGATACAGGTAATTCATCACGCCCATTCACTTGCGCCCAGCCTGTTAAACCCGGCAACAACTTATGAACCTTCTTCTCTGTACGCAGCGCAATCAAATCGTCCTGATTAAATAGCGCAGGACGCGGGCCAACAAAACTCATCTCACCTTTCACAATACACCACAATTGAGGCAGCTCATCTAAGCTAGATTTACGCAAAAAATCACCTATTGACGTTAAAACACCTTTAGGGTCTTGAAGCAAATGCGTTGCAACAGCGGGGGTGTCAACTTTCATACTACGAAACTTAGGCATCTTAAATATCAAATTATTCATACCAACCCTATCCGACCAATAGAGCGCGGGGCCTTTAGAACTTGATCTTACCGCAATAGCAATAGCCGCAGCAGGCAACAACAGAAAAAAACAGGCAATAAGCGCCAACAACAAGTCAAAAATTCGTTTCAGCACCTACGTCTCCCTTCTTAACTTAAAACCCACAGGTCGTCAGACGGCCGATAGCTCAAGGTTTCCAGTAGCGATGCTACCTGCTGTTGATTTTCTAATGAGCCTGAAAAGCCCAATAGTACTTCAGCATAAGAATGACCGCTACCCAGAGCACTTAACCAAAATCCCACCCCACCCTCATCACCTGAACGACCCAATACATTCTGGTAAAGTGTATCGAGATATTCCGCGTTAGAACCGATAGAGAACATCTCAGAAAATTCAATAGAATCGACAAAGTTCTGTGAAATAGTCATTATCTCAAAACCGCTGGTATAACTATCCACCCAAAAATTCAAACCTGCACTGTCCGGCTCTCGATCTAACGCTGCCTGATACAGGCTAACAACACGACCCACCAACGCCACATCGGCTAAGCGTACAGGCAAATCACTTGATGACAAACTTAACATCCCATCAGAAAAACGCACGGCCTCTATTGATTGCAAGAAATCCACACCTTGTGAAGAGCTAATTTCAACACCACCGTCAGTAAAGACAATTTGCCCACCCCCATAAGCAACATCAATCACAGCAATATCACTACCGCCTTCACCAAATAGCCTGTCATCCCCTAAACCTCCAGTAATCACATTGTCCGCACTGTTACCAACGATAGTATCCGCATAATCACTGCCAATGGCATTTTCAATCACCACATCAAAGGCTATGGCAATGTTATTTATCGCACTTCTAGCTTCACCGTCAAGGTAACCGACCGAACTAAACTCACCCGCAAGTAATGACACATCCACAGCATGCGGCTGATTACTAAAATCGAAGACATCAGCCCCTGCCGCATCCCATATTGTTAAAATTTCACCATTAGTCGCAAACTGGTAGTTATCATTCCCAGTATTGTAGCTATTATTCGCGCCATATAAATACTGCACCGTCGCTATATCATAAAGCATGGGTGTAATCGCTTTCCGTCCATCGAGTATACTGTCAGGGTGTTCATTATAAGACATGATGCTATATTGAGCGCTATCATATGCGGCATCTAATAAGACCCGCCCATCATGCGGGTGCGACAAACCAATCGCATGACCAATCTCATGCATTAACGTCAAATAACTATCGCTACCCACCCCACCCGAATAATCTAAATTATTCAACCAAACATCACCAGCTGCCGGCGCCGCACCTGCTCCAGAACTATACTTAGGCCACGGGGCATAAGCCCATGCTAAAGTCAGTCCATTATCATCAGCGCCAACCGCATCACTGTGGCTAAACCGAAGATCACCCACACTACTCGATTGATCAACAACTTCTTCAAATATAACATTACCGATCGCCGACCATGCACTCAACGCCGAACGCACCTGCGCCTGTTCAGCCACAGCCAATGCCGACCATAACTCCACCTCGTCGCCATAACCACTCGCCCAAAGAGTATCGCTACCCGAAGGGAAGCTGTAGCTAAGCTGAGTTGTACCGCCAATAGAAGTAATCCAACGGTAATCATCCAACAACGCAGCTACGCTAGCATCCCCTGAAGAGAACACCTCTATAATACTCGACATCTGCAGACCTACATTTAAAAGATAGAACTGCTAATTGTAGAACAAACCTGCAAAGCTGCCTGTGAGACTCCTCACCTTTTAAAGCTCAGCAAAAGAATAGTTAGTCGCCCCTGAAGATTAAGCCATTACTGCCTAATAACTATCAGGCTCAGCAGTCATTTTAAGTGTTATTTGCTCAATGAGACGCTTTAAATCCCAGGGGCAATAAAACCAAGCCAGTAGCTTAGCGATATTGTAAGCGGCAGCGGCTAAAACTACATTAGCATGATCGCCTGCTTTGCCTTTAAGATAATTCCGGATGAGTCGATAGTCTGAATTTAAGTGACCAATAATAGGTTCAACAGCAGCTCGACGCTTCATCCATTTTCTTAGACTTCTTGTGGCTCGCTTAGGTATTTTTCCGACCAAATGTAT
>Ga0209081_1002438_pt1 | contig 10795 bp, 7 predicted proteins | sample GOMGulsemesocosm_4_FD_184636 | JGI IMG/M metagenome (GOLD analysis project Ga0209081, IMG submission 184636) | Methane-oxidizing microbial communities from mesocosms in the Gulf of Mexico - GOM15B Gulf of Mexico (SPAdes) (version 2) | ecosystem: Environmental > Aquatic > Marine > Cold seeps... | reverse complement strand
GACCCTGATGTTATTAATGAAATGCTGTATCACACGGTCAGCACATCGTTAAGCGATAGTGATGAGGGCTTTTATTTAGCAAATATTAAAGAGGCTGCTTGCTTAAAAGAAATGCCGTTTTATTTAAGTTTGGCAGATTTCTCAACACAAAAAATTAATCGTTTATTAAAATCAGAACCGACGTACCAAAGTCTTTCAGCGAAACAAATGCAAGGTTACTTAACGGGATTTATCGATTTAATTTGTGAATATGAGGGCCGTTATTATGTGATGGATTATAAAAGTAATGCCTTGGTGGACTATAGGGAAACTAGCTTGATAACCGCCATGCGTGAGCATAATTACGGACTGCAATATTGGCTTTATAGTGTTGTTTTGCACTTATATTTACAAAAACGCTTAGAAAATTATCAATTCTCCGAACATTTTGGTGGTGTACGTTATTTGTTTATACGCGGAATGCAAGCGGATGTCGCCATGAGTGGTGTTTTTAGTGCGTTACCTGATGAACTAATGTTAGAAGAATTAAGTGCGGTATTTTCTGCATAATTCAGTATAGTAAGTAGGGTTAAGCTGCGTTAGCATCGATGGTTTATATGATTTTAATAAAGGAGTTTTATTTTGCAACAATCTGTCACTTTTGATCTTGACCTTATTCGCCGTTACGATAAAGCGGGGCCACGTTATACCTCTTACCCTACAGCGGTTGAGTTTAGTGAAGATTTTACAGCTAATAGCTATCGCGAACAGATAAGTATATCCAACCAACGCGGTGGGCCTTTATCACTGTATTTTCATATACCCTTTTGCGATACCGTTTGTTATTACTGCGCATGCAATAAAATAATCACTAAAAATAGAGACCATGCTGTTCCGTATTTAGAAAATTTACATAAAGAAATTAAGCTGCAAGGTGAGTTGTTTGATTCTAACCGAGTCGTTGAGCAACTTCACTGGGGCGGCGGTACGCCAACGTTTATTAGTCATGAGCAAATGCGCGAGTTAATGGCTGTAACACGGCAGTATTTTAATTTAGCTGGCGATGATAAGGGCGAGTTTTCTATCGAAATTGACCCACGAGAAGCAACGGCTGAAACTATTAAAGTATTACGCGAGATTGGTTTTAATCGCATTAGTTTAGGTGTACAAGATTTTAATCCAACGGTACAAAAAGCCGTTAACCGGATTCAAACAGAAGCCGAAACCTTTGCTGTGATTGATGCAGCGAGAGACAACGGTTTTCGTTCAGTGAGCTTAGATTTAATTTATGGCTTACCGCATCAAACACCTGCCAGTTTTGCAGAAACCTTAGCTAAAGTGATTGCGGTAAACCCCGATCGATTATCGGTGTTTAATTATGCGCATTTACCAGAGCGCTTTAAAGTGCAAAGGCAAATGAATGATGCTGATATGCCAACTCCCGCAGTGAAATTAGCGATTTTACAACAATCTATCCAGCAACTAACTGAAGCGGGTTATGTGTATATCGGCATGGACCACTTTGCGAAACCTGATGATGAATTAGCTATCGCACAGCGTGAAAATAAACTGTATCGGAATTTTCAAGGCTATTCTACGCATTCAGAGTGTGATCTGATTGGCCTAGGTGTTACCTCGATTGGCAGTGTGGGTGATTCTTACTCTCAAAACCGTCGTACCCTAGAAGAATACAATAGCAGTCTAAATAATAATGAATTACCTGTTTTTCGGGGCTTTACTTTAAATGACGATGACAAAGTGCGTCGTGTAGTAATCACTAAGCTAATCTGTCATTTTTCATTGGATATAAGCGCCATAGAAAAACAATTAAACATTAATTTTGCAGAATATTTTGCCGAAGAACTGCCGCAGTTAGACCAGTTTGCACAAGATGGTTTGTTAATTCATAACGCAGAAAAAATAGAAGTATTGCCGGCAGGGCATTTATTAATCCGCAATATTTGTATGGCGTTTGATAAGTATATGCAACAAAAACAAGGTGGGCATTTTTCTAAAGTAATTTAGCCTAAGAGAGCATGATTTTGTAAACTGTATAAGCTGTAGTGGTGCGGTAATATGATGAGGACGAGACACCTCATACAAATTAAGTGAAGTATTTCAGGCGACCAACTTATGACTACAAAAATAATCATTAGACAATTTGCTGTTGCAATGGCTTATTTTTTAATTGCAGTAATCGTACTAGAGTTTGCTGTTGTTAACGGTAATGCCACACTTATTTGGCCTTCTTCAGGGCTTGCTTTAGCGATACTTATCCGCTGGGGAAAGGTGTATACGGGGGGCGTGTTTTTGGGCGCGTTTATTGCGGCAGTTTATGCAGGAAATGAACCTGTTATCTGGGTGCTTACTTCATTAGGGAATACACTAGAAGCCCTCATAGCCGTCTATTTATTACGCTATTTGCCATTTTCTAAAAATGTATATCATACGCATGATTATTTTTCGTTAATATTCGCCGGGGCTGTTGGCGCAATATTTAGTGCATTATTAGGCTGTTTGTCTTTATACCTCAGCGATTTTATTTCACTAGTGCAAATACCTAAAATAATCTTGCATTGGTGGATGGCTGATGCCTTAGGTATTTTAATCGTTGCGCCTTTTTTATTGTTATTTAGCTATTCTCGAATACGTTTCTTATTAAAAGGGAAGTTGATTGAAGTGCTGTTACTCTTAATGAGTACACTACTTTTAGGCTTAATGTTTTATGCTGGTTTGATAGGGGGCTTTAACCTAGCGGGCAGTACTTATTTGTTAGTTATTCCTCTTATTTGGGGGATACTACGTTTTGGTCACGTGATAAGTACGATTGTTATTGCTGAATATTTTGCTATTGCGATCTATGGGTTATTAGTTCAAAAAGGTATTTTTTGGACAGGTGACCTGCAAAGTGATTTTTATTTCTTTAGTGGCCATTTTTCAGTTATTTCTATAGCAACTATGCTGATGGCATATGCTACTAAGGAAAAAAATATACTGCAGCAAGTTATTAGTAATAGTTATACGGAAACCTATATTTTTGGTGAAGATGACATAAGGTTTGAATTTGTTAACCAGCGAGCGTTAGATAACCATCTTCTCACTTTATTTCAGGCACTCAAATTAAGCCCACTTGATTTGAGTTTTTTTATGTCGGAAAAATTATTGAATGAAGCTATTAAGTCTCTGCGAAATAAAGAGTTAGCTATCGTTAATTTTACAACTTGGGTCCAGCGCTTAGATAAAACAACCTATCCAGCTGAAATCAATATGCAATTACTTGATCATAGTAATCGTAATAATTATTTGCTTTCAGTCATTGATATTTCTGAAAAAATAAAGAAAGAAAAGTATTTAATGCTAGGGAATTTGGTTTGTGATGCGTCATCTCAAGCTATTATGGTGACAGACGAAAAGTCCAAAATTATACGAGTGAATGGTGCATTTACGGAGATTACTGGATATTCGGCTGAGTTTGCCATAGGGAAAACCCCTAGTTTTTTAAAATCAGGAAGGCATGATGAGGCTTTTTTTACACAATTATGGCAAAGTTTAATAGAGACTAAAGAATGGTTAGGAGAGATTTATAATCGGCGCAAAAATGGGGAGCTGTATTTACAAAGTGTGACGATTAAAGCCTTACATAATAGTCGTGGTGAACTAGAAAATTATATTGCAATGTTTACGGATATAACGGAATCACGGGCAAATGAATTACACCTGAAACATCAGTCTGAACATGATGTTTTGACTAGTTTACCCAATAAAAAATTATTACAGCAAGAGTTTGGCTATGCCCTAACGATGGCTAAACGGCATAAGACAAAATTTGCTTTATTATTTATTGATATAAACGATTTTAAACCAGTGAATGATAGTTATGGGCATGTTTATGGTGATTATGTATTACAAACTTTAGCCACTAGAATGCAAACGTGTATACGTGAGGCAGATATGGTTTCACGCATAGGGGGTGATGAGTTTGTGGTGTTAGTGAGCGATACTGAAAGTGACCCAAACTGTGTTATTTTAATTAAAAAACTGAAACAAATTATCGAGCAAGCCTTGGTTGTTGACGAGCTTAGCTTGAAAGTATCAGCGAGTATTGGGGTCGCTAATTACCCAGAACAAGGTGATACTTTAGAAGGGCTGCTACGAATAGCAGATGAAGCTATGTATGCCGATAAACAGAAAATGAAAGAGAGATAGAGATGATAAGCAATATTTTACAAAGCTGGAAGAATCAATGGCCGACAATACGCTCGACTAAGCCTTTGGCAATCGATGAGGGAGTAATTGATCAAGGCGCGTTTAATGCGATTGAAGTAGATGAGTTATTTGATACCGTAAACCAAGCCAGCACGGTAGCGGGACAAGCAGTTTTATACCGATCTTTAACTCAACCCTCTGCCTCTGCTAAAGCGACTCAAGCGAAGCAAGCTGCAGTCAAAGAAATTCAAGCTAACCCAGCTATTCGCGATAACCTAGAGCGCATTGTGGCTAATGCCGCAGCCACTGAAAATCATTTATATGTTTTGTTGTTTGGTGAGTTTTTAGGTGCCTTAGGTACGGCGCGTGAAAGTAAGCAAATTGAAGGCTATGGTCATCGTCAATATCGCCGTGGAATGCGATTTGTTGAGGATTTAACGGGGGCTATATACGCTTCTAGCCAACCTGAAAGTGCCTATTTGCAAAGTATCTTTACTAAAATCAATGATTTTTCAAAAAGCCGAATTCACTCTTTAATGGTTGGGCCTGTGTATAACACGGAGAAAGGCTTTAAAACGAAAGAGGAACGTAAAGGTTCATTTACACCGGCAACCATTTTTCAGCCAAGTGTGTTTAAACCCTTGTTGATCTTATCGCTGATTATTGGCGTGGGCATCTTATCGCAAATGGTGACTTATAGTATTCCGGGCTTATCTTTTAGCACTGGTGGCGTTTCCGGTGCGATTTTTGCGCCCCTATTATTAGCCTATTTTCCAATTATAGGATCGTACGACCGAGATAATTGCATTATTCCGCTGCGTAATGAATTTAAAGAATCCCAAGAATTAGGGAATGCACTCGATGCACTGGGGCAGATAGATGAATTATTAGCCTTTATTAAATTTTCAGAAAGTTTCGGTTCTGATACGGTGTTACCAACGTTGGTAGAAAGCGAGCATCATAAAATAAGCCTTAAAAAAGCAAAAAACCCTGTATTAGGTATGCGCAGCGACAAGTATGTGGGCAATGATTTTGTTTTAGAAAGCGACAAACTGGTGTTTATAACCGGGCCAAATAGTGGTGGTAAAACTGCCTTTTGCAAAACGGTGACACAAATTCAATTGTTAGCGCAAATAGGCTGTTATGTGCCAGCGGAGTCAGCCATAATGAGTGCTGCGGATAAAATAATTTATCAAGCGCCAGAAATTAGCCATCTTGATGATGGTGAGGGGCGTTTTGGTACTGAATTAAAGCGTACGCGTGACATATTTTTAGCAACTACTGCAAAAAGCTTCATCGTTTTAGATGAGCTTTCTGAAGGCACAACCTTTGAAGAAAAAATGGAATCATCAAGTAATGTCTTAGATGGTTTTTATCGTAAAGGAAATAACACCTTATTAATTACACACAACCATCAATTAGTGGATGTATTTATTAATAAAAGAGAAGGTGTCGCAAAACAGGTTGAGTTTTTAAATGATGGGCCCAGTTATCGATTAATTGAGGGTATCTCGCGGGTGAGCCATGCAGATAGAGTCGCGAAGAAAATAGGGTTTTCTAAAGAAGATATTGATAATTATTTAGCAAATTCAAAGTAGAAATTAGGCGCTTTAAAACTTTATAGCCACAAAAAAGCCTCACCCATTATGAAAATGAGTGAGGCTTTTTTGTGTTGCCCAGTAAAAGCGGAGGAGCTTACATCATGCCGCCCATTCCACCCATGCCTCCCATATCAGGCATTGCAGGAGCGGCTGCTGCATCAGAAGGCTCATCAGCAATCATTACTTCCGTGGTAATCATTAATCCTGCCACAGACGCTGCATTTTGTAATGCAGAACGCGTTACTTTAGCCGGGTCTAAAATCCCCATTTCAATCATATCGCCATACTCACCGGCTGCTGCGTTGTAACCAAAGTTACCCTCGCCTTTAGCCACTTCGTTAAGTACCACGGATGATTCATCACCTGCGTTATCAACGATTTGACGTAGAGGAGCTGACATTGAGCGACGTAAAATAGCCACACCAATTTTTTGGTCGTGGTTAGCCCCTTCAACGCCTTCTAAAGCAGCGATTGCACGAACAAGTGCCGTACCACCACCGGCAACAACACCTTCTTCTACCGCAGCGCGCGTTGAGTGTAATGCATCTTCAACGCGTGCTTTTTTCTCTTTCATTTCAACTTCAGTTGCCGCACCGACTTTAATCACTGCAACACCGCCCGCTAATTTAGCTAAACGTTCTTGTAGTTTTTCTTTATCGTAGTCTGATGTTGCCTCATCCGCTTGTGTACGGATTTGTGTAATGCGTGCTTTGATATTGTCTTCAGAACCCACACCATCAACAATCACAGTAATTTCTTTCGTGATTTGTATTTTCTTCGCTGTTCCTAGTTGCTCTAGTTCAACTTTTTCAAGTGAAAGACCAATTTCTTCAGAAATAACCGTAGCGCCAGTTAATACCGCAATATCTTCTAACATCGCTTTACGACGATCACCAAAGCCAGGTGCTTTAACAGCCGCTACTTTAACGATACCACGCATGTTGTTGACAACTAATGTCGCGAGTGCTTCACCATCAACATCTTCAGCGATAATTAATAGAGGACGGCCTGCTTTCGCAACGCTTTCTAATGTAGGGAGTAAATCACGGATATTAGAGATCTTTTTATCAAATAATAAGATAAAAGGGCTTTCTAACTCAACGCTCATGCTATCTTGATTGTTGATGAAATAAGGTGATAAATAACCACGATCAAACTGCATACCTTCAACAACGTCTAATTCGTTATCTAAGCCAGTGCCTTCTTCAACCGTGATAACGCCTTCTTTACCGACTTTTTCCATTGCTTCAGCAATGATTTGGCCGACAGACTCGTCAGAGTTTGCAGAGATCGTTCCTACTTGAGCAATCGCTTTATTATCAGTACAAGGCGTTGCAGACTCAATAATGGCTGCAACCGCTTTAGTCACGGCTAAATCAATACCACGCTTTAGATCCATTGGGTTCATGCCCGCCGCAACTGATTTCAAACCTTCATTAACAATCGATTGTGCTAAAACAGTCGCCGTCGTGGTTCCATCACCGGCTACATCAGACGTTTGTGAAGCCACTTCCTTCACCATTTGTGCGCCCATATTTTCAAACTTATCAGCCAGCTCGATTTCTTTCGCAACCGATACACCATCTTTAGTGATCGTTGGTGCGCCAAAGCTTTTATCTAAAACGGCATTACGACCTTTAGGGCCTAGTGTTGCTTTTACGGCATTTGCTAAAATATTTACGCCATTCGCCATTAAGCTACGTGCGTCATCTCCAAATTTTACTTCTTTTGCTGCCATGTGTTGTTTCCCTGAATGATTTTAGTTTATTAAATATAGCGTAATGCACTGTAAAACAGTGTGTATTGATTATTTAGGTTTAGTTGAGAGTGGCGATAATATCGTCTTCACGCATGACGATTAAGTCTTCACCGTCTACGTTGACTTCGCTACCTGAGTACTTAGTAAATAACACATGATCCCCAACTTTAACGTGCATTTGATGAATTGACCCATTGTCTAAAATTTTGCCAGAACCAATAGCAAGTACTTTTCCTTCGCTAGGTTTTTCTGTTGCTGAACCGGGTAGGACGATACCTCCAGCAGTTTTTGTTTCTTCTTCAACTCGTTTGATAACGACACGGTCGTGTAGAGGTTTAATATTCATTATTTTCTCCTTGTTAATGATTTATGGTAATTAGGGTTTTATTGCATTATCGCCACGTTTTATGCTTCGCTGACTTCAAGTTCTTGCTGCTTTTTTTGAATAATATAGCGACCGAATTCTTGTAATGTGTGTACGGAAACAGGGATAGCATCCATCAGGTTAATAGTTAAACGAGATTTCCACTCTTCACTACTAAACTCTTCTTTAGTATTTTTCTTTATAGATTCAAGTAAGTCAGTGGTATCAAAGTCCTCATCAGCTAATGCCCTAAAAACTTCAACACTACTGACAATAGAATCTGATTTAGCAGAATTTTTTATCATAAATGGAGTGCTCCATACCGGTAGGCGTAAGGATAGTCCAAACCAAAATCCGTGTGACCAGCTATAAATACTATCAAAGACAGACTCATCTAAATTTTTAATATCGAAAGGGTAGCTGAGCTCCCCCTTGTGTCTTAATGCCGTGTAGTGGGAAAAGCAATCCATCAAGAATTCAGCTAAATCCTTAGCTGTTTCATCATCTTCAAAAACAGCAAGGTCGCCATAAAATGGAGCTGGTATCCATTCGGTAGGCTTAATTAAATCGGGTGTAATAACTAGCGCATGCATAAACCCTTCTAGCTCTTTTTGGTTAAAGCAGCCACCCGGAATATTAATGGGTGAAAAACGTAATTGGAATTGGTCTTCTAGTTCTTTAGTCAGCATAGGTATAAAAATCCAAGGGTGTTAAGAGGTAATGTTAAGTGATTTATACGTTAATCAATAAAGAAGAGACAACGTTGAAATAGCTATTGAGTAGTAAGGACAAAGACTCATAGTAGAGATTTTCTAAACCTTGAATCGGTTGATTACTTAAAAAATCGATAATATTCATCACTTGTAAATTCAGCGCATCAATGGTTTTTGCAGAGAGATTAATAGATGAGTCTATAAACACATTGATGCCATGATTCAGTGTATTAAATGTATCTAGTGTGACCATTTTAGGGTGATCAATAAAAAACTGAATGGCATCTTGCGCTTGAGTATTGTAATCACTTGCAGTGCTCATAAACTGTTGATAATCCGCTTGTGCACTTGGAATAATATCGGTATTTAGGTAAGTATAAAATTCGTTTCCTTTATCGGCTATCTCCGACTTCCAGCGCAAGCTTGTTTCAACAGGCGTGTTATAAAATTCAGTACTGGCATTAGCAATACTGGCATGTAACTCATTACCAGAAATAGTCGCACGTTCAAATAGCTCATTTGCTTGTTGGCTAAGTAACTGATAAAGCTCTTTAGTTGGGGTGATTATTTTTTCATCGTAATTAATGTTGGAAGCATTCATGCTCGCTCACCTGCTCTTATGTAATATTTGAAAACAGCATTCTATCTTCAATAAAGTCACTAAGGGAATGAGTCATATTGACGCGCGGCAAAATGCCGCTGATATTGGCATTATATTTGCTTTGTATCCTAGGTTTGTGCTGAGAATTTAGCTAAATAAATGTGTGTAATAAGGTTTAGGATCTAGAAAAGTAGGGGTGTAATTTTTTTAAGCGTGTGAATTAAGTAGCTTAATCGTGTTTAGTCATAGTGACTGCTGAAAGCTATCTTTATAAGTAAAGGGTGTATACACATTGTTGTAGTGTTCAAAAATAAATGTCTAATTATTAAACGAATGATTAGTTTTTAAACAGTGAATGAATTTTTCATAAAAGTAATAATTTGTACTTATATTATTGATTTGTAAGTATTTAATTTTTATTTTCTAGTTTGGCATACTCGTTGCATTAAGTTACTGAGAAGCTGTCGCTAAGCTTGAGTTAGCAGACACTTCAATACTGTACGTTATCAAGCAAATAGGCATAGTGATAGCGACAGCTTCATTAACACTAATAACAAAGAAACGAGGATAATAAACATGGCAATAAGTGCTGCAACAAAAGCTGCAACCGATGCTTTGGCTGTTAATCGTGCACCGACTAGCGTAAATGCTCAGGAAGTTCATAGATGGCTACAAAGTTTTACTTGGGACTTCGATAAAAATCGTACTAAGTATCCTACTAAGTACAAAATGGCGAATGATACCAAAGAGCAATTCAAGCTTATCGCCAAAGAATATGCACGCATGGAGTCTGTGAAAGATGAGCGTCAATTCGGTAGTTTACAGGATGTATTAACACGTGTTGATGCGGGGAACAAAGTTCACCCAAAATGGAATGAGACGATGAAAGTCATCTCTAACTTCTTAGAAGTTGGGGAATACAACGCGATTGCTGCAACAGGGATGCTGTGGGATTCAGCTCAAGCACCTGAGCAAAAAAATGGATATTTAGCACAAACATTAGATGAAATTCGTCACACTAACCAATGTGGTTATGTAAATTATTATTTCACTAAACATGGACAAGATGCAGCAGGACATAATGATGCGCGTCGCTCAAGAACGATTGGGCCACTATGGAAAGGAATGAAACGTGTATTCTCTGATGGGTTTATTTCAGGGGATGCAGTGGAATGTTCAATTAACTTACAGTTAGTTGGGGAAGCCTGTTTCACTAACCCTCTCATTGTTGCTGTTACCGAATGGGCAGCTGCCAATGGTGATGAAATTACACCAACCGTATTCTTATCTATTGAAACTGATGAGCTGCGCCATATGGCAAACGGTTATCAAACAGTTGTCTCGATTGCAAACGATGAAGCCGCTTCGAAATATCTGAACACTGACCTTAACAATGCCTTCTGGACACAGCAAAAGTATTTTACCCCAGTTTTAGGTATGTCGTTTGAATATGGTTCTCACTTTAAAGTTGAGCCTTGGGTTAAAACCTGGAACCGTTGGGTGTACGAAGACTGGGGCGGTATCTGGATTGGTCGTTTAGGTAAGTATGGCGTAAATTCACCGGCAAGTTTA
>Ga0209081_1002435_pt1 | contig 10797 bp, 10 predicted proteins | sample GOMGulsemesocosm_4_FD_184636 | JGI IMG/M metagenome (GOLD analysis project Ga0209081, IMG submission 184636) | Methane-oxidizing microbial communities from mesocosms in the Gulf of Mexico - GOM15B Gulf of Mexico (SPAdes) (version 2) | ecosystem: Environmental > Aquatic > Marine > Cold seeps... | reverse complement strand
AATCTCAGGTACATTTGGGTAAATATTGTAGCTAAAGCTACCATCACCATTAAAAATAATAGTGCCGTACTTGCTGGCAGCGGAGCTAGTTAATGCCGCAGAAGTACCGTTGACATCATTATCCATGACATTTCCTGTAACTGGGGCGACAGGCACGTTATCAGCAATAATGGTAGAAAAATCTTCTTGTGCGATAGGAGACGCAGCAGGAATACTGCCAGTATTGCCACCAATAGGAAACAGCTTCTCAGAAAAAGCGGGTGGAGAAAGCAGTAAAAGAAGGGCATTGAATGCCACAATATTTCTTTTAGGTATCATGGATAAAATTCCTTAAAAAGTAGGTGCTAGTGCTTTGATATTAGTTTATTTTTGAACATAGTCAAGCAGTCTATGGCTAAAACTGTAGGATTTAACTCGGAGACAGAGCAAGGTAATTAATTTAATAATTGAGTGTCCCGCCTTTGGTTCAAGACCTAAAGCGACCGTTAAACGCTAAAGCATTGCCTTTTATTATTGACAGGCTTATCGTGATAATAAATATCAGCTAAATATTAGCTTACACTTAATTAACAACGACTCACCAATAGCCTAAATCACATTCATATCTTGCAGATATTTGATTAAAGAAGTATTATAATCTGTTCAAAATTGTATGTTAGTCGAATTTTAGACGTATTAAAGGTCACTATGAAACCAGAAATCCACCCAGAATATAAGCAAATGACCGTTACATGCGGTTGTGGTAACGAGTTCACTACAGGCTCAGTTTTAGGTAAAGATTTACATATTGAGGTATGTTCAGCTTGCCACCCATTCTACACAGGAAAACAACGTGTTGTTGATACAGCAGGTCGTGTAGATAAATTCCGTAAGCGTTATAGCAAATAAGCTATTTCTTTGTTGCACAAAAAAAGCATCAGGAAACAATCAATGACACAAGACACATTCACCATAAAAGATAACTCCACGGGTAAGGAAGCTGATTTTCCTTTACGCAGAGGAACCATTGGTACGCCTGTTATTGATGTAAGCACGCTAAACAAGCAAATGGGTCTGTTTACATTTGACCCAGGCTTTATGTCAACAGCCAGCTGCAAAAGCGCGATTACATACATTGACGGCGAGAAAGGTGTCTTGCTATATAGGGGCTACCCTATAGACCAATTAGCTGATAACTGCTCATTTCTTGAGGTCGCCTATTTATTAATGAATGGCGAACTAGGAAATAAATCAGAACAAGCTGAATTTGAACACGAAATTGGGCAGCACGCCATGCTTCACGAAGCAATGCGTAACTTCATTGATGGCTTCCATTATGATGCTCACCCAATGGCTATGATGGTTGGAATTGTAGGCTCTTTATCTGCTTTTTATCATAGCGAATTAAACATGGATGACCCTGAGCATCGCCGTATTTCAGCGATGCGCATGCTAGCAAAAATGCCGGTTATTGCGGCGGCTTGCCATCGTCACTCTATTGGTTATCCTTTTGTTTATCCGCGCGCTGACCTGAGTTACTGCGAAAACTTCCTTAACATGATGTTTTCCCTGCCTTCTCAAAAGTATATTGATAAAGATAATTATATTAGTCCAGTTGCTGTTAAGGCATTGAACCTATTATTTATCTTACATGCAGATCACGAGCAAAACGCCAGCACTTCCACTGTTCGCCTAGCCAGCAGTACCGGCGCCAACCCTTACGCATGCATTGCAGCAGGCATTGGTGCACTTTGGGGGCCTGCTCATGGCGGAGCTAACGAAGCAGTATTAAGCATGTTAGAGGAAATCGGCTCGGTTGATCGAATTCCTGAATATATAGCTAAAGCTAAAGATAAAAACGACCCTTTCCGTTTAATGGGTTTCGGGCATCGCGTTTATAAAAACTTTGATCCGCGAGCCACAATTATTCGCAAAGCATGTTATGACGTTCTTGAGCAACTGCCAGGTAATGATCCATTATTTGAACTTGCCTTAGCACTGGAAGAATATGCTTTAAAAGACGAGTACTTTGTCGAGAAAAAGCTATATCCGAATGTTGATTTCTATTCAGGCATTATTTATAAAGCCTTAAATATCCCTGTTGATATGTTCACGGTAATGTTTACCATTGCCCGCACATCCGGCTGGGTATCTCACTGGCTAGAAATGATGGCAGAACCAGGGCAACGTATTGGCCGCCCGAGACAGGTTTATACAGGCAAAGAACTGCGTAATTTTGAGCTACAAAAAAAATAATTTTTGCCCCCTAAAAGCAGCTATAAGCTGCTTTTTTTATGCCTAAAACTCCTCTCTACCCGCTTTTCTTAAGCATCCTCAGGCGAGTCGCCCGCATTCCCAAATAAAAAATCATAAAAGTATCAACTGGGAAAATGAAGGATGCCAGTTATAGGATGTGCTGAGGTACGAAGCGCATATTTAACGTGTGATGCGCTTCTTTCCTCAGCACATCCTATAAGTCTAGCTTCGCGTATTATTAAATTTCCACTCCTTAGATCAATACCCTCAAGAAAGAAAGAGCTGACCCCGCTAAAATAGCGACCAAATCGCACAATATTTATAAGTTCTGGCTCGATGGAATAAGGTATAATTATCGGTTATTTATAATAAAAATAATATTTTACTAGAGGTCTATAGGTATGTGTTGGAGTGGGGAAGCGTCTGGGGTTTTAGCAACCATCGGACTGGCAACAGCAACTTATGTTGCATTAAAGGGGGAGTCTAAGGAGTTATGGATTCCATTAACATATTTTGCATTAATGGAGTTGTTACAAGCAGCGACTTATGTCTACATAGATGACTGTAGTTCCCCGCAAAATCAGATACTTACGCTGTTTGGCTATCTTCATATTGCCTTCCAACCGTTCTTTGTGAATATGGTGGCAATGTATTTCATTCCCGAGAGCGTCAAACTAAAAATCAGAACGACAGTTTATACCTTATGTGCTGTTGCTGCTTTGGCTATGATCGTAAAAATGTTCCCATTCGCATGGGCAGGTTTATGTAATATCGGTCAAGAAGGTTTCTGTGGCGAACAGATTTGTTCCGTTTCAGGCGCATGGCATATTGCTTGGCAAATGCCTCTAAATGGCATTATGTCCGACCCCGTTTCCTGGCTACCTGGGTTTGAATGGGGGTTACATGGCTTTGTCTATATTTTAATCGCCTTTTATTTGCCACTTATTTATGGCTCATGGCGCTTTGTTGGTTTTCATTATTTAATCGGCCCGATGATTGCCGACTTAACGACTGACGATCCTAATGAGTTTTCAGCAGTTTGGTGCTTATTTTCTATTGCTTTATGCGTTTCGGTTATTAAATCACCAATTAGAAAATATTTGCATGTTAAGAAATGGCCTTACTATCAACGTACGGTCGGTGATGCTTTGTAATTTGCGTAAGCATGATACAGAAAAGCTATTAGCTAAAAGTTAATCACTTTTTATAGGCTGAGTAGAGCTAGGCAATTTAAGTAGTCGCCTGGCAATACTCAGCCTTTCGTTTTTATAATAATAATCATTTATTTATTCGAGGTTTGGTATGTGTTGGAGTGGAGAAGCATCCGCAGTTTTAGCAACAATTGGACTGGGAACAGCCGTCTATGTTGCCTCTAAAAGAGAGTCCAAAGAACTTTGGATTCCATTAACTTTTTTCGCGTTAATGGAACTATTACAAGCCGCGACGTATGTTTATATTGATGAATGTAGCTCGCCAACCAATCAGGTACTCACGCTCTTTGGCTATCTACATATTGCGTTTCAGCCATTTTTTATCAATATGGTCGCAATGTACTTTATCCCTGAAAGCGTTAAGCTAAAAATCAGAACGACGGTATACACTTTGTGTGCCGTTGCAGCATTAGCAATGATCGTTAAAATGATGCCGTTTGCATGGGCAGGACTTTGCGTGATTGGCACCGAAGCCGTTTGTGGCACACAAGTGTGCTCAACATCTGGCGCTTGGCATATTGCATGGCAATTACCCTTAAATGATATTATGTCCCCGCCGGTTTCTTGGCTACCAGGATTTGAGGGGGGACTGCATGGCTTTGTCTATCTTTGGGTAGGCTTTTACATGCCATTTCTTTATGGCTCCTATCGCTTTGTCCTTTTTCATCTTATGATCGGCCCAGTGCTTTCAGATGCTTTAACTACTGATCCCAATGAATTTGCAGCGGTCTGGTGTCTATTTTCTATCGCCTTATGCGTATCGGTTATTAAGTCACCCATTAGACAATATTTACACGTTAAAAAATGGCCTTTTTATCAACGCACCATTAGTGATTCTTTATAATTCCAAACGAAACTAGCACAAAACCTGAGCGGCGTTTTTTCGCAAAAACACGCCACTCAGGTTCTATTTATGTGTCAAATGACCTATTGCGCTTTATTCTCAATATGCTAAAGTTTCAGGAATTTTCTTTATCAGCTGCCCTACTCTTCTATGCTTTTTTTATCCCGTAAGCTTCAACTGATTACCGTTTCCACGGCATTAAGTTTATTTACACTAACCGCTAATGCTGGCTCGCTTTCGCAAGCTATCAACACAGAAACTGCGATCCATGCAGATGCAGTCAAATCACAGTCTAAAATTGATGCCTTAGATGACCACACGCGCAAGATGTTAGATCAATACCGCTCTGCTAGCCGCCAAACAAAGACTTTACTCACTTATAATGCATATTTAAAAAACCTATTAAATTCTCAGGAAGCAGAAAAAAGATCCTTAAAACAGCAATTGCAAGAGATTGAAATTACGCAACGCGAAATTGTGCCACTGATTTTAAATATGCAAAGTAGCTTAGAACAATTCGTGCAACTTGATTTACCGTTTTTACCGGAAGAACGTCAACAGCGTATTGCCAGTCTAAAAGGCATGATGACCCGCGCTGACGTGACCAATGCAGAGAAATTTCGCCGCCTAATCGAAGCCTATCAAATCGAAAATAATTATGGCAATACTATAGAAGCTTATCGTGCCAATATCGAATTAAACGGCACAATTAGCTCAGTCGATTTCTTACGCCTAGGTCGCCTTGCTTTGTATTATCAACGCCTTGATGGCAGTGAAACCGGCTTTTGGAATAAAACCGAAAAACGCTGGGAGCCTTTAGCTAATAAATACCGCAATCCGATACGCCAAGGCTTACGTATTGCACGCAAAGAAGCCGCGCCCGACTTATTAACATTACCTGTTTCTGCAGCAACGGAGGCAGTGCAATGAGATTAATCTCTTATTTTTTATTTATTTTTTTACTCTCAAATAATGTCTGGGCAGAAAATAAAAACCTTGATCAACTTTTACGCGAGGTAAAACAAGTCCAATCTATTGACCGCAAAATTAATCGAGAGCGCGAAGCAGAATTTCTTGCAGATAAACAAACGCAGCAACAATTATTAAATACCGCAGCAGCCGAACTAAGCAAACAAGAAAATCTAAGCACCCAATTAAAAGATCATTTACAGAGCAATGAAGCGTTACTTAGCAAGTTAGAAACACAGCTTAAAGATAATAGTGGTGAGCTAGGTGAATTATTTGGTGTTGCCCGCCAAGCAGCTGGGGATTTAAACGTCGACTTATTAAGCTCTCTGGTTTCAGCACAATACCCAGATCGTACTGAAAAACTAAATAGCATCGCTAATAGCAAGGCCTTGCCTACGATAGAGCAGCTAGAAACCTTATGGTTTACCTTACAGCAAGAAATGACTGAAACCGGTAAAGTGGTTCGCTTTAAACGTACTATTGAAGCGGCAAATGGTAATAGTGAAGAAGCCGAAGTGATTCGTGTCGGTGCTTTTAACGCGCTAGCAAAAGGCGAATATTTACGTTATTCACCAGAAACAAAAATGCTGGTTAGCTTAGCGCGCCAACCAGAAAGCAAATATTTAGATCTAGCCATAGATTTTAGCCCAGCCACGTCAGGACAAATGCCTATCGCTATTGACCCAACCCGTGGCGTATTACTCAGTATGCTAATTCAAACACCAAATGTGCAAGAGCGCATCAGTCAAGGCGGTGTCATCGGCTATATTATTTTGGCGTTAGGTGGCTTAGGCTTTACTTATGCCTTAATACGTTTAATTATTTTGACACTGGCCGGCAGTAAAATACACAAACAAATGAACAGCCCTGTGGCCAGCGATGACAATCCGCTAGGGCGAATTTTAAATGCGACCGAACAAAATGCAGCACAAGATATAGAAACCCTTGAACTTGTGCTTGATGAAGCCATTACTCGAGAAGTACCTGCTTTAGAAAAAGGCCTGTCACTCATAAAACTTCTGGCTGCCGTCGCGCCTTTATTAGGTTTATTGGGCACAGTCACCGGGATGATCGCAACCTTTCAATCTATTAGTTTATTTGGTACAGGTGATCCAAAATTAATGGCTAACGGTATTTCTCAAGCCCTAGTCACCACGATGTTAGGGCTGAGTGTGGCTATGCCATTATTATTTATTCATAATTTGCTCGCTTCGCGCAGTAAAACATTGGTGCAAATTTTAGATGAACAAAGTGCCGGCATCATGAGTCGTCGTGCAGGTAAATAATGTCTGAACAACTCGCATTTCTGGAAGATATTCACAATTTCCTGACTTCAGGTGGTGATGTTTTATGGTTGATTTTGGGTGTAGCAATTATTTTATGGTGCTTAATTATTGAGCGCCTGCTATTTTTCAAGCAACTATACCCACAAATACGCGCACAATGTTTTGAAGACTGGAATCAACGTGAGGACAAAAACTCTACGTACGCCCTATTTATTCGTAAGGCAATGATTTCTGAAGTTTTAATTCAAATGCGCAAAGGCGTCCCACTCATCAAAGTGCTCATTGCTTTATGTCCGATGCTCGGCTTATTAGGAACAGTAGCAGGTATGATTCACGTATTTGATGTTATGTCCATGACCGGCAATGGCAATGCTCGCGCCATGGCGTCTGGCATTTCTAAAGCCACCATTACCACGATGGCAGGCATGGTCATTGCCATATCTGGTCTCTATTTCAGCAAACTTATCGAAGAACGCGTCAGTGATGAATCGCATCATTTGGCAGATTTATTAAAATATCATTAATTACCAAATACACATTATGCGCCGCAGAAGTAGTCGTTCCTCCGTTGATCAAAGTGCAGATATAGATATGACCCCGATGCTAGATATCGTCTTTATCATGCTAATTTTCTTTATTGTCACAGCCTCATTCGTTAAAGAATCAGGTATAGACGTAAATCGCCCCAGCGCAAAAACAGCAGAAACCAAAGCACAAGGCAATATTATTGTTGGCATAAAGCCCAATGGTGATGTCTGGATTGATAAACGCCAAGTCGATATTCGCGCTGTACGCGCCAATGTTGCTCGTTTACATGCAGAAAACCCCTTAGGTTCAGTCGTTATTTCTGCGGATAGAGAGACTAAAACCCATGCTCTAGTTCAAGTCATGGATCAAATCCGTTTAGCCGGCATTATGAATGCCTCTATCGCTACGCAGTCGGAGTCACAGTGATCCGTATTGCTTTCTCTTTGCTCTCGGGAATAGCGATTGCACTCGCGCTGTTTTGGTGGATGCAATATATGGTGATGAATAATCAGCAAGGTTTTAAAAAAACCGATAACCTGCATATGACTGAATTTGTTCGTCTAAAGCAAGAATCACAAATTCAAACCAAAGAAAGGCAAGTGCCGGACAAGCCCAAACCTAAAGAACGCCCTGCTCAACCGAAGATACAAGCTTATGCTGCTCAAGTATCCAAAGTTAGCGCGCCGGATATGGATATACCAAATTTGGATATTCCTTTGCAAACCAGCAGTTTTAGCGGATCGGCATTAAGCGGGCAAAACATAAAAATGAGTGCAGGAAGCATCAACACCAACGTTATCCCATTAGTAAGGATTCCTCCCGAGTACCCGATGCGCGCAGCAAGCCGACGCATCCAAGGCTGGGTGAAGGTCGAATTCACTATTACCATAGAAGGAACCGTTGATGATGCCACAGTTATTGATGCAAAACCAAATTCAATCTTTAATCGCGCTGCATTAAAAGCGATTAAACGCTGGAAATTTAAACCTCTTATTATTGCTGGCGAAGCTCAAGAGCAACGCGCGATACAAACTTTAGAATTTAAGCTGTCTCGATGAGAAAACGTATTCATCAAAGCCTCAAAACCGGTTTAATTAGCCTGATTTTACTTGTAGGCATACCGGCACAAGCGGCAGAAGAAAAATCCCCCCCAATTTCACCGTGGTTATACAAGCAATTAACTAAAACCGAAGCGCTGGTTAGCAACCAAGCTTATCCACAGGCGCGACAAAAGCTAGAAAAAATAATCCCTGAATTAGAAGACAAAAGTTACGAGAAAGCGCTTGCCTTACGTAGCTTGTCCTCTGTTTATGCACTAGAAAATAATTATGTGCAAGCAGCCAAATCATTAGAGCAATGCCTTGCCACGCATGCTTTACCTGAGAATCAGCAGCAACAAGCTCTGCTTAACTTAGGTCAGTTATATATGGCTACAGAACACTATCAAAAAGCTGTTAATATCTTACAGCCTTGGGTACAAAAAAATCCAAGCAATGCAGATCAACAAGTTTCAGTGCTACTCGCAAATGCTTATACACAATTAAAGCAATATCGCAAAGCTTTACCTTATATAGAGCAAGCGATTAAACAGTCAAAAAAACCACAAGAGAGCTGGTTCCAGCTCAACCTAGCATTGCACTATGAATTAGAGAATTACTCAGCTGCCGTAGATATTTTAAAAAAACTAATCACCAATTACCCAGATAAAAAAGCGTATTGGCTGCAACTCGCGACAGTACACCAACAATTAAACCAGTTTGCACAAGCGCTAACTATTCAAGACCTCGCCTACAAAAAAGGCTACCTCCAAACGGAATCGGAAATTTTACAGCTATTTAATTTATACCTGTATAACAAACAGCCCTATCAAGCTGCAAACGTATTAAGCAAAGAGCTGAATAGTCAACGAGTCAAGAAAAACTCCGCTCACTGGGAATTACTAGCCAGCGCATGGACTAATGCTAGAGAATACAAACAAGCCATTGCCGCGCTAGAAAAAGCGTCCGATTTAAATGATAAAGGTGAACTTTACTTACAACTTGCTCGCATTCATGCTGAACAAGAACTTTGGCAGGATGCAATCAGTGCTATCAATAAAGCATTGAAAAAAGGGGACTTAAAGCAACCTGGGGGTGCTTATATTTTATTAGGTATGAGCTTGTATGAAACGGAACAATTATCCGCCGCTAAAGCTGCATTTCGAAAAGCTAGCCTATATAAAAAGACTAAACAATCCGCAGAGCAATGGTTAAATTATATGGAAAATAACGATAATCAAGCATAAACTTGAGCCTTAGTTATTCCATCATCCACTTAGCCATTATGTCATCGAGATTAGAACCTCCATTTTAAGCAGGGACGAATAATAGGAGTGCCACGCGTTAATATTACCTTCTGTAGGAGTGGCTTCAAGCCACGAATATCGCGATTTTAAGCTGTTCCCACAAAATAAGGTCATCCCACAAATTATTTAATGACCATTCCTTAGCTATTTCCGAATCAGCAACAGCTAAAGCTAAAGCTATTGCACTCCAGCCTAATATATTGAAGACCCCTAGCCCATCTTAAGATCATAGCCGCTTTTACTGATTTTTTTGACAAGAAAAGATGGGCTTATTCATTTTTTCACCATGCAAACACGTTTAAAACACACGTTCTTAGATGTGAGATAAAAGCCTCGGTACACGATTGAACCTATGATCGACCATTTATCATTAAATTCTCAACAAAGTTTTAACCCGACCGCCCTAGCGACACAGTTAAAAGGTGTCAGCTTTTTTTACAGCCAGAAGGGAATAAATAATGGCTGTTTTCATAAAAACCACCAGGCGCTCAGTATTCTTTTGGATTTAATCTTATTTTGTGAAGTGCATCACAACAAATCTATAAATTTATTCAATTAAAGTCAGATAATTTTACAATAACACCTAACTCCTCTCCAAAAAAAACACTAACCGATTGTATATTAAGCTTTAACTTATACTGGCATGTAAAGTGCATGAATATAATATAGAGAGCAACTAGACTAAAAATAAGAAATTTCAAATTTTTTATGCTATTATGTGAACATAATCACATAAATAAGAAAATTTAATTTATTAGCGATGCTTTTATATTACTTTAACATTTAGAGGTATCGAAAATGTTCTTAAAAAGAAAAAAAATATATCTAACCGCATTACTGCTAAGTAGTTTTGTCATTCCTGCAGGCGCTGCCACTATAACTTACAATGCTTTTACACATGCAGGTTCAGATTCAATAGACTATATCGTAACCATTAATGATGACACCACAGGATTTTTTGATATATCTTATGGCGTTACTGCTTCAAGTACATATACAGTAGGAAAATTAACAGGTTTCTTTTTCGACATGGGCCCCATTGACACTAGTACGCTCCCTGACCCTGATAGCTCTGATCCCTACTCTACTGCTAATCTAGGTCTAGCAAATGAAAGCAACCCTAGTGGAACCTCCATTTGCGGACAAGCCTTTGGTGACGTTAATAATGTAACTGGTGGAGGCGGCTGTAATTCAACATTACAACTGGGTACTACAATAATTGATGGACTTGATTATCAGAGCTTTTTATTTGACGTTGGACTCGCATGGAAAGTAAATGATCTTTCCTCGGGATCAATCGGTAGCTTCATGATTGCAGATGTAGGCCAGTCACTTAGTGACTGGGGAGCTATAGGTCTTCGCGCCCAAGCAACAGGCACT
>Ga0209081_1002433_pt1 | contig 10799 bp, 10 predicted proteins | sample GOMGulsemesocosm_4_FD_184636 | JGI IMG/M metagenome (GOLD analysis project Ga0209081, IMG submission 184636) | Methane-oxidizing microbial communities from mesocosms in the Gulf of Mexico - GOM15B Gulf of Mexico (SPAdes) (version 2) | ecosystem: Environmental > Aquatic > Marine > Cold seeps... | reverse complement strand
GTTTTGCCACTATGGCCGGGATCACCGGCAATATGGGCGAAGTGTTCGACCGGCTAAATGACTTTATTACCGCACGCGATTTCGACACTGTTCAGACTGCCTTTGAAGCGGCCGACGCGGTGGCAGCCCCGGTTTTGTCAGTCGAGGATCTTCTCAACCATCCACAAATTGCCCATCGTGGCGATATTGTGACGGTCGAGGGCGAGGAAACACGTGTCATCGGCCCGGTCCCGAAAATGGGCAAAACCCCCGGCGCAGTACGCTGGCTGGGACGTGAATGCGGTGCCGACACGCGCGCAATATTGGGCGAGATGGGGCACGACGCCTCACAAATCAGCGCCCTTGCGAACGATGGAATAATCGGCCTGCCCAAAGATGGCGACGCATAATCAGGTCGATCTCCGCACCTGCCCAATAACTCCACACGAAAATATTTACCCCCAATCGTAACAAAGGAAATTCATATGACAGTCCCCCTGAGAACAACCGGTTACCATTATGATGAACTTGAAGTGGGGGCCACCTTTAAGACCCGCGCCCGTACGGTCACCGAACCTGATCTAATTGGCTTTTGTAGCCTCACCTGGATGACCGAAAGCCTGTTCACTGATTTGACACATGCCCGCGAAGGGGCTGCGACGCATGGTCGCGTCATTCCCGGAGTCATGGTCTACGCCATGGCCGAAGGTCTGCTAACCTATGCCATGGAAGGCACCGGCCTGGCCTTTTTGCATGCCGACTTTGCGGTCAAAGGCCCAACCCATGTAGGCGATACTATCCATGTAGAGGTTGAGGTTATCGAAATGCGACCGACTTCTAAACCGGGTCGTGGACTGGTCCGCAGCCGCAACCGTGTGCTCAACGCCGACGGCTCCGAATGCATCGTGTACGAACCTCTGCGCATGTTGCGTATGCGTCAAAATGACAACTAAGACATTTTGAACTCAATGCTTGCCAGATAATCTAACGCGTGTTAGATTTTTTGAACGGTGGATAAAATTTCCACAAAGGGAGAAAATATGACCGACACGTCAGAGCCGAAATTCGGGTTTACCGAAGACCGGATTCGTCAGGAACCGACAGTTTACGCACCCGACTTGTTTCGCGGCAAGGTGGTTGTAATCAGCGGCGCCGGAAGCGGTTTAGGCCGGGCAATCGCAGCTCTGTATGCGCGTCTTGGGGCCGATATTGCAATATGCGGTCGCAACCCTGAGAAACTGGCAGTGGCAGCTGAATTTCTGCGTAGCTTTGGTGGCCGGGTAATGACCCGGCAACTAACCATCCGCGACCCCGAGCAGGTCAACGACTTTATCGATGCCGTGCATGCCGAATTTGGCCGGTTGGATATTCTGGTCAACAATGCCGGCGGACAATTCCCGCAGGCGGCACTGGATTTTTCGGTCAAGGGTTGGAACGCAGTTATCGACACCAACCTGAATGGCACATGGTGGATGATGCAGGCAGCGGCTCGCAAATGGGTCGAAACAAAGCAACCCGGAAATATTGTCAACATCGTCGCCAGTATCTGGCGCGGCATGCCCGGTATCGCCCACACCACAGCAGCACGGGCCGGGGTGGTTTACCTGTCCAAAACTGTTGCTGTCGAATGGGCACCTAATTCCATCCGGATCAATTGTGTCGCACCGGGTTGTTGCGAAAGCACGGGCTTTGGCAATTACCCACCCGAAGGCTCCGCGACTTTCAAGGAAGCCAACCCGATGCTTTCTGCGGGCGACGAATGGGATATCGCCCAAGGTGTTGCTTATGTAACGGCTCCATCTGGCAAATTCATCACCGGAGAAGTCCTGACCATCGATGGTGGCCAGCAGATGTGGGGCGACCCATGGCCAACAGGACGGCCCGATTACTTCAAAATTGAGTAACAACTAACACCTAAGGAAATTCCGATGAATGCAGGAGTGAACCGCGATGTCTGCTGACCAGTCACGAAGCCGGATGCAATCCAATGCTCCTGTTTTGGAGTGTCGAAATGTCGAACGGCGCTTTGGGGGGCTTGTCGCCGTCACCGGTATCGACATGACCATCAACAAGGGCGAAATATTCGGCCTTGTTGGCCCCAACGGTAGCGGCAAAACCACCCTTACCAACGCCATCACCGGGTTCTACCCGCCCAACACCGGTCAAATTATACTGGATGGCACCGATATCACCGGCACCAAACCGCATAAAGTAGCCGGTATGGGCGTCGCCCGAACATTTCAGAACCTCGCCCTGTTCAACGGGATGAGCGTGCTGGACAATATCCTTCTTGGCCGGCACATCCATATGAACCCCGGTGTCATGAGCACCGCGCTCTATTGGTGGTTAGCCCGCCCCGAAGAGATTGCAAACCGCGAAGTTGTCGAAGAAGTCATTGATTTCCTACAGTTGGAGAGCATTCGTAACGAACTGGTCGACGGCATTCCTATCGGTCTGAAAAAGCGGGTCGAATTGGCCCGCGCACTGGTGGCCGAACCGCATCTTCTGATCCTGGATGAACCGATGGCCGGGATGAACCAGGAAGAAAAGGAATACATGGCGCGCTTCATTCTTGATGCACGTGCCGAACGCGGGGTCAGCGTACTTCTCATTGAACACCACATGGATGTCATCATCGGTATCTGTGACCGGATGCTGGCGTTGAATTATGGCGAAATGATTGCCACCGGCGTGCCGCGTGAGGTAATCAAAGACCCCCGCGTGATCGAAGCCTATATCGGAGCTGGTCATGACGCATAATAACCCTACAGACACCCTGCCCCGCCTACTGGCCCATAACGCCAAAGTGCACGGCACAGACATTGCACTACGCGAAAAAGACCGTGGCATCTGGAACGAGATGACTTGGGCTGATTACGCCAGCACCGCCACCAAATGCGCCGCCGCACTTCGCGCCGCAGGCGTCAAATCTGACGACGCGGTGATCGTCATCGGCGACAACCGGGCACGTCTGTATCTCGCCATGGTTGGGGTATCGATGTTGAGCGCCCATGCCATGCCGGCCTATGCCGGGGCAACCCTCAGCGAATTGCAGCATTTCGTTGGCGAGGCAAATGTCTCTGCCGCCTTCGCCGAGGATCAGGAACAGGTCGATAAACTGCTCGAGCTGCGCGAAATCGGCGATGGCAGCCCGGCCATGATCATCTATGATGACTCACGTGGTATGAACGATTATACCGCGTCGGGTTTGGTCGCCTGGGAAGAGCTGATCGAAGCGGGTGAAAAAGCACTAAGCGCTGACTCTGCCCTTGCTGAACAGTTGATTAATGGTGCAAAACCAGAAGACCCTGCTGTGTTCATGCATTCTTCGGGCACCACCGGCAAACCCAAGGGCATCGTGCTAAGCCATGCCAATCTGATTGCAGGCTCGCGCAATGCCCATGCGGCAGGTGCATTTGTCGAAGGCGAAGAAGTGCTGGCCTATCTGCCAATGGCCTGGGTCGGCGACTATGCGTTAACCGTGGCTGCGGCGATTGCCTTTCGTTTCACGATCAGTGTCCCCGAACGGCAAGAAACCGTCCAACGTGACATGCGCGAAATCGCTCCGAGCCTCTATTTGGCGGCGCCCAGATCCTGGGACAACATGCTGACCATGATCCAAGTGGGCATCGAGAATTCGACGCCTCTCAAGAAATGGATCTATCATTTCTTCATGGATCGCTCCATTGAGGCTGAAAAGCGCAAGCTGAAGGGTGAGAAACCCGGTGCTCTGGATGGATTAGGCAAAATGCTGGGCGAATGGCTGGTATTCGGGCCAATCAAGGATCAGTTCGGTCTGACCCGCCTGACCAGCGCCTTTACCGGTGGTGAGGCGATCGGCGAAGATACATTTGTATTCTATCGTGGCCTTGGTATCGCTCTGCGTCAGTTCTACGGCCAGACAGAAACCAGTGCCTTCTCATCGATCCAAGCGGCTGACGAAGTGCAATTGCATACAGTAGGCAAGCCGCTTCCGGGTGTTGAGGTGGATATCACTGACGCGGGTGAGATCAAATTCCGCTCTGGCAGCATATTCGCAGGCTACTACAATAACCCCAAAGCAACAGCTGAGGCGCTAACAGACGGCTGGTTGTTGACTGGTGACGCTGGCTATCTTGAAGATGACGGCCATCTGGTTGTGTTGGGGCGCCTATCGGAAGTTGTTTATACAGCAAGTGGTGAACGCTACGTCCCCAACTATGTAGAAAACCGCCTGAAGTTCAGCCCTTATATCAAAGATGCTGCCATCAGTGGCGCTGGTCGGGACGAATTGACAGCAATGGTCTGCGTCGATTTTGAATCTGTCGGTCACTGGGCCGAGGTCAATGGCGTTCCCTATACGTCATACGGAGACCTGTCGCAGCGAGACGAAGTTGCCACTCTGCTGAGCACAGCGTTTGAGCGGGTGAACAACGTGTTGCCAGATACCTTAAAAATACACCGTTTCGTCAGTCTGCCTAAAGAGTTTGACCCCGACGACGGTGAAATCACCCGGACCCGCAAACTGCGGCGCAAGGTGGTTGAAGAACGTTATTCACAGGTCATCGACGCCCTATATAGCGGCGAATCCGAAGTACATGTGAAAGCAGAAGTTACCTATGAAACCGGCGAGACGGGCTTTGTTGAGCGCACCTTGCCGATCCGGGAGGTTTGAATGGACTGGATATTTTTATCTGAACTGACAGTGAACGGGGCTCTTACCGGCCTGTTATATTCGCTTGTCGCGATCGGCCTTGTGTTGATCTACAAGTCTTCAGCGGTGCCCAACCTTGCACAGGGTGCGCTGACGATGCTGGGGGCCTATGTGGTCCTGGCATTCTCACATAATCTGGGCTGGTCGCTTTGGATTGCCATCCCGATTGCAATTGTAATTATGTTCTTCGTTGGCATGGGCATCGAACGGTTTGCACTACGCAAATTGGCCGGGCGCCCCATTGTGATGATCCTTATGATGACTATGGGTCTCGACATTTTCCTCCGAGGCACAACTCTGGCGATCTGGGGCGGGTCTTCTCGTCCGATGAATCTAGGGGTCACCTATGATCCCTATTTCCTCGGCGATATGCTACTCAGCCGCATCCATATTGTCGGCGCAATGGTGGCACTTGCCTTGTTTGTGGCCATCATGCTGTTTTTCCGCACCCGCCTTGGCATCCGTCTAAGGGCAATTTCAGATGACTATTTGGCCTCATGGTCAATCGGTATATCGGTAGAACGCGGTGTAGGTTTGTCCTGGGGTTTGGCATCAATCGTGGCCGTCGCTACCGGTGTGATCTGGGGCGAGGTTCAGGGCGTCGAACAATCTCTGTCGCTATTGCTGCTCAAGGGATTGACCGTGGCTGTACTAGGCGGGCTCGATAGTATTCTTGGAGCCGTCGTTGCAGGCATCATCCTGGGCGTTCTTGAAAGCGTAGGATCGTTCTATCTGGATGACATAGTCGGAGGCGGTAGCCGCGATCTGATTGTTGCCGCAGTACTGATCCTGACCGTTATGATCCGCCCGCACGGCCTGTTTGGTCGTCACGACATCGAGAGGGTCTAAGCAATGTTTTACCGTCTCTCTAGCATTCGCCATAACAGCTATGCATCTGATCGAAAGATGTTTCCTGTTCCTGCGGATCGAAACGCCGTGGTGTTCTTCCTACTGCTAGGTTGCGCAGCGCCCCTGTTGATCCCTTCGCTGTACCTTAACAGTTATGTCTTGCCCTGGCTAATCTGGACAGCGGCAGTCCTGGGTCTGAACCTGGTAACGGGTTGGGCTGGGCAGCTGCATCTGGGATACGCCGCCGTTATGGCCGTCGGAGCCTATTCCACCGTACACGCGGCCAGGTTTGGTATTCCCTGGGAGTTCGCCCTTCTTATTGGCGGCTTGTCTTCCTCGGTTATCGGCAGCCTGTTTGCCTTTACCGCACTGCGGGTCAAGGGTCTGTACTTGGCACTGACCACCCTTGCGATGCAATTCGTCATGGACTGGGTTCTGACCCACTCTCCGACAATTGCAGGCGGTTCCCACGCGGCACTACAATCACCCACCTTTGCACTGCTGGGCCAAGAGATCACTTCGGATGCAGGGTTGTACTATGTCGCCTTTGGCTGGTGCGTCCTTGTCACGATCTTCATGCTGAACCTCAAACGGACAGGTCTGGGACGTGCTCTGGTTGCTGTGCGGGAAAAAGATTTCGCCGCAGCGATCCTGGGCGTAAACAGTTTTTACTACAAACTGGTCGCCTTTGCCGCCTCGTCGTTCATTGCCGGGGTAACTGGCGCGCTTCTGGTGGCAACCTTCTACTTCCTCGCTGCACCTGAACAGTTCGCGGTAAACGTATCCATTCAGGTTCTGGCGATGGTCATCATCGGTGGCCTTGGAAGCATTCTGGGCAGCTATATGGGGGCCGCTCTCATCCTGCTCATGCCTGGGGTGGTCAACAAGATATTCTCATCCGTGGCTGACCTTGTAGGGCTGGAACTTGGTATCGAAACGCTCGCCCATATCCCGAATGCCGCCTATGGCGCGCTTATCGTGATCTTTCTTATGGTCGAGCCTTTGGGTCTTGGTAAACTATACGCCAATGTCAGGGATTACCTGATGGTCTGGCCCTTTGATCAGCTAAAGAAATAGGGGGGCGACATGGCTCAGAATGACACAAACACAAACGATCCTATCCTGTCCCTTAACAGCATTGAGGTTCTGTATGACTCAGTCCTGCTAGCGATCAAGGGCGTATCCGTAGAGGTAGCCCAAGGTGGTATGGTCGCTCTGCTTGGCTCCAATGGTGCTGGCAAAAGCACCACGCTAAAGGCGATCAGTGGCTTGCTCAAATCCGAGCGAGGCAAGGTTAGCCGGGGCACGATCAAGTTCGATGGCAATCTCATCGGCGACATCACACCGCAAGACCGGGTGGCAATGGGTATCTGCCACGTGATCGAAGGACGTCGGGTATTTGAACACCTGACACCTGACGAAAACCTTGAAGCCGCAGCGCCGATGTCTATGTCGCGCAGCAAGATCAATGCGGAAAAAGAGCGGATGTATGAGTACTTTCCGCGTCTGGCTGAACGCAAATCATCGCAGTCTGGCTATCTGTCCGGCGGCGAACAGCAAATGCTGGCGATTGGCCGCGCTTTGATGACACAACCACGCCTGTTGATGCTGGACGAACCCAGCCTTGGTCTGGCACCATTCCTTGTGGCCGAGATCTTTGGCATTATCCAGCGCATCAACAAGGAGCAGGGTCTGTCTGTCCTGCTGGTCGAACAAAACGCCGTAGCAGCGCTGGAAATCGTGTCACACGGCTATCTGATCGAAAACGGTCGCGTCGTGATGCACGACACCGCCGAAGCGTTAAAATCAAACTCAGACATCCAGGAATTCTACCTGGGTGGCGGTGAAGGTAAAAACTTTCACGAGATCAAGCACTACAGCAGACGCAAACGCTGGCTGAGCTAAGAACAGCTGCGTTTGAAATTCAACCAGGGAGGAACGACCACATGAAACCAATGACCTACATCAAAAGCGTGGCTACAGCCGCAGCGATCGGTATAGCCAGCATATCCTCGGCGGCCGCCGAGGAAGGTACCATCAAGTTCGGCCTGTGTTACGATCTGAGCAAAGCTTATACCTTTGTGACACCGCAGATCACGCAAGCTGCCAAAGATCTTGCTACACTGGTCAACATGAAGGGCGGCATTGACGGCCACCAAATTGAGATCATCAGCCGGGATCACGGTAATGAACCCCAGCGTGGCATCGAATGTTATGAACAGCTAAAGCGCGAAGGCGTGGTGGTGTTTGACTTCTTGTCCACTCCGGTTTCCATTGCTGTTCTGCCACGGGCCATGAAAGACAAGAACATCATGATCCAATCGCTGGTTGGTCGGGGTGACGCGGCTGACGGTTCTGTGTTCACTCAGATCTTTCCCGTTGGTCCCACCTACTGGGGGCAGGTCGCCAATGACATCGCCTATATCAAAGAACAAAGCGGTGGTGATCTGAACGGCGTCAAAGTCGGGTTCACTTATCTTGACTATCCCTTTGGTCAGGAACCCATCGAAATCCTGAAGACCCTTTCCGAAAAGGAAGGTTTCGAGCTGAAGCTTTATCCTGTGTCTCTGCCAGGCAGCGATCAGGCAAGCGTCTGGACCAAGGTACGTCGTGACAAGCCTGATTTCATGGTTGCATGGTTGCTGGCCGGTGGCCACGTGGTTGCTGCCAAGGAAATGAAGCGTAACGGCTTTCCGATCAGCAAATACATCTCGGTCAACTGGTTGAACGAAGTTGATATCGCCAACATTGGCACCGAGGCAGCTATCGGACTTAAGCGCGGAACCAATGTGGCCGGTGGCCAGGATATCCCAGTGATCCAAGAGATCATTGCCGATGTTTATGGTGCTGGCAAAGGTGCTGGTGATGAAAAGAACATCAAGGACGTGTACTACAACACTGGCCTTGCGATCTATTCAGCCGCATTCGAAGCCGCACGTCTGGCTGTCGAGCAGAACGGGTTCCCGGTAACAGCCGATGCAATGAAGTCAGGTTACGAAAGCATTGTTGATTTCGACGCCAACGGCCTATTTGCACCGATCACCGTGACCGCTGAAGATCACGGCGGCGGCGGCAAAACCCGCGTCGAGATGTGGGACGGCACCACCTGGATTCCTCAGCAGGAATGGACAGCAGCCTACACAGATGTGATCTGGGATGTGGTCAAGGAAAGCTCGGGCAAGTTCGCAGTCGAGTAACAAAACGAACTGCCGGGGGGGGGTAAACCCTCCCCGGCAGCACACACCTAAAGTCATAACAACCAATTTAGCGTTTCAAGGAATTTCCATGACAGCCAATCCCATCGAGCTCACTGTAGAAAACGGTGTGGCAACTGTTCTGATCAATCGCCCTGAACGCAAGAACGCCCTGTCTATCGCAGCCGTCAACGGATTGGCCGATGCCTGGGACCAAATCGAAACTGACCCGGAAATTCACGTGGTCATTCTGACCTCTGCCGATTGCGGCGTGTTCAGCGCCGGCATGGATCTAAAAGAAGCCGCCCAGGTCAAGCGTGACGAGGGCGTTGATGTGCTCACAAAACTGCGCGACCCCTTCCACGACCGGATGCGCAACTGTTCCAAACCTATTATTGCAGCGATGACCGGCTCTTTGATGGCCGGAGGCATGATGCTGACCCTGATGAGCGACCTGCGCGTTGGCCTGAAAGGCACCAAGGTCGGTATCACCGAGGTCAAAGTCGGTCGTGGCTCGCCTTGGGCCGCACCAGCCCTTTCAATGCTGCCGCAGCCGATCCTGATGGAGATCGTTCTGACCGGAGACCTGATGCCGATCGAACGCCTGCACGACTACGGTTTCACTAATTATCTCGAAGACACGCCTGACGCTGTGCGCGCTCGTGCCCACGAATTGGCCCTTCGCATTGCCAGTGTTGCGCCCTTATCTGTGATTGCGGCCAAGGCCAGTGTTCGCGCTACAATGGATTTGGGCTGTGCAGCAGGTCTAGAAGAAGGTAAGCGTTTGCACGAAACTGTCTACGCCAGCAATGACGGCATCGAAGGCCCCCGTGCCTTTGCTGAAAAACGCTCGCCGGTCTGGACTGGTACCTAACTTACAAGGAACTTTTGCGATGACGCATGATACACCACCTGAACTTTTGGTTGAAACTCATGCTGACGGCAAGATCGCAATAGTAACCCTAAACCGACCTGACAAACGCAATGCTTTCAACGCGTCTCTTCTGGCGACGTTCACCGAAACCATGGCAAGTCTGGACGCTGATCCTGCGGTGCGGGTGATCGTCCTGACTGGTGCAGGTAAGGTATTTTGCGCTGGGATGGACCTGGCCGATTTTGCCGGAGGTGACGGGGAAAAGATCATCTTTGACGGTGGTATTATCGACCATGTGCGCCGCGAACGCTGTACCCCCGTCATTGCCGCCATACGCGGCGCGGCAATGGCTGGTGGCTTTGAATTCATGCTGTCCTGCGATCTTGTGGTGGCAGCCAACGACGCACGCTTCGGTCTACCCGAGGTCGGCATTGGGCTGATCGCCGGGGCCGGTGGGGTTGCGCATCTTCCCACACGTATTCCGGTGGCCATTGCACGGGAAATCCTGCTGACCGGCGCACCAATCACCGCACAACGCGCCTATGAGGCCGGGCTGGTGAACAAAATCACCACAAGCGACGACGTGCTGCCAACCGCCATTGCCCTGGCCGAGCAGGTCGCGGGCAATGCCCCATTGGCCGTAGCCGCAACGATGCGCGTCATACACCATGCCATTGCCGGTGACGCCAATCTAGACCAGAACAATGTCAAAGAACTCCGTGCCGTGATGCGGTCTGCCGACGCCAATGAAGGGGCGCGCGCCTTTACCGGGCGACGCGCTCCACAATGGACGGGGACCTAGAAAATGACAGGACCATTGCACACGAATTCCGGCACCCAGATCATTCATTCGTCGTGGGTCAGCGTGCATGGGTTGTTTTTGGAACGAGTTCGATCGCAACCTGATGCGATTGCCGTCGAATATGGCGACACGACCCTAACCTATGCCGAACTGGCCCTGCGGGCGCGCCGTCTAGCCGGCGTCTTTCACGCCCAAGGGCTACGCCCCGGCGACCGGGTGGCAATCCTGTCCGAAAACCGCCCCGAGTATATCGAGGCCGAGCTGGCCGCCGCAATGACCGGCACCATTCTGGCCTGCCAGAACTGGCGGCTGGCCAAGGAAGAGCTCAACCATTGCCTGACACTGGTTAAACCCTCTTTGGCATTGGTATCGCCAAATTGCCGCGACGGTTTTGTCCAGGCACGCCCG
>Ga0209081_1002428_pt1 | contig 10812 bp, 10 predicted proteins | sample GOMGulsemesocosm_4_FD_184636 | JGI IMG/M metagenome (GOLD analysis project Ga0209081, IMG submission 184636) | Methane-oxidizing microbial communities from mesocosms in the Gulf of Mexico - GOM15B Gulf of Mexico (SPAdes) (version 2) | ecosystem: Environmental > Aquatic > Marine > Cold seeps... | reverse complement strand
CCGTAATTCCACGGGCAGAATACATACACATCAAACTAAACCATAATCCGTGATTATAATAATCACTGCTTAACCACCATACAGGAAAATATACGAAAACTACTGAGATAATCATAGTGTTTTGCATTAATCTAGCTTGAGTTGTACCAATAAAAATTCCATCAATCAAAAAACTCGATACTGCAAATAGTGGTAAAATCACTAGCCATGGCAAATATTCATTTGCAATTTGTTGAACAGTTTTTATTGAAGTTAACATCGTAATAATCCATTCTCCTGCTATAAGAAAAAACAGACTAAATAATAAAGCTGTAAATATCGAAAATACAGCAGCAGCAGATACAAATTGATGGAATCTACTTAAATCTTTTTCTCCTACAGCTTTACCTGCTAATGCTTCAATAGAATGGGCATAACCATCTAAGGCATGTGCTATTAAGGTGACAAAACTCATCAAAACAACATTTGCTGCAAGTATATTGGTACCTAACTTTGCACCTTGTGCTGTAAAAAAAGACATTGCTATTAACAATAAAATAGTACGAATAAAGATATATCGATTTACTTTTAAAATAGGAATGTAATACGCTAGGCGCTTTAATTTTTGAATTGCTATTTCACCAGGTATCTTAAGTAGCATTTTACGACAAAACCAAAGTGCCAGTAACAATCCAAAATATTCTGAAATTACTGTGGCTATTGCTAATCCATTTACTTTTAAACCTAAAAAATTAACGGCAATTACATCAAGAACAATATTTAATAAGTTGGTACTTATTAATAATATTAATAATACTTTTGTTGTTTGATTACCGACAAACCATCCTACGAGTACATAGGTACATAAAACTGCAGGTGCACCAAAAATACGATAGTGTGAATAGGATATTGCATATTCTAACACTTCTTTTGGCGGTGCTAGAAGTGATATCCCATAATTAATTATTGCTTGTTGAAATAGTATAAGGAACGCAGCAATTGATAAACCTAGAATTAGAGATTGTGCTAATACGGTTCTGTTAGAAGAACCATCTTTTGCACCTACTAATTGCGCAATCATTCCCGTTGTACCCATACGTAAAAAGCCAAATGCCCAATAAATAAAAGTAAATAATGTAGTACCTATTGCAACAGCTGCTAAATATTTACTATCAGGCAAATGCCCAATAACCACAATATCTGCAAGCCCCAGCAATGGTTGAGATATATTTGATAACATTACGGGCCAAGTTAATAACCAAATTGTTTTGTAATCTAATTTATTTGTATTAATAAACACGTTTATTCCTCACATAAGAAGGTAATAACATGTGATTTGTATTGTGCACTTTGTTTAGTTTTAGATTCATATTTACTTTTTATAATTAGATTTTAGTTTGACATCATAGTATAATGCTTCCTTTTTTGATGCTCATCAAACTAAGTTTCTTTATTCTAGCTTCTTAGGATACCAGAAGTAACAGTTTTACTATTTTATCGTCTAAACTATTGATAGCTTGATAATAAACTTCATGTAGATAAATTATTCACTATTGAGAGGTTTTAAACATTCTTATTTAATATATCAACATATTTTTTACATAATAAAAGAGTAAGCTTATAATTAGAAAACAATTTTGTTAGTGAAATATTGAATGGAAAAAAATGAAGTACTACAACAAGCTATTATTTATTTTATTAATCTCTATTTTTACCTTGAATATTCAAGCACAACCTACTACTATAAAAGCTTCTGAAGTAAGCAATAAAGAATTAAATATAGCACTTATTTTGTGGAGAGGTGAAACCAAAGCAGAAGTCTCATTCAAGAAAACATTAAAAAACTTGGGCTATAAAGTTAAGTATACAATTTATGATGCACAAAACCAACGATTTAAGTTTCCAGATGTTTTAAGAAGAATTGATTTTTCTGAATATGATTATATTTATACCTTTGGCACTACAGCCTCTCAGTTGACTAAGCGGCTTTTGGATAACAAAGTACCCCAAATCTTTAATATTGTTTCATCGCCTGTGATGGCAAATGTGGTTGATTCGATGACTGGAAGCTCTGAAAATATTGCGGGTGTTAGTAATCAAGTACCTTTGGAGTTACAAATAAAGACAGCTTTGAGTGTTATAAAATTTAAACGTCTTGCTTTATTTTTTAATCCTCGCGAACAAAACTCTATGATTATCCGCTCAAAATTAATTCATTTGGGCGAAAAGTATAACTTTGAAGTTGTTTCTCTTCGCTCACCCATAAAAGAAATGCTGATAGATAATGTAAAAAAATTAACGACTAAAACAGTAGTTGTGGATGCCGTTTATTTACCTGCAGATAGTTTTATTGTTTCAAATGCTAAGTATATTGGTGAAGAACTAAGACGTGCAAAAATTAAAAGTATAGGCGCTATTCAAGAATATGTAGAACAAGGTGCTTTAATGGGAACAGTTACAGATTATACAAAACTTGGAAGTATGTCGGCTTCTATCGTTCATCAACATGAAAATGGTACGAAACTTGGGAATATACCTGTTCAAATACAAAAAAATCCATTTATTGTCTTAAATAAAACCACTTGTGATTTATTAGATATTGACATTGACTCAATAATTCTTGATCAAGCCATTATCTTAAAGTAATCAGTATTTAAAAAGACATATAAAACTTATAAAAGTGCTAAAATCCACTCTTTGACATTTAGTATACTTTGTTTATCTTTTTTTGAAACAAAAAGAGCAGGTTTATTTTTTCGATTTTCTTTTACATCTGATTTCATTTCTTCTAGATTTACTTCCACATAAGGAGCCAAATCTGTTTTATTTACGATTAATAAATCGCTAAATAATAAACCAGCACCTTTTTTTCTAGGAATATCTCCACCTTGGGCAACATCAATGATATAACAATAATAATCAACAAGCTCATAGGAGAATGTTGCAGATAAATTATCTCCACCACTTTCAACAAAGATAATATCAGGTTGAAAACTTGATTCTAAATCTTCACAGGCTTTTAGATTAATCGAAATATCATCTCTAATTGCAGTGTGAGGGCATCCACCAGTCTCAACGCCTATAACCATATCACTCTCAATACTGAGGGATTTTTTTAGATAATTGGCATCTTCTGTTGTATATATATCATTGGTGACAATTGCAACTTTATATTCATCTTTTAGTAAATTTGTTAAAGACTCAATCATTGAAGTTTTTCCACTTCCAACTGGTCCTGCTATTCCTATTTTGACACTCATGTTCTTCCTTCTTTTTGTTTGGTTACTTGGTTCTTTTCTATCTTTTTATGTCACAAACATTTTAGGTTCTAAATTTAGATGTTTAAAAATTACTTCTTCAAATAAAGGATTGAAATTGCTCACATTTTTTGAAGAGTTTTTAATATAATCTTCCAATACTTTATCAAAAGAAAATAAAAGTTTCTGTATTTGAGAGGGTTTAATTCTCGATATTTTTATGGAAGTTGCCGCAATATTAATTAAAGTTTTTTTACACCATAACATTAATAATAAATCTATGTCTAAATCCAATTCGTAGGCATATGCACACAAAACAATAAGCTCATTTCCACTACTTTCACCTTGAGAAATCTTCTTGAAATAATCTTGGACAATAACTTTATTCAAATCAAAATTAATATGTCTTAGATAATTTCTGCCCATGTCACATGATGCTTTGGCATACTCGTAACTCAACATTGCATTATATTTTTTATCTTCTTTTATGAGTAGATGTAGTTTGTTGGCATGTAAATATTTGTAAACTTTCTTTGCATATACAAATTCGAAGTTTTGGTATTGATCTCTTATTAGATTATCGAGATAGACTTCTAGACTATCAATATCTTTGACAATATCCAATACAATATGAGGTTCTAGTCCAAAAGAGTGTACAAATACACCAGAAGGGAAACTCCCATCTAGTATTTGCATGAATCTACTTAGAGCATTAATGTTTGTGATGTGCTTTTCCATTTGGTTTAAAATAACCTTTTGCTTTTGTTACTTGGATATTTTCATTTTTTTCTAAATTACTAATAATATCGTGAAGTGAAATATCATTTAAAATAGTGATTTGAAAACTTTCTAAACTGATGGGTTGATGTCTATTCCCAATCTCATAAGATGCTTTTACAAAATCCATTACATAGTTAAATTTTAAAATAACAATTTCATCTTCACTTTTTAAGATTTGGATTTTATATCCATCTTCACATACTAAAATATCACCTTCATGTAGATGGGTAAACTTTGCTTTAATGATAAAATTCTTATCTTTTTTTGTAATAGCACTCAAATTTGGTTTTTGCATATCAAACCAAGAAAGCTCAACTGTATCGCTGCTTTCTTGACTTTGGACGTCTGTTGTTTTAATAATTTTGTTTACTTTTTTTATCATCGTAACTCCTAAAATAAAAAATATCTTTTAGCCAAGGGTAGGTTGGTCTCAAATGTTGACTCAATTAACTCCCCATCTACTTTTACATCATACGTTTCTGGATCAACACTGATATCTCCTATAAAGTCATTTAACTTCATGTCTTCTTTGGTGATATTTCTCGTGTTTTTTACAGCTATGAACTCTTTATTTACTTGAAGTTTTTCATCAAGTTTTTTATCAAGTGAAACTTGTGAGACAAAAATAGCACTGGTTTTAGCAGACGCCTTTCCCAAACTTCCAAACATAGGTCTATACATATTTGGTTCAGGTGTTGGAATGGAAGCATTCGCATCACCCATCATACTTAAAGCAATAAATCCACCTTTGATTATAATGGTTGGTTTAACTCCAAAAAATGCTCTGTCCCAAAGTACTAAGTCAGCCATCTTTCCTACTTCTACACTTCCCACATGTCCATCTATACCGCAAGCAATGGCAGGGTTGATTGTATACTTTGCAATATACCTTTTGATTCTATTATTGTCATCTTTTTCATTGTCACCTTTTAGTGCACCTTTTTGTCTTTTCATACTGTTGGCCACTTGCCAAGTTCTAATAATAACTTCTCCCACTCTTCCCATAGCTTGTGAGTCTGAACTGGTTATTGAGATGGCACCAATATCATGTAAAACATCTTCTGCTGCAATTGTTTTACCTCTGATTCTTGATTCTGCAAAACTCACATCTTCAGGAATTTTTGGACTTAAATGGTGACAAACCATCAACATATCTAAATGCTCTTCTATGGTATTTTTAGTATAGGGTAGGGTTGGATTTGTGGATGAGGGCAAAACATTTTTTAAACCAGCTACTTTCATAATATCAGGGGCGTGACCACCTCCTGCACCCTCACTATGAAACGTATGTATGGTTCTTCCATCAAAAGCATTGACCGTATTATCCACAAAACCAGACTCATTAAGAGTATCAGTATGAATAGCAACTTGTACATCCAAATCATCGGCAACTCTTAGACAAGTATCAATGGCTTTTGGTGTTGTTCCCCAATCCTCATGGAGTTTAAGTCCCATAGCTCCAGCTTCTATTTGTACTTTAAGGGCATCGTAATTACTGCTGTTTCCTTTTCCCATAAAACCAAAGTTTAAAGGTAAGTCATCCACAGCTTCTATCATTTTATGAATATTCCAAGCTCCAGGTGTACATGTTGTTGCATTTGTACCTGTATTAGGACCTGTTCCTCCACCTATCATGGTCGTAACTCCACTTGCTAGAGCTTCATCAATTTGTCCTGGGGAGATAAAGTGAATATGGGAGTCTATTCCACCTGCAGTTATTATTTGGCCCTCAGCAGAAAGTATTTCAGTAGTTGCGCCTATTTCTAAACCTTCAGTGATGCTATCACAATTGTTTGGATTACCACTTTTTCCAATGGCCGCTATCTTCCCATCTTTTATAGCAATATCAGCTTTGTAAATACCTGTATAATCTATAATAATAGCATTGGTGATAATCAAATCAGCAGTTTCTAAGGCAGTTGGGGATTGACTCATCCCATCTCTGATGGTTTTTCCTCCACCAAACTTACTCTCTTCACCATAGCTAGTATAATCTTTTTCAATTTTTGCAATCAAAGAGGTATCAGCCAGTCTAAATCTGTCATTGGTGGTTGGTCCATACATTGAAGCATATTTTTGTTTGGATATTTTATACATGGTCATTCCTTTTCATTATTCGTGACATCATTTGTTTTCTAAAAAAGTACTAAGATTTATCAAGGCTTTTTCTTTTGTTGCTGGATCCTCTAAAAAACCTTCAACCAAAGCATTAAAACCACTGATATAACGTTTACCACTATACGGTATTAGGTTAATTTCTTTTTGTGAACCTGGCTCAAAACGTACAGAAGTTCCAGCTGGAATATTAAGTCTCATTCCATATGCACGTTCTCTATCAAAATCTATAAATGCATTCACTTCAAAAAAGTGATAATGTGATCCAACTTGAATTGGTCTATCCCCAATGTTTTCAACTTCAATGGTGATTGATTCTTTATTTGAGTTTAATTCAATATCACCTTCATCCACAAGATATTCTCCTGGTACGATTTCTTTTTTACTTGTAACAATTGGATTGTGAACAGTTACTAGTTTGGTTCCATCATTGAAAGTGGCTTCGGTTTGTACCATCTCCATCATGGATGCAATTCCTGGCATCACATCATATTCGCTTAGGACTTGGGTAGCACTCACCATTAAATCACTAACACTTTTCCCATCTCTAGCACCTTCTAGTATAAAAGAACTGATAATTGAAACGGCTTCTGGATAGTTTAACTTCAATCCTCTATCTTTTCTCTCTATTGCAAGTCTTGAAGCAGTGTAAATCATAAGTTTTTCTTGTTCTCTGTTTGTCAAAAACATTCATTTTCTCCTTTTAAGCAAATAGTACGTTGCTTCCAACAATGAAAGATATCATCCCTGTTGAAGCAAATATTATTTTGATATTTTTTTGTGAATTTAAAAAATTTGTATTTATAAAATTTATAACAAAACCAAAGCCAATAAATATGACCATAACACCAAGTGCAAAGGCTATGATCATATTTGAATCAACGCTATGTTGTTGGATGAGGGTAATGCTGACCAACATACCTCTCACACCACCAATTCCCATTAGTGCACCCAAGCTAAAAGCTTGTTTGGTGTCTTTTGAATTGTGTTCATGGTTTTTATTAAAACTAATATGAACATGTTTTTTCCCCTTGTGTTCATGGGTGTGTAGATAAATTTTATTTGATAGGGCCATATACAATAAATATAAGCCCATTGCTATAATAACCGAGGCGCTAATCAAATCACCATAGTTCAATATATATGCTGGTATATGAATGTTTTGCAATATATTGGCAAAAATAAATAACATCAAACCATGACCAATGGAAAAAATGGAAGTAATCAAAAAAGTCTTTCTTTTGGATTTTCCAATGGAAAAATCAGCGATGGCAGTTAAGTGATCTGGACCAAAGGCATGTAATATTCCATACCAAAAAACAATGATTAATCCAAAACCCTCCATTATAGTTTTCCCAAATTGAATTCTTTTCTATCTAAACTATTTCTGTATAAATCCCAAACTTTTTTTACTTTTTGTTTGAGTTTTGACATGTTGTTTTCACACAAAACTCCAATAACAATTTGTTTGGATTTACTATAGGTAAATGAGTTAAAATCTTCTTTATTTAAAGTTTTTAACAAAGAATCATTTTTATTTGTTTTCATATAAATCTTTGCAAAAATTGAATTGTTTGTTTGATGGCGTTGAAGATAATTTTTTATTTCATCGCCACTTACTTCAAAGTTTTCAAAATACTCCAACTCACCATTTATATAGAACTTATTTCGAGTACACATATGTGAAAAATCAAAATGCTCAAAACTTCTTCCTTGTGATAATATATCCCCATAAAATAAAGTGGATTTCTCATCTAGTTTAACTTTGAGAAGTTGAATGAGCTTGGAATTTTTAAATAAAATAAGTTCATCATTTATAAACTCACAATTTGAATTCTGCATTGATATTTGGATATTATTTATCCCAAATTCTTTTGTTGAGGGATAAACTTTTGTAGCAGATTCAGTGGTGAAAATACAAGAAGAATCTTTCAGTTTGATTATTGTTTTAAGTTTATCTTTTGGAAAAATACCCTCGCCAATACTTAGGAGTTTAATGTAGTTTTCTACATCATTAAAATAGTAATATCGTGTGGGTAAGTTTAATCTTTTTAAAAAAAACTTATTGGTATCAAACTCTACTTTTATACTCATATTACACCGATAAAAATTGATTAACAACATCATCATTCAGTTGAGAAATCTCTCCCTTGGCAACCACTTGACCACGCTCTAAGATAAAAAAATCATCTCCGTGTTTTCTTGCAAAAGGTAGTTTTTGCTCTATTAATATCACGGTCATTTTTTCTTCTTTGGTTAAGTAGTCAATCACTGAACCAATTTGTTGCACAATATTGGGCTGAATTCCTTCAGCTGGCTCATCAAGTATGAGCAGTTTTGGCTCCAAACACAAAGCTCGTGCAATTGAGAGCTGTTGTTGTTGTCCACCTGAAAGATCTCCACCTTTTCTTTTAAGCATCTCTTTTAGAACTGGAAAAAGCTCATAAATTTTAGCAGGCACTTTTTTCAAAGAGTTTCTGTTTCCCAGTAAACCAATCTCTAGGTTTTCTTTTACTGTGAGTTGTGAAAAGATCTCTCTTCCTTGGGGAACATATCCAATCCCAAGTGCTGCTCTTTTGTCACTACTTAACTTACTGATATCTTCATCTTCATACATAATCTCACCATCTTTTAAAGGAAGTAATCCCATGATGGCTTTAGTTAGTGTTGTTTTTCCAACACCATTTCTTCCCATGATACAAGTACACGAACCTGTTTTTATTTCAAGACTTAAGTCCCATAGGGTATGACTTTGTGCGTAATATTGGTTTATGTTATTTAATTTAATCATTGTTATTCACCTAAATATACTTTTCTTACTTTTTCATTGGCCTGAATACTTTTCATAGAACCCTCAGCCAAAACCGAACCTTCATGTAAAACAGTCACTTTTTTTGCAATACTTCTTATAAATTCCATGTCGTGTTCAACCACAACTACACTATGAGTTTTTGCTAGATTGGTTAAAATCTCACCTGTTTTTTCAACTTCACCTGGTGTCATTCCAGCAACGGGTTCATCCACAAGTAGTAGTTTTGGGTCTTGCATAATCAACATGCCAATTTCCAGCCATTGTTTTTGACCATGGGACAAAATGCCTGCACTTGTTTTATAAGAATCTTTTAGTCCAATGAGTTCCATAGCTTGCTCAATTTTATATTTTTCATCGGCACTCATTTGTGTAAACAGAGTTTTGAAAAATCTTTTGTCTGCTTTCATGGCAAGTTCAAGATTTTCAAAAACACTATGCCCTTCAAATACAGTTGGCTTTTGGAACTTTCTTCCCACTCCTACTTGGGCTATGGTTGGTTCATCCATTTCCAGTAAATTAACTGCATTCCCAAAGATGATATTTCCACTATCTGGTTTGGTTTTCCCTGTAATCACATCCATCATGGTTGATTTTCCAGCACCATTTGCTCCAATAATACATCTTAATTCTTGGTGTGCAATGGTAAGACTGAGAGAATTTAGAGCTTTAAATCCATCAAAACTCACTGTTACATCATCAACATAAAGAATTCTGTCACCTTGTTTTAAATCACCAATATTTTGTTCGTTGTCATGGTTAAGCAGTAACATTTGCCGCCTTTTGAGTGTTATTATTAATTTGATTTTGTTTTTTTAAAGAACTTAATTTGGCGATGATTCCTACCACGCCTTTTGGTAAATATAAAGTTGAAACAACAAATAAACCACCCAAAGCATATAACCATACTTCTGGAAGTGCGGAGGTAAAATAAGTACTGGCATAATTTACAATGAACGCACCTATAATTGCCCCGTACAATGTTCCTCGTCCTCCAATAGCAACCCAAATCACAAGCTCAATTGAAAATAGAGGTGAAAATACACCTGGATTGATGATTCCTACTTGCGGAACGTAAAGTGCTCCTGCAATTCCAGCTAGAATGGCTGAAACGATAAAGATAAAAAGTTTATATTGCTCTACCTTATATCCAATAAATCGTACACGACTTTCAGCATCTCGAATAGCAATACAAACTCGTCCTAGTTTTGAATTGATAATAAATTTACAAATAATATATCCCATAAATAAAGCAAAAAATGAAATCATCAATAAAGAGACTCTTGTGGTATCATTTTGTAAGTTAAAACCCAAAATATCTTTAAAGTCAGTCAATCCATTGTTTCCTCCAAAACCCATGTCATTTCTAAAAAAGGCCAACATTAAAGCATAAGTTAAGGCTTGAGTGATGATTGATAAATACACTCCTGTAACCCTTGATCGAAATGCCAGGTATCCAAAAACAAAAGCCAATAGTGCTGGTACTAGAGCAATAAGAAATGCAGTTATGAAAAAACTGTCAAAGCCATACCAAAACCATGGAAGCTCTTTGATATTCATAAAGACCATAAAATCGGGAAGTTCTGCATTTCCATATACTCCACGATCGCCAATTTGTCGCATGAGATACATTCCCATACAATAAGCACCCAATGAAAAAAAGGCGCCATGTCCCAAACTTAATATTCCAAGGTATCCCCATACCAAATCAAGTGCCAAGGCTAAAAGTGCAAAGGCCAGGTATTTCCCAAGTAAGGTAACTGTATATGTTGATATATAAAAAGCCGATTCTTGTGGTATAAATAAATTTGCAAGGCAAACATAAAGAACGATGATAAACAGTACTGAGAGTACAATTTTCCCACCTTTATC
>Ga0209081_1002427_pt1 | contig 10813 bp, 6 predicted proteins | sample GOMGulsemesocosm_4_FD_184636 | JGI IMG/M metagenome (GOLD analysis project Ga0209081, IMG submission 184636) | Methane-oxidizing microbial communities from mesocosms in the Gulf of Mexico - GOM15B Gulf of Mexico (SPAdes) (version 2) | ecosystem: Environmental > Aquatic > Marine > Cold seeps... | reverse complement strand
GGATCCTGCCACAATGTTTTAAGCTCGCCCGCGCCCACATTCGCGCTGGTAGAACAATCGTTAAGATTCACTTGTGCACCATTGTTCGGGCAGCGATTTGTTTTGGGGTCAACACTCAAACCGTCTGAACAAGCCACATCAAACACCTGTTCTTGATGCTCGCCGTTTTCAAGCCAGCCTTTAATAATTTGCACACGCTGTAATTGAGCAGTGTTGGGATCGGCGACCGCCCAGGTTAAAAAGGTAGGCTGTTGATCACCCTTCGCCTGTAGGTTGCCACCCATTGTAGAACCGCTTTGAGCCGCGACGCTTTGGTAAGCCTTATTAACAAGACTCTGGTCATCCAACTGAGCATCATTGAGGTCATAACTTGCAAAGAATCTAACTTTTATACGTGTGCCTGAAGTCGCAAAGGTTTCCTTGCGGCGCAGTGCGTCATAAATGGCCTCACGGGTATTTTCTTCTGCCCATACTCCGGCTATACCAGACGCGCCCCAGTACTTGTAACCGGAAAAATCAAGATAAGTTTCTCCGTCTACCACTTCGACCATGTCTGGTACAGCCAGTTTGACCAGGGTGCCGTAAAGAAAACTCGCCGGTACAGAGCCGCGCTTTTCAGGGCTGCTATCAAAGGAGCCAATCTTGCCAAAGTAGTTATCTTCAGAAGTTGAGGCTGCAGCGGTATGGGTATCGCTGGAACCGATCACGCCAAACTTATAGGGGTTTGCTCCATTGTTTTCTTTCATCGACAAACCGCGCTGCCAGGCGTTGCGCACATAACTGCCAGGCGGATCACTGAGCACCTTGGTTGAGGTGCGCAAGGGAAATATTTCGAAGTCAGCCCACTCATCGTTCGGAGAGAGTAACGGGTGTGTCTCAGATGTACCTTTGACCTGAGTGATTTCCGTCAGAGGTTCATTGCGCGAACGTTGGTCCGCGTACTCTTGATCAATGGCGTTGCCGGCCCAGTCCGTGAACGCAAACATTGCACCGTTGGAGCCGTTGCTGTTGTGCGGTATCGCCAGGCTTTCGATCTCTTCATCTCGCAGCCAGTCCATCCAATCCCACAAGCCTTCTGGATTTATGCTGTTTAATTTCGAGAAAGGGTGTGCTGGCAAGCGCTCAGAACTCCGAAAAATCACATTGCGATGCAAGGCCTCTTTGTCTTCCGTGGATGAGCTGAATTCATAGGCCGCAAAGGTGGTGAATGCCCCGGGTTTATAAGCCTCATCAGCCGCCTCGACGGTTTGTACCCAAGCTGAATTGAGGGCATCGTTAACGACCTCGTACCCAAAAGTGCCATCGAGCAGGTTCGCCACCACACCGCTGACAAAACCGTAAAACACTTTACTTCTTGATGCCAAGTCCAGCAGGCCACCTTCGACCGACTCATTAATATTGTGATAGGGCTTGGCCAGTTCGTATTGCGAAAACGATGTGCTGGTATCGGCCGCTTCGTTAATTAAACCCATCATCACTGCGTGATCGGTCACCGCGTAGAAATCCAGCGGTTGCGCCAGCTGCACTTCAAAACCACTGGGGTGCATGATCGCCTCACCCTGGGCGTAGCGGTAAGCGTCGGCAGGTGATGCGGTGGTGCCAAACGCTGAAGCATCAAAGGAAAGCGTGGTGTGCACGTGTAGGTCGCCAAAGTAGGCATTGCGATCTGGGTTAGACGCCGGGCGACCGTTACTCGGCTGACCATTGGCGCCGTCACTGGATTGGGTCAACGCCGGGAAAGTGATTATTTCATCATTCGCCGGGATGACCGTATTGGTCGTCTTATAGTATTTTTGCGCCTGTGCGAGTCGCTCTTTTTCTGCTGAATCGCTGCAGGCCGTGATCAATGTACTGGCCAGTGCGATGGCAATGATCGGTGATGTACGAAAAAACATAAGATCTCTCTCTTTTAATCAAGCCGCGCTAACGACCGCTGGCTGCCACTGCCGTTAACATTGCGGCTTTTACGATCGCGTTTGGTCGACAAGTAAGCTGCGCTGGATCGAAGGTATATCAACAGCGCTTTACTACCCATTGCGTATTGTCTAATTGTAACGCTTTACCCCTCAACCACAGGATCATAATCGGCCAATCATGGGGTTGTACTAGATCATTAAGACCCGTATATAAGCTCCCCCTAGTGGCAGTCACCTAACTAGGGGTAAGTTATCAACTCTCATTAGCGATAGCGGTAACGCAGCAGGTAGTTGTCTTAAGACGCGCCCTAGGGGCCTGAGCAGCGAATCAATACAGACAAAGCTGTATCGAATAGCGCGATAGGTATGCAAACCCCTGCCAGGGGTTACGCTCAGAAGTTAAAGTGGGTACTGCAGTACCCGTGTGGAAATTACAGCGCCGCCTCCAGAATGGTACGACTGACATCGAGAGTGATTTCGCGCTGTTCACCTAAAGCCACCATGCCATGGCCTTGCAACTTATCCAAAATAGCGTCGACATGCGATGCATCTAAACCCACTTCACTTAAGCGAGTGGGAAGCTGCATTTGTTTGAAAAACTGCTCTGTTAATTCAATCGCTTTATCAATGCGCTGGTCTTCACTGCCATCCACCAGATTCCAAACACGCTCAGCGTATTGCAGTAACTTACCGCGCTTCACATCACGGCGGACTTTCATAACAGCGGGCAAGGTAATCGACAGGGTTCTGGCATGATCAATGTCATACAAGGCTGTCATCTCATGGCCAAGCATATGGGCGCTCCAATCTTGCGGCACACCAGAGGCAATCAAACCATTGAGCGCCATGGTCGCTGCCCACATGGTATTCGCCCGCACCTCGAGATCATCTTTAGTCTGGCTGTCTAAGGTCTTTGGGCCTTCCTCAATTAACGTCAGCAACAACCCTTCGGAGAATCGATCTTGTACTTTGGCGTTCACATCATAGGTCAAATACTGCTCCATCACGTGTATAAACGCATCGACAATGCCATTGCCAATTTGACGGTCGGACAAGCTCAAGGTCACTTGCGGGTCAAGCACGGCAAACTTTGGGCGCAGTAATTTATTGGCAAACATTAACTTGTCGGTGCCACGGGTCACCATGCCACTGAGGTTAGATTCAGAGCCTGTGGCCGGCAGCGTTAACACAGCACCCAATGGCAAAGCTTGAGTGACTGGCGCTCGTTTGACGATGATATCCCAAGGTTCACCACCCTCAAATTTCGCCGCTGCAGCGATAAATTTAGTGCCATCAACCACCGAACCGCCACCCACGGCGAGCAGGTAGTCCACCTTTTTTTCGCTAATGATCGGCAGTGCTTTCATTAAGGTGTCGTAATTGGGGTTAGGCTCAATTCCGGAAAACTCATACCATTGACGATCACCCAACGCTTCAACGACTTGATCAAAGATGCCATTTTTTTTAATGGAACCACCGCCATAAACAACCAACACCTTCGCATCTTTAGGAATCTCAGCATCCACCTTTTCGATCTGACCAGCACCAAAGTGAATGCTCGCAGGGTTGTGAAAACTAAAATTTAACATGGTTGCTCCTAGCTATTTAAAGGGACTCGAAGGCTGCACGAGCACTAGTGATGACAATGATTTCTGGTTAAATAACTTATGTCATGCCGCCCTACTTAATGAGATCATATTCGGCCACAATACGCTTAACGCCAAATAAAACCTCATAAAAGTCCGATTATGACCCCCCAAATAAAGGGTGGAAGATTTATATTCTGTAGTGTCCACAGTGGCTGTAAGACGAATTAGAAAATCATTGCAAGCAATCGTGAAATGTCGAAATAAAAGGCGAAAAAATGAAACGTATTCTTATTACCGGTGCTGCCAGTGGTTTAGGCTTGGCCATGGCAAAAAAGTACGCCAGTGAAGGTTGGGCTGTTTGTATTGCTGACATTCAAGATAAAGAAGGCCAGAAAGTTGCCTCCGATCTAAATAAACAGCATGGAAACGATTGTTTTTTTCAACATCTAGACATTACCAATGAAGACCAGTGGCAGACGCTGGTCAAGGGTATTTCTGAACGTTGGAAGGGACTGGATGCCTTAGTTAATAATGCCGGCGTGGCATCGGGTGGGGCTATCGACAGTTTATCGCTAAAAGATTTTCAGTGGACAATTGATATTAATTTAATGGGGGCTGTTAAAGGCTGCTATTTTTGTGTACCGCTATTAAAAGAAAGTAAAGGCGCGCTCATTAATGTTGCATCCATGGCAGGACTAACACACATGGGCAGGATGTCCGCGTATAACGCATCAAAAGCCGGTGTGGTGGCTTTGTCGGAGACCCTGTCAATTGAACTAGATCCTTTTGATGTCAATGTGTCGGTTGTATGCCCAGCCTCTTTTCCAAGCAACCTATTGAAAACCATACGCAGCAGCAGTGATACCGGTAAGAATACGGCCAAAAAAATGATGGATAGATCACCTGTCAGCGCCGATGGCATTGCTGGAATGGTTTATGACGGATCTAGGAAGGGAAAGCACATTATCATCCCCACTTTCCGCGAGACCCTGTTGTGGAGAATAAAACGTTATCTACCCGCGTTTTATTTTATGTTTATGAAAAAACTGGTTCATAAAATAATAAACCAATAAGGCCGTAATCCCTTACTTGGAGCCGGATGGATACCGGGTAGATTAATCGATTCAATGCCTCGCAGACTGAATATTAAAGTCCTGATGACTGCAATTAATTCATGAATAAAATACACGGATCACTATGTTATTCCTTGTGCTTGTCGTTATTCTTCCGGGCCGCAATAGCATCAGTTTTCAGAGCATGACTGTCCCACAACCGCATCGCCATTTACACCGACTCCCTTAGCAAGGACATGCGAATTTCTACCCATGGTGGGAATGATTTTTCTGCTGACCTCACCTACGAATTCCAAGGAAGTATTGTATGTCTGTTAATCGATCAAGCAGTTTCAGCTATGGCATAGGCGGCACGCCTCATGCCATCAAGGAAGCTGCCTACAGCATGTTTGTATTGCTGTTCTACACTCAGGTGCTTGGGCTTGGCGGTATCGAAGCGGGGATTGTACTGTTTCTGGCCCTGCTTTGGGATGCGGTGTCTGACCCGATGATGGGGGCCTGGTCGGATCGCTTCAAAAGTCGATGGGGGCGCAGACACCCCTTCATGGTCGCCGGCGCACTGCCCTTGGGCCTGGGCTACCTCGCTCTGTTCAATCCGCCCGCCTGGGCGCTGGCCGACGGCACGTTTCTCGCCACCTGGCTGCTGGTCTGTTCCCTGTGGATTCGTACGGCAATAACGGTGTTCGGTCTGCCGCATCTGGCACTGGCGGCGGAAATGACCACGGACTACCACGAGCGTAGCCGCCTGCTCGGCATGCGCAGTGGCTTTCTGTTTTTTACCAGTATTGTTGTGCCCGCCGTCAGTCTGTTTCTGATTTTTGGAGAAACCGCAGCAGGAGAAGACGGTCGTTTCATTGCTGAAAGCTATGTAGCTTTCGGCTGGTTTGCAGCGATACTGACCTGGATAACAGCGATTATTTGCATATGGGGTACACGCAATTATATTGCGGCCACACGCATCGACCCACAGAGAATGCCTTCCAGCGAAGGGCTGGCCGGCATTGCGAAGGACTTTTTCAGTACCTTCAAAAACCATAATTTTCGCAATCTGCTCTACTACGACCTGTCTGCCTCGGCCTCCTACGGTATCACCGCTACCCTGAATATCATCGCCTGGACTTATTACTGGGAGCTGAGTGCAACCCAGATGGCCATTGTCATGGCAGGTCCCGTGTGCCTAGCGGTGCCGGCGGCATTGTTTACGCTTGGGCCTCTGGGCAAACGTTGGCCCAAGCATCGCATTATGGCAACCGCCACGGCGCTTATGATTGTGGACATCGTATGGCTCTACCCACTGCGAATGTTGGAGTTGCTTCCCGAGAACGGGCATTGGCTGGTGCTGGCTTTGCTGGCATTGCAGAACCTGTTCTTTGTGTATTTTTTCGTGCTACGCAGTGTGTCTTCCTATTCGATTGTGGCTGACCTGACGGATGAACACGAAGCCACCAGTGGCAAGCGTCAGGAAGGCAGTTTTTATTCAGTGATATCGTTCTCCACCAAGTTGGCATCCGCAGCGGGGCCCCTGTATGCAGGTGTTGCACTGGATGTTATCGGGCTGACTGAGGGCATGATGCCCGGGGAGATTGAACAGGGAACGCTTACCGCACTAGTGTGGGCGATGGGAATTGGCATCGTGCCTTTGTTGGTCATTGCCTGGCGCTTTAGCCTTAAGGTCTCGATGACGGAAGAACAGTTAAATAAAATTCAGGACGATATTAAAAACCGGGTGCAAGTCAGCCCGTAAGATCAATGAATTACATCAAGCCAAACTCTCATTGTAGAGGCGGCGCTTTATAGAGTGAACAAGGTTGCGGCTATTACCGTGTACAGCAACAGGAGTATTCTGGTCTCTTTGATAGATTGCTTGATCAGCTGCATAAAAAGAACTCCTGAGCCTAGTAGCTCGTACTTCCCCGAACTTCAGTATGCGTTTTTACAAAACGCATACTGAACCCTCTTTGCAACTTTACGTGTCCAGAGATTTCAGATTTTAACGCTGCTCGATCATGGTTCTCGCCGAAGAACACATGGAGGCATATTCGGCCATGCTTGCAATATCAGACGGATAGATACCCGAGGGTTATCGGTGGCTACACAGTCCTGGCCCTACTGGTAATGGTTATTTGCATGGACCTGCCCTCGAAAAAAATGCGCAAAAGAACAACATATTGCGCGATATACCATTTACTGATTGTTGCCCGGCGTACGATTGAACCTGCGTCCATATTGTCAGCCCCGACTCTTCGGGTCTTAGAGCCGTTGGATAGCGCTACTACGAAAATAATAAACAATAAACGTGGGAGAATATCTATGAAGCTGAAACCTTCATTAATAAAACACCTTGTAGTCTCGGGCTTTGCTCTGTCGAGCCTGTCCAGCAGCATCGCCATGGCGCAGCTGGAATTGGAAGAAGTCATTGTTACCGCCCAGAAGCGTTCCGAATCAGTACAGGATATTCCCTCCACGGTGAACGTGATCGATGGCGATGTGCTAAAAGACTTCAACGTTCAAAAGTTTACCGATCTGGGAGCATTGAACGCGGGCTTGCGCATTGACAGCCTTAATGGGCGCAGTGGCCGGATGAGCTTGCGTGGCATTGATTTCAATCCGAATTCCGCGTCTGAGGCAACCGTTACAACCTATTGGAACCAGGCGGTCGTGGATTCCAACGCGGTGTTTCAGCAAATGTTCGATATTGAGCGCATTGAGGTGCTGCGAGGTCCACAGGGTACCCTGGCAGGGCGTACGTCGCCTGCCGGTGCCATTAACATACATACAGCGCGCCCGAACCTGGATGAAGAAGAAGGTGATATTCGGGCAACGGTTACTGACAATGGCGGCATTAATACACAGGTGGCGGCCAGTTTTCCGCTGATACCCGGCGAATTGGCAGTGCGTGTCGCTGGGGTATTTGACGAGAGCGACCTGGGTGAGATTGAGAATGACCTGACCGGGGAGGTCAGCCACGATGAGACCCGTGCGGGCCGTTTTAGCCTCAGTTGGGTGCCGACTGATACCTTTAGTGCTGATTTAACCGTTCAATACCTGGAGCGAGAAATCGACGACGTCACTGCTCTGGCCGGCACCCCTAATGACGACCCAGCTGCCGCCAGCAAGCTGGACCCGGATGGAGTGCTGCGGGAACTGGATGCGTTCGACCGGCGTGGTGCTGTGGTTGGTTTAGAGGGTGTGGAGGACAATACCAATGCTGACTTCCTCAACAGCTCACTGGTGCTGAATTGGGAGCTGGAGTCCCATACGCTTACCTGGGTAACGGGCTACCACGAAACCGATTCGGCCCGAAAGTATGACCAGGCCTATGGAAGCTCCAATCCAGACAATGTCACCTACGCCGTTTCGATAGACGATCGTAGTGACTGGTCCCAGGAGTTACGACTTGCCAGTAAAGGCAACGACATCTGGAATTACATGGTCGGTGCCTACTACGAGAAGTCGGACCTCTTGTTCAGCCAGGAGAACCATACATTCCCTGCCCACCCCCTTTTCCCAGGTAGCAATCTACTGGTGGTCCCAGCAGAGACCGAGCGTTTGGGGCTGTTCACCCATAACCAGCTCTCCCTCACCGATGACTGGACCCTACAGCTGGGACTGCGCTACCAGGAGATTGAAAGTGATCGGGATATATTTTCGGTCGCCGGGACCAACGGCTTCAGCATTGCCCCGCCAGGCTTCCTGCTTGCGCAGGTACTGAGTGAAGACAACAAACATTATGAAGATGATGCTGTCACTGGCCAGATTACCCTGCAGTACGCGCTGAGCGATGATGTGAATCTATACGGGCTGGTGGGTACCGGTTGGCGACCAGGTGGCGTCACGGTGACCGGCAAGGTGTTGCCTGAAGAGGCGCTGCTGTTTGACTCGGAAGACAGCACATCCTATGAACTGGGCTTCAAGAGCACCCTGATGGGAGGCGCTGTGAGGCTGAACGGCTCTCTGTACTACCAAGATTTTGAAAACTACATCTCTCGCCAAAATGGGGTGAACATCCGTGACGCGGATGGAGAACTCACCATCAGTGGTATTACGGTAAATGGTGATGCCCAGGTGCGGGGCGCGGAACTGGATCTGACCGCGATGCTTAGCGATAACTGGTACCTGGGCGGCACGCTCAGCTACAGCCAAGGTGAGTATTCCGAGGGCACTGAGCACCCCTGCAATGAGTACGACGACAGCGGCGCACCTGCCATCCCTGATGGCCAGATTATGGCAACCTGCGATGTTAGCGGCGACTCCCTTGGGGCGGTACCGGACTGGACGGCGAGCATCAACAGCGAGTACAGCATTGCCTTTGACAGCTTTGAGGGCTACGGCCGAATTCTCTACACCTACACCGGAGATCGCGACAGCAACCTGGAAGGTGTCGATACCTACGATATTGTGAATCTGTACCTGGGTGTTCGCGCGCAGCAGTGGAACCTTGAATTGTTTGCCAGCAACCTGTTCGACAAGCAGGCGCTGCGTGGCGGTGGCGGTACTTCTGCAACACCAATAGTGCGCCGAGAGCCCACGGGTTATGGCACCCGCTACCCTGTTCCAAGTCGCCGGATTGGACTAACCGCCAGCTATCAATGGTAGCACCCGTGATGAAGGTGAATTGGGTACAGGTTCCTCGCTACCTCTACTGAAACTGCGCCGGGTATTCGCAGAGACCAACACCAAATTGGTCTCTACCTGAAATGCTTGTGAATAACCGGCGCGGCCCACTCGAGTGAGCCACCAGACTGAAGTTTGAGCTGATTCGCCAGCAGGCACTCATCTGTCGTATCCAAGATGGTGTCATGGCGCAATAAGCACCAGTGTCATTGCATAAATTTTATAAATACAGAGGCGTAATGAGTACTAACTTACGTTTAGAGCCTAAAAATACAAGGTGAAACAATTGTTAAAGAAAACCCTTAAGTTACTTTCTTACACGACACTAATTTTTATTATTGGTGTTTCTTCATTCATTTTTCGACCATGGTCTGATGCTCAAGGATGGCGTTTCTTTACCGGCCTGAATCCTTTTGCAACAAGGTCTGATGCATTCAGAAATTGGCAGACAGTTTCAGAATATGTTCATTTAAAAGCATCAACAACCCCACGAGAATACGAAAGAGATTTAATCGATTTAAATGACATCACCTATGAATACGAGGGTGAGACTTACACGGCCAAAGATTACTTCACTAAAGCAAACCTGAGTGGCTTAATGGTGCTGTCTGACAACAAAGTTGTCGTAGAAAACTACAGCCAAGGCATTAACGAAGAGACAACCTGGCACCTTTGGTCAGCAAGTAAAAGCTTTACCTCAACCGTTGTAGGCATTGCTGTTAAAGAAGGCAAGATTGAAAGCCTGGATGACAGAGTGGACAAGTATGCGCCGCAGTTCAAAGGCACGGCTTACGGAGAAACACCGATCAAACACGTTGTGATGATGTCTTCCGGTATTGATTTCTTTCATAACAAAGGCAAGCCAAACAGAACCAATATGTACGTCGATACGTTTATTTTCAGGCAGAACTTTGTATTTTTAGGCAGAACTTTGACGAGTGGGCAGCAGCACTACCCAGAAGAGTCGACTCCGGTACCGACTTTAACTACATAGCAACCGATACCCACGTACTCTCAAGAGTGGTAGAAGGTGCTTACAACAAACCTTATATTGATATCGTGCAGGAAAAATTATGGAGCCCAGGCGGTTTCAGCAGCGACGCTCAATGGTCTATAGACTCAGCAGGCAACCCCATGGGCCATTGTTGTTTATCGCTTACGCTTCAGGATTTTGCTCACCTGGGCCAAATTCACTTGGAAGACCTTGTTTTTGATGGCCGCAAGGTTGTCAATGATGATTGGCTTGACATGGTTCAAAATTCCCAAGGTCCATTTCAAGAGCCACAGGTGACGAAAGACGGCCGATTTAAAGATGGCTATAGCATGCAGTGGTGGTTACCCGTTGATTATGATCAAGAGTTTATCGCACGGGGCGCTTCTGGACAGTATCTGTATGTAAACAAAAAGGAAAATTATGTTGTAGCGCAATTTTCAGCCAGGGGGAAAGTGAGTAAAAAAGAAGAAATCACTTTTTACAGGGCCGTTGGGAAATATTTAAAAGAAGCACACTAAAGTTATATTACGGAAACTCTAGGCAAGAGAAAGTAGACAGATTCTAAATACACACAAGACTCTTCGTTTACTTTCTCTTAACATCTAAAACCACAGGGCTCTGCCCCTG
>Ga0209081_1002426_pt1 | contig 10815 bp, 8 predicted proteins | sample GOMGulsemesocosm_4_FD_184636 | JGI IMG/M metagenome (GOLD analysis project Ga0209081, IMG submission 184636) | Methane-oxidizing microbial communities from mesocosms in the Gulf of Mexico - GOM15B Gulf of Mexico (SPAdes) (version 2) | ecosystem: Environmental > Aquatic > Marine > Cold seeps... | reverse complement strand
TAAAGAACCAAGGATAAATGTCGATCTATAAAAAGGCGTTTACAAAAATAAAAAAGCGTCTTTCGACGCTTTTAAGTTTCATGGTTCGTTATCATTAACACGAATAGATATACGCCTATAGCTTAGCCACCATGAACAATACGTTTATTAATTAAGTCTTCTACAACACTAGGATCAGCAAGTGTTGAAATATCACCTAAACTGTCTACATCGTTTTCAGCAATTTTACGTAAAATGCGACGCATAATTTTACCTGAACGAGTTTTAGGTAAACCAGGAGCCCATTGTAAATAATCAGGCTTAGCAAAACGACCTAGCTCTTTAGCGACAAACTCTTTCAACTCTTTATTAAGCTCATCAGACTCTTCAGCATTTGCCATTAAGGTTACATAACAATATACGCCTTGGCCTTTAATTTCATGTGGATAACCAACTACGGCAGCTTCAGCCACAGCAGGGTGAAGCACTAAAGCACTTTCAATTTCAGCAGTACCTAAACGATGGCCTGATACATTTAATACATCATCAACACGGCCTGTAATCCAATAAAAACCATCTTCGTCACGTTTAGCACCATCACCAGTAAAGTAATTACCTGGATATTGGCCTAAATAAGTTTGATAGAAACGATTATGATCGCCATATACAGTACGTAATTGCCCAGGCCAACTAGCCGTCATCACTAATAAACCTTGATTTTCACCTTCTAAATTGTTTCCATCTTTATCAAATAAAGCAGGTTGAACACCAAAGAAAGGCTTACCAGCACAACCCGGTTTCATATCAACCGCACCTGGTAGTGAAGTGAGCATAATACCGCCCGTTTCTGTTTGCCACCAGGTATCAACAATTGGGCAATTACTCTTACCAACAACTTCATAATACCAATGCCAAGCTTCAGGGTTAATTGGTTCGCCAACGGTACCCAATAAGCGTAATGAAGAAAGATCAGACTTTTCAACAAGCTCATCACCAATACTCATTAAGGCGCGAATGGCTGTTGGTGCCGTGTAGAATACATTTACTTTATGTTTTTCACAGACCTGCCAAAAACGACCAGCATCAGGATAAGTTGGTACGCCTTCAAATACTAAAGTAGTGGCTCCATTTGCTAACGGTCCGTAAAAAATATAAGAATGGCCAGTAATCCACCCTGCATCGGCAGTACACCAATAAATTTCATCTTCTTTATAATCAAACACGTACTTATGAGTCATCGCGGCATACAAAATATAACCACCACAAGTATGAACCACACCTTTTGGCGTACCTGTTGAACCCGAAGTATAAAGAATAAACAATGGATCTTCAGCATCCATAATTTCTGGTTCACACGTAGCAGGTAAATTAGCAACCGCATCTTGGTAATTAATATCTATTTTGTCATTCCAAGCAACATCACCGCCAGTACGAGTAACCACAATAACTGAATGAACATTAGAACAATCGGCAACAGCCGCATCTACATTGGCTTTAAGTGGTATACGTTTACCACCACGTATTGATTCATCAGCAGTAATAATCACCTGACAATCAGCATCTAGTACGCGTGCTTTAATTGACTCTGTAGAAAAACCACCAAATACCACAGAATGAATTGCGCCTATACGGGCACAAGCTAACATGGCGTAACCTACTTCAGGAATCATCGGCATGTAAATACACACACGATCACCTTTTTTAACGCCTCGCTCTTTTAATAAATTAGCAAAACGACAAACATGATCATGCAGTTCTTGATAAGTAACTTTTAAATCGTCAGAAGGATCATCGCCTTCAAAAATAATAGCGGTGTTATTAGCTTTAGTCGCTAAATGACGATCTATACAATTATAGCTAACGTTTAATTTAGCACCTGAAAACCAGTTAATTTCAGAGTTTTTCAAGTCAACTTTACTAACACTATCCCAAGGTTGATACCAATCAATAAACTCTTTAGCTTGTTCCCCCCAAAAGACATCAGGCTGTTCAATTGATTGCTTATACATAGCATCATAAGTTGCGCTATCGATATGAGTATGCGCTTTAGCTTTATCTGATACGGGATAACAAAGTTTTAATTCATTCATGCAATATTCCTTCAGGGGTGATAATACCCAATGTAATAATTTTTATTTTTGCTTTATTTAAACAAGTTAGATTAACTTAATGTTAATTTTTTTACGCTAATATTTATATACGTCTTTAGTCTTAACCCAAAATAATATGAATATACCCTAGTCGTTATACCCAATATATGTCAACAACCAGAAATATTTGTGATTCGAAATATTAAGATCTCTAAGCAAACAAAAAAGCGCCGTTAAGCGCTTTAAATAAAAATTTGGAAGTGAAGTAATGGATAAAAATAGTTTTATAAATTATAACCAGACTCTTCATGTTCGACTTGATCTAAACCATTGACTTCATCTTCTTCATTAACACGCAGTCCATTGGTCATCAAACCAACCAACTTTAATAAAATATAAGTAACAACTGCGGTATAAACTAATGTTGAAATGATACCGATAAGCTGTACACCAACTTGTTCAGCCATGGTTGCAATACCTTCTGCAAAACCAAAACCACTAAATAAACCTAATGTTGTTGCTGAAAATACACCTGCTAATAAAGTACCTAAGATACCACCCACACCATGCACAGGAAAAACATCTAATGAATCATCAATTTTTAACTTCTGTTTTATATAGATAGTTGAATAAAAACAAACAAACCCTGCACTAATACCAATAATTAAAGCGCCACCTGGACCAACAAAACCTGAAGCAGGCGTTATAGTACCTAAACCAGCGACCATACCCGTAACAGCTCCTAACACACTGGCCTTACCAAATTTTTTCCACTCTATTGCTGCCCATGTTAAGGTGCCTGCTGCTGCTGAAATATGAGTAACCAACATAGCCATAGAAGCATCACCATTAGCCGCTAACGCACTACCACCATTAAAGCCAAACCAACCGACCCACAACATACCAGCACCTGTAACAGACATAGTTAAATTATGCGGTAACATAGGCGTTCTTGGAAAACCTTTTCTTGGACCAACAACCATTGCAGCAACAAGCGCTGCAGTACCTGCCGTAATATGCACAACAATACCACCAGCAAAATCATATACACCCATTTGGCTTAACCAACCACCACCCCATACCCAGTGGGTAACAGGAGCATAAACAGCAAGTAACCATAAACCACTAAAAAGTAATACTGATGAAAACTTCATCCGTTCTGCAAAACCACCAATAATAAGTGCAGGTGTAATAACAGCAAAGGTCATTTGGAATAACATAAACAAACTTTCAGGAATATCTCCAGACAAAGATTCCTTACCTATGCCATTCATCATTACTTTAGAAAAGTCACCAATAAAAGCATTACCTTCACTAAAGGCAAGACTATAACCAACCATTAACCACAAAATAGAAGCAATAGAGCCAATAGCAAAACATTGCATTAAAATTGACAGTACATTTTTTCTACGAACTAAGCCGCCATAAAATAATGCTAAACCAGGCAGTGTCATTAATAACACCAGCGCTGTTGAAGTTAAAATCCAAGCAGTGTTAGCGCCATTAAGCGTGCCATCATCAGCAAAAGTGAATCCTGACATTGTTAAAAGTAAAAGAGATAACGTAAATAGAAGTATTCTAGACATCTTTAGTTCCAAAGTTATTTTGCTTAATCATTTGATAAAAACTAGTGCAATCATTTTATCAAAACTTGTTATATTTTTCGTCTGCACTATTACGTACAAAGCATGCACAAAATAAGCCATTTGAATTTCAGGTTATTTAACAATTAGTTATGGAGGTTGCGTTCTAAAACAGTGCCCGCGGCCGCACGAAAATGGTGATTTACAAAACCACACGCACAACAAGAGTGCAACAGGGGTACAACAAGAGTGCACTTCAACAAACTTGCTATAGAGCAAATCTACAACTAATATCAAAAATATGAGGAATTAACATCCTTTCTTCATATTTTACTATATCATTTTTTCTAGGGTTTGCTAAAATCTCGTGAAATCAAAAATATAACCTTTTCAATCACAACTCGAGAATGTACATGAAACAATTTTTATTCATTTTACTGGTGATGTTTATACCAAGCATTGCATTTGCATCGGATTCTGCACATCAAACTATTGACTTAACATCTCACTGGCTTGGTTACACCGCTATTGCTATTTTTGTTATTGCTTATAGTTTAGTTATTTTAGAAGAGCAGTTGCATTTAAGAAAATCAAAACCTGTATTACTCGCCGCTGGTTTAATTTGGATACTTATTGCTTGGTATTATGGCGCAAATGGTATGCCACATGCTGCAGAAGTAGCAATTCGCCATAACTTCTTAGAATACACTGAGTTGTTCTTCTTTTTACTTGTTGCGATGACCTACATAAATGCCATGCTAGAGCGTGATGTTTTTGATGCTTTACGAGACTGGTTAGTCGCTAAAGGTTTTAGTTACAAAACTTTATTTTGGTTAACAGGTATTCTTGCTTTCTTTATCTCTCCTATTGCAGATAACTTAACAACAGCATTAATTATGTGTGCTGTCGTTCTCGCAGTGGGTAAAGACGAACCTAAGTTTATAGCCCTAAGTTGTATCAACATTGTAGTAGGCGCAAATGCTGGTGGTGCGTTTAGTCCATTTGGTGATATTACAACCTTAATGGTTTGGCAGAAGGGAATTATTCAGTTCCAAGAGTTTTTTGTTTTATTCATTCCTTCTGTAGTTAACTTTGTTATTCCTGCTTTTATTATGCAGTTTGCTATTCCAAGTGGTAACCCAACAGCACAGACAAGTGAAACGACACCAATTAAACATGGTGGTTTAGTCATTGTAGGTTTGTTCATTTTAACTATTATCACGGCTGTTTCTTTCCATAACTTCTTACACTTACCTCCAGTATTCGGCATGATGTTAGGTTTAGCTTACCTTAAATTCTTTGGTTACTATATTCGCATGAGTGGTAAAGGAGAAATTGATAAAACTGATATGCCAACAGGTCATGCTATTGACGATGACTTTGATATTTTTGATAAAATAGCAAAAGCCGAGTGGGATACTTTATTCTTCTTCTACGGTGTTATTTTAGCCGTTGGCGGTTTAGGTTTTATCGGTTATTTAGGTATGACATCAGAATTTATGTACGGAGAGCTAGGTGCTACTAATGCAAATATTTTAGTAGGTATTCTTTCGGCAATTGTTGATAACATCCCGGTCATGTTTGCTGTATTAACTATGAACCCAGACATGTCACATTCTCAATGGCTATTAGTAACGTTAACCGCTGGTGTTGGTGGTAGTTTATTATCTATTGGCTCAGCAGCTGGTGTTGCCTTAATGGGGCAAGCTCGTGGTTATTACACTTTCTTTAGCCACTTAAAATGGATGCCAGTGATAGCTTTAGGTTACGCAGCTAGTATTTATGTTCATTTACTGATTAACGGTTAGAACTTGTAACAATTTCAATTGATATAATTAATAATTTAATAAATTAGTTTGTTATTATAAAAAGCTTCTAAATTCATTTTAGAAGCTTTTTTTGTTTATGCTTAAATTTAATAGGAAGAAAATGAATTTTTTAAGTAATTTAACAACCAATTCAAAAGCTTGGTTATTGTTAGCATTATCAGCATTAGGCTTAGAGTTATGTGCTTTATTTTTTCAATATGTTATGGATTTAGCACCATGTATTATGTGTGTTTATCAACGTGTTGCTATTTGCGCCATAATTCTAGCTGGATTTATAGGCTTTATGGGGTGTCGCTTTTTAATAGCAAGACTCTTTGCTTTTGCTTTGTGGGCTACAGGCGCTATATGGGGGTTATTAATTGCATTAGAGCATGTAGAGATACAAGAAAGTGCTGGCTCTTTATTTTTTAGTTGTGACTTTTTTCCTAATTTTCCAACATGGGCACCATTACACGAATGGATCCCATTTCTATTTGAAGCAACGGGTGATTGCGGTGATATAAATTGGCAGTTTTTAGGTTACAGCATGCCACAGTGTATGGTTGCCATTTACGGTGTTTATATATTGGCTTTTGTCATGATTTTAACGAGCAGATTAGTACAGACTAAAAGGCTTTAAAACATTACAACCTTAAAGTTAATTGTATTCTATATTGTAAAGCGCTTACCTTATGATAGGCGCAGCAACACCCGCGGCAACATAAGGAATAACTTGCTTAATAACACCAGCTATATCAACTTGGCGATCAAAGTCACTTAGTGCAATATCTATTAATGCATCACTTGATGACATAGTAAAAACGATTGTTCCCATAGTAAAATGCAGTCGCCAAAACATTTCTTCGGCACTTAATTCAGGGTAAGCCTTATGAACCGCTTCAGTAAATTTAGTAAAAACACCTGGATACTGAGTCGTTAAAAACCAACGTAGAAAACCTTGACTATCTGTGTAACCCCGGCCTAATAATTGTAAAAAAATACTCGTACCGTTCTCTTTAAAACTATTTAAATGAAGCAATGGATCAATAAAAGTAGAAAAGACCTCATTTAAGCTTGGTTTAGTTTTATCAAGACAAACTGCTGTTAATACCGACTCTAAATGAGGAGCTAACTCGTTCATATAACGAGACATAACCGCTTTGATCAACTCTTTTTTAGAACCAAAGTGATAGTTAACCGCAGCTAAATTTACTTCAGCATAGCTGGTTATTTCTCTTAACGACGTACCATTAAAGCCTTTGTCAGCAAAAAGTACCTCTGCCGCATCTAAAATTTTATTTTTTGTACTCATACTTCTTATTACCAATATCCTTAATAATACCGTAATGTAAATTCAAACAGCCGTTTAAAATAGCCCATTTATCACTGCTAGGTCAAGCGCTATCAACAGCTAAATATAATTCATTAATTTGCTGTATAAAAACCAAACTATTTTCAATGTAAGCTCAACAAATCCCCATAGATGGGTAAATCCTCATGATTCATTAATCTTTTCAGTCAATCTGGAGTGGCCTTTTTTACTTACTATCATCCTTTATTATAACTTTTCATTACGGTTATCTTTTCATATACTAAATTAACCTGAGCATTAATAAAGCAGACTTAATTTCAATGAAAAGAATAACAAACACATTTAAGTTTACGGCTATTACTTTAGTCGTTGCTACTTCGTTGGTTAGCTGTAACCAAAATAAAAACAACAACACAGCAATACAAACATCAACAAAAGCTTTAACAAGTAAAGAGGCACAAGTATTTTTAGATGACACTGCTCAAGAAATTGTTGCTTTAAGTGTATCGGGTGCACGTGCTACATGGATATACTCAAATTTTATTACTGAAGATACTGCATCACTTGCTGCTGAAGCCGATCAAAATTCCACTGAAGCGGGTGTACGTTTTGCTATGCAAGCAGCAAAATTTGATAAGGTAACAGTAAGCTCAACTCAACGTCGTCAATTAAATATTATTAAACAATCTTTAGTATTACCTGCTCCACAAGACTCGATAAAATCAGCTGAACTTGCAAAGATTGGTGCAGAATTAGGCAGCATTTATGGTAAAGGCAGTTACACCACTAAAGAAGGTAAAAAATTGAGCCTAGGTGAAATGACTTCAATTATGGCCTCCTCTCGTAATTACGATGAATTATTAGAAATGTGGCAAGGTTGGCGTGAAATAAGTCCTTCAATGAAACCTTTGTATACTCGCCAAGCTGAATTAGCAAACGAAGGTGCAAACGGTTTAGGTTATAAAGATTTAGGTGCTATGTGGCGTTCAAACTACGATATGCCTGCTGATGATTTTGCTAAAGAATTAGATCGTTTATGGGGACAAGTTAAGCCTTTATATGATGACTTACATTGTTACGTTCGAAGCGAGCTAGGTAAAAAATATGGTGAAGATAAAGTCCCTCAAAACAAGTCAATTCCTGCACATCTTTTAGGTAATATGTGGGCACAATCTTGGGGCAATATTTATGACGTAGTTGCTCCAAAAAATGCAGATCCTGGTTATGATGTGACTAAACAGTTAGCTGCACATGATTATGATGAAATAAAAATGGTAAAAGGTGCTGAGAAGTTTTTCACCTCTCTTGGTTTTGATGCACTACCTGAAACCTTCTGGACACGTTCATTATTTACCAAGCCTGCTGACAGAGACGTAATTTGTCATGCTTCAGCATGGGATTTAGATGCAAAAGATGATTTACGCATTAAAATGTGTATTCAAAAAACGGGCGAAGATTTTTCGGTAATTCATCATGAGTTAGGACATAACTTCTACCAACGTGCTTATAAAGATCAACCTGTTTACTTTCAAAATAGCGCTAATGATGGTTTCCATGAAGCAATTGGTGACACTATCGCCCTTTCAGTTACGCCTAAATACTTAAAAGAAATTGGTTTAATTGACACTATTCCTGATGAATCAAAAGATATTGGCTTATTAATGAAAATGGCCTTAGATAAAGTCGCGTTCATTCCCTTTGGCTTACTTGTCGATCAATGGCGTTGGAAAGTTTATTCAGGTGAAGTGACGCCTGAAAACTACAATACAGCTTGGTGGGAATTACGTGAAAAATATCAAGGTGTGGCCGCTCCTGTTGGCCGAGATGCCGACGCTTTTGATCCGGGTGCAAAGTATCACGTACCTGGTGGCGTTCCTTATAGTCGTTATTTCTTAGCCCATATTCAGCAATTTGAATTCCATCGTGCCTTATGTGAAATTGCAGGTAACACAGACCCAATTCATCGTTGTTCAATTTACAATAACAAAGATGCAGGTAAAGCGCTTAATACTATGTTAGAAATGGGATCTAGCCAACCTTGGCAACAAGCTTACAAAGTGTTAACTGGTAATGAGCAAATGGATGCTACCGCTATTTTAGATTACTTTGCGCCATTGCATACTTGGCTAAAAAATAAAAACCAAGGTAAGCAATGTGGTTTCTAAATTGTTAATTGGCTTTTAATACCAATTACATTAATTAGGGGATCTATTTTATACGCAGGAAAAATCGCCAAATACAAGGCATTTATTTCATTAACTAGTTGTTCTAATTATTAAATAAATAACGCGGTAGTTGGTGATTTTAACAAGTAGAAATGATCACATATTTAGTGTGATTGGTATAACTCAAGTGATGAGCTTAGAATGATTCTAAAATGACTGATATTTTTGGTAATAATTTTTCTTTTAAGCTCACTAATTCATCATTTGAATACGGGGTTAACGGCTGTTGTCCCCAAATAGGCTTAGGCCAACTAACATCAGTTTTATAGCGCACAACATGATGAACATGTAATTGTTCAACAACATTACCAAGTGCCGCCACATTCATTTTATCACCTAAAAACACCTGCATAAGCACTTCGCTTAACATGCTTGATTCATTTAACAGTTGTTGCTGCTGCTGCCAATCTAACTGATATATATCAGTCATATCGTTAACTTTAGGCACTAAAATAAACCAAGGATAAGCACTGTCATTGCACAATAATAATTTACACAATGGAAAATCAGCTAACTCAAAACAGTCATTAGCTAACTGTGGGTGCAAATTAAATAGCGCTGATATGGTTACTTTTTCTGACATGACGACTCCTCAGACATAGTTTGTTATCTTTTGTTTTTTCTGCCACGACCACGCGCTAATTTTTTAGCTTCACGAGCAGCGACCTTTTTTGCTTCTTCTTCTGCAAAATAAGCATTTTCTTTATCTATAATATCAGGCATTTCAAACGTGATAGCCCCTAGGGTTTTATCTCTGATTTCATTAATTAAAATGACTGAAGCCTTGTGCATATCAATACGACCACCACTTCGAACACAACTACGTTTTCGGCCTATTGCTTCAATTAAATCTTCTTCATGCGCAGGTAATTCGTCCAGTTTGTAACGTTCCATCACACGTTCGGGGTAGTTTTTCAATAAATATTCAGCAGCAAAATAAGCAATATCATCATGGTCAAAAGCCGTGTCTTTAACAGCACCAGAAACCGCTAAGCGATAACCACTATTTAAATTAGCAATTTTTGGCCATAACATGCCTGGTGTATCAAAAAGGTATACTCCTTCTTCTAAACGAATGCGCTGTTGACCTTTAGTTACGGCAGGCTCGTTGCCTACTTTAGCTTTAGCTTTCCCGACCAGAGTGTTTATTAATGTTGATTTACCAACATTTGGAATTCCCATAATCATGGCATTAATCTGCTTACCCTCTTCATTTTTATTGGGGACTAATTTTTTAATTAATGCTGGAATTGTTTTCGCTATTGCTGAGTTTTCTGTGGTTAAAGCGATAGCTTTTACATTATGCTGTGACTCTAGATAATCGAGCCAAACTTTCGTTTTATCCGCATCGGCTAAATCACTTTTATTTAGAATTTTAATAAGTGGTTTGTCACCTCTTATTTCTGTGATCATTGGGTTTTCACTACTAAATGGTAATCGGGCATCACATACCTCTATTACAACATCAATTTGCGGCAAAATTTCTTTAATCTCTTTTTGCGCTTTGTGCATATGACCGGGAAACCAGTTAATTGCCATGAAAATTCCTAATGAGTTACAAAGTTTATGGTGTGGATTTTAGCAAGCTTTACCTTGGGTAAAAAGGGTATTAATGAACTAAAGTAATAATCTTTACAAAGATTAATAAAGAGCCATAACAATTAATTTGTTATAGCTCTTTTTTTTCTGGCTAAAGGTTAAGATTTTATTGATAATAGTAATCATTATTATCAATAAAAATAAAGAAAACTTTCTATATGAGTAAAAAATTCTACGTTGTTTGGAAAGGTGCTAAAACGGGTGTGTTTTCAACTTGGG
>Ga0209081_1002425_pt1 | contig 10819 bp, 8 predicted proteins | sample GOMGulsemesocosm_4_FD_184636 | JGI IMG/M metagenome (GOLD analysis project Ga0209081, IMG submission 184636) | Methane-oxidizing microbial communities from mesocosms in the Gulf of Mexico - GOM15B Gulf of Mexico (SPAdes) (version 2) | ecosystem: Environmental > Aquatic > Marine > Cold seeps... | reverse complement strand
TGTTTCTTGATCTAGACGGGTTTAAAGCAGTAAATGATACTTATGGACATGATATCGGTGATGAGTTATTAGTTATCATTTCACAACGGATGCAACTTGCCTTACGGGAAGGGGACACTTTATCTCGTTTTGGGGGGGATGAGTTTATTGCGGTATTGGTTGATTTAGAAACAATTAAAGATTGTGAACCGATATTGGAACGGTTGTTGTCGGCGGCTTCAGAACCTGTTGTTATTAATGATATTGTACTACGAGTATCAGCAAGTATAGGTGTTACCGTTTATCCAGAAGACAGTGCGGATACAGACCAATTAATACGCCATGCTGATCAAGCTATGTATATTGCCAAGCAATCAGGTAAAAACCGTTACCATTTGTTTGATACCGAACAGGATACCGCAGTAAAGATTTTACGAGAGAGTATAGATAATATTCAAATGGCCTTGGAAAAACAGCAATTTGTTTTACATTACCAGCCTAAGGTCAATATGAAGACAGGCAAAGTTGTTGGTGTAGAGGCTTTAATCCGCTGGCAACACCCTGAAAGAGGTTTAATTCCCCCTATTGAATTTTTACCTGTAATAGAAGAGCATTTTCTTAGCATAGAGATAGGTGAGTGGGTGATTAATGCCGCACTTGCTCAAATAACCCGATGGAAAAAGCAGGGATTAAAACTCTCAGTCAGTGTCAATATTGGTGCTCGCCAGCTACAGCAGGATAATTTTCCCCAACGATTGGCAAAGTCTTTTGCAGCCCACCCAGGTGTTGCTACTGATCAATTAGAGCTAGAAGTTTTGGAGACAAGTGCTCTAGGTGAAATGGTACATGTTTCTAGTATCATGAATACCTGTTGCGAAGTGGGTGTAAGCTTTGCTTTAGATGATTTTGGCACAGGGTATTCTTCGCTGACTCATCTACGACGATTACCTGCTGATTTGATTAAAATTGATCAAACTTTTGTCAGAGATATGCTGGAAGATCAGGATGATCTAGCAATTGTTGAGGGTGTTATTGGTTTGGCAAAAGCTTTCCAGCGAGATGTTATTGCAGAAGGTGTGGAAAGTATTGAGCATGGTAAATTGTTGGTACAGTTGGGCTGTGAATTGGCTCAGGGCTATGGCATTGCCAAGCCTATGTTGGCTGACGCTATACCCGAATGGGTAAATGCTTGGATATCAGGTAGTTGTTGGCGTTTATAGGTTTTATCTTGTTTTTAAGTTATAAGTCATTTTGAAAAGGGTATTAATTGTTCCATAAGTTTTGACAGCTAATCATATTTATTTTTTATCTGAAATCAAATAAGGGCAGGAAGAGGAATGTGACTATTAAAACAAAATTACTCGGTACCAAAATTTAGCAAAAACGTCTGGATTTTGAGTTGTTTTATGAAAGCCGAGGGCTGTCTTTCTGAGTAGGATCTAATTATACCAATCCCAATATATCTATACTTGATCTAGAAAATCGTCATTCTAAGGGCTCTTCGCGGAAATCTATCTGTGTGAATGGGTTCCTGATTAAAGATTTCGGAGATGAGGACTATTGCAGTTATTATTTATTGGGATGAATACTTATTAAAACTACAAACAAAGCCACAGTTTTTTTTAAAATGGACGCATATACTAAATGTTAGTATCAAAAACACTTAAACAAAATGATTAAAACATCTAAAGGTTTCACTTTGTTGGAACTCATCATTACGATAGCTATTGCAGGAATACTTGTAGCTGTTGCAACGCCTAGTTTTACTGGTGTTATGAAAAATAACAGGCTCATTACCAGTAATAATAATATGCTGACAGCATTGATATTGGGCAAAAGTGAAGCTTTAAATAGGGGGCTTGCTGTCACCTTATGTAAACGTAATGTTGCTGGTGATGCGTGCGATACAAGTGCTGTTTGGAGTGATGGATGGTTGCTTTTTTCTGATCAAGATAAAGATGGCGCTATTGATGCTGGGGACTCGCTAATACGAGTTTACGACCCTTTAAATACCAATATTACTCTCAGTTATAGTTTTAACAAGGTTACATTTAATAGCTTGGGGTTTGCCGATGGTTTTAATGGAACATTTAAGTTTTGTGATGACCGAAGTGCTAGTTATGCCCGTGGATTAATTATCGCAAATACAGGGCAGCTTAGCCAAGCTAATGACTCAAATTCTGATGGTGTTAGGGAAGACCATACTGGTACCAATTTTACTTGTGCATAATGAGTGGATAATACTATGAAAATACATAACAACGTTAAAAGCAGGGGGTTTACCTTGCTAGAAGTTTTGGTTTCAGTGCTAGTCATGTCTACTGGTTTATTAGGGATTGCCAGTCTACAGCTAACGGGACTCAAAAACAATTACAATTCAGAGTTAAGAACTCAGGCAAAACAACTTGCTTATGATATTGCTGACCGTATGCGATCTAACGCCAAAGAAGCAAATTCAACGAGTAGTTATTTTATTGATATTGGTGAAACAGCTAACTCAACTATAGATTGTGAAGCAAATAATTGCTCTGAAGCTAATATGGCTGAATATGATTTAAACTCATGGAAAACTGCATTAAGAATGAAATTACCCTCAGGGGATGGCAAAATTAATGCTTTAAATGTACCCAGCAAACGACAATATAATATCACTGTGCAATGGGATGATAGTCGTGGAGAAAGTACTGTAAAAATATTTACACTAAGGACCGAAATATGAAAACCATAAATATTCGATCTTTTTATACCAATAAAGGCTATTCCCTAGTTGAATTATTAATTGCAATGACATTGGGGCTTTTTGTTTTAGCTGGAGTACTTAAAATTTTTTCTGATAACAGTCGTGTTTATAAGGTGCTGGACGCTCGATCAAGAATGCAGGAAAACGCACGATATGCTTTATATGTTATAGGAAGGGATATGCGAATGGCTGGTTATATGCACTGCGATGCCAATTCCCGAATTGCAAATACTGTAGACAGTGCTAACTGGAAATTCTGGGGGGACGCTGTATCAGGTTATGAAGGGGGAGTTTCTACTTTTCCGGCAGAAATTTCTGCTGATATTTCTACTGCTCCTAATGTACCTGTTGATCCGGATGTCATTGTGATCCGCAGAGCAGATAGTGATATGGTTTTTTCGGTTTCCTCTCATAACGCAAACTCTGCAACCATTCATTTTGCTGAAAACAAACCGGTTGAAAAAGGTGGTATCTATGTCATTGCAAACCCCCAATGTACTCAAATAGGAATTTTTCAAGCGAGTGGGCCTGCATCTGCTGGCCCTCATAACCATATTGTTCATAACACTGGTAATGCAACATCTCCTGGTAACTGTACAAAACAATTAGGCGGTAGTTTTAATTGCGCTCCAACAGCCACAAATAATAGCTGTACCCCCTCAGTTACTGCTCACACAGTGGGTGAAAGCTGCAAATATTCCTACCCACCAGGCTCAAAGGTTTTTAAATTACTCAGCCAAGCTTACTATATTGGCAGTTCTCAAAACATCCCTACATTATTTACAGAAAATTTAATTGAATCAGGGGGTGATGCGACGACCAGCGAGAAAGTTGTCGTTCAAGGCGTGGAAAATATGCAAATTCTTTATGGGATAGATACTGATAATGATTTTATTCCTGATCAATATGTTACTGCCGATAATGTTGGTACAGAGAGTATTGTTAGTCTTAGAATTGGTTTGTTGATCCGCTCATTACGGGAAGTAGCAGGTTCACCACAAAAATATAGATATCAAAATACAACAGTCACTGCTACCGATAATTTCTTGCGCAAAGAATTCTCTACAACGATTAAATTACGAAACAGGGGGGTGTTGTAGTGAATAAGCAGAAAGGTGTGGTACTAATTACCAGTCTAGTTTTGTTATTAATCATGACAATGTTGGGCGTTACTGCAATGAGTACCACAATCATACAAGAAAAAATGGCGGGAAATTCTTTGGATAGAGAGCGTGCCTTTCAGGCAGCAGAGGCTGCTTTAAGAGATGCTGAGCAATTTATCGAAAACCCCACTTTTGCATTTGATCCCTTAGCTAGTGCTGTGAATGATTCGTGTACTAATGGATTATGTACTAAACGAGAGAATAATGCTGGCTTTGACTTTAACCTAGGCTCATCTGATGCGGGCTGGATTGATGAGCGTTGGTTAGATCCTACATTAGATGTCTGGAACGATGTAAGTAAGCACCGTCAATATACTATAACTATTAATGGTGTTAGTACGATACCCAAATACATTATTGAATATTTGACTAGTATTGATTGCCCAGGATCTATTAACGGTGCAAATGACTGTGAAATATATCGAATTACTGCACAAGCGACGGGTGGGACAATCAATTCTAGAGTAATGCTGCAATCTACCTATAGAATTAGACCTTAGATCTCTATAAATAAAGTTTCTACAATTTTAGGCGGAAAAAATGAACTCTAAAAAAACCTCTAAATTTAGCATTTTTTTTATACTTGCTATATTTACTCTTATTTCAGAAAGCGGCTTAGCATTTCAAGTAACAGGAGGTACAAGCACTTCTCGTTATCAGAATAGTAAGAGTTTTCTAACGGGTAAGTTAAATAAACTAACTGCCTCAGAAATACAGACAACAGTAGGGCGCTTTACCATTGATAGCACTGTTACTATTATCGATAGCCGTAAAAATAATCAAGAAAGCTCGCAACAAAGTAATGTGCAGTTGTCATTTGAGAATAACAGGCTAATGAAATTAACTATTTACTAGGTATATAAGTGACAGCATAGTAATCATAAAATAATGTCAAGAAGACTTCTATCTGGTATTACAAAAAGAAGGTATCCGCGTGTTTATGAGTAAAAACTCTTTTGCACAAAGCATAAACTATTTGTTTTATGCTCGAACTTGAACAACTAAAATTAGAAAACAAATAATTTTCTCGGCGGTGAATGATGAATAATTCTATCAAGAAGACAGTTAGCAAAATTGCACTCTGCATTAGTCCTATTATATTAATGTATCCCAATTATTTAATTGCAAATGGTAATTTAGTTGATTATATTGCCACCCCACCATTAATAAGTGCGACAGGAGCTTCTGATAAACCTAATGTTTTAGTGGTGCTGGATAATTCTAATAGTATGGATGAAGCGGCTAATGGATCGGCGATTGGTAGTGATAATCTAGGAAGTAAATCTGAAATTGCTCGACATGCTATTAAAAATCTGATTACTGCATTTAACGGTAAAATTCGTATGGGGTTAATGGCTTATCAGCAGGCTGGAATCAGCCTTAGACATCTACATAATGCCCCTTATGATTGTAGTTATGATAACGCTAACTATGAGCCTACTTCTACAGCTGCCAGAGATTCACTAACAAAAAAATATCGAACACCAAACCCAACAAATGCTGGTGATTTTGTACACTACAATGTTGCCTTACCTTTTTATTCTACTGTGAACGAGGGGGCTGCATTTTGTTATTCAGCAACAGCTGATTTTGATAATGGTACTGAAAATTCTAGTGCTGGGCCATGGGATACTTATCGTTGTTTTAATACTATGACGGGAACGGCAGATATTTTACCCCATAATCCGATACCAGGTGGTGGTACTACTGTAGCAGAGTCGGCTGCAGGATATGCGAATAGAATTGGTAATTTTACATTTTCACCTACAGACAGTGATTTTGCTCAAAATATTCTTGATTTTGGTCGGTTTATGTCATGGACTCATGTTGGGCAGACCTGGTTTTCTAATACTTCTCCGGGTAAAGGTTTTTTACATATTCCTGTGACTGATTTGGATGCTTCACAAGCTGCACTTCTCAATACAAAGCTCGCAACTTCACAGTTTTCTTCTGCAACAGATACCCCTTTAAGGAATGCTGGGTTAACTCCTCTACAGGGGACGTTACAAACAGCCAAAGGTTATTTCGATGGAACGTCTTTACCTGCAAATCAAGGGGGCCCAAGTGTTGCCCCTCCTGTAAATAGCTGTAGTAACAAAGATTTTGTTATCCTTTTAACCGACGGTTTACCCTCAACTGATGCCACAGGGGCAGCAACAGCTAATGTCTCTACGGCTATTGCTGATACTGCCGCTGCAGCTACTGCATTACTATCATCTGGGGTCAAAACCTATGTTGTTGGTTTTGCATTACCAGAAGGGGTCGCTCCCAGTTTATTAGATAGTATTGCTAGTGCTGGTGGTACGGGAGCAGCATTTTCAGCAGATGACTCTGCAACACTAGCTTCAGCATTAAATGGTATTTTTTTAGATATTTTAAATCGCACCTCTTCGGCTACAGGGGCTGCAGTAGTGTCAAATAACTCTTCAGGCATAGGGGCTGTTTATCAGGCCTTATACAACCCCAGAGTTGAGGATTTATCAAATAATGTAGTTACTTGGGTCGGGTCCCTGTTTAGTATTTTTATTGATGACTTTGGAAATTTACGAGAAGATAGTAATGAAAACAACAAGCTGGATGGATACGATGTTGATAAAGCTATTAATATATTCTATGACTCTTTAACTGAAACAACTCGTCTACGTCGACTAAATAGTAGCAGCACAACAGAGCCAGTAGCCCTTACTGCTGAGCCTTCTGTCCCTCTGTCTGAATTGAAAGCAGTTTGGAATGCTCGTGATCAACTTAATGCCGTTAGTAATTTTACAGACCAAAGAATTTATAGTAACACTGCTGATGCTGGGCGTTATGTTTTTACCTGGCTTGACAATATTACGGTAAATGGAAACATTGAACCTTTGGAGGTTAAAGATTTTATCGCAGCAAGTTTTGGTGCAACTACATTTGAATATCTAGATGTTTTAGAAGCTGATGCTGAAAATCTTGTAAACTATATCCGTGGGGAGGAAGTTGCTGGTCACCGCTCAAGAATCATTGACTATGATAATGATGGTATTGTTGATAAATGGCTCTTAGGCGATATTATACATTCAACACCTGCCATTATCGGCAAGCCTACTGATAACTATGACAGTCTGTTAGATGACACCAGTTACAAGGCTTTTTCTGAGCAATATGCCCACCGTAGACAAATGGTCTATGTAGGCGCAAATGACGGGATGGTTCATGCTTTTAACGGTGGGTTCTGGGATAATGAAAACAAAAAGTTCTTAACGGAGAAGGGTGATTTAGAAAGTCCGGCTGTTTTTTCTGGCACAACTACACACCCATTGGGTTCTGAGGTTTGGGCTTATATTCCGATGAATTTATTACCACACCTGCGCTGGCTAAAAGATGCTAATTACCCGCATGTCTATTTTATGGATGCCCCTCCTTTAGTCTTTGATGCCAATATTTTTACGCCTGACAGTGATCACCCCTCTGGTTGGGGAACCGTGCTTGTTATTGGGATGCGTTTTGGTGGTGGTGAATATTCGATTAGTTCATTAGGCAAAACCATGCGCTCGGCTTATATTGTTTTAGATGTTACTAATCCTGAAGTTGCACCTACTGTTCTAGCTGAAATTACCGCTCCAGACCTGAAATTTACCACAAGTATGCCATCTATTATAAAAAATAGGGTACCTGGTTCAGGTAATAATTGGGCTGTACCTTCTAAAAATGACTGGCACTTAGTCTTTGGCTCTGGTCCAGACTCATTAAATACTGCTACTAGTTCTCAAAATGCAAAATTATATATTTATGACTTGCAGGCAAAGAGCTTTGTTTCAAATTTCAATCCATACGATATAACATCAGAATCAACTAGTTTTGTTGGAGATATCTCTCATTCACCTTTAAATATGACTTTTATAGATAACACTCGTTATTTTGGAACTGTTGGAGGCTCACCCGCTACATCAAGTGGGAATTTAAAAGTATTAAATATTAATACCACAACAATTAGTAACTCAACCATTTCTGATGTTTTTAGCTCTTCTATTGGAAAGCCTTTTGTTTCCTCGCCATTAGAAGTTTTTGATAATGAAGGAACCCCTTGGATTTATGCAGGGAGTGGTAGGCTATTTGTTTCGGCCGATAATATTAGTACATCTCAACAAACTTTTTTTGGTATCAGGGCACCTACTACATCAGTTGATCCTGCTGATATGTTGGATGTAACTAATATTGATGTCTTTAGCAATGGTGCTATAACTCCATTGGGGATGGAAATTCCATCAGGGAATTTTATTAGTAATTATAATCAATTGAAAAAAGCAATTGCTGAGCATAAACAAGGCTGGAAAATTGATTTTCCGGCCAACGGGAGCGATCCCAGTACTAGGAATTTAAACCAAGCCGCCATCTTTGGGCCTATACTTTTGTTTACTAGCTATACACCTTCAAGTAATATCTGCGAACCTGAAGGTGATAGTCGATTGTTTGCAGTTGACTATCAGACAGGTACGGCTTTTCCTCACGGTGCACTTGGTTTTGATGCAAGTGTTACATTAACTCAAGTTAGTGGTGGGAATACAGAGGTTTCAGATTTAAGCATAAATAATGTAAGTTTGGGCAAGGGGATCTCCTCTTCCCCTGTTATTCACAACAGTAAGCAAGGTGATATTAAAGTCTTTAATCAAAATTCAACAGGTGCCATTTCTGAAACTAAGGTTACCTTACCTCCTGAGTCGGGAGCAAGGCTATCATGGCGAGAGATTGCTTTTTGACCATGAAAACTCAAATATATTAATCATTCCATAAGTTCCGTCATTCTACTTTCCTCTCATCCGAATCGTCTCTCTTTGGAGAAGGAGGTAAGGCGTCAAAACTTTTGGAACGATTAAATAGATACATGATTTATTTGAGATGCTAAGAAATATTTTCATAGCCTCTTTACCTATCTTCCTTAATCGCAATCATTTTTTTAGAGAAAACAATGACTACTAAAAAACAACTTGGTTTTACACTATTAGAGCTTTTGATTACTATTGCCATCATTGGAATTCTCGCTTCTATTGCCTATCCCTCATATCAAAATAGTATTTTAAAATCAAGGCGGACAGATGCAAAAGCCTCTGTAATGACTGCAGCTGGTTTACAAGAAAGTTATTTTTCATCTAATAATAGTTATAGCAATGTTATTGCTGATATAGGGGGTAATCTTTCTTCTGAAGGTTATTACTCAGTAGCTGTAACTAACACGGGCTGTTCCTCCTCTATCAATGGCGTTACGCTGTACTCTTGCTTTGCCCTGACGGCTACTGCAATAGATTCGCAAACTGCAGATACTGGGTGCACAACATTGACATTAACTCATACAGGAATTAAATCACCTTCAAATTGTTGGTGATTTTAAGTAATCAGCTCACGGTTTTATTGATTCTATATGGGATCGGGGATAATTTATAAGTGGTTGTTGTGATACTAATGGATAGATATGAAGCACTATAAATTAGCTGTAATTATTGGTCGGCATCAAATATCGCATGCAGGACATGAGTTATTAAAGAAGAAAGCTTTAGACGCTGCTGACCGAGTGGTGATTATTATTGGTTCATCTTTTCAGGCAAGAAGCCCTAAAAATCCTTTTAATTGGCAAGAGCGTCGAGAAATGATTGTTTCTACGCTGACAGAAAGTGAAAAACAACGCACTGTTTGTTGTCCGATCAGAGATTACTATAATGATGATAAATGGAATGCAGAAGTTAAACGTATTGTGGGTGAATATTCACAGCAAGATGTTGTGTTGGTTGGGCATAAAAAAGCAGGAGATAAGGATACTTATTATCTAGATAATTTTGAGGGCTGGGCTTATGTGGGGGTTGAGTCAACTTACAAAGTAGATGCATCTCAAGTACGTGCTCTTTATTTTGAAGCTGAAGATGTTGAGATTGCACTTTCATCTGTTAATGAATTGATTTTAACGCCTGTAAAACAGTTTTTAAAGGCGTGGTGTTTAAGGCCAGAGTATGCTGAGTTAGTTAAAGAGCATCATAAAATTAAGCAGGAAAAAGCTTTATGGGAGGGCAGTCCTTACGATGTGGTTTTTAGTACTTCAGATGCCATCGTTAAAATGCAGGGTCATGTGTTACTGGGGAAAAGGAAATATCATCCTGGGCGGGGGGTGTGGGCAATCCCTGGTGGTTTTGTTGAACAACACGAGAGTGTTTTTAAAGCTGCTTTACGAGAGTTAAAAGAAGAAACTCAAATAGACTTATTGAATGAAGCATTGATAGCAGATTTTAAATCAGTCAAAGTGTTTGATCATCCCAATCGTTCATATCGAGGGCGGTTTATTACTCATGCACATTTTTTTGATTTATCTATGGAGTATTTTCCACATATTCAAGCAGCTGATGATTTGCAGGAAGTTGCTTGGATTGCTATTGATAAGCTAAGCGCAATGGAAGACATGCTTTTTGAAGATCATTTTCATATTTTAAATCAGTTTTTGGGTGTTAGAAAATAGGGAAGGTTGAGGTAGAGACAAGGCATGCCTTGTCTCTACTGATGCAGATTTAGATTAAAAGTTTTGTAGAAGGCTTTTAGATTTATGTAGATACCGATACTATGGGGTAAAGGTTTTTTACTATAAATAGCTTTTAATGCTGATGTCCATGCCCATGTTCTTGAGCAAATTCTCTATAGCTACAACCATCACATTCCATTATCGGTTTATTATCAGGCTGTTGTAATGCTTTTACATTTTGATCAAGTAACTTAAATATTTCAGGTTCAAAGCCTAGATAGTGACCTAAACCAAAACGAACTTGAGGGTATTGAGTTTGTAAATGTTTGTGTTGCTCAGCAATACGAGTGATTAAGGTGCCTGTAAACAAATAATAAGGCAAAATAGCAATTTGAGTCATGCCCAGTTTTACTTGTCTTTGAACCGCTGTTTCTAAACGTGGATAGGTTATTCCTGTAAAGGCTA
>Ga0209081_1002424_pt1 | contig 10825 bp, 5 predicted proteins | sample GOMGulsemesocosm_4_FD_184636 | JGI IMG/M metagenome (GOLD analysis project Ga0209081, IMG submission 184636) | Methane-oxidizing microbial communities from mesocosms in the Gulf of Mexico - GOM15B Gulf of Mexico (SPAdes) (version 2) | ecosystem: Environmental > Aquatic > Marine > Cold seeps... | reverse complement strand
CTTTAGCTTTTAACCTTTAGCTTTTAATCTTTAGCCTTTAGATAGTAGATAGTCTTTAGAACTGATAATTCAGGTTAACAGAAATTGCTCTCGGTCTGCCTGGGCCAACAAAATTAGGTGATTCGATATCAGGATAAAAATCACCTAATACTTCGTCAGCTTCACCATAAGTACCAAATGTTTCATAGTCATAATCAAGTACGTTATCCACTTTTGCAGATAAGGTTAAACGTTTGTTTATTTGGTAAGCAAAATATACATTCATTAAAGCGTGAGCAGATATTTTTTTATTCTCATTGGCTTCATCACCTCGATAATAAGAATCTGAAGCATATAATAACTCAGTTCCAAGGCTTAGTTTGGTATTTATTTGCCAATCAGCATGAAACTTTATTTGATGCTGTGGTTGTCCTGGAACAACGTCACCAGGCTCTACTTGACGATCAGCACCTAACGGGTTCATTGGGCTAAAAGAAACAAAAGGAGATTCAAAGGTCGCTTTTAAATAGTTGTAGCTTGCGCCTAACATAACTTCATCTATCACCGTCGATAAGGCTAACTCTACCCCTTGTCGTTGAATTTCATCAATATTAACAAAATATCCTTCAGACGAAGTGCTGCCTGCCTGTTGAAATATAATATCATCATCTGTTTTAGTTGAGAATAGGGTAGCACTTGCCGACATGGTATCGACATTATAGTGTAATGATGCTTCAATCGTTTTAGCAACTACTTGTTCAAGCGGTGGATCAGAAACGAAACCATTAGGTAATTTACAAGGATCGTCCTCATCAGCACAACTTAATTCGGCAGGGCTAGGCGCACGAGATGATTCACTATAGCTTAGTTTAGCATTCAAATTTTCATGTATTTCATAATTAACCCCAACTGCAGGATTAAAACGATGGTATTCATGATCGCCATCAAGCGAGCCTTCACCGCTATCAATAAGATCATTCATTTCTATTTTAGTATGGTTATAACGACCAGAAAAATTTAGGGTAACTTGGTTTTCAAAGGCGATTGAGTAGGAGGCATAAAGGTATTGCTGTTTAGTGGTTACGTCTAATTTAACTTGAGATTCCTTATCAAAAAAACCTGTTGGTGAGACAGATCTATCATCAGCCGCTGAATCATTATGTAAAATACCAAACTGGGTATTGCTGTTAAAGTCTATATCGGCTTTATCCGCACCTAAACCGATAATTATTTCTTGGTCATAATGATTAAAACTTGTTGAATGAGTTAATTGTGTGGCAAAACCATAACTGGTGTTGTCTGTCGCACCATCATTTAACGTGCCATCAACGTCATCAGGATCTATATTGCTAATTTCACTAAATAACTTTCCTTCATAACCAACGAAGTCAACCTGCTCTAAAGAGCCATCGTCTTCATCTTCTTCACACAGAGTTGCACCTGCACCAAAATCACATTCTTCATAATCACTGTCATCACCGTTTAATGATTTTATTTTATTTTGACGATAATAAGCATTTGCTTGAAGAGAAAGTTGTTCATTGATGATTGAATCACTGGCAATACTGACCATGTTGAACTTATTATTGGTTCTATCTGGATGAGTGTAAACGGCTTCTCGTCCTTCAATAGCGATAAGCTCTTCAGGCACAGCACCATTGCCGGTCATTTTATTATCATTCGTTGCGAAAGAAAGCTCGATGAAGTTATTATCATCTTGGTAACTTAATGTCGCAAGAGCTTGTTTTAATTCACTTTCAGAAAAATCACGCCAGCCATCTTCTTGATAACTATTGATGATAAAATAATAGCCCCAATTATCGCTTAAACTTCCACCTAAATTGCCACCAGACTGTAGTGTATATTGTTGTTGACCAAAACTACCTAAACGGACATCAAGCTCATTTTTATTATAGCTAAAACCATTTTTTGTTTTTAACGCGAGTGCTCCGCCTAAAGTGTTTTGTCCAAAAGCAGGGTTAGATCCTGAATATAGCGTAACGGTATCTAATGCGGCAAGTGGGATAAGATCCCAATTGACCGTATCTCCAAAAGGTTCATTAAACCTGACACCGTTTAAATAAACAGAAATCCCTTGTGGTAAGCCTAACAAGGGAGATGCGGTGAAACCACGATAATTTACATCAGGTTGAAACGGGTTATTTTGCACATCATTAATATTCACACTCGCTAATTGATTTCTCATGTGATCAGCAAGTGATATTGCTTGGGCGCGGGTGATATCAGCTTGGGTAATATATTGGGCACTGCCTATAATGTTCTGTGCGGATATATTATTAGATAATGGCGTGTTACCAATAACTTTTATTTTTTCAATTTCTTCAGGAAACTGCGCGAATACAGGTAGGGCCGTTATTATACTGATGAAAGAAATTATACGCTTCATTTTAATAGACCTTTAATGATAACTTTAATTGATGTGATTTTTTATTGAAAATGTAATGTAAAAGCACTGAATGGTACGTCTTTATTTTTGTGTTATCGCAATAAATGCAGCATGGAAGTTTTTAGCTTCATCGGTTTAACGGGTTTATTTAAGAGCAAAATATCAGTGTTTTTAATTTCATCTTTTAACGATTTACTATAATTTGCGGTGATCATTAAGGTTGGTAATGGTAACGTACGGACATCATTAATACTTTTAATGATGTCTAAACCTGTTTTGTCATCATCTAAATGATAATCAACGATCAATATATCAACGCTATCATGATCAATATCGACTTTTTTCTTTAGATCTTCAAGACTGGTTGCAGTACACACATGGCAGCCCCAACCACCAAGTAAATGAGCCATACCATCGCAAATGTTAATATCGTTATCAATAACCCATATTTTACGATGAGCCAATATTATACTCTGTAGTGCGTTAGAAGATAGCTCATTAACTTTGGGTATTTGACCTACTTCTCCAAGCGGCACTTGAATTGAAAACATAGAGCCCTTACCCTGTGTTGATTTAACTTTGATAGGGTGCTCTAATACTTTAGATATTTTATCAACGATAGCTAAACCTAAGCCTAGTCCATTTCTAAAGGCCGTTTTTGATGTTTTAAGCCGTTTAAATTCTTGAAATATTTCATTGATTTTGTCTTTCGCTATACCAACACCGTTATCCCATACTTCAATGGAGACAACGTTACCTTTTCTTTTACAGCCTAATAATATTTTACCATTATTGGTATACCTAAAGGCATTCGATAAAAAATTGCGTAGTACGCGAGCAAGTAAAACACTATCAGTATTGACAATTAAATTAGTGGGTACATAACGAAGTGTTACTTGGTAATGCGCTGTTTGTTGCTGGTATTCATTTGCTAAGTTATTAAGTAAATCAGCAAGATTAAATGAAGATTTATCCGCTTTAACGACACCTGCATCAAGCTTGGAAATATCAACCAAGGTACAAATTAAGTTTTCTAAATCATTTAATGAAGTCGCTACCGAGTTAACGAGTGATTGTAGGTTTTTATCTTTAACTTGTTCAGCTAAAGAGCCATTAAATAGCTGAGCTGCATTTAATGGTTGTAATAAATCATGGCTAACGGCGGCTAAAAACTTTGTTTTAGATATATTAGCAAGTTCAGCTTCTTTAATTGCTTTGACTAAATTTTCTTGTGCTTGCTGGTGTCCTTCAATTTCGGTTTGTAATTGAGAGGTTCTTTCTTCCACTCTCAGCTCTAGTTGATCATGGGCTTTTTGTAGCGCTAAAGCACTTTGCCTACGCTGAGTAGTATCACGTATGAGGACAAAAAAACCTAACACTTTACCTTGGCTGTCTATATTGGGTACATAAGATTTTAGTAAGTAGCAAGAGGTTCCTGTTTTATCTATTTCTTCTGTTTCAAAACTAACACTTTCACCCATTAGCGCTTTATCAACAAAGGGCTTAATTTTATCGAGAATAAAATTGGTGCTTTTTTGTTGTTTTTCTAGTTCATATAAATCGGTAGGTGAATGGCCATACCAGTCTGTGTAAACTTGATTGGTAAATTGAAATTTAAGATCCGCACCAACGTAAGCGATCATCGCAGGTACGTTATCGGTAATTAATCGTAACCAACGTTCACTTTTTTCCAATGACTCAGCATAACGATGTCGTTCGGTAATATCGGTATATGTTTTGATTAATTTACCATTATTTAGATGGTGATTTCTTATCTCTAATACGGTGCCATTTGATAATGATTGCACATAGACACCATGAATATTTTTAGTTTGTAAATCTAACTCTGTTAAATTGACAATATTATTAAAATAAGGTTTTTCATTGAGTAGATTAGGGGATAGTTGACTTATTTGTGAAAAGCGTTTGTTCCACACCTCAATCTGTTGCCTATTACTAATTAATACTATCCCTTGGGAAAGGTTGTCGACTAGGCTTTGCAGTAATAAAGACTTGTTGGTCATCCCTTTGTCGTAACGAACTTCTTCGGCTGTTTTTAACTCGGTAATATCATTGTAAAGCATTACCCAGCCACCTTCTACGGTACGACGCTCATGTAATTGAAACCAATGACCATTTGATAATTTATAGACGGGGTTCATATTATAGGCATCACCTGGATGAACATGGCGAATAATACCAAGGTTTTTTGCTCTATTTTTTAAATCAGTTAAATTTGTACCGACACTAATAGAGAAACCTATGTTTTTCCAAAAAGAGATGAAATTACTATTTTGTAGGATAACCCTACCATCACTATCAAGTAAAACAAATCCGCCTGATATGTTTTCTATTGCATCAATAAAGCGTTGTTTAAATACAGTAGCTTTATAATTTGCTGCCGTTAAGGCTCTATTAGTACGTTTTAAATCGGTTAAAGTATTTTTTAATTCTTGGGTTTTCTCTCTTATCTGTTTAGATAAATAAACTGAATTTTCAAATGCGGCATAAGGGGCAAATTGATTCCCATGATTTTCTACTCGATCCATTAAGGCGCTGTTGATTTTTTTTAATGTATTATTTTGTTCTTTAAGTTGTACTATTTGCTCAACTAATGAAGCTTCATTATTCACCTCAGTCATTGAGTTTATCCTCATTAATATCATTGTTTGCGATAAAAACGCCAGCAAAGGTTTGGTTTAAATGAATGCCGTTAATATGCTCTGCGTAGCCATTAAAACCAGCTACTTTGTATTTTGCATATAATTCTATTGCTTGGTCATGTAAGTTTTTTTGCTCTATTTCAATGCGGCGAAAAAAACATTCGCAGGTCAGTACAAGTTCAGGCTTGCCTAAACGTTGTGTAATAGACTCTAATTTATTATTTAAAGAAGGAAAAATATCATCCATTTCAACTACGGTAACGACTACTCCTACATCAATAGCACAATAAAAAGTTAAACTTAAATCGTCAATATTTACTTTTTGTATTGCTCTAATAAAGTATTGCTCATTTACTTTTACCGCAAGGGGATGGAGTGAAAATACTTCTGGCGTTAAATCACTGACATCAATATTGAGTAATTTAGCGTATTCAATTGCTGCAGGCTTGGCGTTGAACTCATAAGCTGTTCTACTTTCAATATCAGCTTCTGTAATCACTAATTTTTCGATAGGGCGCTTGATATGATTGCAATTAAAAACTTCAAATGAGCATTTTGTATTAAACAAAATAACTATAGCAGCTTGCTGATAAAATTTATTTTGATAAAAAATATGAGTTATAGTTAAATTAAAATCATCGCCAACAGAGCCGCCAAAGTGTGGTATACCGTAGGTAGCATAATTTAACGTCTGTAAAAATTGATCTTCTTTTGTTGATAGACCATCAAGCAAAGTCAGTAAGAAGCTATTATCTTTTATCGATGTTAACCCTTTTAAATCGCACTGTTCAGTAAGTTCACTCATGGTGTTTTGTGCATCTACAATACCAAAATCATCCATCGACTCTATAATTTTAGCGCTAATAGAAAAGTGCTTTTGAGAAAATCCTATCGCAAGAACAGATCCTTGTTCATAGCCTTTTGGGGTTATTTCACCTGCAGTTGTGCAGCCTACTATATCTACACCTTTTAGAACTTTTGTCATTGCAGCGGCTAATTCATCTAACTGATATGCAACGGAACAATAAAATAAAACAAACTTTATATCAGGGTGGTTTAACTGTTGCTGTATTTCTTTACTTGCTTCTAAGACATCAATTGACTTACTAACCGCGACTATTGTTTTTATATCTGTCATTTTTTGCCTATTAGTTAGTGTGTTATTTGTTTTACTTTAATTGCTTTTTTATTATATTTGTTAACAACACACAGTTTAGGGTTTTCAATAGTAACTAAACACTCTAAACATTGAACACATTCGCTATAATTAATAGAGCCATCACGTTCTATCGCATCAATTTCACATTTTTTATTACGGCATAATTGACAAGGATTACCACATTCCTTTCGCCTTGTTAGTAATTTTAATAGTGGGTATCTACCTAAAATAGCTAAGCCTGCACCTAAGGGGCAAATATAGCGACAATAGAATTTGTGAATTTTTAAGCTTAATAATAGTAAAAGTGCGGCATAGAGAACGAATGGCCAATAACGAATGAAATTTAGTGTAATACTCGTTTTAAAAGGTTCTATTTCAGCAAGTCTTTCTGCTAATGAAAGAGAATAGAATGATGTGCCAAGTAAGGTAAATAAAATTATATACTTAATTTTTTGTGCGTGTTTATGGTGCTGTGGTGATATTTTTATTTGTTTTATACGAAGCTTTTTTGCCACGATACTGAATATTTCTTGTAATGCGCCGAAAGGACATAGCCAACCACAAAATAGCCCTCGGCCTATAATAAATAGACTAATAAAGACAAAAACCCATAGAATAAAGATAATAGGATCTAATAAAAACACCTCAAGTGTAAAGCCATTAATTAGTGATAGTAGTAATGTATAAATATTAACAACAGATAATTGCCCTTGGCTATAATAGCCGATAAAAACAACCGTAAATATTAGCATACTCAAACGTATTCTATGAATGGCCTTAACATGACGAGCTAATTGCTTTTGTTTAAAAAATAATAAAGATAAAATAATGAGGTATAAAGATAATATTGCTATTTCAACGCGACGACCTTGCCATATTCTTACCCATAGTGGTTGTTTTTTTTCTATGATAACTTTAGGTGTATAAAATAAATTATCAGGTAATGTCAGTGAAGTAGTAAATAGATATTGTTGTTTTACTAAAAAGGATATGTTGTAGCTTATGGCTAATGAAATATCGAAAGCTTGGCTTATTTCAAAGCCCGATTGAGACTTTATTCTAAATATATTTTGTTGAATGCTTTCTTGAATATCTTGTTGATCGTTGTCGAGATTTTGGCCTGGAATGTTTATATTGAATGAAGGGTCATAGTAACTGTAAAAATCAATATCACGAATATCTACTGGAAAATCATCTTGAACAACACTTAATCTAGCGGGTACTGTTTGAGGAATAAAGTCTTCTCTAACATAAGAATAAGTGCCACGATTGAATACCATTAGTGCATGTTCACCAGGTTTTAAGCTTTCAAGTAATCGGTGATACTCAACTTCTCCTAAAAGGTTTTTGCCAACAATAGGAATATTAACAAAGGCAAAATACATATCAATAAAATCACGCTTGTTCTCAACCGTCCCTTGACTTAACTCTTGACTTAATTTTTGAGTTAAGTCATTAGATAATTCATTAATAGCGTAAGCTAATTCACTAGAAACATTTTCAGCAAGTTTTAAGCTTTGATTTTTACTGATTTTCCAGTGCGTTATATAGCCTTGTTCAAGTAGTTGCTTAAAGGTCAGTTCTTTGAAGAAGTTAGGGCGTATTTTTACGGTTGAAGTGGAAGGTAAAATATTTAGTTTAGCTCTTGCCACATTTAAAGCCGAAGTAATAATGGTGTCGTTAATCACCATAACGGATATTGTTGCTCTTGTTATGCCATCAAAGTTAGTTATACCAGGAGTGTTTTTATCTTGGGCGTTAATTATATAACGCTCTTTTATAGAGTGTCCTTTATATTTTGCGATAAAGTCAAACATAGGCTGTTCGCCAACACCGTGTAAAAAAATAGGTTCATGATGGTTCAATACCTTTAAACCAGCAAATATACCATTGATATCTAAGCCAATTAATATATTGATAGTTTTGCCTGAAAAACCAATGAAATTAGCAAAATCATCAGATTCAAACACGTAACCGAGTAATTGATTAAGTTGGTAAACAGGAGTTATTGCTAAGTCAGTATCTTGTTGACCAATACGTGTAGCACTAGGAAAGATGGTTGTTATATCTGCGGGAACAGCAATTACTTCTCTATTTTTAAAAGAGTTTGTATTATCAAAAGCAAAGACAGATTGATGGAAAAGAGAAAAGAATAAAAAAATAAAGTAAAAATGGAGTCGAAATGAGGTGACGCAGTTCATATCAGACTCCAAAATTCATTAAAAGAAAGCCCTTCAAGAAAGAAGGGCTATATTATTATTATTATTATTATTAGGGTTACTTAAAAGAAACCTAATGGGGTAGTGCTATAACTTACTAATAAGTTTTTAGTTTGTTGATAATGATCTAGCATCATTTTGTGAGTTTCACGGCCAATGCCTGATTTTTTGTAACCACCAAAAGCAGCATGAGCTGGATATAAATGGTAACAGTTAGTCCAAACACGACCAGATTCAATACCGCGACCCATACGATGAGCAAGGTTAGCATCACGAGTCCAAACACCAGCACCTAAACCAAAAGCAGTATCGTTAGCAATTTCTAACGCTTCTTCAGGAGTTTTAAAGGTTGTTACAGAAATAACTGGACCAAAAATTTCTTCTTGGAAAACTCTCATTGAGTTATTACCTTTTAAAATAGTTGGTTGAATATAATAACCGGTATCTAATGAACCAGTTAAGTCTTCAGAGTTACCACCGGTAAGTACGGTAGCACCTTCATCTTTACCTATTTGTAAATAACCTAATATTTTTTCGTACTGAGCTTTAGAGGCTTGAGCGCCAACCATTGTATTAACATCAAGTGGGTTACCACGAACGATTTTTTTAGTTTTCTCAAGTACTTTTTCCATGAATTCATCAAAAATGTCTTCTTGAACTAATGCTCGTGAAGGACAAGTACATACTTCACCTTGGTTAAAGAAACCTAAAGCAAAGCCTTCAGCACATTTATCAAGGTAATCATCTTCAAATTGAGTAATATCTTTAAAGAAAATGTTAGGTGACTTACCACCAAGCTCAACGGTAGAAGGAATTAAGTTTTCAGCAGCACATTTTAATATGTGTTGACCAACAGGCGTTGAACCAGTAAAAGCAATTTTGCCTATACGGGTGCTGGTAGCTAGGGCTTCACCGGCTTCTTTACCAAAACCATTAACAATGTTCAATACACCAGCTGGTAATAAATCAGCAATAAGCTCCATAAATACCAAAATACTTGCTGGTGTTTGTTCAGCAGGCTTAAGAACAATACAGTTACCAGCAGCAAGTGCTGGTGCTAATTTCCATGAAGCCATTAGCATTGGAAAGTTCCATGGGATTATTTGACCAACAACGCCAATAGGCTCATGGAAGTGATAAGCAACGGTGTCGTCATCTATTTGTGAAAGTGAGCCTTCTTGGGCACGGATACAGCCAGCATAATAACGATAGTGATCAGCACTTAGTGGAATATCGGCATTAAGTGTTTCACGCACTGGTTTACCATTATCCCAAGTTTCAGCTACAGATAATACTTCAAGATTCTCTTCAATACGGTCAGCAATGTCTAATAATATTTTTGAGCGCTCTTGTACTGATGTTTTTCCCCATGAAACCTTTGCAGCATGAGCTGCATCAAGTGCTAATTCAATGTCTTCAGCACTTGAACGAGGGATTTCACAAAACACTTCACCTGTTACTGGCGTTGAATTGCTAAAGTAATTTCCTTTTACTGGTGCAACCCATTTGCCACCAATATAGTTTTCATATCTTTCTTTAAACGTCATTACGGCATTTTCACAGCCTGGATTTGCATAGATCATAATTTACCTCATCTCATATATAGTATATTAGACCTAACAGAATTTGATCCTTTTCTGTGGTCTTGTTTTTTTTCATGTTATTGATTAAATAAAGCCATCAAATTAAGATTAATTATCTATAAATATCTATAATTATCTATAAAAGGACAATATTAAAAGGACAATATTTCTGTAAATATAATAGAAGTTTATAGGTAAGTTAAACTATGGTTCCTTGGCATAAAAAAAACCATACTTTAGGAGGGGTTTTTACTGGTTAGAGTAAGTACTGGTTAAAGTAAGTAAAGATACCGAAATATCCAAAGGAGTGATGTAATTAAGCTTATGTATTTCAATAGAATGTACTTGACAGTATTTCATTTTGGCTAGAGGTAAACTTTTCTGAATAAAGCTAATATCTTGACTTAATTGTAATAAGCTTTGAATCATAGTTTGTTGGCGTATTTTTGGCGTACAATCAAAAGCGCTATAAATGGCTAAATATGATGAGTCTTCAATCGATACGGCTTGAATTGCGTAACATAACCCTTGGCAACGAGCAGCTAAAAAACTCGGATAAGCACTGATTATATAACTAGCGATATGAACTGATTGTTGTGCGGCTTTATTAATAGAAGCTAGTAGTAAAGCGTTATGTTGATCATAAATATAGACTAAATTTTTATCTAATTGTTTTTTATTTGATTTATTTGAATAAGAAGGAGTATTTAAGCGCATTTTTGCTTTTAAGTATAAGGCGTTAAATAATGGTGGTAGTGTTTGCTTAAGGGGAGTTATTGTGAGTTTATTCTTAATATATTGATCATTAATATATT
>Ga0209081_1002423_pt1 | contig 10833 bp, 9 predicted proteins | sample GOMGulsemesocosm_4_FD_184636 | JGI IMG/M metagenome (GOLD analysis project Ga0209081, IMG submission 184636) | Methane-oxidizing microbial communities from mesocosms in the Gulf of Mexico - GOM15B Gulf of Mexico (SPAdes) (version 2) | ecosystem: Environmental > Aquatic > Marine > Cold seeps... | reverse complement strand
GACCCATAACGGTAACAACTGGAGCACGCGTTACCTGCTCGGCATCGCCAGCGACGTCAATCACTTCTTGCTCGAGCTCTTCTTCACGCTCGTTACCAGAAACCAACTTAACCGTGTGACCCAGCTCTTCAACCAACAGCTGTGCTGTTTCTTGATCGAGTACTTCGTTCATGGTCGCCATGGTACCCATCTTCATCAAAATTTTGATGAGCGGGCTGGCCTTCAGGTTCATGCTCTGGGCCAGATCACCAACAGAGATGGCCTCTGGCACGGGCACTTCAAGCACGACCTTCGCCGTTGGTTTCTTAAAGGTGTGCACGTTCTTTAACTTCAACGCCTTGCGGCCACCAGACCTTCGACCACCCTTGCGATCAGACAGATCATTTTCTTGAATCGCACTGTGCACGCGATCTTTCAATGTTGTCTTAGGGGCGCGACTGCCACGCTTACCGGCATTGGCCAACTTCTTGGCTTTCTCGTCGGCTGCGCCTGGCTTGGCATCAGCACCACGGAAAGCAGGCTTGGCTGCAGCGGGTTTCGCCGCAGCCTTGGCGGCAGGTTTGGTGCCGTGATTACCCTTTTCTTCTGCTTTTTGAGCCTGCAGAACTTTCGCTTCAGCCTCTGCTTGTAAGGCATCCTTCTTGCGCTTGAGCGCTTCGCGCTCTTCCTGCTCAGCCAGACGGCGGGCCTTCATGGACGCTACGCGGCGCTCTTCTGCATCATCAACCAACACCGAACGCTTAAAGGCCGGCGCACCAGAGTCTGCGTCTTTACTTGCAGCGGCTTTCTCAGCAGCTGCCTTTTCTGCCGCGACTTTGTCGGCGGCGGCCTGCTCTGCAGCAGCCCTCTCGGCAGCAGCCAGTTCTGCCACTGCCTTTTCCGCGGCCGCTGTTGCTGCAATGGCTTGATCAGCCACTGAGCTATCTGCCACTGCCTTTTCAGCCACCACGCCTTCAGCCGGAGCTTCTTCAACAGTCTCATCGTCACGTTTCACATAGGTACGCTTTTTACGCACCTCAACGTTGACTGTCTTGCGGCTGCTTCCACTACCAGTTTTTAAGGTCGTGTTGGTTTTACGCTTAAGTGTGATTTTCTTAGGCTCTTCGGTCGACTCACCGTGACTTGTTTTCAGGAAAGCCAATAGGGTTTGCTTCTCGTCATCCGAGACAGCATCCGCTGGTTTAGTTTGTGCCAAACCAGCTTCCGTCATTTGCTTAAGTATGCGCTCGACGGGAGCACCCACGGACTGGGCGAGTTCGCTAACTGTTACTTCTGCCATGATCGTATAGTCCTCTGGGATTTACTGGTTTGCTTCTTCGGCAAACCAAGGCTCGCGAGCCTTCATAATTAATGCGGCGGCACGCTCTTCATCCATACCGTCGATATCTAACAGTTCATCTACCGCCTGCTCAGCCAAGTCATCCATGGTAACAACACCACGACTAGCCAGTAGGAATGCAAGGTGCTTGTCCATACCTTCCATCGTCAGCAAATCTTCTGCAGGTTCAGTATCCAACTTCTCTTCCGAAGCCAGAGCCTGTGTCAGCAAAGAATCTTTCGCTCTGTCACGCAGTTCTTCAGCAATGTCTTCATCAAAACCGTCGATACCAGCCATCTCTTCAAGCGGTACGTATGCGACCTCTTCAAGACTGGTAAAACCTTCATCGACCAAAACACCGGCGACATCTTCGTCTATATCCAGCGCGTCCATAAACGTTTGAATGTAACTGCCGGACTCTGCTTGCTGCTTAGCCTCCCAGTCCTCAACGCTCATTACGTTGATTTCCCAGTTGGTCAAACCGCTTGCAAGGCGGACATTTTGTCCGCTGCGGCCAATGGCTTGGGCCAAGTTGTCTGCATGGACGGCTACGTCCATTGAACCGGCATCTTCGTCTACAACAATTGACTCAATCTCAGCCGGCGACATGGCGTTGATAACAAACTGCGCCATGTTGTCGTCCCAAAGAACGATATCAATACGCTCCGAGTTCAACTCGTTAGAAACGGCCTGCACGCGCGAACCACGCATACCAACACAGGCGCCAACTGGGTCTATACGTCCATCGTTGGTGCTGACGGCAATTTTTGCACGCGAACCAGGGTCGCGAGCAGCGCCCTTCAACTCAATGATTTGCTCGGCAATTTCAGGCACTTCAATTTTAAACAGCTCAACCAACATTTCTGAGCATGAACGGCTCAGGTAAAGTTGGGGGCCACGCACTTCCGTGCGCACCTCAAGCAAAATAGCTCGAATGCGGTCGCCCATGCGAAACACTTCACGGCCGACTAATTGGTCGCGAGGCATCAGGCCTTCTGCGCCGCCGCCAAGATCAACAATAATACTATCGCGCGTCACCTTTTTAACGGTTCCGCTCACCAGCTCGCCAACGTGATGACTGTACTGCTCGGCAATTTTTGCACGCTCAGCTTCACGCACTTTCTGAACAATTACTTGCTTAGCGGTCTGCGCCGCAATTCGACCAAAACCGACGTTATCAATAACTTCAGAGTAGACATCACCGATATTTAAACTCGTGTCTTTTTCTGCGGCTTCTTCCGTGGTGAACTGCGTGCCTAACTCAGCCATAGTGTCATCATCGACAACTAACCAACGACGCGTCGTGGTGTAGTCGCCAGTATCGCGATCAATGGTGACCTCGATTTCGGACTCTTCGTCGTATCGCTTCTTCGTTGCGGTTGCCAAGGCTAATTCAATAGCCTCGAAAATAATTTCCTGATCCACGCCCTTCTCGTTGGAAACCGCTTCGGCGACGTGCAAAATCTCTTTACTCATGCGTATGCCTCGCTTAACTGCACTGGGTGCACCCCTTTAAAAACGGGGGACAATGTTAGCTTTTTCAATCAAATCAATTGGCAGCAGATATTCGTTATCATCAACCACAACTAATACATCTTCTTCTTCAACCCCGGTTAATTGACCCGTAAATTTACGGCGTCCATCAAACGCAGATCTCAAACGGATACTGACTTGCTCACCTTTATAACGGGCAAACTGAGCCAGCGTATAAAGAGGGCGATCAACTCCTGGCGAGGACACCTCTAGGGTGTATTCGCCCGCGATAGGGTCCTCAACATCCATGACACTACTAGCCTGACGACTAACCTGCTCACAGTGAGTCAAGCCGACACCATCGGGCCGATCTATAAATAGCCTGACGGTACTCTGACGGCCCTGAGAGAAGTAATCCAGCCCCCAAAGCTCGCAATCAAAAGATTCTACAACTGGCGTTAAGAGCTCCACCAATCGGTCATGTTTGGAAGCCATAGGTTCCCCACCGTATTTCAGATACAAAAAATGGGCTAAAAAGCCCATCCTTAACTGCAGCAACCCTAGGGTTGCCGCTATAAAACACACGCAGTGCGCATATTCTCTAAATACAAAAAAGCCCCTATACAGGGGCTTTTCATCGCGCCTGACCCACTAAAAAGTTGATCTGCGCTAATTTGGTAGCGGGGGCTGGATTCGAACCAACGGCCTTCGGGTTATGAGCCCGACGAGCTACCAGACTGCTCCACCCCGCAACAACAACCCAACAAGAGCAAAAGCTTTAAGCTACTACGACTCTGTCGAGAACGCTCTGTAAAAGCGTTAATTGGTAGCGGGGGCTGGATTCGAACCAACGGCCTTCGGGTTATGAGCCCGACGAGCTACCAGACTGCTCCACCCCGCACCAAAATCACAATCTCGCAAACCTTAATGGCCTTGCTCAACTGAGGATGCGGAGTATATGGACAGGGCAGAACGAGGTCAAGCCTTATCACCCAGCCCGCCCATATTAATCCACACCACTCATACGCAACCAGCCAACCGACATAAAAAAAGGGGGTACTCAATTGAGTACCCCCTTTAAGATGGTGCCGAAGGCGGGACTTGAACCCGCACGAGCATAAGCTCACCACCCCCTCAAGATGGCGTGTCTACCAATTCCACCACTTCGGCATAAACTTGCATCAAACTCACCGACATCAGCCGGCCTTACTCGGGTAACTCAGACACTGAATCAACCGCTCCACTATCAAAAGGTACATCTGCATCAACAGAGGCCTTTAGAGCAGCAGGCAACACAGCCGCCTGATCCACAATGGGCATACCTTCTACAGCTGAAACTCGGGCCTGCTGCTTTGCAACAATAGCCAAACCAAAACTCGTCACAAAGAACACGGTCGCGAGTATCGCCGTAGCGCGGGTGAAGAAGTTTCCACTCCCCTCACTACCAAATACTGTTTGAGATGCACCGCCACCAAAAGAGGCTCCAGCTTCCGCCCCCTTACCCTGCTGCATCATAATCAAACCGATTATCGACAGGGCTGTCAGTACGTGCACTACTAAAATTATCTTTTCCATTGACTAGCCTACTTGATCACAATCAGCGGATCATTATCGTAAATCTAAGAGCAGCTTATTCTGCCGCCCGACATATAGCCAAAAAGTCTTCAGCCTTTAAAGAGGCCCCACCCACCAGCGCACCATCAATATCCTGCTGGGCAAACAATTCTTCTGCATTATCCGGCTTAACACTGCCGCCGTAAACAACTGACACACGATCCGAAACTGAGCCAAGCTCCTTCCGAATAAATGCGTGCACTTCCTGCGCCTGCTCCGGACTCGCTGTACGACCCGTACCTATTGCCCACACCGGCTCATATGCCACAACCGCAGACACCAGACCATCACGCCCAGCCAAGTCAAATATCGCCTTTAGCTGCCGACCAATAACGGATAGCGCCTCACCCGCATCTCGCTGAGCTAAGGTTTCGCCAACACAAAGCACCGGCACTAAACCCTCACCCTGCGCCGCAACAAACTTCTCTGCGACACATTTATCGCTTTCTTTGTGGTACTCACGTCTTTCCGAGTGACCCACTAAAACAAAACGACAATTAAATTCTTTCAGCATTTTAGCTGAAGTCTCACCGGTGTACGCACCCGATGAAGCCGAACTCATATCCTGCGCCCCCAGACTGATACCCGTTTGTACAACCAGCTCAGAAACCTGAGAGAGATAAACAGATGGAGGACAAACTGCCACATCAACTTTACGAACACCATCCCAACCTGCGAGTACACCCTCGATCAACTCACGGTTAGCGCTAGCGCTGCCGTTCATCTTCCAGTTGGCCAATATTAATGGGCGGCGCATATCTGTCTACTCAACATTTGCTTATCGACGTTTCAACCATTCTTACTGTTCGCAAGCCTCGGCAAAAACGGGCGCCAATCTTAACCAAGAAGAATCCGCTTTACAACGGCCTCAGCGGCAATAATCAGGAAATATCACCTCAGGATGTAGACATATCGCTCTAGCTGCTCAAAGCCTGCTCCACTTGAGTAGCTAACTCGCTCGCCAAACGATTTACCAACTGTAAATCCTCCCCCTCAACCATCACCCGAACCAAAGGCTCAGTACCAGACGGGCGCAGCAAGACCCGACCAGTGTCGGCAAGCTCAACCTCTGCCGACCTCACCGCAGCAACGACCGCAGGACTTTCCAAATCGAAACTGCCGCCATGCCTTACGTTGATCATGGTTTGCGGGAATTTACGCATCCCCTGCTTAAGATCATTCAGGCAAGCACCATCAGTAATTAAAGCCTTCAACACCTGCAACGCAGCAATAATACCATCGCCTGTTGTCGTCACATCGCTGCAAATAATATGACCTGAATTTTCTCCACCCAACTCCCAGCCATTCTCACGCATCGCCTCAATCACATAACGATCCCCAACATTAGCGCGAACGAAGGGTATCTCGAGTTTTTTAAGGGCTTTTTCAAAACCAAAATTACTCATCAAGGTTCCCGCCACACCGCGGCAACCTCCGCCGTAAGCTTGCTGATGACTGGCGATCAAGAACAGAATCTCATCACCATCAACCACCTCCCCCTTGTGATCAACAAGCAGTACTCGATCACCATCGCCATCAAAAGCAATGCCGATGTCTGCACCCGACTCCAGCACGCGTGACTGTAGTTTTTCTGGGTGTGTCGATCCACAACCGTGATTAATATTTTCGCCATCTGGCTCAGCAAACAACACATCCACATCCGCACCTAGTTCGCGAAAAACCTGCGGAGCAATGTGGTAAGTGGCGCCATTAGCACAATCGAGCACCACTTTTTTACCTGCCAAGCTAAAACCCCATGGCAAAGTACCTTTACAGAACTCAATGTAACGGCCAGCAGCATCACCAATACGGCGCGCCTTCCCCAAAGTAGCGGCCGTTTCCATCGGCACATCCATCTGCGCCTCAATAGCGCGCTCAATATCATCTGGTAACTTCGCACCCGTGCCACTAAAGAATTTTATGCCATTATCGTGAAAAGGATTGTGCGAGGCACTTATTACAATGCCCGCCTGCGCCTGAAAGGTACGCGACAAGTATGCAATAGCCGGTGTCGGCATTGGGCCCAACAAGCCCACATCAACGCCCGCATTAATCAAACCTGCCTGCAGCGCTGATTCGAACATATAACCTGAGGTGCGCGTGTCCTTACCGATCAGGATCAAATTAGAACCCTCAGAGCGCTCCGCTAATACCTTACCAGCAGCCCAACCAAGCTTTAACATGAAGTCTGGAGTAATAGCGCCCTGGCCAACTCGTCCGCGAATACCATCGGTACCAAAATATTTCCGCGACATAATTACTCCATCAATTTAATCAATAACAATCTATTTACGCAGATTACAGCAGTGACAACACTTACTAAACACGTAACAACGACTTCTGGCTTCACGCCGATGCTACGGCCGCCACCATTCGCAAAACATCAACCGTCTCCGGCACATCGTGCACACGCACAATCGACGCCCCAGCCTGCACTGCAAGCATAGCCAGCGCGAGACTGGCAGGTAAACGCTCCTGTACACCACGACCCAATACCTGCCCAATAACGGACTTGCGAGACAGCCCAGCTAAAAGTGGGCAGCCGAATTTTGCAAGCTCAGCCATCCGCCTTAAAAGAACCAAGTTATGTTGCGCGGTTTTCCCAAACCCGAAGCCAGGGTCTAAGATGATGCGCTCGAGAGGCACCCCCCCACTAACAACCTCATCGACGCGATCAGTAAAAAAGCGCTCTACACCGGTCAAAACATCGTCATAAATTGGCTGCTGCTGCATCGTTTGCGGAGTACCCTGCATATGCATCAAACAAACTGAGAGCCCCGATGCTGCAGCAGCCTCCAGCGCGCCCTCACGCTGCAAGGCTCGAACATCGTTGATCATGCCCGCACCTAACGCCGCCGCACCACGCATCACCTCGGGGCTACTCGTATCGACAGACACCACCACATCCAACTCACGAGCAATTAAGTCTACCACCGGCAGAACTCGGTCCAACTCTTCTTGCAAGGTAACCGGATCAGCTCCTGGGCGTGTTGACTCGCCACCCACATCAATGATTTTTGCACCCGCCTCGCTCATTGCCCGCGCACAACCTAAGGCAACATCAAGGCGCAGACGGCCTCCATCGTATAGCGCACCTCCATCGGAGAAGGAATCGGGAGTTGCATTCACAATACCCATTACTACAGGCTCGGATAAATCCAGAGCTTTAGGACCACAGCGCAGGCGAGTCATTCAGATTCCTTAACAGGCGGGCAATAAAAAGCGGGGCCCAACCTTCCGGCCGAACCCCGCTCTGCGCTTAGTAACTAGTGTGTATTAGCAGGGCCGCCAATAGGGTTATCACCCTGATCATTACGCTTCTGGGACGAGTCATCCTCTGGACTCTCGTCTTCCGGTGAGCCGGAAGCCGAGTTGCCACTGGAGGCACCACCCATATCATCATCACTCCAATCACGAGGAGGGCGAACCTTAACGCGCCTCATGAGGTCATCCACCTGGTCGGCATCAATAGTCTCATATTCCATGAGAGCGTCTTTCATTGCCTCAAGGATGTCGCGATTATCGGTCAACAGCTTTTCAGCAGATGCATAACAAACATCCACTATGCGCCGAACCTCTTCATCAATCACCTTTGATGTAGCGCCTGAGTAGTTTACCGAACCACCGGTCCCCGGCATGCCACTCTCATCTTCACCATAGTGCAGTGGCCCAAGCTTCTCAGAGAGCCCCCATTTAGTGACCATGCTGCGCGCCAGATCTGTCGCTCGCTCAATGTCATTCTGAGCCCCAGTGGTAACGCCATCAAAACCGAGCGTTATCTCCTCGGCTATACGCCCACCGAACAAAGTGCACAGCTGCGACTCGATACCTCGCTTACTCATGCTGTACTTGTCGTCTTCCGGCAAAAACTGCGTCACACCCAGCGCACGGCCGCGCGGGATAATCGTCACCTTGTGTACAGGGTCATGCTCAGGCACAAGACGCCCAACGATGGCATGGCCAGCCTCATGGTACGCAGTATTTTCCTTCTCCTTCTCGCCCATCACCATAGACTTTCGCTCAGCGCCCATCATGATTTTATCGCGAGCTTTTTCAAACTCCTCCATAGAGACCACACGCTTGCTTGCGCGGGCAGCAAATAAAGCAGCCTCATTAATCAAGTTTGCTAGGTCAGCGCCCGAGAAACCCGGCGTACCACGTGCAATGATCGAAGCTTGGACCTGGTCATCAAGTGGTACCTTGCGCATATGTACCTTCAGGACCTGTTCGCGACCACGAATATCCGGCAGACCAACAAAGACCTGACGATCAAATCGGCCGGGGCGCAACAATGCTTTATCCAAAACGTCGGGGCGGTTCGTGGCCGCGATGACGATCACGCCTTCGTTGCCCTCAAAACCATCCATCTCAACCAACAGCTGGTTCAATGTTTGCTCACGCTCATCATTACCTCCACCGTGGCCGCCGCCACGATGACGACCTACTGCATCAATTTCATCAATAAAGATAATGCACGGAGACTGTTTTTTAGCCTGCTCAAACATATCGCGAACACGTGATGCACCCACACCCACAAACATCTCAACGAAGTCTGAGCCTGAAATTGAGAAGAAAGGCACCTTAGCTTCGCCTGCGATAGCTTTAGCAAGTAACGTCTTGCCGGTACCTGGAGGCCCCGCCATCAGCACGCCACGTGGGATCATGCCCCCCAAGCGCTGAAACTTCGTCGGGTCGCGCAAGAACTCAACCAGCTCCTGAACATCGGCCTTAGCCTCATCAACACCTGCAACGTCTGCAAATGTGGTCTTAATCTGATCTTCGCTGAGCAGCCGCGCCTTGCTTTTACCAAAGCTCATCGGGCCACCTTTACCACCGGCGCCCCCACCCTGCATCTGCCGCATAAAGAACATGAAAACCACAATAATTAGCAGTATTGGGAAGCTCGCCACCAATAATTGCTGCCAGAGGCTAGCCTGCTCCGGCTTGCGCCCTTTAACACTGACATCGTGGCTTAGCAGGTCATCCATCAACTTGGCGTCTTGAATCTGAGGGCGCACCGCCTCAAACTGACTACTATCGTGCCTGACCCCCTGAATCATCAGGCCATCGATCGTAACCTCCTTCACTTGCTCGGACTGCACCTCTTTAACGAACTCGCTATAAGTTAAGCTGTCCTGGGTCGTTTTCGGGCTGAAGTTCTGAAAAACCGCCAGCAATACTGCCGCAATCACCAACCACAGCACCAGGTTTTTAGCCATATCGTTCAAAGAGATATCCTCACATCACAGAAATATTGATCAAAGCGACCTTATCACTCGCATCGCCCACAACAGGGGTTTACCCCCTGTTAAGTATAGTGCCTAGCCCTCAAAAACGAGCGCTATTCACCTTTAAAACCTTTGCCAACCAAATACACTTCACGCGATCGCGCCCTAGAAGAGTCCGGTTTGCGGGTAACGACCTTATCAAATGAACTTCGCAAATCCTTCAGGTAGGCATCGAAGCCCTCACCCTGAAAAACTTTGGCAACAAAATTGCCTTTTGGTTTCAGCGTTGATCGGGCCATGTCCAGCGCCAGCTCAACTAAATACATCGCCTGTGGCTGATCGATGTCCGCCACTCCACTCATATTGGGGGCCATATCGGAAATTACAAGGTCTGCCTTGCCTGGGCCCATCACCTCAAGTAGCTGTTCAAACACAGCATCCTCAGTAAAGTCCCCCAGAATAAAGTCCACACCAGCTAAGGTGTCCATCAGTAATATATCGGATGCAATCACTCGGCCCTTATGACCCACAAGCTTTGCAGCCACCTGTGACCAGCCCCCAGGAGCCGAGCCAAGATCAACTACAGTCATTCCGGAGCGAAATAATTTATCTTTTTCATTAAGTTCAACTAACTTATAGCTAGCGCGCGAGCGATAACCATCCTGTTGAGCCTGCTTTACATACTGGTCGTTAAAGTGCTCACTTAACCAGCCTTTACTGCTTTTCGAACGTGCCATAACTACGAAGCGCCCAATCTATGGGGTACAATGCTGCCGAGAATCAGCCGCACAGAAATGAGATATTGTATGCCTTTAAGCAACGACCGTAAAAAAAATTATCGATCTATTGGCCACAACCTTAAACCAGTCGTGACGATTGCGGGCAACGGCCTAAGCAATGGTGTCCTAGAAGAACTGGACCGCGCGCTTGAAGATCATGAGCTCATCAAAGTCAAACTAATGATTAACGACAGGGAGATCCGCAAAGCGGCAGTACAAGAGATATGCAAAAAGACACGCTCCGAGTCGGTGCAAGAGATTGGCAAGGTTGCGTTACTGTTCCGCGAAGCCAAGCGCCCAAATGCAAAGCTGACGAACATCTAGTTAGGTGCACAGTTTCAAATGATAGGGAGTTAACCACAGGTTAGGCTCCCCATCCATCTGCCGCACGCAAAGCCCCCCCCCCCTAAATCTACTTTGT
>Ga0209081_1002422_pt1 | contig 10833 bp, 6 predicted proteins | sample GOMGulsemesocosm_4_FD_184636 | JGI IMG/M metagenome (GOLD analysis project Ga0209081, IMG submission 184636) | Methane-oxidizing microbial communities from mesocosms in the Gulf of Mexico - GOM15B Gulf of Mexico (SPAdes) (version 2) | ecosystem: Environmental > Aquatic > Marine > Cold seeps... | reverse complement strand
CTTGGTTTAGGTAAACAAAGGACTCAAGTCCATTGGCTTTTTTGGAGTCACTAAATAACCAGTTCTTACGACCAATGACAAAAGGACGGGTTGCGTTTTCTGCTGGGTTGTTGACAATATTCAGGTAACTCTGTTCTGTATAGATACTGAGTTTGCTCCAGTTTTTATGCCGGAAACTCTGTACTTTGCCTAGTTGGTCTTTGAGTAGAAAATGCTTCAAGATCTTATCTGGCCAATGGCGTAATTTATTCAGAGTGGGTACACTAGCAAACCACCTTACCCTTAATCATTTTTAAAAAAATTATGGCGAATAGCATTGGTATTGTAAAACTCGTTAACGGTACTGTTACAGCTAAATCAGCTGATGGTCAAACCCGAATTTTAAAAGAAGGTGATATTGTTTTTGCTGATGATGTGATCATGACAGGCTTAGATGGAACAGTTATTGTTACGCTGGCTAATGGCCAGTCGGTTAACCTAGGTAATAATGTAGAAACTCCCCTTGATGATGTGCCTTTAGCACCTTTTGAAAAAGAAGAGGTTGAGGTAGCCTTTGCTAAATCAGCATTACCTGAGCCCAGCGCAATACCTGATCAAAGTGAAGGCAGTAATTTTATGGAAGTTTTATACCTTCAGCCTGAAAGCACCCCTGATGCAGGTCATAAAACTGAAGGTATTATTAAAGACTTTGATTCCCCATTAGAAAGGCTTTATGAAGAGCTTACTCTTAATGTAGAGAATGTCATTGCCGACATTACAATTGGTAACAGCAATGGCATTGCAACGGGCGATATCAGTGTGCCTGAAACAGAACAGATTAGCAGCGCAACATTTGCAGTGACATCAGTAAACTTAATGTCACTTTTAATTGCCGGTAGAGCCATATCATTAGCTGAATTAAAAGCAAGCAATGTATCTAATGTTCTAATAACAACAGATGAAGGCACTCTAACAGTTACAGGATTTGACCCTGCTACAGGTGTTGTTACTTATGACTATGACCCAACTGGAATCAGTAAAGATCATACTGGTGGTGAAGTTTTAGACCTTATTTCTATCGTTGCTGCCTATACTGGTGGTGTTAAAGCACAAGCCAGTTTAAACATCTTAATTACCGATGTTGATTCGACCGCCAACCCTGATCAAGCAACCGTAACCGAAGATGGAGAATCTACTTCGACAGGTAACGTTATAACAGGTGCGGGTGATGCAACTGCTGATGCAGTCCCTTTAGGGGCTGTCGTTGTAGGTGTTGCTGTTGGAGATACCTCTGCTGCACTTGATGGTTCTGGTGTAGGGGTATTGCTTGAAGGCGTATACGGCTCAATTACGATTGAGACTAATGGAAGTTATACCTATACGTTAAACAACTCTGACCCTGATACGAATGCATTATCAGATGGCGATACAGCCACAGATGCATTCACATACACCATTAAAGATACAGATGGCGATTTAAGATACACCACGGTAACTATAAATATTAATGGCTCGACAGATATTATTGTCGGGAGCGCGCCTGTATTTGATGCTGTTAGTTATTCTTTTAACTATGCTGAGAACACTCCCTCCTCTAATGTACTAGGCACCGTCTCTGCTACCGATGATGATATTAGCGATACGGTTAGCTATAGCATCACGACCAACGACGACGATGGTTTGGGTAACGATGTTTATGCGATCAATAGCACGACAGGTGAAATTAACTTAACCGCCGCAGGTGTAGCATCCTTTGCTAATAACTTTGAAGTCGCTAGCAATGCTCACAGCATTGTTGTTAGAGCAACAGATGGCACTAATAATACCGATGTGAGTGTTTCACTTAATGAGACTAATATAAATGAAGCCCCAACGCTTGATTTAGATCTTAACGATTCAACCATCAATGGCACCGGTCACCTCACATCGTATGCGCTTGGACAGAGCGGTATCAGTATCGGCGATATTGATGTGTCTATAACCGATGTCGATAGCACGATTCAAAGTGCAATGGTTACACTAACTAATGCTCAAACAGGTGATTTACTTTTTGCAGGGTCGCTACCAAGTGGCATCAGTGCAAGTGCTTATGACTCGGTAACAGGTGTTATTACACTAACGGGCAGCGGGTCATTATCAGATTATCAATCCGCCATCGAAGCGGTAATATTTTATAACGCTGATACTGGAGCAAACGCGATTGACCGTGATCTTAATATTGTTGTGACTGATAGCCACGGCACAAGCTCCAATACAGCAAACACGGTAATTAGCGTTGCAAGCAATAGCTTATCTGTTTCATCTCAAGCGGTGGTTGAAGAAGGCAATTCTGCTATTTTTAGAATTGAGTTAGCTGACAGTAGAGTTGATGCGACAAAAATAATCCTTACTGTCTCTGGAGAAGCGACAGCCGATGATGATTTTTATGGCTTTGGTGATGTATCACGCGATATTCAATATGAAAGCTCGCCAGGTGTTTGGTCAGACGTGTTATTCGACGGTACAAACTATTATGTAGAGATAGCTGAGTCTGCAACATTAAACCCTGTAACAGGACTTCCTTATACGCATGTTGACATTAAAATCAAAACAAAAGCAGACGCCCTATCTGATGATAATGAAGATTTGATACTAAACGCTAATATTGATGCTTCCTCATCTGGCAATCTAGCTGCTATGGCAAATATATTTGCCGCAGCAAGCACGCTTATCTCTGAACTTCCCCAGCTTTTTGTATCCGCACCAACATCAGTTACAGAAGGAAGTGATGCTATATTTGAAATTGGTTTAAGTAATATTAAAATAACAGATACGCTTGTTCAGCTGAACCTAAGCGGTGATTTTAGCGCGCTTGATTATGACCAAGCCTCTTTTGAATATTCTACTGATGACGGAGCAACCTGGATAACAAGCAATTCTGATATTCAAGGCTCAAGCCTCTCTATTTTAGGCGATGCAGGTGCCGCAAAATCAATCCTAGTGAAAATAACTACGGTCACCGACGTTATTTCTGAAAGTGTTGAGAGCTTAGTTTTAACAGCGTCGACTGTTGACGCTGGAGTATCAACTTTCGGTAACAGTGCAAGTGACAACACGACTGTTATTGACCCAATTATTTTAGCAATAAGCGAAGAAAAAGATGGTATTTCAACAGGGGCTACAAGTATTACGACAACCGTTGACCCTAACTTTGATTACATTAAAGTAGGTAATGGTGCAAATGGCACTGTTGTAGACAATGGCGACGGCACATTAAGTTATACAGCACATACTGATTTTTCTGGTTCAGATAGCTTTGTGTTTACCAAGGTTGATACGGTAACAGGAGAATCATTTACTGCCACGGCACAAGTCAATGTAGCTGCAATTGCTGATACTCCTATCATTACGATGACTATCAACAATAAAGTCGTATCAACAGGTGTTAATGAATTAGTAAATGGTGATTTTGATAGTGCTCTAAGTGCTGATGCCGGTGTTGATGGGAATTGGTATGGGAAGGAGTCACCTGGAGCATCAGTGAAGGCCATCCTAGATGCAAAAGATACGACACTTACTTTGACGGATGATGGTTCTGGCACGAGTAGTAAGGTTGATTTGAGCGATCAATGGCTGATTCAAAATGTAAATGTGCCCTTAAGTGAAGACAGTGGAAATTACAGTATTACATTTACAATTACCGGTGCTGGTAGTGATGGCCAAATATCATGGATTGGCGATATATCTGATGGTGCGACAGAAGTAATAATTGCGTCGGGACTTTCAGCCGGTACGTATACTTATGCCATACCAAATACAGCCACGATAGGGAGTAATGCATCATTAAATGCATTTGTTTTATCCGGTACAAATATTTCTATAGATAATGTCAGTGCCTTTTCAGATGCTCATGTTTCATATACTTATGATGTAACTATTGATTTTGCTAACAGTGACACGGATGGCAGTGAATTTATTCAAGATACTATTTCAATTAGTGGTGTACCTGTTGGCGCAACGTTCAGTAATACGTCTGGTAGCGTAGGCACAAATCTTGGTAGTGGGAACTGGAACTTTACACAAGCTCAAGTTGAGGGGCTTAAAATTACTGTTTCTGAAGCTGTGGCGACTACCGAACCTGGCTTTACGCTTACTGCGACTATTACCTCAGAGGAGACAGTCGGAAACTCTACGGCAACAAATAGCGCTGTCGTTGTTACGCTTGATACCGTTTCTCCTAATGATGTTCCTATTATCGGCAACAATACTCTGATCATGGCAAATGAGACGGGCTTTGTCGGTACGTTAGTCGATACCATTGATACTTATTTCTCAACTGATGGCGGCAATGTATTCTCATGGGATCAAGATGCATCGACCTTGCCCGTGATTTATGTAGATGGTGAGTTAGTCACTTTAACTTATTCTGTTACAGGAACAGATCAAGGGACACTTACCGGAACAGTCGATGGCGGCTCAACAACAGTATTTACAGTTCAAATTAACATGGCAGACGGAAATACTACCGATGTTATCTATACTCAAGCATCGGAGTTATTAGGTATCAAAGAAACATTTGACGGTGGCATTGTACTCCCTGGCGGTGGAAACAATGACACCATCTTTCTTGGTTTTAATGATGCTAGCGGTTCAGCCTCTGGTGTTAATGCCATCGTTACCGCCCATAATCTTATTGAAGATACGGCGGCTGAATTATTAAGCCCTGCAGCAGAACACACCGTTAATACCAATAATTATTATATTGGCGTTAATAGTAATAATATGAATGCAGGACAACAGTTGGTTTTTGATTTCGCCACAATAGCTTCAGATGGGGATGGTAATACAACTGGTAAAAATGATGTGATTGCAATGGACATCACCTTATTTAACTTTGGTTCAGAAAAATCAGGAGACGAGCTATTTATTACCGTTTTAACAGGAGACAGTATTGCTACAGCAACAAAAGAAGAAATCATTTTAACGGGTGACCCTGATTTAACGGAACAGCATTACACCGTAACAAGTAGCACCGGTGGTGCTTTTATTGGCGTAGAATTTCTAGCTGGTAATGAGAGCTCTTATAAATTAGGTATAGACTCGATTAGTTCAATTAGTTACAACACTGATTTTGATATGGATTTAGCCTACACCATTACTGATATTGATGGCGATAGTGATTCTGGTAATGTAGTTATTAGCCTTGATGGTGATGAAGTTATTGTCTATGACGCAAGTAAAACAGCCATTGATGCCGGTGATGAACAGTCAAGTTCAGGTGGTTTAGACACGTTAGTCTTTAATGCAGGTGATAGTATTAATTTTTCACTCGATCATGCTGAAATATTAAATTTTGAAGCCATTGATTTAACTAATGATGCGGATACGGGCTTAGCTGGCGCGCACTCATTAACGTCTATTACGATGCAAGATGTATTGGATTTGACCGACACTGGCAATGAATTGAAAATTTTTGGAGACAGTGCAGGTACAGTAACCTTGCTGAATGAAACCAGCAATACATGGAGCAATACTGGAACAGTTATAGAAGATTTAGTGACATTCGATGTTTATATCAGTGGTTCGGCAACGCTGTTGGTTGAAAGTAATATAAATGATTCGGTTATCTTGTAAGAGGGTTCAATAGTTTAAAAACAGATGTATGCCGTATTTCGAGGCTAAGGGTGGCTAAGTTGTGTGAGCCATAGAGATCGTTCCAATCTCTATGGCTCAAAATCTATCTTGTAATTGGCATTTTGTAAACGTTCTTTTTCTGGATGATAGTTTTCGTGAACCTCATCCGAGAAAGGCGTTTCATCAGACAATTGAAAGTATTTTTCCATTGGTAATTTGCCATTGTGTGCGCTATGAGGCCTATCCCAGTTGTAATATTGCTGCCACTCAGCAAGTTGGTCTGACAAATCTTCTGACTCTAGATTAATCGTTACATAAAATTCAGCGTTATCTGTTTTTGGAGAACGCTCCACCTTGCCGTTTAAGTGCGGTGATGCTGGCGGATTACACTCTCTACAGGCCTTTTTGGCCATTTTTTTTGCTAAAAAAGCCTCAATTCAATACGAGGCGAAATAGCCTCGTTTTGCAAAGGTCTCATTATATTGGTTATTTGAACCACATTAAGTGAGAATGACTCAAATTAAATGAGAGCCAACAAGTAGTCAAATGATGCATACCTATCCGTCGGTGAATTGTTACTTTGAAATATATGACTAACTGCAGATATATCATTTTGATAAAGCTGCACTGAAACTCCCTCTAAATACACAATAAAGTAAATACGCTACTTAGCCTTCCAAACAATAAGTTATTTCGTTAGTTTAGTTATCACCGAGGATTGCTCGTCAATTGTTTTTCTAAAAGCGAGAGCGGACATATTGGCATTATTGATTTGTTCCTTGTACGAAGCAACATCTGAGTTTAAAGAATCTAGGGTAGAGCGTGTCTTATCAAGAGAGGTAATTAGGCTTTTACGCTCTGATACTGATTGAGAGGCTTCTTCTTTTGCTAGTTTGGATGACATCTCTATGCTTGAAATAAGCTTCTCGTTGCCAGAAATTGTCGCTTCAAGACGCGCAAGAGTTTTATTGCTAGTAGCAAACTGAGTGTTTAGTTCTTTATTATCGGCAATGAGTTCGCTATTTCGAGATTTGACCTCAGTCACATATTGCTGATTCCCTTCGAGTCGTAATTCAGACTTTGCAATTTCAGTGCGTAGATTTTCGTTGCTAGACAGCAAGGTGTTGTTTTCTTTCTTTTCATCAGTTAATTGTTGGCGTAGTTCCGCAACAATAACTTTGTTAGCAGTTTCTTGCTTGGCCAGCTCTGCTTTTGATGCCTGCCCAGTTTTAATTAATTCCTTTTGAAGCTCTTTGCATTCATTCTCTAATTGCTCAACAACGGCGGCTTGCTTGTATAAGCGCTCTTCCGATGCGGACAAGTCATCAAGAGCTACATCTCGTTGCTCTCCAGCATCATGTGCTTGCTCTTTGTATCTCTGTTCCGCTTCGATACTAAAGCGAGTAATTTCTTTCATGAAGCCTTGAGTAAACTCTGATGAGAACCCTAATTTATCGTAGAGTGATTGTTGATTAGCTTCGAGTTCGTTTTTCCAGTTAGCAAAATACTTGTGGACCGTGCTAGTGCTTTTTACATCTGCGAGAATTGAGCGAACAAGTCGGACGGTTGGTTTAGTCCCATCGGCATACAGCCCGTTGCAAACATCATTAACGCGTTCTTGTATGCTGCCAGTCACATTATTTGTCATTTTTGACTTCCCGATTGAATGTAAAAAAAGATATTATAGCAGACGAACGAACACTGTTCTTGTATTTATTCTGTTCGGATTGAGAAGGTTGACTGAAAAGTAAGTCAGCTGCCTCATTAAGTTTGATTGTTTAGGTGTTTCTATATGTAGATATACTGAAACGGCTTGTTTTTTAGCAAATCAGGCTCTCATTCACGAACAGAGTGGTTCCTACTTAATGATGCGATACACAAACTGTAGTGGTCAAGTAATCTTGGATAGTAAATAAGGTCAGGTAACTGTGAGCTTAAAGAGGCTGTTAACTTAACAAAGGCAAAGTTGGAAGGCTATAAGCTATAAGAGGTTGGTTTTTTCATGGAAAACTTTGTGCCAGCTTATAGGTTACCTTTAGATAATTTGTTGCGCTAAAGGGGCGTTCTTATTTTAGTTTTTTTTAACTGATGATTTAAATATTCTGAGAAGTTGAATGATCTTTCAATGCTCCAGTAATAGGTCTTCGGAGTAAGAGGGTATGAGTAACTTGACCTGTGTTTGTATTATTTATTATGATTTCTCCGCTAATATTGGTAAGGATTGTTTGTTTTGAGTGCTTAAGTCGCACCTCAAATGTGAGGTTCAATTCTGCTGTTAGTAGTTGGGTCTGAAGACAAAAACACAGTGTTTTTTGCACTAAGACTGTCAGCGCTGACAGTCGTAACTTATTCTCTCGTAACTAGTTGATATTTGAAGATATAATTTGGCCAATAATTAAAATTTTAATTATTGGCCAAATTTTTTTAAATTGTTGTTTCTGTTATAAAATTTATTTTTAAGAAATAGTGTCCATAAAGATTAGGAGCTAAAAATGATACTAAAAAAGCTAGGATAATTATCCAGATTTTGGTCAAGGTGTAGTAAATATGATAGATGATAAGGGAGTTTGACTATTGAAAATTAAAATATCCACGGTATTACTATTTGTCATAAACGGAGCCTTGGCTGCACCTACCGAATCATTCAGTAAAGCAAAAAAACTGATGATGTCTAAAGTTTACTTTGACCATAAGGAGACTATTTATTGTGGTGCTAAATTTAACAAAAAAAAATCTATAACATTGCCGGAAGGGTTCACTTTTAGTAAGTACAAAAAACGAGTAAAAAGAGTCGAATGGGAACACGTAGTGCCCACCGAAAATTTTGGCCAGACTTTTGTAGAGTGGCGCGAAGGTAGTACAGCATGTATTAATAAAAGGGGTAAGTTATACAAAGGACGCCGGTGCGCGAACAAAGCTAATAGCGAGTATCGGCTCATGCAGGCTGACTTATATAATTTGTATCCAGCTATAGGCTCAGTCAACGCTTTACGAAGTAACTATCGTTTTACCATGCTCCCTAGTGACGATTCAGACTTTGGCTCATGCCAAATGAAAATTTCCAATAGGAAAGCCGAGCCGCCTGTGAAATCGAGAGGGCGTATCGCTAGAACCTATCTTTACATGGAACAAATGTATGCTCGGTATAACATGAGTGACACTCAGCGAAAGCTAATGTTAGCTTGGAATAAAATGTATCCAATCAGTGAATGGGAGTGCAAACGAGCCAGCAGAATTGAGGCTATTCAAGGAAACAAAAACTTACTGTTTTCTAATTGCGGCGAGTTCTTCATCAGTTGGCCAAGAACCAAATTCAGCAAATAATAAAGGTGCTATAGCACTAACAGGAACAGCGCACAACGGCTTTCCCGACTCCATAATATTCACGAACAGGCCTTTTTTGCCGTTTTGCTCTTGAATCATTAATTTGAAGCCTTTATTCTTTTGAGGGCCATGGCTTTTGTATTCGCATAGATCAACCCAGCCGAATAAGACGCAAGCGACATGCGGAAGCTCTTGTTGCGTTAGTTGCACGCTGATCTTTTCATTCCAATTATAAATTTACGGTTTCCAACTGACTGCGCACCTTCAAGGCGAACGGTGTGTGTATTGCCGCGAGTTTCATCAAGCCCAAGATGTAGAGCTGCTTTCGTGCCATAAACGTGATGCCCTATAAATTCACGCTCTGCTGAGTGCGGTTTGGTAGTGTTTACCCTCGATTGTTGTTCAGTATCCATGTAGGAGCGCGTCGAAGTTGCTTCAGTTCTTACCGGAGCGGGCTTATCCGCAACGGCGGGGCGTTGTAGATGGGATTCATTAGCCCTAGATGGGTTGCTTGTCTCCGGTTGAGCTAGTTTCGGTTTAGTGCGAACCTTTTCAACAGCTGTAATGAGCGCAGTTCTTTGCGCCTTCATCATCCCCAGACGCTTTAAATAAAGCATCACTCAATAGCTTGAATGAGTTTGTATTGAGCAAACGATCCAACATTCCTTGGTCGAGAGGTAATACCTAAATGAGCATCACCTAATTAACCATTTACGGTACTTAATTCCATAAGTTCATCATTTAATCAATACACTGATATTATAACAGTAGCATAACAACTAGCCGTCTACCTCTTGTCGTTCTTTTCTTGACCACGGGTTTCTTTGCCTAGCGGTTTTTTTGTTTTTTATTTATTTTTCTATTTATGTATACCATGCTTTCTCAAAAGAGCAACTAGCTGTCATATTTGAGATCCACGGCTTTAAGATTCGAGTAAAGGCTTAGGATAAGGAGAGGGTTTTAAGGTGGGTTAAAGAGAATTGGGACAGTATTTTGTGTAGGGTTCTTATTGTTATTTTTTAGTTTGATACTGTTATAATATCAAACTAAATCAAACTGAGAGAGAGTTAATGCCCTCACAAGAATCTATTCAGCAAACTAATTTGAAAGCGTTTTTGGATCAAATGATTGAAACTCAACGCCGGTTGACTGAGCGTGTGCTTGATCAGAGCGTCTATCCTTTATTTGTCCAAGATGTGGTAGGGAAACAAATGCGTCTGAAGCTCAGTGAACATATTGGTTTGCTTGAGTATGCTGATAGCGATATGAAAAATGGCCAGACGGTCGCAATGCAAGCAGTGTGCGGAACTGACGCTGACACGTTGGGTTTAGTACATGCCATTAATCAGCAGCGCGCAGATTTACAGAAGCAACTGATGAAGATGGACAAGATGATGGTTCGAGATGAATCTAATCAGTCGGTTCGTTTGTCTATCTATGCAATGAAGCAGTTAGGGTATGCACGCTTTAATCGTCGCCAAGCCGTTCGACGCTTTAATGTATTTGATACAGCTTTAGCGTCTATTTCGTTCTTTTGGGCCTCGCAGCGAAAAATAACCAAGGCTAGCGTGCAAATGGTTAGAGACGATCTCGTCAAAAAAATCGCTAAATCAACTTCCGATTATAGTTACTATCTGAAGACAGATTTGGCACACTTAGACCGCTTAACGTCAGAGGAAGACCTATATTACGTTTACTTGAAGAATGATAACCCGCGTGCAAATTACGTGTTGATAAACGAAGAGGATCAAAAAAAAGGAAGCTGCATGGCTTCGAGTCCATTTTTCTATTTGGCAAAAGAAAACTCAGCACTGCCAAGAATTCGTGAACTACCCCTATTGTCACAAAGGGTTCCAAGGCTATCACGTACCGATAAAATCATTGATGACACGCCTTTTTTGTCTTCAATACACGTAC
>Ga0209081_1002421_pt1 | contig 10835 bp, 11 predicted proteins | sample GOMGulsemesocosm_4_FD_184636 | JGI IMG/M metagenome (GOLD analysis project Ga0209081, IMG submission 184636) | Methane-oxidizing microbial communities from mesocosms in the Gulf of Mexico - GOM15B Gulf of Mexico (SPAdes) (version 2) | ecosystem: Environmental > Aquatic > Marine > Cold seeps... | reverse complement strand
ATCCCTTTCTTGCCCTGGTCCATCAATAATATCAGCTACATCTTCTAGGTAGATAGCTTGCTTATTGTAATTCCCCACGATGACGCGTTTAACATCTTCTGCCGATGTTAAAAAGCCATCCATATATAAATCTATATTCTTGCCAGCATGTGTTTGAGAACCTATCGGTGCCGACAAATTGCCCGCTTTAAGCATCATTTGTACTTGATCTAAGGTGATTCCAAAAGCCAACAGCCTTTCAGGATCGAGTTCAATACGAACTTCACGGTCCAGCCCCCCTTTAACATAGCTGACAGATACCTCATCAAGGCTTCTCAAACGTTCAACCATGTGATCACCTAAACGTTTTAAAGCATAATCACTGTATTCTTCTGACGCGAGTGTTATCACCACAATCGGTACATCATCAACATCCACACTTTTAATCAGTGGCCTACTTGCATCCTTTGGTAACAAATGTTGATTGCCAAGAATCTTATCGTACAACTTTACCAATGACTCTTCTTTATCTAAACCAACTTCGAACTGTACGCTTAATATAGCCATAGAATTCATGGCTGTCGTATAGGTATGATCAACACCTGGAATCGCTCTAACCATTGCCTCTAACGGATTAACAACAAGCTGCTCCACCTCAGACGCGGTTGCGCCGGGTAAACTAACAAATACTTCAGCTCCTGGAACAATAATTTGCGGGTTTTCTTCTCGGGGTGTTTGCAAAATTGCCATCGTACCAATTAACAAACAAGCCAAAATAAATAAAATAGTGAGTTTTGAACTAACAAATTTCTGAGCAATCCAACCTGCGCTGTTAATTTTTATTTCACTCACTCTTAAAACCTTTTGGGCTGAACCTTATCGCCATCATGTAATTGCTCACTTGGCGAGTCAATAACATGCTCCCCCTTTTCTAAGCCTGCAATAACTTCAATTTTGCCTGCATTTGTTTTGCCCAATTGAAGCCAACGGAAATAAGCGATTTCATTTTCCTCAACGACAAAAACACCACGCAAGCTGCCACGTACACATAACGAATCAACACTAATCAGCGGTAACGATTCAACCCCTACCTTAAAATAAGTCCGTCCAAACATGCCTGGCAGTAAACCTTCTTCATTATCCAACGATATTTTAACCAGCGATTTACGGGTTAAAGGATTACCAGATGGTACAACTCGCGCCACAATACCTTGTAAGGATTTTGCTAATGCATCAATCTCAACCTGCACCGAGTCACCTTGTTTAATGTTTTTTAACTGCCCTTCTGCAATATAGGTTTCAAATAATAAGCCTGCCGTTGATTCCAGCGTCAATAAAGGGACCGAGGGCATTGCTAAATCACCCTCACGTTTTTGCCTAGCTACCACTACACCATCAATTGGACTGATAATTTGTGTGTATTGACGTTGAGACTTGGCTGTTTTCAGTACCGCTTTGGCTTCTAGCAAAGTATCTCTAGCAATATCGCGTTGTAAACGTACCTTACGAAGTTTATTCTCTGACACACTGCCTCTTTTAAATAGAGACTGGAAGCGGTCTAAATCAGTTTGTGCATCTTTCAAGGCAGAATTTGATTTATTCACATTGGCTTTAATTTGCTGAATGGCCCCTTCAACATCTGCACCATCAAGCTCTAATAAAAGCTGGCCTTTTTTCACTTGATCGCCTTCTCGAACCAGAATTTTTTGGATATAACCGGTCGTTCTTGATGCGACTTGAATACGTTGATCAGATACCACAGAACCTGTCGTTCGGTAGTTAACTGCAATATCTTCAATTGCAACAACGCTTGTAAGCACCTTCTTAATTGCCTGCTTTTTTGCTGCTTCTTTCTGCTGCTTGTCATCGCAGCCACTTGATAAAATTACAGTTACCATCATCAATGGTATCAATATTTTTTGCTTATAATTCATTATGTTGGCAACCTCTTCCATGCCAATTTCTTTAATGTAAATTGTATCTAATCTAAAGAAAGGTTCTTTTTAATAAGCCCGAGTAAATGCTGAGATATATATTTTGGGTCGTCATGCTCAGGCTGCCAACCCGGTAGAAAGCGACACATTGAAGCTGTTTCAAAGTGCGACATAATTAACCACAAACTCGACATGGTCAGCATATAGCTATCTGCCTCTGGCGCTAACTCTCTGATCACCTTCGTCATTGCATTAAATGGTTCAAGCAAAACCTCTTCAGCGACCAATTTAAGCCTTTCCTCATCCTCGTCCAATAATTCCCAAAGCACCAAGGCTCTTAACTCAGGATTATTACTAACCAATAAGGTAAAACTTACAACTAGGCTTTCTAGACGTTCAAGCGGCGTATCTTCGTCGTTTAGTGAGGTTTGGAGAACTAAGGCTTTTTCGGTAAAAACATACTTCATCATTTCTAAATAAAGCGTTTTCTTATCAGGAAAGTGATGGTAAAGTGCGGCAGCAGTTAAACCAATTGGCTTTGAAAGCTCTCGCATTGATACACCATTGTAGCCGCGTGCAGCAAACAGCGTTGCGGCGTGCTGCAAAATATGTGCACGTGAATTTTTTTGTTCTTTCATTACAACCCCAGACTACCTTAACGCACGTTAAGTATTGAGATTATATAATAGCAGAAAAACCTGCAAATATTTTATAAAAATTGACATGTCAGTAAGTCAAACTCGTCCTTATCCACTATCCACCCTGCTGATTATTCCCGAATAACTAATTATTTAGCACTTTACGGGAACGGCCCTTCGATCATCTCTATAACCAACTATGGCAGTATAGCCCCATAAAATAGCAACCATGGTAATACCGTAGATTGAAGGAACCAAAGCAACTTCTGCATTATTCATTAGAAATGGACTGATGGCAATCGTTACACCCAACATTGCATTTTGTGCGCCTACTTCAATGGACAGGGTTCGCACTTTTTTAAAATCTAAACCTGCTAATTTACCTAAGCCAAAACCAAGTAAAATACTCAACACATTTAACAATACGGTTATTGCACCAAGTTTCATAAAGTCTTGAAACCAAGCTCCATCATTTTTTACCACGATACTCAGAATAACCAGTGGTAAAAAAACATTACAACCACGACGCACCCACTTTCGTGAATTTCCGGCAAATTGAGGGAATTTATATAGAACAAACATTCCGATACTAACTGGAATAATTGTCACCATCATAATTTGTGCAGCTGTTTTAAGAAAAGGCAAGCTTATCTTAATACTTTCATTATCAAAATAAATTAAGCTCAAATTAAGCACAAACGGAAGCGTGAAAACTGTCACTAAGCTAGAAATGCTCGTCATCGTTACCGATAAGGCTAAATCACCTCGGCCAATTAAGGTAAACATATTTGATAACACACCACCTGGGCATAGCGTTAACAACATAATACCAATCGCCACGATACCATTAAGATCCAAAGCGATACATAAGCCAAAACCAAGCAACGGTAATAGTAATAATTGCCCAACCAAGCCCGTTAAAGCAGCCTTTGGTATAGTAAAAACGCGGCTAAAATCAGAAATTCTAAGGCTTAACCCCATGCCAAACATAAGGCTGGTTAACATGATCGGTGCGAAGTAACTCATATCAGGTATTTAGCAATTTAAGGAAGCTATACCTTCGCATATTTTTTGCTAGATGTGCAAAAAACTTACCGTTGTTAGAATAACTCTAAGGGGAATAGGTAGGCAATAATTGAGACAAGCCATAAAGACACAGCGCCGCCATTAAACCCGCAACAAGATCATCAACCATAATACCCAGACCACCTCTTAATTCGCGGTCTATACGGTTAATTGGCCAAGGTTTAAAAATATCGAAAATTCTGAAAAGGATAAAGCCAGCAATGGTTGCTTGCCAGCTTTCCTGAACCCAATACATGGTTAACAAAAAGCCTGCAAATTCATCCCAAACGATACCGCCATGATCATGTACACCAATATCATCTGCTGTTTTCCCGCAAATCCAAACGCCTGCAATACAAATAATAATTAATATGACTAAATAAGCAGGGGCAGGTAAGGCCAACATTGCATAATAAAGCGGGATAGCCGCTAAAGTACCCATTGTTCCCGGTGCTTTTTTTGAAAGCCCTGAGCCAAAGCCAAAGGCCAATAGGTGAATAGGGTTCTGCAATAACTGTTTAAAAGTTGGTGTTTTAACTGACATATTAAAAGTGCTGGTAACCTTTGGTTAGTACTTCTTGTTGACCATCTTTAAAACGAATCCGCAAGCCCAGCTCCTTTTCAACTTTACCAATTTTAGTTATGCGGTGGCCTTTAAGAATAGTTAGTAATTCAATTTCCTGATCTTCTGGGCAGGTAAAGCATAGCTGGTAATCATCACCTGTTGAATATGGCCAACGCCAGTCAGCTTGCTGCTGAATATGTTGCTGTACGCCAGCTGTCATCGGCAATAGCTCATTGTTCAGTGTTGCACCTACTCCACTGGCTTGCAGGATATGATTTAAGTCTGCCGCGAGGCCGTCGGAAATATCAATGCAAGACGATGCTAGCTCACGTATTTGCAGCCCTATTTCTACACAGGGCATTGGCTTTAGATAATGCAGGAGGTCTTCGTTATCTGCAACAGTGTTATCTTGCTGTGCCAATAATAAACCTAGCCCTGCGCTGCCGATAACACCACTAACAAACACGTTATCACCCACTTTTGCCGTTGAACGTTTTAATGCACTACCTTTAGGCAATAGTCCGAAAGCTGTTACGGTAATAGATAATGGGCCTTGCGTAGTATCACCACCAATTAATTGCGTATCATATTCTGCCGCAAGGTTTAAAAACCCTCGGCTAAAACCTTCAAGCCAAGCTTCATCTACTTTAGGCAGGGTAATTGCAAGCGTTAGCCAAGCTGGTGTTGCACCCATTGCGGCTAAATCACTTAGGTTAACTGCGAGTACTTTATGGCCCAGTAAGGCTGGATCACTACCGGCTAAAAAATGTACGCCTTCAACCAGCGTATCGCTGGTGACTGCTAATTGCTGGCCTTCGGGAATGTCTACAACAGCACAATCATCCCCTATCGTCAATGCGGCAGGGAATGCAGCCTTATTTTTCACGTTGAAGTATTTCTCAATAAGTTTAAATTCAGACAACGACATAGCTCTGACTTAGGGACTTATGAGCGACGCTTTGCTTTAATTTCAGTTGGCCGTACCTTTTTAGCTACTTTGTCTAAAATACTGTTGACGTAAGCATGCGAACTTTCTGAACCAAAATTTTTGGCTATATTGACAGACTCATTAATTGCTACTCGAAACGGTACTTCAGGTTTCGACATGAGTTCAAAACTGCCGAGGCGTAAAATAGCTTTTTCAACGGGATCCATTTTGTCTAATTCGCGATCCGAGAACTCGCTAATCACTTCATCTAGCTCGCCAATTTGATCAACCACACCAAATAATAAAACTTGAAAATAGCCTTTATGAAACTTTTCAGTTTCAGGGTTGGCTTCAAATTGACGTTGAATTTCTTCTAGGTTTTCACCTGTCATCTGCCACTGATAAAGTGCTTGGACGACGGCTTGTCTTGCATTACTTTTAGGTCGACTCATTCGGCGTTAAGCACCTTTAATACGTTAACCATTTCAATGGCAGACAAGGCTGCTTCTGCACCTTTGTTGCCAGCTTTAGTGCCTGCTCGCTCAATCGCTTGCTCAATACTATCGACCGTTAATACGCCAAATGCGACCGGAATATCTGAATTTAATGAAACAGCCGCTAAGCCCTTCGTACATTCACCAGCAACATGTTCAAAATGCGGTGTACCGCCACGAATAACAGCGCCTAAAGCGATAATGCCATCATAGCCACCTTTTTTAGCAATACGTTGAGCAGCTAATGGCATTTCAAATGCACCGGGGACTTTGACTATTTCGATGTTTTGTTTTTGTGCGCCATGACGTAATAGGGTATCAATCGCTCCACCTTGTAATTGTTCAACAATAAAGCTGTTAAAACGTGCAACCAATAGGCAAAAACGAGCTTCGCTTATGGTCATACTTCCTTCAATAATTTTTATCTCTGACATTCTGATACCTTTTCGTTATTTTTCGGAATAGCTTTTAACCTTCGTAGGCTATATGCTCAGTCACTTCAAGATTAAACCCTGATAGCCCCGTATATTTCATCGGTGTACCAAATATTTTAATCTTTTTAAGCCCTAGCTCAACAAATATTTGGCAACCTACACCGATTATTCTTGGATCGACTTCTGTTGCAATATTATTGGTGGTAATACCGTTATCTTTTAGCTCTTGCTGATGAATCAGATCAACCAAAGACTGATTATCTTCTTGGTCACGAATCATAATTAATACGCCACGACCTTCTTCAACAATCTTTTTTAAGGCGATTTCTAATGAAATATGGCCTTCACCGACTGAGTTCAATAGGTCCCCTAGGGAATTTCTAGCATTAACCCGAACCAATACTGGTTCATCGCCGCTTATATCGCCATAGGTCAGTGCAAGGTGTAATTTATTATCGACTTGATCTTGGAATGCGTGCAGCTTGAATGTTCCGAAACCTGTTTCGTAATGACAGCTACTGACACACTCTACCGTTTTTTCATTTTTTATACGGTAATGGGTTAAATCTGCAATCGTGCCTATTTTTAAATTATGCTCTTTAGCAAATGTAACTAAGTCTTCGCGCCTTGCCATGGTGCCATCTTCATTTAAGATTTCCACAATCACCGCTGAAGCATGTTGCCCTGCTAAGCGCGCAAGATCACAGCCTGCTTCGGTATGACCAGAACGCGCCAGCACGCCACCAGGTTGCGCCATTAAGGGGAAAATATGTCCTGGCTGAACCAAATCAGTCGGCTTGGCATCTTTCTTTACCGCTGCAAGGACTGTTTTCGCTCGATCAGCAGCTGAAATTCCTGTTGTTACCCCTTCCGCCGCTTCTATAGAAACAGTAAAGTTAGTTGAGTAAGCAGCTTGGTTATCGTTAACCATTAATGGCAACCTTAACTGCTGGCAATGCTCACGTGTTAGCGTTAAACAGATTAAGCCCCGGCCATAACGTGCCATAAAGTTGATGTCTTCCGGGCGAACAAATTCAGCAACCATTAATAGGTCACCTTCATTTTCGCGGTCTTCATCATCCATGATAATAACCATTTTACCGGCACGTAAATCGTCAATTATTTCTTCTGTGCTATTCATAATTTTTATTGTTAACTATCTATTGCGCGCATTGTAGCCGATTCAAGGCTAGGTTATTGTTATTTGGCTGTTTTAGTGAGTAAATCCACTGTCACTTAGTAGCTTATTAAAATCCACCGTACTACTTTCCTGCTTCCCACCCGTCATTAACCGCTCGATATAACGAGCAATAACATCTACTTCAAGGTTTACCCTATCACCTACTTTTCTATTCGCTAAAGTCGTCATTTCCAAGGTATGCGGAACGATATTAACGCCAAAGCTATCATCGCTTACTTCATTCACTGTTAGGCTAATACCATCAATACAAATTGAACCTTTTTTGGCAATATAACGAGAAAGCTCAAGCGGTACGGCAAATTTAAAACGCACCGAACGGCCATCGTTAACGAGTTCCAGCAAGATTCCCATACCATCAACATGACCACTCACCAAATGCCCGCCTAAGCGAGTTTGCGCTTGCAATGCACATTCTAAATTAACGGCTGTACCAACACTTATGCCTGCCAATGAAGTTGTTGATAATGTTTCATTTGAAACATCGGCCACGAAACCTTGTGCAGATAATTCTACCGCTGTTAAACACACGCCGTTAACCGCAATACTGTCGCCTAATTGAGCATCAGACAGATCCAAACCCGCCGTATCGATAGCTAAGCGAACATCGCCACTACGTTTTTCAATGTTTTTTATTTGCCCAATGGCTTCTATGATGCCTGTAAACATAACCGTCTCTTATGGTTTGATAATTGTATAACTCAGGCGTAAATCATCACCCAGTTGTTTTGAATTGTTCAGGCTAAGCATTTTACGATCAGCCATTTTATCGAGCGTAGGTAATGAGAACGTGCCTTTTGCCTGATTACCCATAATACAAGGCGCAACATACATCACCAGCTCATCCAACAAACCTGCTTCCAATAATGCACCATTAAGGGTATTGCCTGCTTCTACCATCACGCTATTAAGGTTTTGTTCGGCTAACCAATCAAAGGCTGCCTGTAAATCTACCAGACCTTTATCACTTGGTAATTTTATAACCACACAACCTTTAGCTTCTAGGGCTTGCTTCTTTGCCACATCTTCAGAGCAGGTCAGTATGCGACAGCTCCCCTGTTCACCAATTATATTGGCAGTAATGGGTGTTTTTAAGGCTGAATCTAAAACGATACGAACCGGTTGCACAACCAAACCATCTACATCATCTCGCGCGGTTAACTCTGGGTCATCAGCAAGCACCGTAGCGATGCCAGTTAAAACCGCACAACTTTCAGCTCTTAAACGATGAACATCACGTCTTGCCTCAGCACCGGTAATCCATTTACTCTCACCCGAAGCCATTGCTGTTCTGCCGTCTAAGCTCATCGCAACCTTACTAAACACTCTCGGCCTAGTCGTTTTCATACGTTGGCAAAAGTTTTTGTTTAGCTCTATTGCCTCGGCTTCTAACAAACCCACAGCAAGCTCTATCCCTGCTACCTTTAATATCTCAATGCCTTTTCCAGCCACTAAAGGGTTTGGATCCTTCATCGCAATAACCACTCGAGAAACTTTCGCCTCTACAAGAGCAACTGCGCAAGGCCCTGTTCGGCCTGTATGGCTACAAGGCTCCAGTGTTACATAAGCGGTTGCACCAACAGCTTTAGAACCCGCATCAGCTAACGCATTAACTTCGGCATGTGCCTGACCAGCTTGTTTATGCCAGCCTTCGCCAATCAGCTCACCATTTTTAACAATAACGCAACCAACACTAGGGTTTGGTTTAGCCGAATACTGCCCTTGCCTTGCTAGCGCTAAGGATTGCTTCATCCATTCAGTATCTTGTTCTAAAAAGAACACTGTTATTTTATTTTCTTTGCAGCCAAAATTGATACTGGCTTACTGGATGTTTCTAGGGTGATCTTTCCTGAGTTTTTTTCCAGCGCATCAATCACTTCTCTAAATGCATTTACATCTTCAAAACTTTTATAAACCGAGGCAAAACGTATATAAGCTACTTGATCTAAGGTTTGTAACTCGGCCATTACTAGCTCGCCAACTTTTAATGAAGGCACTTCGCGCTCACCAAGGGAAATTAAGCATTTCTTAATCCGGTTAATGCTTGCCTCAACTGCCTCACTTGAAACCGGCCTTTTTTCTATTGCGCGGTTAAAACCTGCACGTAGCTTATCTTCCCAAAAGGGCTCACGAACACCATCACTTTTGATAATACGAGGCAAATTCAATTCGGCCGTTTCAAAGGTAGTAAAACGTTCCTTACAAATCATGCATTCGCGGCGGCGACGAACACTGTCGCCATCACCCGATAAACGCGAGTCAATGACTCGCGTATCGTTTTCTCCGCAAAAAGGACAATGCATGTTTTTTATGCGTCCGCGTATACAGGTAGGCGTGTGCAAATAGCCAATACTTTTTCTCTTACTGCTTGCTGAACACTCGTGTTTCCAACATCATCCAAAATATCGCACATCCAACCAGCAAGGTCTTTGCTGTCTTGCTCGTTAAAACCACGTGTAGTAATGGCTGGCGCACCTAAACGAATACCACTAGTAACAAATGGAGACTGTGGATCATTCGGTACGGCATTTTTATTAGTAGTGATATTAGCTTGCTCTAAAGCCGCTTCTGCCACTTTTCCTGTTAAACCTTTATTGACCAAGTCGACTAAGAATAGGTGATTATCGGTGCCGCCAGAAACAATATTGTAACCACGTGCAATAAACGCATCTGCCATTGCACTCGCATTTACTTTTACTTGTTTCTGATACACTTTAAAGTCATCAGATAAAGCTTCTTTAAATGCCACCGCTTTAGCTGCAATCACGTGCATTAATGGGCCGCCTTGAGTACCTGGGAAAACCATTGAATTAAGTTTCTTTTCAATTTCAGGGTTTGATTTAGCTAAAATCAAGCCACCACGTGGACCACGTAAGGTTTTATGTGTGGTTGATGTGGTCACATCAGCAATTTGTACTGGGCTTGGGTATTCACCCGCAGCAACTAGGCCTGCAACATGCGCCATATCAACGAATAAGTAAGCACCAACAGAGTCCGCTATATCGCGGAATTTCTGCCAATCCATTACCCGAGAATAAGCTGAAAAACCAGCCACAATCATTTTAGGTTTATGTTCATTAGCCAGCGCTTGAACTTGCTCGTAGTCCACTTCACCCGTTGCATCGTTTAAACCGTATTGAACGGCATTAAAAATTTTGCCTGAAAAGTTAACTTTAGCACCATGGGTTAAATGACCACCATGCGCTAGGCTCATGCCTAAAATAGTATCGCCCGCTTGTAGTAACGCGAAGTAAACCGCAGCATTTGCTTGCGAACCAGCATGTGGCTGAACATTAGCGTAATCAGCACCGAATAATTCTTTAACACGATCAATCGCTAATTGCTCAGCAATATCCACATATTCACAGCCACCGTAATAACGTTTGCCCGGATAACCTTCGGCATATTTATTGGTTAACATAGAACCTTGCGCTTGCATCACTCTAGGGCTGGCATAGTTTTCTGATGCAATAAGTTCAATATGGTCTTCTTGGCGAACTTCTTCTTGTTGAATAGATGCCCAAAGTTCATCATCGAACCCTTCAATTTTCATGCTTTTAGTGTACATATAATTGCCCCATGCTTTTTTGCAAAGCTGAT